>Ga0302314_10016169_pt1 | contig 12632 bp, 11 predicted proteins | sample III_Palsa_N2_3_FD_200533 | JGI IMG/M metagenome (GOLD analysis project Ga0302314, IMG submission 200533) | Peat permafrost microbial communities from Stordalen Mire near Abisko, Sweden - III_Palsa_N2_3 | ecosystem: Environmental > Terrestrial > Soil > Palsa > Peat permafrost | place: Sweden...
GCTGGCACTCCTTCTGGCCTTAGGTCGGGGTGACAGGATTTGAACCTGCGACCTCTTCGTCCCGAACGAAGCGCGCTACCAAGCTGCGCCACACCCCGCGAACCTTGGCTAGTCTAGCGGATAACCCGGCGTCCCGCGCCCGCCGGCGGCCTAGCCCCGGGTAACGGTTCAGTTCGGGCGGGGGGTCAGCGTGAGCAGCGTCGCCTCCGGGCGGCAGGCGAACCGGACCGGCGCCCACGGGGACGTGCCGAGGCCGCCGGAAACGTGCAGCCACGCGGTGTTCCCGTTCTCGGGGGAGATCTGCGGGTGCAGGGACAGTCCGCGAACCCGGCCGCGGTCGATGCCGCAGTTCGTGACGAGCGCGCCGTAGCCGGGGACGCGGAGCTGGCCGCCGTGCGTGTGCCCGGACAGCAGCAGGTCGTACCCGTCGGCCGTGAAGAGGTCGAGAACCCGGGGCTCGGGCGCGTGCAGCAGGCCGAGCCGCAGGTCGGCCTGGGGGTCAGCGGGGCCGGCGACCAGGCCGTAGCGGTCCTGGTCGACGTGCGGGTCGTGCACGCCCGCGAGGGCGATGTCGAGGCCGCTGACCGTCAGCCGTCCGCGCTGGTTGTTGAGGTCGAGCCAGCCGGCCGCCGAGAGTTCGCCGCCGAGCTTCTCCCAGGGGAGATCGGGGACGTACTCCTCGTGCTCGCCGGCGCTTGTCCGCCACAGGTAGCGGGCCGGGTTCTTCGGCTTCGGCGAGTACAGGTCGTTCGAGCCGTAGACGAACGCGCCCGGCTTGTCGAGCAGCGGGCCGAGGGAGTCGAGCAGCGGGCCGAGCGCGTCCGCGGCGGCGATCGAGTCGCCGGTGTTGATCACCATGTCCGGGTCGAGCGCGGCCAGCGACCTGACGAACGCCATCAGCCGGTGCCGGCCAGGGGTCAGGTGGATGTCGGACACGTGCAGCACCCGCAGCGGGTCCGCGCCGGGCGGCAGCACCGGGATCGTCTCCTCCTTGAGCGCGAACCAGTTGCGCTCGATGACGGAGGCGTAGCCGATGGCCGCGGCGCCCGCGAGGGCCGCGATGGATGTAATAGTTCGTGCTCGCACCTACCCATCGTGCCATGTGTCCGGGGATGCGCGGCCCGTGTTTACCGGTCTGCTCCGCGTGATCTGGGCCGCGTGCGGCGTTTATTGGCGGGCGCGCACGGACCGCGTCGGGCAGGATGGACCCGTGAACGAACTCAAGGAACGGCTCCGCTCCGACCTGACCGATGCGATGCGCGCGCGGGACCAGGTACGGCTGCGCACGATTCGCATGGCGCTGTCCTCGATCACCAACGAGGAGGTGTCGGGCAACTCGGTCCACGATCTGTCCGACGAGGACATCCTCAAGGTGCTCGCCCGCGAGGCGAAGAAGCGTCGCGAGGCGGCTGAGGCCTTCCAGGCGGCCGGGCGCACCGAGCAGGCCGAGGCGGAACGGGCCGAGGGTGAGGTGCTGGCCGGGTACCTGCCCGCGCAGCTCGGTGACGACGAGCTGAGCGGCCTGGTAGCGGCGGCCATCGCCGAGACCGGCGCGACCGGGATGCCGGCGATGGGCAAGGTCATGAAGGCGGTCACCCCCCAGGTCGCCGGCCGGGCCGAAGGCGGCCGCGTCGCCGCGGAGGTCCGCCGCCAGCTCGGCGCGGGCACCTTACATAGCGTGCGGTTAGTGCTTGTTGGCCGGGGTGATCGGGGGCGTACCGCCTCCGGCACCCCCGCCGCCGCCGCCATTCCCGCCGCCGCCGGTGCCTCCAGTGCCGCCGGTACCGCCGCCACCCTTACCGCCGGTCGGCTTCTTTTTCGGCGGTTGCGTGACGGCTTGGCCGGTGCCCTTGCTCCACAACGAGCTGGATGTGGAAAGCGTGGGGAAGTCGGTCGAGCCGCCCAGGTTGGCGTGGTCGAACGTCATGTGCCAGGTCGACGCGGGGGCGTTGGCCCCGAACATCTCCGCCGGGCATTCCTGTCCGCCGTACTCAAGCTGGTAGCAGGCGCTCTCGTTGGTCATCGTGTCCGACGTCGGCGACACCGGGTTGAACACCGAGACGTAGCCGGTCAGCGCGGTGGTGTAGCCGGCGAAGGCGGCGAACGGGGTGCCGTTCCCGCTAGCCACGTTGGAGGTACCCGTCTTGCCCGCGGCCTGGTAGTTGGCCAGGCCCATGCCGTAGGCGGTGCCGTTCGGGAAGTCGAGCACGCCCTGCAGGATGTAGTTGACCGCCTGGGCGATCTGAGGGTCGATCGCCTGGTGGCACCCGGCCGATGGCACCGGCAGCGACTTGCCGGTGTCCGCGATGATCTTGGTGAGCACGACCGGCTTGCAGTAGACGCCGCCGGAGGCGGGCACCGCGTAGGCGGCGGCCATGGACATCGGCGAGACGTTGACCACGCCGAGGGTGAAGGCCGGCAGGTCGTCGGCGGGCGGCTGGTTCGACCCGTCCCAGGCGGTCAGCGACTTGCCGTCGGCCCGGGTCATGCCGAGAGCCTGCGCCGTGTGGACCACGTTGCACAGGCCGACCTTCTGCTCCAGGTGGGCGAAGAACACGTTGATCGACCCGGTGGTTCCCGTATAGAGCGAGTACGTGCTCGTGCCCGGGCCCTCGGAGTTGTTCACGTCGAACACGCCCGACTGGCCGTCGAAGTAACCCGTGGGCTGCCCGGCGCAGTTGTAGAACCCGCTCACGACCTGGGAGCCGGGCACGGTCAGCTGGAAGCCGAACGGCACGTTCTGCTCGAGCGCGGTGATGAGCGTGAACAGCTTGGACGAAGAGCCGGTCTGCACGCCGTCCTGGCCGCCGTACTGGCTGTTGACCGCGTAGTCGACCTCGGTCTCGCCCTTGCCGGTGCCGTAGGGCCGGTCCTCGGCGATCGCCCGCACGTCGCCGGTACCCGGCTGGATGAGCACCTCGGTGTCGGCGTTGCCCGCGGAGTTGTACGTGCTCGACTTGGCGGGCAGCACCCAGTTGACCGCCCGGGTCGCGGAGGACTGGTCCTCCGGGCTGAGCGTGGTGTCGATGTGCAGGCCGCCGGTGGCGAGCAGCTTGGCCCGGTCCTCGGTGGTCGCGCCGAGCTGGCTGTCGAGCAGCAGCGTGTGCATCACGTAGTCGCAGAAGAAGGCGTCGTCGCCGACCGTGTTCGCGGTGCAGCCGTTCTGCTTGACGCCGACGTGCGTCACGAGCTTCTTCTTCATCAGCACGGCGGCTTCCGGCTTGGTCAGCACGGAGGGGTTGGTCGCCGCGAGCCGGGCGAGCACGGTGTTGCGCCGCTCCTGCGAGACGGCCGGGTTGGTCAGCGGGTCGTACTCCGTCGGGTTCTCCACGATGCCGGCCAGCGTGGCCGCCTCGGCCATGGTGAGCTTCGCGGCGGTGGTGTTGAAGTACGTCTCGGCCGCGGCCTCGACGCCCCAGGCGCCGCTTCCGTAGTACGAGTCGTTGAGGTACCCGTCGAGGATCTGCTGCTTGGACATGGAGTGCGCGATCTGCACCGCCATCCGCAGCTGGTCGAGCTTGCGCGACAGGGTGTCCGCGGTGGCGGCCGCGGCGGCCGACGGGTCGTTGGGGGACTCGAGGATGAGCACGTTCTTCACGTACTGCTGCTCGAGCGTGGAGCCGCCTTGGATGGGCTTGTGCTCAAGGTCGTTCACCAGGGCCCGGAAGGTGCCCTTGACGTCAAGCGCCCCGTGCTGCCAGAACCGGTCGTCCTCGATCGCGACGATCGCCGCGGTCATGTTGGGCGAGATCTTGCTGTAGCCCACGGGCGCCCGGTTGATGCCGGTGTAGGTCATCCCCTTGCCGAGGTCCACGCCGTAGACGTACGTGATCAGGTTGCCCTGGCGGTCGTAGATGGCCGACCGCTGCGGAAGGCTGTCGGCGTCGACCCCGAGGGTCGTGAACTTGTCGGCGGTGTTCCTGACCAGGATCCCGGTGAAGGCCACAGCGGGCACCACCAGCGCGGCCGCGAGCACGCCGCCGAGCGCCGACATCACAATGAGACGTCCAACGGCGCTTGTCTTGTTGGCTGTCCAGTCCAAGAGCTGCACGTGTCATAGCGTACGCGGATGCCCACGGTACTACTAACCTTCAGGGCAGACCCAGGCCGACATACTGCCAGTTCAGTCACGCTGGGGGTGGGGGTGAAACCGAACTGTGACTACCCCCGGGGCTGTATATAGCCCATTCGGACTATCTGTGAAATGGCCATAGCGTGCTCTTGGCAGGGATGACCGAACTTCCGTAAGTTTCATTATCACGAACAGGTAACCGTGACTGGGTGGCCGCACATCCTCACGGGACACGCAATCCGTCAATGCAGACCGTCCGGGTACACGTGTGCCCGGCGATCGACTCAAGAGGAGTTGGGCACATGTGGATCACCGACTGGACCACACGCGCCGCCTGTAAGGGCACCGATCCGGACGAGCTCTTCGTTCAGGGTGCGGCCCAGAACCGCGCCAAGCTCATCTGCCGGGGTTGCCCGGTACGCACCGAGTGCCTTGCGGACGCGCTCGACAACGGCATCGAGTTTGGCGTCTGGGGCGGAATGACCGAGCGTGAGCGGCGCGCGCTTCTTCGCCGCAGGCCCGATGTCACGTCATGGCGTGAACTGCTCGAGCGGGCCCGCGACAACTACGAGCGCCAGGGCATCGACGAGCTCGTCGCCAGCTAGCCCGGAGGCTAGCTAGCCCAGAAAGAACCAGGAACTCCCGTCAACGAAGACGGGCCCTAAGCTAACTCCCTGCGAACGACTCGCCGATGCGGCGTAGCCCGGCGAGGTCATGCACATCTTCCGGCAGGGCAGGTACCTCAAGCACGGGAACAGCGGGATGCGCCGACGTGAAAGCGCCGGCCACCCGCCTTTCTCGTTCGCTCAGGCTCGTCCGGGCCGCATGCAGCCGCAGCGCCGCGGCCGAGACCGCCTTCGCCGAGTGACCCGGGTCATCGGCGGGGGCGGCGGGAACCACGGGACCGTTCGCTCCGGTGGCTGGGGCTGTGCTTTCCAGGGCCTCGGCCGCGGCCACCGAGCGCGCGGCGCTCAGCCGGCAGCCGCCGGTGCCGTGCACGCGGTTGAGTATCAGCCCGGCCAGCGGCATCCGCTCCTCGTCGAGCCGCTCGACGAAGTACGACGCCTCGCGCAGCGCGTCCGGCTCGGGCACGGCGATGACGATGAACGACGTCCCCGGGGCTTGCAGCAGCCGGTAGGTGGCGTCGGCCCGCTCGCGGAACCCGCCGAACATCGAGTCGAACGCGGTGATGAACGTCTGGGCGTCGCGCAGCACCTGCGCGCCGAGCAGCTTGGTCAGCGCCCCGGTCATCACCGAGAACCCGGCGTTGAGTACCCGGGTGAACGGCCGGCTGGCCTTCACCGGGCTGGTGAGCAGGCGGATCAGCCGCCCGTCGAGGAACCGCCCGAGCCGCTCGGGCGCGTCGAGGAAGTCGAGGGCCGACCGGCTCGGCGGGGTGTCGACGATGATGAGGTCCCACTCGTCGGACCGCCGCAGCTGCCCGAGCTTCTCCATCGCCATGTACTCCTGCGTGCCGGCGAAGCTCGACGACAGCGACTGGTAGAACGGGTTGGCCAGGATCTGGGCGGCCCGGGCGGGCTCGGCGTGGGCCTCGACGATCTCGTCGAACGTGCGCTTCATGTCGAGCATCATCGCGTGCAGGCTGCCGCCCGCCGCACTGCTGACGCCCTCGATCAGCCGGGGGGTGTTGTCGAGCGACGACAGGCCCATGGACTGGGCCAGCCTGCGCGCCGGGTCGACGGTGAGCACGCAGACCTGGCGGCCGCGTTCGGCCGCCCGCAGGCCGAGCGCGGCCGCGGTCGTGGTCTTCCCGACGCCGCCCGAGCCGCAGCAGACGATGATCCGGGTGCGCCGGTCGTCGATGATCCGGTCCGTGTCCAGCCGCGGGTTGCCAAGAGTGGTCACGCTGCCCCCTGTTCTCGCAGGTCGGCGGCCAGCCGGTGCAGGGCGGCCAGGTCAATCCCCTCGGCGATCATCGGCAGCTCGTAGATGGGCTGGCCGGCCGTCTCGAGCTCGGTCCGGGCGAGGTCGGCGAGCTCGACGTTGCGGGCGTGCTCGGCCAGTTCCTCGGCCAGCGTGGCGGCGAGCGCGTCGGTGCTGTACAGCCCGACCGCGTCCAGCGCCTCGGCCATGGCCACCAGGTCCGGCGGCGCCTTGAGCTCCTCCTGGCTGAGCAGCGCGGGCGGGGTCCGGTTGATCACGATGCCGCCGACCTGCATGCCCCGGATCGACCGCATCTCGGCGATGCCGTCGAGGGTTTCCTGAACCGGCATCTCCTCGAGCGTGCAGACGAAGTGCACGGCGGTCTGCGGTGACTTGATGACATTGGCCACGCTGTCGGCGTGGGTGCGGATCGGGCCGACCTTGGCCAGCCCGGACACCTCGGCCGAGACGTTGAGGAACCGGCCGATCCGCCCGGTGGGCGGGGCGTCGAGCACGATCGCGTCGTAGACGAAGCCGCTCGGCGTGCCCGGCTGCCTGCGGCGGGTCGCCTCGGTGGCCTTGCCCGTGATGAGCACGTCGGTCAGGCCGGGCGCGATCGTGGTCGCGAAGTCCACCATGCCCAGCTTGTTCAGCGCGCTGCCGATTCCGCGCATGTTGTAGAACATCTGCAGGTAGTCGAGGAGCGCGCCCTCGGGGTCGATGGCCAGCGCGTACACGTCGCCGCCCTGGCCCCGCCCGTCGTCGGCCTCGCCCGGGCCGATGGCGATCTTGCGCTCCTCGTAGGGGAGCGGCGGGCGGTCGAAGAGCCGGGCGATGCCCTGCCGGCCCTCGGCCTCGATCAGCAGCACCTTCCGGCCGCGGTGCGCCAGCGCGAGCGCGAGGGCGGCGGCCACGGTGGTCTTGCCGGTGCCCCCCTTGCCCGTCACGACATGCAGCCGCACCCCGTCCCAGTCCGTGTCCCTCGCGGTCATGCCTAGTCCCTGGTCGTCGTGGACGGCGCCTTGTCGTGCGCTCTATCGAGGCTATCGCCGCCCGCGGACCGGTAGGTGCCAGTCCCCGCAGGTCCGGACCGCCCGCATGCATGGAACAAGCAATTCGAGGAAGGGGAACGTACCGTGGCCGCTCCTTCGGCCCAGCCGATTGCTGCGCTCGTTTGAAGACGCGGACTAATGTGAGATCACGCCCGTGCGGCCGCTTCCAGCGTGTCGCCGGCCCTAATGAGGAGGCGGAGCTTCCATGGCAGCTCTAGTCGTAGTCCTTGTGCTTTTGGTGATCGCCGGCATCACGGCCGCGGCCCGGTCGATGAAGGTCGTGCAGCAGTACGAGAAGGGCGTCTTGTACCGGTTCGGCCGGGTACAGCCGGAACTGCTGCAGCCGGGCCTGGTCTTCATCCGCCCGATCGGAGACCGGATGGCGAAGGTCAACATGCAGATCGTCGCCATGGCGGTGCCCGCCCAGGAGGGCATCACCCGCGACAACGTGTCGGTCCGGGTGGACGCGGTTGTCTACTTCCGCGTGGTGGACCCGATCAAGGCCACGATCAACGTGCAGAACTACATGTTCGCCATCTCCCAGCAGGCGCAGACCTCGCTGCGGTCGATCATCGGCCAGTCGGAGATGGACCAGCTGCTGGCCGAGCGCCAGACCGTCAACAAGGAGCTGCGGAACATCATCGACGAGCCGACCGAAGAGCCGTGGGGCATCCGGGTGGAGCGGGTCGAGATCAAGGACGTGTCGCTGCCCGAGGGCATGAAGCGGTCCATGTCGCGGCAGGCCGAGGCCGAGCGGGAACGCCGCGCCCGCATCATCACCGCGGACGGCGAGTACCAGGCGTCCAAGCGGCTCGCCGCGGCCGCGTCGGTCATGGCCAAGGACCCGGCGGCGCTCCAGCTCCGGCTGCTGCAGACCGTGGTCGAGGTGGCCGGCGAGAAGAACAGCACGCTGGTCATGCCGGTCCCGGTCGAGCTGCTGCGGTTCTTCGAGAAGATGGCACCCGGGCCGGTGGCCCCGACCGGATCGACCGCGCAGGCCGACGCGGAGGCCGAGGACAAGCGGGTCAAGGATCTCGGCGACGCCGAGGTGGCGGCGGCCGAGGCGGCCATCGCCCACACCTCGGTCCCCCCGGTTCCGGCCATCCCCGAGCTCCCCGTCAGCGAGGAGGTCACGGCCGTTGACCTCCCCATCGTGGACGTCCCCCTTGAGGAAGTTCCGGCCGAGGACCACTAAGGTGGCGCCATGACCAAGTGGGAGTATGTGACCGTGCCGCTGCTTGTGCACGCGACCAAGCAGATCCTGGACAACTGGGGCGACGAGGGATACGAGCTCGTCTCCGTCGTCCCCGGCCAGACCAGCGAGCAGCTCGTCGCCTACCTGAAGCGTCCGAAGCAGTGACCACCGCGTCGCAGCGGCTCGCCGCGCTCGGGCTGACGCTGCCCGCGGTGGCCACGCCGCAGGCCGCCTACGTGCCCGCGGTCCGGATGGGCAGCTACATCTACGTGTCCGGTCAGCTGCCCATGGTGGACGGGAAGCTGCAGGCGACGGGGAAGGTCGGCGACACGGTCAGCCCCGAGGACGCGGCCGGCCTGGCCCGGATCTGCGCGCTGAACGCGGTCGCCGCCGCCGCCTCGGCGGCGGGCGGCGTCGACGCCATCACCCGGGTCGTCAAGGTGACCGGCTTCGTGGCCAGCGCCCCGTCGTTCACCGGGCAGGCGCAGGTAATCAACGGGGCGAGCGAGCTGCTGATCGAGATCTTCGGCGAGGCCGGGCGGCACGCGCGCAGCGCCGTCGGGCTCGCGGTGCTGCCGCTCGACTCGCCGGTCGAGGTCGAGCTGATCGCCGAAGTGGCCTAGAGGCGCGGCCACGTGCGGATACAGCTTGACTGGTTCGGTGACAAGCTCGCGCGACGGCTAGCCGACCTCGAGGCCGGGCGGGTCGCCCCGGTGGCGACCCGGGACGCGGCGACCGTGATGGTGCTGCGGCCGGCCTCGTCCGGCTCGGGCGGTTCTGGTGGCTCGGGCGGTTCCGGTGGCTCCGGCGGTTCCGGTGTCGAGGTGCTGATGCTGCGGCGGACGGCGGCGATGAAGTTCGCGCCCGGCGCCTACGTCTTCCCCGGCGGCTCGGTGGACCCGGCCGACTTCGGCGCCGAGGTGGGCTGGCACGGCCCGGACCCGGCCGAGTTCGGCGCCCGGTTCGGCGCGTCGGCCGAGATGGCCCGGGCGCTGGTCTGCGCGGCGGTCCGCGAGACCTTCGAGGAGTCGGGCATCCTGCTCGCCGGATCGCCGGGCGGCGGCCCGCTGGCCAGGCCGTCCGGGCCATCCTGGGACGCGGACCGCGCCGCCCTGGCCTCGGGCGCCGTGACCATGGCCGAGCTGCTGACCCGGCGCGGCCTTGAGCTCAGGGCCGACCTGCTCGTCCCCTGGGCGCGGTGGATCACGCCCGAGGGCGAGGCCCGCCGTTTCGACGCGCGGTTCTTCGCCGCCGCGCTGCCCGCGGACCAGGTGGTGACCGGCAATGAGGCGGAATCGGACCACGTCGCGTGGCTGCGTCCCGCGGACGCGATCGAGTCCGCCCGGGCCGGGGAGATCTCGCTGCTGCCGCCCACGGCGACGACGCTGCACGACTTCGCCGTGGCCGTCGGCGAGCGCGACGGGGTCGCGGGCATCCTCACCCGGCGGCCGGTGATCGAGCCGGTGCAGCCGCGCCTGGTGCTCGAGGACGGCGGGGCCTGGCTGCTCATCCCGGACGAGATCGGCTATCCGCTGTAAAGGACGGGGTCATGACCATAGACGGCTCGGGGACCGAGCGTGCCCGCTGCGTGCTCGCGCCCAACCCGTCGCCGATGACGCTGGACGGCACGAACACCTGGGTGATCGCCGAGCCCGGCTCGTCGTCGGTGCTCGTGGTTGACCCGGGTCCCGACGACGAGGGCCACCTGCGCCGGGTGCTCGACGCCGCCAGCGCCGGCGACCGGCGGGTGACCCAGATCGTGCTCACGCACCGGCACCCGGACCACTCGGCGGGCGCGGCCCGCTTCGCCGCGCTGACCGGCGCGCCCGTCGGCGCGCTCGACCCGGCGTTCCGGCTGGGCAGCGAGGGATTCGGCCCGGGGACGGTGCTGTCCGCGGCCGGCTGCGAGCTGCGGGTGGTGGCCACGCCCGGGCACACCGAGGATTCGCTGAGCCTGCTGCTCACGGCGGACGGCGCCCTGCTGACCGGGGACACCGTGCTCGGCCGGGGCACGACGGTCATCGCCGACGACGGCTCGCTCGGCGACTACCTGCGAACGCTCGATGAACTGCGAGCGCTGGCCGACGACGCCGGCCTCCGGGTGCTGCTGCCCGGGCACGGGCCGCTGCTGGCCGACCCGGCGGGCGTCCTCGACTACTACATCGCGCACCGCCGCGAACGCCTCGACCAGGTACGCGCGGCGCTCGCGGCCGGCGCCCGCACCCCGGCCGAGATCGTCGCCACCGTGTACGCCGACGTCGACCGCGCGGTCTGGCCGGCCGCCGAACAGTCCGTCCGCGCCCAGCTCACCTACCTCAACGCCCGGTTAGCGGCTCGCCGCTCGCCGGGGCGCGGCCGGCGTCATGATCACGGAGGATTTGCCCGCGCATGGCCGCGTCGGTTAGCAAGTTGGCCGTCTCGGGCGTGTCGCCGCGGTCATGGCCGCCCGATTTATTGGCTTATGCCCGCTTCGGCGCCTGGGCTCAGGAAGATTGGGTGTTGGCAGTACCCCTATTTGCGGCTCACGACACCCAATCATGCAGGTCAGCGCCCCAGGCGGCACGGCGGGCGGTTTACCAGACGCCGGGGCCACGGGGCGGCCAAGGCCAGCTTATTCGGCGACGCGGCCCATAGCGTGCTTTCCCTTCGTGATCATGAGCTCCCGGTTAGCGGGCGCGCTTGCGCAGGCGCTCCTGGTCGAGGATGAGCACCGAGCGGGCCGAGATCTGCAGCCAGCCCCGGGCGGCGAAGTCCGCGAGCGCCTTGTTGACCGTCTCGCGCGACGCGCCGACCAGCTGGGCCAGTTCCTCCTGGGTGAGGTCGTGGTGCACGTGCAGCCCGTCGGGCTCGGCGTTGCCGAAGCGCTCGGCCAGGTCGAGCAGGTTCTTGGCGACGCGGCCGGGAACATCGGTGAACACGAGATCGGCGGTCACGTCGTTGGCCCGCCGCAGGCGCCGGGCGAGAGCGCGGAGCATGTGCAGCGATACCTCGGGCCGCTCGTGCAGCAAGGGCATCAGCGCCTCGTGCTTGAGCGAAGCGAGCACCGCGTCGGTCACCGCGCTAGCCGAAGAGGTCCGTGGCCGGGGATCGAACAGGGACAGCTCCCCGAACATCTCGCCCGGGCCGATCACGCTCAGCAGGTTCTCGCGGCCATCCGCCGCGGCCCGGGTGAGCTTCATCTTGCCGTCCATCACCACGTACAGGGCGTCGCCGTCCTCGCCCTCGAGGAACAGGTGCTCGCCTCGGGAGAGCTTGACTTCCGCCATCTGTCGACGGAGGCCTCGGGCACCCTCATCGTCGAGCCCATCGAACAGGGGTGCACGTCTGAGCACTCCTTCGGTGTTGTCCACCGGTCCTCCTCGCTGCCAACCTTGCCATTACTAAGTGTGAGCCATGAGGCATCGTGCTGAGTCCCTGGCTACCAAAGTATTCCCGCCTAAGACGATAAAGGTGCATGGATCTCACGCCTTCCTGAGGTGATGTGACTACGCTATGTAACATTACGATCGCGTTGGGGGACGGGATGGGTCATGGGTGGCGTCATCGGGTAGCTGTCGGCGGCCTGCGGCTCGCCGTGCTCGGGTCGGTCGGCGCGGTGTCGGTCGGTACCGCGGCGGCCGTCGTGACGAGCCAGGCCGCGGTGACCCGGGCGGCGGTGACACCCAAGACCCCGGCTTCGCCGAACCCGGCCGCCGCGAACCTGGCGGCCGAGCGGGCGGCGGTCGCCCGCGCGGCGGCGCGGGCCGCGACGCTGAGCTCCGCGCTGGCCGGCCTGCGGACGCGGGCCGAGGTGCTGACCGAGCGCTACGACCAGGAGACGTCGCTGGCCCAGCAGGCGGCCGCCGCTTACCGGGCGACGGCGGCCCGGCTGGCCGCCGCCCGGACCGGCGAGCGGCGCGAGAGCACGCTGCTCGCCCGCCAGGCGGCCGCGGACTACGAGGCCGACGGCGGGCCGAGCGTCGCGGCGGCGATGCTCGCGGCCGGCGCCGACCCGCAGGGCCTGCTCAGCGCGCTCGGCATCCAGCAGGCGCTCGACCAGCAGCGCGTCGACCTGCTCGCCGCGAGCAGTGCCGACGCCACCGTCACCCGCCTGTTCGCGGAGCAGGCGGCCGCGCTGCTGGCCCACGAGCGGGCCGACGCCAAGCAGGCCAGCTTCCTGCGGCTCGCCGTGGTGGCGGCGGTCAGCCGCCAGGTCTCGGCGGTCAAGGCGGCCCGGGCATCGCGGTCGCGGCTCGCCGCCGGGCTGGCGAAGGCCGAGACGGGCACGCTCGCGGGCGGCGCCTCGGCCGGGGCGGCCCCGGCTGGGGCGGGCGCGCTTTCCGGCCTCACGGCGGCCGTACTCGCGGGCGGCCCGAGCGGCGCGGCTCCCGGCGTGGTCGCGCCGGACTGGGCGCCCGACGCCGGCGCCAGCGCGGCCCAGGGGAACATC
>Ga0302314_10016171_pt1 | contig 12632 bp, 12 predicted proteins | sample III_Palsa_N2_3_FD_200533 | JGI IMG/M metagenome (GOLD analysis project Ga0302314, IMG submission 200533) | Peat permafrost microbial communities from Stordalen Mire near Abisko, Sweden - III_Palsa_N2_3 | ecosystem: Environmental > Terrestrial > Soil > Palsa > Peat permafrost | place: Sweden...
CCCGAACCGCCCCACCGCGACCGAGAAGAGGACGATCAGGAGGAAGGCGAGCCACCGCGCGGTCGTGAAGTCCATCGCGCCCGGGAAGAAGCGCTCCTGCAGCCACTCGACCAGCCGCTGGGGGGCGCCGACCGGCGCGACGGGGAGGGGGACCGGCAGGAGGACAGCCATGGGCGGACATTGCCAAACCGCCCGGCGCCCGCAACGTCAAGCCGCTGCCGACCGCCATGACCACCACCGCTCTGCCTGGCCGGGGAACCCGCCGCCGCGCCGCGGCGGTGGCCGGAGCGTGCGTCGCCGCCGGCCTCGGGTTCGGCGCCTGGATCTGGTGGTGGCGCGGCCCCGAGCCGGCGCAGCAGTACCTGGCCGGGTACCTCATCGAGCTGAGCCTGAGCGTGGACAACGTTTTTGTCTTCGTCCTCGTGTTCGACCAGTTCGGGATCGCGACCCGCCGCCAGGGTCGGCTGCTCTTCTGGGGCATCCTCGGCGCCGTGGTCCTGCGCTCGGCGCTCCTCCTCGCAGGCCTCGGCGCCATTGCCCGTTTCGCCTGGCTGATCCCGGTCCTCGGGGCCCTGATCCTCGCGACCGGCCTACGGCTGGCCTTCAGCCGCAAGGCCCGGAAGGCCCCGGATCCGCAGGGCCGGGTGTTCCGGTTCGTGACCAGCCACCTGCCGGCCGCGGTGGCGGCGGTGGTCGTCCTCGAGCTGGTCGACCTCGTCTTCGCCCTCGACTCGCTCCCGGCCGTACTGGCGGTGACCCACGACCCGCTGATCGCGATCGCCTCGAATGTCTTCGCGATCCTCGGGCTCCGCTCGCTCTTCTCGCTCGTCAGCGGCGCCATGAAGTCGCTCCGCTTCCTGGGCGTCGGGCTGGCGGCGGTGCTCTCGTTCGTGGGCCTCAAGATGCTCGCCGAGCCCTGGCACCCGCTGCCCACCGGAATCTCCCTGGCGATCATCGCCGCGCTGCTCTTTGCGGCCGTCGGCGCCTCGTTCGGCTTTCCCCGGCCCAAGACCCGAGCCTGAGGTCGCGCCCGCGGCTGCGATCCGAACCGCGTCCTTTCCGGTTCACCGCCATGAATCCGCCAAAGATTTGAATGGCTTACGCGCGACGACCGGCGAACGGAGACCAGGAACCGAGGGAAACGCCCCGCACCGGTATCAAATATAACAAACCGAATGGTTACCGATGACGAAGGCCTCCTTATCGCACAGAGCCAGAGGGGCGATTGGAGCGCGTTTGCGGTACTCGTTCGGACGCACCAACGAATGATTTACTCACTGACTTATCGCATGAGCGGTTCGGCCCGCGACGCCGAGGACCTGGCCCAGGAGACGTTCATCCGGGCTTATCGGCACCTGGATTCCTACCGCGGCCAGGCGAAGTTCTCGTCCTGGCTCTACCGCATCGCGCTCAATCTCTGCCTGCGCTGGAAGAAGGCCGAGCGGCGGCGGGGCCTGGCGGACCATGAATGGGCGGTGTTTGGCAACGTCCCGGATTTCCCGGACCAGCGCAGCGAGCGAGTCCACCTGGCGATGGCCCAGCTGACGCCGAAGCAGCGGGCGGCCATCGTCCTGACCTTCTACGACGGATTGACCCACGCCGAGGCTGGGGCGCTGCTGGGCTGCCCGGAAAAAACCCTCTCGGGGAGACTCATCGCCGCCCGCCGGCGGCTTGCAGAACTGCTGACGCCGGGAGGAACGCCAGCATGAACGACGACGACCTGGACGAGATGCTGCGCGAGGCGGCGGTGCCGGAGCGGCCGCAGGCCGACTGGGACCGGTTTCCCGGCCAAGTGGTCCTGCGCCTGAGTTCCGGGGAAACCCGGTCGCTGCGCCGCCGGTTCTGGCCGCTGGCGGCCGCCGGGCTCGCCACGGCCTGCGCCGGGCTGCTGCTCGGCTTTGCCCTGTGGCACCGGAACGGCTTCGGCGGTCCCGATGGCACGGAACTCCGGGACGGCCGCATGCTGCAGGCGCTCGAAGCTGAGTTTCCCGGACGCCTCCAGGCCATCATCATGGACGCGCGCGGCGTTCGCCCGCAGCTATCGGCGTCATCCGATGTCTCCGAATCAGACCCGATCTGGCTGGAGATCCGGGAGGGCAAGGAGCGCCGCGTCGTCGTAACCTTCAGCGGCCAGGTGATCCGGTGCGGCGGCCGCGACGTCGTCGTGCTCGCCGACCACGACGGCCAGGTGATGCTGCTCGGACCCGGATTCCTCTGGTCGCCTCAGGCCTCGGCCGGCGAAGCGGAGGGGGTGGAGATTAAGGCGGAGCAACTAACCGACCGGCGCAAGGACCCGACGAAACGGAACTCACTATGAAGAGCACCCCCTGTCTGCTGTTGGCGTTCGCCTTGGCCGGCCCCGCGCTGGCGGCCGATCCAGAAACGCGCGTCGGGGTGGCCGTCCTCGACTTCAAGGCCGACTGGCACACCGACTACCGCCTGGACATCACCCACTCCGGCGAGGTCTTTTCCGCCCTGCTGGCCCAGGACCTCTCGGTGCTCAAACCGCTGACCGTGGTGGGCCGCGATGAAAAGGGTGCCAACCTTGCCGGGGAGCGGACGGTAGGCGACGAACGGATGACGCCCGCGGCCGCGAAGGCGCTCGGGGATTCCCTCCGGGCGAGCGCGCTGGTGACGGGACAACTCTTCCGGTCCAAGACCCAGCTGATCATCGCCGCCAAGGTGGTGCTGACTGCGACCGGCCAAACCTCCGGCACCCTGGTTCAGGGCGATCCCTCGATCCCGCTGGCCGACCTCACCGCGCGCCTGGGCGCGCAAATTGCCAACCTCATCCTTTACCAGGCGGACTCGGCACCCCGACAGTGGAAACCCGCGTCGATCGTCGGCTCGGGCGGCCCGGAAGCTCCCGCGGACGATGACGAAACAGCGTATGTCGCTGCGATCGACGGCAAGCCGGTCGCGGATGCGGAGAAGCGGCAGAAGGAACCATTCACACTGCTTCCGGGCACTCACGAACTCGTCGTTAGGGGAGAGAACAGTAAGCCCGGTTATAGCGTTCGCTTTGCCATCCAGGCTCTCCCCAACGCCAGGTATCAAGTACACTACCGGCCCCGGGGCGACGGACCACCCGCCGTGGCCCAGGCGATCCCAATGGACTATCGCCCGACGGTCTGGATCCATGATCTCAATTCAGGAACATCAATTCGGGTTTTGGTCGAAATCGGAACGGAATCGAAGTGGCCGCCTGTTGTGTTCAGTAACGATGGCTTTGAGGCGTATCCGTCCGGAGTGCTAGGCAGCAACCAAGGCTCCCCCGCTCCAGGCTCGTCAGGCGGCCACGCCAAGTGAGGGATTGGATGCACCGGCCCCGAAGCCATCGGCCGGCACCTGGAGAGACTTGATCCCGGCACCTGCGAAGAGTCCGGTTCCCGCCCAGTGATGGAACGAGCCCTGCTTAACAGAGCCGCATGCCGCCGCCCTTCTGCCGGATTTTCGCCTCATCAGTCTTGGCCTGCGCCGGCCTCGGTCTTGCCGCCCGGCCGCTGGCCGCGGAAACCGGCGCGCCGGGCCTTCCCGCGGCCTCGTCCCCGGAATCCGAGGGTTTCTCGTCCTCACGCCTGGCGCGCATCGACGCGCTGCTCGGGCGCCTGACCTCCACCCACCAGTACGCCGGCGCGGTCTGGCTCGTTGCGCGCGACGGCCGGATCGTCTCGCAGGGCGCGGTCGGCTACAGCGACCTCGCGGCCAAGACGCCGATGTCCATGTCGACCGAGTTTGCGATCATGTCGATGACGAAGCTCATCACCACGACGACCGCGCTGACCCTCTGGGAGGAAGGCCGGTTCAACCTGGATGATCCCATTGAGGACTACCTCCCCGAACTCGCCCATCCGAAGATCTACGTCTCGGGACCGGCGGAGGCGCCGGTCTATGCCGCGGCCACGCGCAAGCCCACGATCCGCAACCTCCTGACCCAGACCTCCGGATACACCTACGGGGTCTTCGACTCCGACCCGGCGGCGGTGCGGGCGATCTACGCCAAGGCGGGCATCTTCGACTCGACCTCCAACGCGGACTTCCTCCGCCGGGCGGCCACCGTCCCACTGCTCTTCGAGCCCGGGCACGCCTGGAACTACGGCATCAACACCGATCTCGTCGGGGTCCTGGTCGAGCGCCTGACCGGCCAGACGCTGGGGCAGGCGATGCGGGAGCGCGTGCTCGATCCGCTGGGAATGGCGGACACCAGTTTCTCCGCGCCGTCCGACCCCTCCCGCCTCGCCAAGGTCTACCACCAGAACGCGGCCGGCGAACTCGTGGAGGCCACGGGCCGCGACCGGGGTCCCGTCGTGCACTTCGAGAGCGGCGGCGGCGGCCTCTACTCGACGGCCCACGACTACGCCCGGTTCGCCCAGATGTTGCTGAACGGCGGCGAGCTCGGCGGGAGGCGCATCCTCGGACGGAAGACGGTGGCCTTGATGACCAGCAACCAGCTCGGGAACCTCGAATCCCATCCCAAGGGTCCCTTCATTCCGCCCGGTTTCGGCCTGGGGGTCCGGGTGCGTCTGGACGACGCGGCCGATTACCAGACGCTCGGCTCGCCCGGGGAGTACGGCTGGGAGGGCATCATGTCCACCTATGTCTCGATCGATCCGGCCGAGCGGATGGTCACGCTGGTGCTGACCCAGCACCAGCCCTACGACGAGCACCAGCTTTTCGAGTCGTTTGCAAACGCGGCCTACCAGGCCCTGGAGAAGTGACGGGCCCAACGGACACGGCAAGGCCCGGGAACCACCAGGGTCCCCGGGCCTCAACCAACAGACGAGCCTAACAAAGCGGGCGGAAGCCGCCCGCGAGGGATCAGCTGATCGCGACCTTGCGCGGCTTGGCCGCCTCGGACTTGACCAGCTTCAGGGTCAGCACGCCGTCCCTCAGCTCGGCGCCGATTTTCTCGGCATCGATGGACTCGTCGTGCTCGACCACGAGGCGGAACGAGGCGTCCGGGGTCTCGCGGTGGAGGACGGTGACGCCCTCCGGCAGCTTGACCGGGGCCTTGGCTGTGACCGTGAGCTCACCGTTCTCATCGGTGATCTCGATCGCTTCCTTGGTGACGCCCGGGAGGTAGACGGTGACCTGGTAGTCACCGGCGACCTCGCGGATCTCGTGGCGGGGCCGGCGGACCGGCGTCTCCGTGGCGGCGGTGCCGTTGCGGTTGGGAATGAGGTTGTTTAGAAATGACATGGTATGGTTTTCCTTTGGGATTCGGGCGGTCAGTTGACCGACACGTTGATCTTCCTGGGCTTGGATTCCTCCTGACGCGGGAGCGTCACGGTGAGTACACCGTTTTCGTAGGTCGCGGAGACCTTGTCGGCCTGGACCAGGTCCGGGACGTTGACCAGCCGGCTGACGGTGACCGTCTCCTCGCCCTCGGCCGACTTCTGCTGCCGGGAGGCCTTGATGGAGAGGGAGCCATCGACGATCTCGACGTTGATCGAGTCGCGGTTCGCGCCCGGGAGCTCGGCCCGGACGTACGTGTTGTCCTTGTCCTGATAGAGGTCCACCGGGAACTGGGTGGCGCCCGCGAAGGTGCCGACCAGGCGGTCGATCTCATTCTCCAGGCCGGCGTCGCCGAACCGGCCGCCAAAGCGGGCGATCGGGGCATACGCACGACCGAAGGGTTGGGTGAATTGAATGTATCGCATAGTGTCCCCCACTTTGCAGGTCCGGTGCCGATTCGCCGCCGACCCTAACCGGTTTGGTCCCAGCGGCTTGGCTCCCCGACCCGCAACCGCGCTGTGCAAATTAGGCCCACCGTGGGACGCCCCGAGCGCGATAACTGCACAGCTCTCGACGCACGTTACCTGGCCTGCTTGCATCCGGCCAATGAAGCCTGGACGCGCCCTGCCCTCGCTGGCGATCCTGCTCCTGGGGCTGGGAGCCTGCACGGCCGCCTCCCGCGCCCCGGCTGCCTTTGACGCGCCGATGACGGTCGAGGCCTTTGATGGCCCGCGGCTGGCGCGGGAGATCTCCCGGGAAACCAATCGGGTCCGAGCCACCTTCGGGCTGCCGCCGCTCGACCCCGGGGCCGCCCTGGACGCCGCGGCCGACGAGCAGGCGGTCCACATGCTCATGATCGCCGCGGTGGACCACTCGAACCCGGTTCCCGGGGAGACCACGGCCCGGGACCGCGTGCTCCGGGTGGGGGCCGACCCGGAGGCCATCGGGGAGAACGCGCTCATGGAGCCCGCCGTGCGGCCTGCCGGCTCCGCGGAGCCGGGCTACACCTATGTCGGCTACGCCGCCTTCATGGTCGACGCCTGGATGAATTCACCGGGCCACCGCGCCAACATCCTGAGCCCGGGCTTCACCGAGATGGGGTGCGCCGCCCGCCTCGGACGCGGCCCGCGCCGGGGCGACTTCCGGGTCTACGCCGACCAGGTGTTCATCCGGCCGCGCGAGTCCGGTACGCGGGGCCCGCACTTGGGGCCCTAAGGGGAACCCGGGATCTTGTCCTGGTACTTCGGCCAGTCGGCGACCAGTTCCTTCACCACCACACTGCCGACCACGTAGGCGGACTCGAAGGCCTCGTCCTCCGCCATGTAGGCGCTGGTGGAGCCGTACTGCAGGCTCTCGGCGGAGGTGACCCCGGGCCGGGGCACGGAGTAGTCGCTCGCGGTGCGCAGGACCAGGGCCCGGCGCAGGTCGACCTTGCCCGCCTGGCCGAGGAAGGACATCGCCTGCAGGAAGCCACTGTCCTCGCAGGAGGAGGTGACGTAGGTGCCGGCGCCGTGGGTGTAGAGCTTCACCCAGCGACGCGCCCACGCCGTGCCGAGGGTGCCCTGCCAGTAGGTGGCCGAGCACAGGTTGTCGCCGATCAGCACGAAGGGCGGCTTCATCGCCTGGGGGAAACCCTGGAAGTTGGCGCGGAATTTCCTCATCCCGTCGGTGTCCGGGATCGCCGTGTCCTTGGTCCGGGCGTACGCCCAGTGCACCAGGCCCGGGTCCAGGTGGTAGAACTGGCCGATGTTGGCGCCGGGCGCGTCGAAGGGCGTGGTCTTGTCCCACGGGATGTGGCCGTCGGGCCAGTTCTTGGGGATCTCCCGCGGGTCGATGTAGTTGTCGAGGTCGCCGTCCACCACCCATTCCGCCCACGCCGCGCTGCCCTGCGAGGCCTGCAGCGGGTCGACCCCGGCGGTGCCGGCCAGGAGCCAGTAGGCATGGGTGAGGTCGAAGCGGGGATCGAGGCCCAGGGCCATGATCGAGGCCGCCGCCCGGGCCGTCGCCATCCCGGTCATGACCTCGAGCACGCCGTCGGAGTTGAGGTGCAGGGGCCGGAAGCCGGCCGGGAACGGCAGCTTGGTCGTCAGATGCAGGCGCTCGATCCAGCGCGAGGCCTCGCCGTCGGACTCGCCGGTGCCGGCCGGGTTGTTGTAGTCGTGCTCGAAAGTGGTGACGATCACGACCTTGATCGGGATCGGGTCGGCGCGGACCAGGGCGGGGGCGGCGGCGAGGGCGCAGGAGAGGAGGAGCAGGGCGGGGGCGAGGCGGGACATGCCCCCAGCGAAGCAGGCTTCGTGCCCCGGCATCCCCCGCGCTCCCCGGGGCCTTGGCACATGCATTGCTCGGCGGAGGCGCCCGCAAACGTCTCGCCTCGTCCCGAGGCCGGCCGCTACGGTTTCCGTCCGATGACCCTCACGCGCTTCTCCGTCCCCCCGCTCCACCAGGTGACCCGCTCCTTGGCGGCGGTGGCGATGGGCCGCGAGCTGCCGGACCTGGTGATCACCGGCGCCCGGGTCCTGTCGACCTACACCGAGCGGATCCATCCGGAGCGCGAGATCTGGGTCAAGGCCGGCCGGGTGGCCGCGGTCAAGCCGGCCGGGACCTGCCGGGCCCCGCGCGGCGCCTCCGTCGCCCGCTTCGACGCCAAGGGCGGCATCCTCGCCCCCGGCCTCGTCGATCCCCACATCCACATCGAGAGCTCGATGATGACGGCCTGCGCCTACGCCGAGCCCGCGCTCCTCAACGGTACGACCACCATCTTCTGCGACAGCCACGAGATCGGGAACGTCTGCGATGCGAAGGGGATCGAGTGGATGCTGGAGGACGCGCGCCAGGCCCCGCTCTCCATCTTCCTCACGGTGCCGAGCACGGTCCCGGCCACCGGGCCGCGCTTCGAGACCGCCGGCGGCGACCTGACGCCGCGCAAGATCGGCGCCCTCTTCGACCGCTGGCCGGAGGCCGTGGCCCTGGGCGAGAAGATGGACTTCGTGCAGGTCGCGATGGGCGACCGCCGCAGCCACGCCGTCCTGGCCGAGGCCATCCGCCGCGGCCGCCCGGTCTCGGGCCACATCTACGGCCGCGAGTTCGTCGCGGCCGGCGCCGCCTCCGGCATCACCGACACCCACGAGGCGATCGACCGCGAGATCTCGGACGATTTCCTCGAGAACGGCGTCTGGGTGTTCCTGCGCGGCGGCCCGCCGACCACCCCTTGGAACTCGCTGCCCCTGGCGATCAAGGCGGTGACCGAGCTCGGAGCGAGCCCCAAGCGCGTCTGCATCTGCACCGACGACCGCGACGCCGACGACCTCTTCGTCTTCGGGATGGACTGGGTGGCGCGTTCCGCCGTCCAGGCCGGCATGAGCCCGACCGCGGCCTGGAGCATGGGCTCGCTGCACCCAGCGACCCGCTTCGGGATGGATGGCGCCATCGGCGGCCTGGCGCCGGCGCGCCGGGCCGACATCGTCCTCCTCAACGACCAATTGGAGCCGCAGTGCACCTGGTACGGCGGCGAATTGGTGGTGAAGGACCGCAAGGTGACCCCCCTTCTCGACCGGGCGCTCTCCCACCGGTACCGCTATCCAAAGGCGGCCTACCAGACCGTGCGCCTGCCGGCCCGGCCCCGCCTGGTGCCGGAATTGCCGAGGGTGCCGGTCACCGCCAACGTCATCCGGACGGCGCTGCCGGGCATCATCCTCTTCCACGACCGAGTGGCCCTGGCCCCCGAGGCGGGGGAAACCTGGGAGGGGCTCCTGCAGCGCACCGGTCTCTGCTTTGTCACGGTGGTCGAGCGGCACGGCCGCTCGGGCGCCACCGCCCACGGGCTCCTCAAGGACTTCGGGCTCAAGGCCGGCGCCGTTGCCAGCTCCGTCGGCCACGACGCCCACAACATTATCCTCGCCGGCAATAACGAGGCGGACATGCGGACGGCGCTGGCCGAGATCAAGCGGACCCGCGGCGGCGTCTGCGTGGTGCGGGCCGGCAAGGTGGTCGCCAGCGTCGCGCTCCCGGTTGCCGGGCTTATGTCCGACCTGCGCGCCCCGGCGGTCGCCAAGGCCACCACCCGGCTCAAGCGCGCCTGGCAGGCCGCCGGCTGCACCCTCCCCTACATGGGCTTCAACCTCATTCCCCTGTCGGTCATCCCGGAGATCCGGATCACCGACCAGGGCCTGGTAACCGTGCCGGGGATGCAGATCGTGCCGCTCTTCGAGCCCGCCTGAGGCCGGCGGGGCCTTAAGCCACAATATTCGTTCGGCAACGGCGGACCCCTGTGGTTCCATGGCCGCCCCGATGACGTTCAACTTCGACCTCCCGCCCGACCGCCGGGGCACCGATTCCCAGAAGTGGCAGAAGTATGCCGGGAAGGACATCCTGCCGATGTGGGTGGCGGACATGGATTTCCCGGTGGCCCCGCCGATCGTCGAGGCGATCCGCCGCCGCCTGGACCACCCGATCTTCGGCTACGGCCGGCCGACCGCGGCCACCACCGACGCGGTGGTGAGCGCGCTGGCGCGCGACTACGCCTGGCCGGTCGACCCGGCCTGGCTGGTGTGGCTGCCGGGCCTCGTCTGCGGCCTGAACGTCGCGGCGCTGGCGTTCGCCCAGGCGGGCGAGGAGGTCCTCAGCCTCTCGCCGGTGTATCCCCCGTTTGTCAGCGGGCCCGCCAACCAGGGCCGCGTCGCGCGCTCGGTCCCGCTGGCCCTCGACCGGGCGGCCCGCCGCTGGGAGATCGACTGGGACGCGCTCGGGCAGGCGGTGACGTCCCGCACCAAGGTCCTCTTCCTCTGCCATCCCCACAATCCCGTCGCCCGGGTCTGGACCCGCGAGGAATTGGGCCGCCTGGCGGACTTCGCCCAGCGGCACCAGCTCGTCCTCGTCTCGGACGAGATCCACTGCGATCTCCTGCTCGAGCCCGGCGCCGTCCACGTGCCGGCGGCGGCCGCCGCGGCCCAGCCCTCCGGGGTGGTCACCTTCATGGCCCCGAGCAAGACGTTCAACGTCCCCGGCCTCGGGACCTCGTTCGCCGTCATCAGCGACCCGGCGCTCCGCGCCCGCTTTGCCAAGGCCTCGGCTGGGATCGTGGCCGAGGTCAACGTCCTCGGCTACGTCGCCTGCGAGGCCGCCTACCGCGATGGGCGCCCGTGGCAGCAGGCCCTGGTCGCCTACCTGGGCGGCAACCGCGACTTCCTGGCCGGCTTCGTCGAGCGGGAACTCCCCGGCGTCCACCTGGAGGCGCCGATCGAGGCCACCTACCTGGCGTGGCTCAACGTCGCCGAGCTCGGCCTCCCCCACCCGGCCAAGCACTTCGAGGCCCACGGCGTCGGCCTCAGCGACGGCGCCGCCTTCGGGGCGGCCCCGGGCACCCACGTGCGGATCAACTTCGGCTGCCCGCGCGCGACCCTCGCGGAGGGCCTGGCCCGGATGCAGAGGGCGATCGCGGCCCGATGAACGCCGGGGCGCCCCCGGAGCGGACGCTCCTCCTGCGCAACGCCGACGTGCTGGCGACGATGGACCCGGCGCGGCGGGAGATCCGCGGCGGCGGGCTCTATGCCGAGGGCGGCCGCATCGTGGCGGTCGGCCCGACGGCGGAGCTGCCCTCGGCCGCGGACGTCGTCCTCGACCTCTCCGGCCACGTGGTGGTGCCCGGGCTCATCAACACCCACCACCACATGTTCCAGAGCCTGACCCGCGCGCTGCCGGCGGCCCAGGATGCGAGCCTCTTCGGGTGGCTGGAGGCGCTCTATCCGGTGTGGCAGGGGCTGACGCCCGAGATGCTGGGCGTCGCGACCCAGACCGCGATGGCCGAGCTCATCCTCTCGGGCTGCACCACCTCGAGCGACCACCTCTACCTCTTCCCCAACGGCTGCCGGCTGGAGGACAGCATCGAGGCGGCGGCGGCGATCGGCCTGCGCTTCCACGCCGCGCGCGGCAGCATGAGCGTCGGCCGCAGCGCCGGGGGCCTGCCCCCGGACACGCTGGTCGAGGCCGAGGCGGCGATCCTCGCGGACACCCAGCGGGTGATCGAGGCCCACCACGACCCCGCGCGCCACGCCATGCTCCGGATCGTGGTGGCCCCGTGCTCGCCGTTCTCGGTCAGCCGCGACCTCATGCGGGAATCGGCGGCCCTCGCCCGCGCGCTCGGGGTCTCGCTCCACACCCACCTGGCGGAGAACGACAGCGACGTGGACTACAGCCGAGAGAAGTTCGCCATGACGCCGGCCGAGTACGCCGAGGACCTGGGCTGGGTGGGGCGCGACGTCTGGCACGCCCACTGCGTCAAGCTGGACGAGCCCGGCATCGAACTCTTCGCCCGGTCCGGCACCGGCGTCGCCCACTGCCCCTGCTCGAACATGCGGCTGGCCTCGGGCATCGCGCCGATCCGGCGGATGCTGGCCCGGCGCGTCCCGGTCGGGCTCGGCGTCGACGGCTCGGCCTCCAACGACACCGGCAACCTGCTGGGCGAGGTCCGCCAGGCGATGCTCCTGCAGCGGGTCGGCGCCGGCCCGGCGGCGATGACCGCCCGCCAGGCGCTGGAGATCGCCACGCTCGGGGGCGCCCGCGTCCTCGGCCGCGACGACATCGGCTGCCTGGCCCCCGGGATGTCGGCCGACTTCGCCGCCTTCGACACCCGCAGCCACACGATGGCCGGCGGCCTCCACGACCCGGTGGCGGCCCTGGTCTTCTGCGCCCCGGAGCGCGCGGCCTGCGTCGTCATCAACGGCCGCGTCGTCGTCGAGGACGGCCGCCTGCGGACGATCGACCTGCCCCGCCTGACCGAGCGCCACAACCGGCTCGCCCGCCAGCTGGCCGACCGGTAGGCGCGGCACTTGCCGGTTGCGGCCGGCGGCCGGCGGCGCATCCTGCGGGGTCACGCATGCGCATCGGCGACATCGAGCTCGAGTCGGGCCTCTGCCTCTCCCCGCTGGCCGGTTACACCAACCTGCCGATGCGCCTCACGCTGCGCGAGCTCGGCGGCCTCGGCTGGGTGACGACCGACCTGGTGAACGCCCGCTCGCTGATCGAGCGCAACCCGGTCGCCCTCAAGCTGGCCGAGACCGGCGCCGGCGACCGGCCGATGGCGATCCAGCTCTTCGGCAGCGTTCCGGAGGAGATGCGCGACGCAGCCCGGATCTGCGAGGACCTGGGCGCGCAGGCCGTCGACATCAACATGGGCTGCCCGGTGCGCAAGGTGACGAAGATCGGCGGCGGCTCGGCGATGATGACGGAGCTCGCGCGGACCGCCGACCTCGTGCGGGGGATGATCGCGGCGATCCGGATCCCCGTGACCGCCAAGATGCGCCTCGGGTGGGACGCCGACAACCTCACCGCCCCGGACCTGGCGCGCGCCCTCGAGGAGGCGGGCGTGGCCGCGGTGTTTGTCCACGGGCGCACCCGCG
>Ga0302314_10016173_pt1 | contig 12631 bp, 7 predicted proteins | sample III_Palsa_N2_3_FD_200533 | JGI IMG/M metagenome (GOLD analysis project Ga0302314, IMG submission 200533) | Peat permafrost microbial communities from Stordalen Mire near Abisko, Sweden - III_Palsa_N2_3 | ecosystem: Environmental > Terrestrial > Soil > Palsa > Peat permafrost | place: Sweden...
GCATGCCCTGGGCAACGTCGCTCCGCTGCTGGGGCCGGACACCGGCCTGGAGGATTTCTTCGCCTGGATGCGCGGCAACTTCGATCCCTCCGTGACCTGGAAGGACCTGGAATGGGTGCGCGCGCAGTGGCGTGGCCCACTGATCGTCAAGGGCATTCTCGATGTCGAGGATGCTCGCGCCGCGGCCGCGGCCGGCGCCGACGGCATCGTCGTCTCCAACCACGGCGGGCGCCAGCTCGACGGTACGCCATCCACGGTCCGCGCCCTGCCGCCGATCGCCGATGCGGTGGGCGGGCGCCTGGCCGTGCTGGTGGACGGCGGCGTGCGTTCCGGCCTCGACGTGGTGCGGATGCTGGCGCTGGGCGCACGCGGCGTGCTGCTGGGGCGCGCCTGGGCCTTCGCCCTGGCTGGCGCCGGGCAAGCCGGCGTGGCGCACCTGTTGCAGCTGATCGCAGCAGAGATGCGGGTGGCGATGGCACTGACCGGCTGTACCAGCGTGGCGGCGATCGACCGGGGCATCCTGGCCGAAGGCCGCCCGCCTTGAACCGCAGCATATAAAAGAAACGGGGGAGAAACGTGTTGAGTCCAAATCCACCGCTGGGCGTGGTGTTCCACTGGCTCGGCGGCCTGTCGTCGGCGAGCTTCTATGTACCGTACAAGCGGGTACGATACTGGTCCTGGGAGATCTTCTGGCTGACCGGCGGCATCTTTTCCTGGGTGGTGGCGCCCTGGCTGTTCGCCGCCCTGCGCACCCATGACCTGGCCGGCGTGCTCGGCGCGGCGCCGGCGCACGCCTTGTTCTGGAGCTGGTTCTGGGGCGTGGCCTGGGGCTTCGGCGGTCTCACTTTCGGCCTGACCATGCGCTACCTGGGGCTGTCGCTGGGCATGGCCGCGGTGCTGGGCCTGACCACCGTCACCGGCACCCTCGGCCCCCCGATCTTCAGCGGCACGCTCGCCGCGATCGCCGCCACGCCGTCCGGCCGCATTACCCTGGCCGGCATCTTCGTCACCCTGATCGGCATGGTGCTGGTGGCCATGGCGGGCCGCTCCAAGGAGCGCGAGATGGGCCAGGGCCAGGAGGCGCAGCAGGGCGTGGCCGAGTTCAGTCTGCGCAAGGGCCTGGCCATCGCCATGTTCTCCGGGGTGATGTCCGGCTGCTTCGCCTGGGGCCTGGCCGCCGGGCAGCCGATCGAACAGCTGACCCTGGCCGCCGGCACCGATCCGCTGGCCCAGGGTCTGCCGGTGCTGTGCGTGGTGCTGGCCGGCGGCTTCACCACCAACTTCATCTGGTGCCTGGTGCTGATCCTGCGCAACGGCAGCGCCGGACAGTTCATCGGCCGGCTCCCATCCGGAGCGGGACCCGCCGACGATGCGCCGTCGCTGCTGCGCAACTACGCCTGGTCGGCGCTGGGTGGCACCTTGTGGTACTTCCAGTTCTTCTTCTACACCATGGGCGAAAGCCAGATGGGGGACTACAAGTTCTCGTCCTGGACCCTGCACATGGCCAGCATCATCCTGTTCTCGACCCTGTGGGGCTTCGCCCTGCGCGAATGGGCCGGCGCCAGCCGCCGCACACGCACGCTGATCTGGAGCGGCGTCGGCTGCCTGGTCGGGTCCACTGTCATCATCGGCATCGGCAACTACGCGGGCCTGCACTGAGCGTCTGGAGGAGACCATGCAACAGCCCAGCTATGTCAGCGGCACGTCCGCCATCCCCCTGATCGGTCAGACCATCGGCCGCTACTTCGACGCCGCCTGCGCCGAACACGCCGCGCGCGAGGCTCTGGTGGTGCGCCACCAGGGCGTGCGCCTGAGCTATGCGGAGTTGCGGCGGCAGGTCGACGCCGTGGCCTGCGGCCTGCTGCGCCTGGGCCTGCGGACCGGCGAGCGCATCGGCATCTGGGCGCCGAACACCCTGGAGTGGACTCTGACCCAGTTCGCCGCAGCCAAGGCCGGGCTGGTGCTGGTCACCATCAATCCCGCCTATCGGTGCAGCGAGCTGGAGTACGCCCTCAACAAGGTCGGTTGCCGTGCCCTGGTGCTGGCGCCGGCGATCAAGAGCAGCAACTGCCTGGAGATCCTCGGCGGGCTGGCGCCGGAGCTGGCTGCCGCCACGCCCGGGCGCTTGCGCGCGGCGGCGCTGCCCAACCTGGAAATGGTGATCCGCCTCGGCGCCGAGCACACACCCGGCATGCTGAACTTCCCGGCGCTGCTGGCGCCGCCCGGCGCGGACGAGCTGGCGCGCCTGGAAGAGACCGGCGCCGGCCTGCAGTTCGACGATCCGATCAACATCCAGTTTACCTCCGGCACCACCGGCAGTCCCAAGGGCGCCGCGCTGTCGCACCACAATATCCTGAACAACGGCTGCTTCGTCGGCGGGGCGATCAGGCTCAAGCCGGGAGACCGGGTCTGCATCCCGGTGCCGCTGTATCACTGCTTCGGCATGGTGATGGGTAACCTCGGCTGCCTGACCCACGGCGCCGCCATGGTCTATCCGGCGGAGAGCTTCGATCCGCTGGCCTGTCTCAGCGCCGTCGCCGAGGAGCGCTGCACCGCGCTCTACGGCGTGCCGACCATGTTCATCGCCGTGCTGGACCATCCGGCCTTCGGCAATTTCGACCTGCGCAGCCTGCGCACCGGCATCATGGCCGGCAGCCCGTGCCCAGTGGAGGTGATGAAGAACGTCATCGGCCGCATGGGCATGCACGAGGTGACCATTGCCTACGGCATGACCGAGACTTCACCGGTGAGCTTCCAGAGCAGTCACGACGATCCGCTGGAACGGCGCGTCGCCACCGTCGGCCGCATCCATCAGCACTGCGAGGTCAAGCTCGTCGATCCGCAGGGCCGCATCGTGCCGCTTGGCGCGACGGGCGAGCTGTGCACTCGCGGCTACTCGGTGATGCTGGGTTACTGGGGCGACGAGGCCAGGACCGCCGAGGTGCTGGATCGCAGCGGCTGGATGCACACCGGCGACCTGGCGACGCTGGATGAGCAGGGCTATTGCAATATCGTCGGCCGGATCAAGGACATGGTGATCCGCGGCGGTGAGAACATTTATCCACGCGAGATCGAGGAGTTCCTCTATCGGCATCCCAAGGTACGGGACGTGCAGGTGGTCGGTGTGCCGGACCAGAAGTACGGCGAGGAGCTGTGCGCCTGGATCGTGCTCAAGACCAGCGAAGCCATGACCGTCGAGGACGTGCATGCCTTTTGCCGTGGAACCATCGCCCACTACAAGGTGCCGCGCTACGTCCGCTTCGTGGACGAGTTTCCGGTCACCGTCACCGGGAAAATCCAGAAGTTCGTGATCCGCCAGCGGATGATCGAGGAGCTCGGCCTGGTCGCTGCCAGGACCGCTTGAGGCGCGGCGGCGCGCAATTCTTTTTTCCCCGCACCGCGTGACCGTGCGCAGCAATGTCATGTGTTCTATCGAATAGATTTGAACTGGAGAGCATCATGTCAATCGGCATCAACCCCACACCACCAGCGGCGGCGGAGGCAGCCCGCACGGCGATGATGCCCTGGGTGGTGTGCCTGTTCTTCGCCTGGGGCCTGGCGACGGTGTTGATCGACACCCTGGTGCCGAAACTCAAGGCGCTGTTCTCGCTGAGCTATACCGAGGTGATGCTGACGCAGTTCTGCTTCTTCCTGGCCTACCTGCTGATGTCGGTGCCCGCGGGCATGCTGCTGTCGCGCGTCGGCTATGTGCGCGGCATCATCGTCGGCCTCGCGGTGATGGCGCTGGGTTGCCTGCTGTTTACCCCAGCGGCATCCGCGGGAGTCTATTCCGGATTTCTGCTCGCGCTGTTCGTGATGGCCTCCGGCATCACCCTGCTGCAAGTGGCGGCCAATCCGCTGGTGGTGCTGCTCGGCAGCGCGCAGGGTTCGCACAGCCGGCTCAGTCTGGCGCAAGCCTTCAACTCGCTGGGCACTTTCCTCGGCCCGCTGATCGGCGCGGCGCTGATCCTGCGTGGCGGCCTGGCGACGCCGGCGGACCTCTCGGCGCTGTCGGCGCAGGCGCTGGCGTCCTACCGCACAGCGCAGGCACACGATATCCAGGGGTTGTTCTGGGGCATCGCCGCGGGGCTCGGACTGCTGGTGCTGCTGTTCTGGCGTTTCCGCGGCTTCGGTGGCGCCGCCAGGGAAGTGAGCCCTCGCGGTACCACTGTGTTGCGGCTGCTGTCGCGGCCGCGCCTAGGGCTGGGCGTGCTGTCGATCTTTCTCTACGTCGGCGCCGAGGTGTCCATCGGCAGCCTGATGATCAATTACCTGATGCTGCCGGCGGTGCTCGGCCTGGGCGCGGCGACCGCCGGGCGCTGCGTCAGCCTGTACTGGGGCGGGGCCATGATCGGCCGCTTCATCGGCTCGGCCGCGCTGCGCCGTCTGCGGGCGGGCTCGGTGCTGGGGTGCTGCGCCCTGGCGGCGGCGCTGCTGGCCTGCACCTCCGCAGTCAGCGCCGGCATGGTTGCGGCAGCGACGATCCTTGCCATAGGTCTGTGCAACTCCATCATGTTCCCGACCATCTTCACGCTGGCGATCGAAGGTCTCGGCGAAGACACTCCGCGCGGCTCCTCGTGGCTGTGCATGGCCATTGTCGGCGGCGCGGTGGTGCCGGTACTGACCGGCTATGCGGCGGACCAGGCGGGTCTGGCGCGGTCGCTATTGGTGCCGGCCCTGTGCTACCTGGGCATCGCCGCTTACGGCCTGCTGGCGCGCTACCGCTATTGAGGCTTCTGGTCCGTCTCCACCCATACGCGCAAATCGTCCCAGGCCTGGGCAACCTGTTCCGCGGTGAAACCGCAATGGACGTAGCCCATATTGCTTGCGATCCCGGGCAAAAGCGGCTGGCGCATGGCCGGTACCGCACGCTGTAGCAGATGGCCGGTGTTGCCGGCCCGCGTCGCCGCTTCGCGCAGCATCGGTTCCTGGATGCCGCTGGGCACTTCGGGATCGATGAGGTCGTACAGGGTGAGCAAGCGCGTCTTGAAAACGCCGGTGGACTTGTACCACTGATTGGCATAAGCCACCGCGGCCGGGTCTGCGCGTATGCGCTGGATTCCGGCGTTGAGGGCGGCGTTTTCCCGCGCCGAGAGGTAGGGGCTGGAATAGACTTTGGCGCTGTTGTCGTAGATCGAACCGCCGAAGGTGCGGTTCATGTCGTCCATGCCCAGGGCGACGGTGGCGATCGGCAGGGTAAACGAAGCGGGGTCCGCCTGTGTGCCGGCAGCGGCGGCGATGTTGTCGATGATGCGGCGCTCCGGCCCCTGCGGATTTGCGGCCGCGGCATCGAACAGCTTGAGCACCGGCCTGATCAGTCGCTTGACCTGGATTAGCTCGGGCAGGGGCCAGAGCCATTGCAGCGGGCCCCAGCTGAGGGTGGACAGGGCGGACCGGGCGATGCTCTTTTCGCCCGGCAGCTCATAGGCGGTGCCGCGCGTGAAGTAGTTGTAGGCCGCGCGCACATCGATCACATAGCCGACCTCTGCCTGCCAGTCGCCGACGACGCCGCAGGCGGCGATCGCCCCGGCGAAAGCGTCCGGATGCTTCTCGATCAGCACCATGGTGATGCTGCCGCCCATCGATCCGCCGATGACATAAATTCTTGAGGCGCCCAGCCGGTCCATGAACCGCCTGAGCCGCCAGGTGTTCTCGACCGCCGTTTGCACGCCCATTCCGGCCTTGTCGTAGACGCTGCGGCCGACGGCGAAGCGCTCCGCGTATGGCGTGCGCGACAAGCCGATCTTGTCGTCGCGCAGGGCATTGTCCGGAATGCTGGTCGGCGTACCGGGTATGGAATAGCCGGAGACGTACAGCACCGCCTGCCTGTTCCAGCGCCAGGGGATCGACAGGGCGAACGCGCGTCCCTCCAGCTTGCCGGAAAGCCGCATGCCGCCGTCGTCCGCCAGTACGGCTTTGACCGAAGTCGCACCGGCTTGTTCCGCAGCATGCAGAATGAGCTGCTGATCGTCGTCGAATTTCACGGCGGCGCAAGAGGCGAGCAGCACGCCCGCGGCGGCGGTTGCCGCCAGGCCAGCAAAAGAATGTAGTTTCATGATCGCCTCGGCTGCGCTATTTTTCGGCCGTGCCTTCATGCTTCGCCGGCACCAGGTGCCGCTGCCAGAAGCGCTGTATCTCCGTATAGGCAGCCTTCTGTTCGGGTGTGCCCATCATGTAGCTCTGGAACACATGCGTCATGCCTTCGTAAACATCGAGCTCGGCGTCGCCGCCCCCGGTCTTGATCGCCTGGTACAGTCGCACTGAATCGCTGAGCACGCGCTCCTTGGTGCCGGCCTGGATCAGCACCGGCGGATAGGGCTTGGAGAAGTCGCCGTAGACCGGCGAGACATAGGGGTTCTTCCAGTCCGCTGGGTCCGCGTACAGCGCGAACGCCGCCAGGATCTCATCGGTTCTGTTCAGTACCGGGTCGGCATCGCGCAGCGTGGTATCGGTATCGCCGCCCAGGTTCAGATCCGTCGCAGGCGACATCAGCACCAGGGCGCCGGGCAATTCCACGCCCTGGTCGCGCAGCTTGAGCACGCTGGCGGCGACGATATCGCCGCCGGCGGAGTCGCCGTAGATGCCGATGCTGCGCGCCGGTTGTCCCTGCGCCAGCAGAGCCCCGTAAACGGCGATCACCTGGTCGGTGACCAGCGGCCAGCGGCCCTGCGGCGCCACCGTATAGTCCACGGAGATGATGCGCTTGCCGGTCGCCCCGATCATCAGGGCGGCGCCGCGCACCGCGGAATGGGCCGAGTCCTGCACAAAGGCACCGCCATGCACGTGGATCAGTACCGTGCCGTCGTCCTGGTACTGCGCCGGCTTGATCTCGACCACGGGCACGTCGCCCATGCGCAGGTCGCTGGCGGAGACATTCAGCTGCTTCAGCTGCGCGGCGTAATTCGCTTCGACCGTTGCGGTCAGTTGCTTCTGCCGCGCCTCGAAGTCAGCGGCCGTGCGGGCAATCGGCCGGGCCGCCTGTGACTTGAGCACGATGGGCAGCATCTTATCGTAGAAGGTACGCGCCTGAGGCGAAATCGACGGTGGGAGGTAGTAAGGCTGATCCTGAACGGGGGCGGCCGTACTCTGCGGATCCGCCCATGCGGCGGTCCATCCCAAGGCGACAATCGCGACTGCGAGCGCAACAGCATTGCGGCGATGCTGGTGGTCCATGCTCAACTTTCTCCTCAGTTGCAGGGCTGGATGGCAGTCTTATGCTTGACCAAGATTGGATGATATACCATTATGATTGTATATGATTGAATAATGTCATATATGGTTATATTCTGATCGTAAAGACACAGCACGAAGGAGGAGAGCCGCGTGATAGGCCAGCATTTGGCCCGAGTGCCTGCATCGGGACTGTACCGCGTGCCGCGGCGCTTTCAGCTGCTCCATTGTCGCGGCAGCACTGCTGCCGTGCTGGCGGCTTTGTGCCTGACCGCCGGCGCGATGCCGCAGCTCGCCTGCGCACAGGCCCAAGCGGCGGCGCCATCCATGCAGGCAGCTTGCGATGAGCTGAAATCCGCCGATTTTTCAGGTGTGCAGGATGCGCCAAGCAAGGTGATGGAATCGGCGCTGATGGAGCCGGCGGGGGAGGTCCCGACGGCTTGTCTGGCGCGGGGATATGTCTGGCCGCAGGTCGGCTTCGAATTGAAAATGCCGGCGTCGGGCTGGAATGGGAAGATGGTCGAGCTCGGCGCCGGTGGCTTTGCCGGTTCCGCCCAGGTTCCGGCGGACCGCCAGGTGTGCGACGACGCGGTGCGGCGTGGCTACGCCTGCATCCATTCCGATCAGGGCCATACTTCGGGACCGGGCGAACGGGGCCTGGCCTCGCTCGACGGTCTGTGGGCCTACGACAACCTGCAAGCCGAGTTGGACTATGCCTACCGCTCTCTCCATGTGCTTGCCCTGGCGGAGAAGGCGATCGTTCAGCGTTTCTATGGCGCTCCGCCGCAGCACTCCTATTTTGTGGGCTGTTCCAATGGCGGGCGGCAGGCCCTGGTGGCGGCGCAGCGTTTTCCGTGGGACTTCGACGGCATTCTCGCCATGGAGCCGGCGCTCGATTTGAGCGGAGCGTTCACCACCTTCCTCTATGACCTCAAAGCCGTCACCGACGACGCCGGCAAGCCGCTGTTCGCATCCGGCGACCTGAAGCTGATGCACAACGCGGCGGTCGCCGCCTGCGACGCCGATGATGGTCTGCGCGACGGCGTCATCGGCAACCCGCCGGCGTGCAAGTTCGATCCGGCGCAACTGGCCTGCACTGCTGCGCAGCAAAGCGGCTGCCTGACACCGGTCCAGGTGGCGGCGGCGCACAAGGTTTACGCCGGCCCCAAGACTTCCCGGGGCAGGGTGCTGTATCGCGGCCACCCCATGCCGGGATCCGAAGAGGGAGTATTCGGCTTTGCCGTCACCAAACCTATCGCGGTCAATGCGGTGGCCGATTTCTTCCGCTATCTCGCGTTCATGCCGGACGCAGGTCCGGGTTGGAAACCGGCGGATTTCGATTTCGACGCCGACTACCAGCGCGAAAGCGTGATGGAGGGGCTCTACGCCTCCTCCAATCCGGACCTGCGCCCGTTCCACGAAGCGGGCGGCAAGCTGCTGCTGGTGCAGGGCTGGACCGATAGCGGCACACCGTTCCCGCTGCGCACCATCGATTACTACGAGACGGTCGAGAAAGTCATGGGCGGGCCGAACAAAACCGCGGAATTCGCCCGCCTGTTCATGGTGCCCGGACGCGATCACTGCGGCGGCGGTGACGGCGCCAGCGCCGCCGACTATCTGGGCAGCCTGGAGGCCTGGGTGGAACAGGGCCAGGCGCCGGACCTGATCAAGGCCTCGCACATCGAGCCGGTCACCGGTGCCGCCGACTTCATGCGCGAGCCGGCGGACCCGGCCCGGGTGAAATTCACGCGGCCGCTCTACCCTTATCCGGTCTGGGCCAAATACAAGGGCAGCGGCGATCCCAAGGACTACCGCAACTTCAAGCCGATCGATCCGCGCAAGTAGGCAGCGCCAACCTTCCGCCGCAACACCTCGCCGAATCCCATTGACGGAGTAGCCGATGAAGCTCGCCCAGCTGTTTCCCGTGGTACTCCTGTGTGCCGGCAGCGCGGCCGCGGCCGCGCCGGCCGATCCCGCCGATCCCGATCGTCGCGCCGCCGCCACCGAGGCGTGGATGACGGACGCGGAGCGCTTTCACCTGCTGCACAGCCATCTGCCCATCACCATCGAACCCGGCAAGCCCTCGCGCTTGATCCCCGGGATGCCGATCACCCCGGGTGTGGTCACCGCCATCGAGCGCCTCGGCATTCCGGTCATCGCCGAGAGCGACGCCAGCCTGGGCGTGGTCAACCCCTTCCAGTTGCGCGAGGGCGATGTCGCCACCGCCCTGCCGTCGAGCCTGGCGCTGGCGGCGAGCTTCGACCCGGCGCTGGCCTACCGGTCCGGCGCCATGATCGGCGGCGAGGCGCACGCCAAGGGCTTCAACGTACTGCTCGGTCCGGGCGTGAACCTCACCCGCGATCCGCGCAACGGCCGCAACTTCGAATACCTGGGCGAAGACCCTCTGCTGGCCGGCATCCTCGGCGGCGAGGCCAGCCGCGGCATCCAGAGCGCCGGCGTGGTCTCCGCCATCAAGCACTTCGTGCTCAACGATCAGGAAACCCTGCGGCGCACTCTCGATGCGCGCATGGAGGAGGCGGCGCTGCGCGAAAGCGACCTGCTGGCCTTCGAGATCGCCATTGAGCGCGGCCAGCCCGGCGCGGTGATGTGCGCCTATAACCAGGTCAACGGCCACTACGCCTGCGATAACGACTTCCTGCTCAATCAGGTGCTGAAGCGCGACTGGAGTTACAAAGGCTGGGTCATGTCGGACTGGGCGGCGGTGCACGACGTCAGCTATTTCAACGCCGGCCTCGATCAGCAATCCGGCGCTGAGCTGGATAAAAAGGTCTGGCTCGACCAGCCGCTCAAAGATGAGTACGCGGCCGGACGGGTGAGCAAGGAGCGCCTGTCCGAGGCGGTGCGCCGCATCCTGCGCTCGCTCTACGCGGTGGGCGCCGATCGCCCACCGCTGAAGACCCCCATCGACTACGACGCGGACGGCAAGGTGGCGCAGGCGGAGGAAGCCGCGGGCATCGTCCTGCTCAAGAACCAGGGCGTGCTGCCGCTCGCCGGCAAGCCGCAGTCGATCCTGGTGATCGGCGGCTACGCCATCGCCGGTGTGATGTCCGGCGGCGGTTCCAGCCAGGTCACCCCGGTCGGCGGCGAAGCCGCCATCATCCTCAACGATGTGCACCCCTTGGTGAAGCGGCCGGTCGGCCAGCTGATCGTACCGTCTTCGCCGGTGCAGGCGCTCAAGGATGCGCTGCCGGGCGCGAGCATCAGCTTCGACAGCGGCTACGATAGCGACGAAGCCGCGGCCCGCGCCGCGCGCGCCGACGTCGCCATCGTCTTCGCCACCAAGTGGCAGACCGAGGGGCGGGACGCCGGCAAGCTGTCGCTGCCCGGCGGCCAGGACGAGTTGATCCAGGCCGTGGCCAAAGCCAACCCCCGCACCGTGGTGGTGCTGGAAACCGGCAATCCGGTGCTGATGCCCTGGCTGGCCGACGCCAAGGCGGTGGTTGAGGCCTGGTATCCGGGCCAGAAGGGCGGCGAGGCGATCGCCGCCGTCCTCAGCGGTACCGTCAATCCCTCGGGCCGGCTGCCGATCACTTTCCCCGCCAGCGAGGAGCAGAACCCGCGCGGCCCTCTGCCGGCGCTGGGCGAAGAGGACGGCTCGCGCCTGAGCGCCGCGGAGAACACGGCCCAATATCCGGAAGGTGCCGACGCCGGCTACCGCTGGTTCGCCGCGCACGGCCACCAGCCGCTGTTCCCCTTCGGCCACGGCCTCAGCTACACCCGCTTCGAGCACGGTCCGCTCACGCTGCACGGCGGCGATACGGTGAACGCGAGCTTCACCGTCAGGAACATCGGCGAGCGCGAAGGCCAGGACGTGGCGCAGCTCTACCTGCTCAATGCCGCGGGCGAGAAGGTCGAGCGGCTCGCCGCATTCGGCAAGCTGGACTTGCAACCCGGCGAGAGCCGGGAGCTGAACCTGAACGTCGAACCGCGCCTGCTGGCCGACTGGGACCGCCACGGCTGGCTGATCAAGGCTGGAGAGTACCAATTCGCGCTCGGCGAATCGGCGCGGGGCCTGGGCCCGGTGGCCACGGTGAAGCTCGGCGAGCGCCGCCTGCCGCCCTGAGATCCCGCCCCGAGAGCCCCAACCCGAGACCCAGCCTCCCGGCGGCCGGCGGATCGCCGTTTGCCCCGCCTGGAGGGCTGTCCGGCAATGTCGATCAGGCTTGCCCAGAACGGGGTTTCACAGCCGATTATTGCTTGACTAAGATTGAAAAATATACAAATATGATTACAGATGATCTAAAACTATCGAACGTGGTCGCGTCGAAGCCACGTAGCAGCGCATACCGGAGGGTCAGTTTGGGCATCATTCAATTCCCGCGCCTGGGCCGGAACTCCGGAGATCCCCGTTCCGGCAGCGGCGCGTCCGGCCCGGCTGGGATAGCGTCGGGCTGCGCCGCCATCGTCGCCCTGCTGCTTTGGGGTTCGGCTTGCGCCCTGTTGCCCGGTTCTGGCGATACCCAATCCGCGGTCAGCGTGGCAGCCCTCAGCACCGAGCATCGGACCGACCCGCTCGGCATCGATGCCTCCGCACCCCGCTTGAGCTGGCAGCTGCGTTCCTCGCGACGCGGCGTGTTGCAGAGTGCCTACCAGATCCGCGTCGCCGAGTCGGTCGAAAACCTGGGCGAGGGCGGCACGCTGCTGTGGGATTCAGGCAAACAGACCTCCGGGGAATCGCTGTTGCAGCCTTACGCCGGTCCGGTTCTGCGCTCAGGCCAGCGCTACTGGTGGCAGGTGCGGGTGTGGGACGAGAAGGGCCAGGCCTCGGCCTGGAGCGCCCCGGCGTTCTGGGAGATGGGCCTGCTCGGCCCGGCCGACTGGACCGCGCAGTGGATCGAGCCGGCCCCGGCGCCGGATCCGGCCGGAGACTACACGCCGCCGCTGTTGCGCAAGGAGTTCCTCCTGCACGGCCGGCTGCGCAGCGCGCGCGCCTACGTCACCAGCCATGGCCTGTACGAGCTCTACCTCAACGGCCGGCGCGTGGGCGAGGACCTGCTGACGCCGGGCTGGACCAGCTACGACCGGCGCCTGTCCTACCAGGTCTACGACGTCACCGGCCTGCTGGCGGAAGGCGCTAACGCCGCCGGCGCGGTGCTGGCCGACGGCTGGTACCGCGGCACGCTGGTGAACTCGCGCAACCACTACGGCAGCACCTTGGGCCTGTTGGTCCAGCTGCGCCTGCAATATGAGGACGGCAGCGCAGAGACCGTGGTCAGCGACGGCAGCTGGAAATCCTCGACCGGGCCGATCCGCATGTCGGAGATCTACCTGGGCGAAACCTATGACGCGCGCCTGGAACAGACCGGCTGGAGCAGCCCGGGCTACGACGATCGCGACTGGTCGGGCGTCAGCCTCGCGCCGGGTTCGGGCGAGACTCTGGTGGCCGAAGCGGGCGCACCGGTGCGCCGCCACGAGGAGCTCAAGCCGCTGCGCATCTTCC
>Ga0302314_10016174_pt1 | contig 12631 bp, 10 predicted proteins | sample III_Palsa_N2_3_FD_200533 | JGI IMG/M metagenome (GOLD analysis project Ga0302314, IMG submission 200533) | Peat permafrost microbial communities from Stordalen Mire near Abisko, Sweden - III_Palsa_N2_3 | ecosystem: Environmental > Terrestrial > Soil > Palsa > Peat permafrost | place: Sweden...
GGAGAACCGTCCGACGAGGAGAGCGGCGCAGGTGGACGACAACGACAGTGCGGGAACCGGCCCGTCCGACCTGAGGGCGGACTGCGGCAACTGCTTCGGGCTGTGCTGTGTCGCCCTCGTGTTCACCGCCTCCTCCGACTTCGCGGTCAGCAAGCCCGCCGGAACGCCCTGTGCCAACCTCCAGCCGGACTTCGGCTGCGGCATCCACGCCCGACTGCGGCAGAGCGGCTTCACCGGCTGCACCGTCTACGACTGCTTCGGCGCCGGCCAGAAGGTCTCCCAACTCACCTTCGGCGGCCGGGACTGGCGGCAGGACGCCGACACCGCCCGCCGGATGTTCGACGCCTTCCCGCTGATGCGCCAACTCCACGAACTGCTCTGGTACCTGACCGAGGCGCTCACCCTGGAGCCGGCCCGGCCGCTGCACAGCGACCTCGCCCAGCTCCGCGCCGAGACCGAGGACCTCACCCAGGGCGGTCCGGAGGCGCTGGCCGCCCTGGACCTCCCGGCCCACCGCGAGCGGGTCAACGCGCTGCTGCTGCGCACCAGCGAACTGGTCCGGGCCCAGGCTCCGGGACGCCGACGGGAACGCCGGGGCGCCGACCTGATCGGAGCCCGGCTCAAGGGCGCGGACCTGCGCGGCGCCAACCTGCGCGGGGCCTATCTGATCGGCGCCGACCTGCGCGGCGCGGACCTCCGGCTGGCCGACCTGATCGGGGCCGACCTGCGCGACGCCCGTCTCGGCGGCGCGGACCTCACCGGCAGCATCTTCCTCACCCAGGCCCAGCTCAACGCCGCGAAGGGCGACCGCGACACCCGGCTCCCGGCCGCGCTGGACCGCCCCGGCCACTGGTGACGGGGCCGCCGCCGTCACCGGCCGACGCCCCAGGTGATCCGCCAGTCGCGCGGTGAGCGGCCGGGCCGCCCCTGCGGTCAGAGCCAGACGGTTCCGAGCCAGGCCGTGACCGCGGCCGCCGCCAGCACCCCGATGTTCAGTCCGACCAGCCGCGCCTCGCCCCGGGACAGGTGCAGGGCCAGCGCGCCGACCTGCACCAGGGCCAGGCCGACGGCCGCGGCGAAGGCGAGCCCGGCCGCGATGCCGGTGAGCGGAGGGAGGACCAGCCCGAGCGCGCCGAGTACCTCAAGCCCGCCGATCGCCTTCACCAGCGGCATCGGCGCCCGGTCCACCCAGGCCATCATCGGCCGCAGCTGTTCCTGGTTCTGGAGCAGTTTCTTGCCGCCGGCATACAGGCAGAACAGGCCGAGGAGCCCGGCGACGATCCAGTAGGCGACGTGCATCGGGACCCCTTGTTGTCGATGGCCGACCGTGAGTGGCCTCATCATGGGTCACTGTCGGACGGCCTGCAAAAGGCACACGGATGTGCGCAACCCACCGGGAGCTGTCATGTCGCAGTACGAGCACACCTGCCTGATCCGGGGAGACGGCGGCCGGACCGTCCGCGCGGTCCTGGACCGGATCTGCGACAAGTGGACGCTCCTCGTCGTGGCCACCCTCGACCAGGGGCGGCTGCGCTTCACCGAGCTGCAGCGGCTCGTCCCCGGCATCTCCCAGCGCATGCTGACGCTGACGCTGCGCCACCTCGAACGCGACGGCCTCGTCTCCCGCACCGCCTACCCGGAGGTCCCGCCCCGCGTCGAGTACGCGCTCACCCCCATGGGCAGGAGCCTCATCCCTCCCGCACTGGCCCTCGCCGGCTGGGCCGTCGAGCACCACGCCCAGATCCAGGAGAGCCGGGCCGCCTACGGCCCCCAGGCCGAGTGATCCCCTTCCCGTGAACTTCCGTGTCGAAGGGCGAGATGCCCGGCGGAACCCTTGCCCCGAGCAAGTTAATGATCTTTACTGGATCTCCATGAGCCCTTCCGCCCCCCGCCTTGTCGCCACCGACCTCGACGGCACCATCGTGCGCTCCGACGGTTCGATCTCCGCGCGCACCGTCGCCGCGCTCGCCCGGGTCGAACGCGCCGGCGCCCGACTGGTCTTCGTCACCGGGCGTCCGCCGCGGCTGATGGGCGACATCGTCAGCGCCTTCGGCCACCGGGGCCTGGCCATCTGCTCCAACGGCGCGCTGATCTACGACCTGCACAGCGGCAGCGTGGTCGACGAGCGTCCGATCCGGCCGAGCGAGCTGGCCGAGGCGGCCCGCAGGCTGCGGGAGGTCGCGCCGGGCATCGGCCTGGCCGTCGAGTACGCCGACGAACTGGCCGGCGACGACCGCTACCAGGCCGGGGCCTGGGACGCCGACGTGACCGTGCAGCGGCTGGACGACGCCAAGCTGCTGGGCCGGCCCGCCCCCAAGCTCATCGGCCGCCATCCGACGCTCTCGGCGGACGAGTTGCTCGCCCTCGCCGCGCCCGCACTGGACGGGCTGGTGACCGCCTACCACACCAACGGCGAGCGACTGGTCGAGGCCATCTGCCTGGGGGTGAACAAGGCCGCCGCGCTGGCCGAGCTGTCCTGGCGGCAGGGCATCACCCCGGCCGAGGTGGCGGCCTTCGGCGACATGCCCAACGACCTGCCCATGCTCGACTGGGCCGGGACCTCCTACGCCGTGGCCAACGCGCATCCCGCCGTCCTCGCCGCCGTCGACCGGGTGATCCCGGCCAACGACGAGGACGGCGTGGCCGGGATCGTCGAGCTGCTCTTCCCCGGCCGGTCCTGAGCCGGCGTCAGCTCCGGCGGGTCACTTCGACAGGGCCGCCAGCTGCTCCGTCAGCGTCGAGACGTCACGGAACGTCAGCCCGAGGGCGGCCACGTGCTTCCAGCGCAGCACGCCCTCGGCGTCGATCACGAACACCGAGCGCCGGACCAGGCCGCCGAGGCCGATGCCGTAGGCGGCGACCGCCTCCCGCCCGGTGTCGGCGAGCAGCGGCATCCGCAGGCCGTGCTTGCGGGCGAAGCTCTCGTGGCTGTCCAGGTCCTGGGTGCTGATCCCCCAGACGGTCGCGCCGAGGTCGGTGAACGCCTCCAGACCGGAGGAGTAGGAGCAGAGCTGCTTGGTGCAGACGGCGGTGTCGTCGCCGGGGTAGAAGGCGAGGACGACCGGGTGCCCCTGCTCCTCGGAGAGGGTGCGCTCGCCGCGGACGACCTCGCCGTCGACGAGGTGGACGGACGGCAGGGTGAAGTCGGGGGCGGTCCGGCCGATCTCGGGCGACTTGGCCATGGCGGGCTCTCCTGTGGTCGGAACGGGGCGGGCGGGGACGGCTCGGTAGACCTTCGGAGCCGATGGTACGGCGGTCGGCCGCAGTCGGAACCGCTCAGGGCAGCTTGGTCCACGGCTCGGTGGACCGGGCGTGCCCCGACAGCCGAGCGGCGGCGGCAGCCGCGATCAGGGCGGCCACCAGCATCGGCAGCGACTTCGACGCATGGACCGCCAGCAGCCCGCCGCCCAGCGCGCCGACGAAGATCGCGGCGGCGGACAGCGCCCGCCGTCCCAGCTTGCTGTCGGCGCCACCGGCGAGCCGCCCGTCCGCCGCGATCCCGGCGATGGTCATGGTCAGCACCGTGGTGGTCAGGTCCGGGACACCGAGCCGGCGGACCGCCGCGTTCTGGGCCCCCATGCCCAGACCGAGCAGCACGATCAGCAGGTAGCGGCACCAGCCGCTGCCCGGGGTGGCGGCAAGCAGCCAGACGAGGTAGGCGGCCAGGAAGAGCACGGCCTCGGCGGCCGTCACCGAGAGCATCAGCCGACCGCGGTGATCGCTGTGGCGGTTGACCATCCGTCCGCCGTAGACGGCGCCGACCCCGAAGGCGCCGAGCGCGACCACCGAGGCGGCGAAGGTCCCGGACAGCGAGAAGCCGTCCACCCCGACCAGGGCGAAGGCCATGAACACCACGTTGCCGGTCATATTGGCGACGAAGACGTGGCCGAGCAGCAGGTAGCTGACCGCGTCGACGAGGCCGGACACCACGGTCAGCCAGATCAGCACGGAGGGCAGCGGGCCGTGCCGGTCGCCCGGGGCCGGGAAGAGCGTGCGCCAGGCGTCGATGAGGTGCTTCTTCACTGGTCGGCTCCAGGTCCTGACGGTCGGTTCGGTGCCGCCGATCATACGGTGACACCGAGCGCGCACCCCGGATCCCGGCCCCGCGCTCCCGAGACCGTCAGCCGTCAGCCGTCAGCCGGACGCGAGGAGTTCCGCCAGCTCCCGCCGTGCCTCGTCGGCCACGACGTCGGCGGCGCAGGCCGCCGCCAGCTCCGCCGCGCGGCCGAGCTGCGCCTCGGCCTCCTCGGCCCGACCGGCGGCGCCCAGGGCCCGTCCGAGGTCGAGGGCGGCCCGGCTCAGCTCGTACGGGGCGGAGCAGCGCTCCAGCCGTTCCACCGCACGGGTCAGCAGGTCGACTCGGGCCTCCCCCTCGGCCAGCTCGGCGCTGCAGCGCAGGGCCGTGCCGACCGCCGAGTCGGTGCCGAAACCTTCCGCCCGGAGCAGCGCCTCCGCCGCGACGGCGCGGGCGGTGTCGAGCCGGCCCTCGGCCGCGTGCGCGGACGCCAGTCCCTGCTGCCAGCCGCACCAGCCGGGGTTGCGCATCTCCCGGGCGTCCAGCCGGGCGCCGGCGGCGGTGAACTCCCGGACCGCGCCGGCCTGGTCGCCGAGGGCGTACAGCAGTCCGCCGAGCACGGTCGGGGAGTCCGGGAAGACCACGGCCGCCGAGTAGGGGGCGTGGAAGTCGTAGCGCCGGGCGAGCGCCGCCGCCTCGTCCGCGCCGCCGCGCGCGACCAGGATCGTGATCAGCGTCCCGACCGCGAACCAGTGGACCGGGAGGCCGGGGCCGACGCGGTTGGCTATGTCGAGGCCGAGCCGGGCACTCTCCTCCGCCTCGGCGAGGTTGCCGGTGCGGTAGCGGGCGTAGCCGAGGATGGTGTGGCCGAAGGCGAGGTGGGCGCCGCGCCAGCCGGCGTCCTCGAACTCGGCGATCCCCTTGGCGAAGAGCGCCTCGTAACGGTCGACCCGGTCGCAGTACATGTAGGTGAGGGCGGCGAGCACCGGCACCTCGAAGGCCCACTCCGGGTCGGTCCAGCTGAGCCCGCCGTCGAGGGCCAGGTCGGCGTAGTGGAGCACGGTCTCCTTGGGCTCGCCGCGCACCACCGCGTCCCAGGCCCGCAGCCCCAGGACGTACCGGCCGGCGACCGAGTCCCCGGTCCCGGCGACGCTGCCGACGGCCGTCCCGGCGATGTCGTCCTCGACCCGCCGGGCCAGCTCCGCGAGCCGGGCGGAGCGGGCCGGTGAGCCCTCCTCGTCGGCGTCGAAGGCGCACCACATCAGGTTCCACACCTGGAACCGCAGCCAGGCCGCCGCCGAGCCGGCCGTCTCGGCGGCGGCCGCGACCACCTCGGCGCCCTCCTTCAGATGGTTGCTGTGGGACAGCGACTGGGCGAGCCAGACCGCGATGTTCTCCCGCAGCTCCAGCGGGAGGCCGGGCTGGTCCAGGGCGGCGCGCAGGTGGCCGACGGTCGCGGCGGGGTCGTAGAGCAGGGTCGAGTGGCCGAGTTCGAACAGCACCCAGGCCCGCTGGTCGAGCGGCGGCGGCTCCTCCACCGCCCGACTGAGGCAGCGCTGGGCCGACTCGGGCGCCCCGGCGTTCATGAACTGGCGTGCGGCGAAGCGCAGCTGCTCGACCACGGCGGCATTGCCGCGCGGCGGCACCTCCAGCCAGTGCCGGGCCGCCGCGATCGGGCCGAGGCCGGCGTTCAGCACCGCCCAGCCGGCCTGCTCGTGCAGCTCGGTACGGAGCTCCTCGGCAATCCCCCGGTAGACCGTCGTCGCGATCAACGGGTGGACGAACTCCAGGATCTGGGACCCCGTCAGTATTCGGGCCGCGCGCAGCTGCCCGGCCGCCTCGACGGCCTCGGACCGGGTCAGTCCGGCCAGGGCGGCGGCCAGCTCCAGCGGCGTCTGGATGCCGAGGATCGCGACCGACCAGGCGAGCCGGACCGCACGGGTGCCGAGCCGCTCCAGCCTGGCGACCAGGCCGCTGCCCTTGCTCGCCGAGGCGAGCTCGCGCAGCCGCGGACAGGCCGTCCCGTCCGGCGGCAGCCCGAGTTCACGGGCCTTGGCGACGAGTTCCACCGTCTCGAACGGGTTGCCGCCGGTGACCGCCCAGGCCTCGCGGCAGAAGGCGTCCTCGACCACGGGGCCGCCCGCCGGGTCAGCGGCCGCGACCTCGGCGGCGGGCTGCTCCCCCGGCTCGGTCCGGTACATGGTGCGGACCAGCTCGCCGACGGCCTCCGGGGTGAGCGCGGACAGCCCCAGCGGGCTGACGCCGCTGCGGCCCGGGAGCGCGACGAACGCCTCGGCGCCGGCCGGCATCTCGTTCGGCCGGTAGGCGAACACCAGCAGCAGCGGCAGCCCCTCGACCCGGGCGGCGAAGGAGGCCAGCCAGGCCAGCGACTCGGCGTCGGCCCAGTGGGCGTCGTCCAGTGTCAGCACCAGCGGCCCGCGGGAGACCGCCAGGTTGGTGACCACCCAGTCCAGCCCGTCGCGGACACCCTGGGGGTCCGGCGGGGCGGAGCCGGAGTCCCCCTCCGTGCCGAGGCCGACGGCGCCCGCGACGATCTCGTACCAGCTGCCGAGGAGGGCGCGCTGCCCCTCCGCGTCGACCTGGGCCAGCAGCGGTCGCAGCAGGCTCCGGACGACGTGGAAGGCCGACCGCTGCTCCTGCTCGCCGCCGCGCGAGGACAGCACCAGCAGTCCGCGCTGCTCGGCCTGGGTCTGCACCTCGGCGACCATGCTGGTCTTGCCGAGGCCGGCCGCGCCGGTGAAGACCAGCAGCCGCTCGGCGATGCCCGCGGCCGGGCCGTCGGCCGCGAGGCTGTCCAACGCCTCGCCGAGGATCCTGAGTTCGCGCCCGCGCTCCAGCAGTCCACTACTGGCGGTCCGGTGTGCTGCCATCCACGCACCCTACCGCTTTGACCTGCATCGCAGTGGTGTTCCCGCAGTTGACGGAGTGACCGCTGCCCATGCCCGCATTTCCGGGTTCGAATCCGCCCTGCCGACGGATTCACCAATTCGAGGGAGAGCGACCGGGGTTGGGCTCCAACCGGGTGGACCGGACCTAACGTGTTGCTGAACAGAGATCACCGGACCGCACCGGTCCCCCTGCCTTGACGCCGACCGACGCGCCCGACCGGGCGCTCCCTCACAGGAAAGGCCTGGCAGCCGATGCCGCAGCCGTTCGAGCTCCCCGAGTTCTACATGCCGTACCCAGCGCGGCTGAACCCCCATCTGGAGAGCGCCCGTACCCACTCCAAGGCGTGGGCACGCGAGATGACGATGATCGAGGGCTCGGGCATCTGGGACGAGCGCGCCTTCGACGCGCACGACTACGCGCTGCTCTGCGCGTACACCCACCCCGAGTGCGACGCCGCCGAGCTCGCCCTGGTCACCGACTGGTACGTGTGGGTCTTCTTCTTCGACGACCACTTCCTGGACATCTACAAGCGCAGCAAGGACATGGCCGGCGCCAAGGCCTACCTCGACCGGCTGTCCGCCTTCATGCCGGCCGACGGCGGCGCCCCCGCGCTGGAGCCGACCAACCAGGTCGAGGCCGGCCTCGCCGACCTGTGGGCGCGGACCGCGCCGGGGATGTCGCCGGGCTGGCGCAGCCGCTTCATCGAGAGCACCGAGCACCTGCTGGACGAGTCCCTCTGGGAGCTCGACAACATCAACGAGGGCCGGATCGCCAACCCGGTCGAGTACATCGAGATGCGCCGCAAGGTCGGCGGCGCGCCCTGGTCGGCCGGGCTGGTCGAGCACGCCGTGGGCGCGGAGGTCCCGGCCGAGGTCTCGGCCAGCCGTCCGCTGCTGGTGCTCAGGGACACCTTCGCGGACGCGGTCCACCTGCGGAACGACCTCTTCTCCTACCAGCGCGAGGTGGAGGAGGAGGGCGAACTCTCCAACGGGGTGCTGGTGCTGGAGGAGTTCCTGGGCTGCACCACCCAGGAGGCGGCCGAGTCGGTCAACGACCTGCTCACCTCCCGGCTGCAGCAGTTCGAGCACACCGTGTTCACCGAACTGCCGCCGCTCTTCGCCGAGCACGGCCTGGACCCCAAGTCCTGTCTGGACGTCATGACCTATGTCCGGGGCCTCCAGGACTGGCAGTCGGGCGGCCACGAGTGGCACCTGCGCTCCAGCCGCTACATGAACGGCGGCGGCCCGGGCGCAGCGGTGCTCCCCTCCGCCGCCGGGGCGGTCCTCCCGGACGGGGCCGCCCTCCCGGACGGGGCCGCCGCGCTCGGACGGCTGCTGGACGGCCCCTTGGGCCTGGGCACCTCGGCCGCGCGGCTCGCCGCCTCGCTGGCCTCGGTCCCGGCCCTGGCGGCGGAGCCGGCCGGCCCCGCCGGGCTGCCGGCCGGGGTGGACCTCGCCCTCCGCAAGCACACCCACGTCCCGTTCACGCCGGTGGGCCACCTGCCGCTGCCCGAGTTCTACCTGCCGTTCACGGTGGAGCTCAACCCGCACCTCGACCTCGCCCGGGAGCACCTCGTCGACTGGGCCCGGCGGGTCGGCATCTTCGACGACGTCCCGCAGGTCTGGGACGAACGGCGGCTGCGCGACATCGACCTGCCGCTGTGCGCGGCCGGGATCCACCCCGACGCCGCCGCCGAGGAGCTGGACGTCACCTCCGGCTGGCTGGCCTGGGGGACCTACGCCGACGACTACTATCCGGTCGTCTTCGGCCGCAGCCCCGACCAGGCCGCCGCCAAACTGTGCAACGAGCGGCTGCTCGGCTTCATGCCGCTCGACCTGGTCCCCGCGCTGCTCCCGGCCAACGGGTTGGAGCGCGGGCTGTCCGACCTGTGGACCCGCACCGCCGGACCGATGGGCCCGGAGGCCCGGGCCGCCTTCCGGACCACCGTCGAGGTGATGATCGACAGCTGGCTGTGGGAGCTGGCCAACCAGAAGGAGAACCGGGTGCCCGACCCGGTCGACTACATCGAGATGCGCCGCCGGACCTTCGGCTCGGACCTGACGATGAGTCTGTGCCGGATCGGCCACGGCCGGACCGTGCCGCCGGAGGTCTACCGCTCCCGGCCGCTGACCGCCATGGAGAACGCCGCGGCGGACGCCGCCTGCCTGCTCAACGACATGTTCTCGTACCAGAAGGAGATCCAGTACGAGGGCGAGCTCCACAACGGGGTGCTGGTGGTGGAGCAGTTCTTCGACTGCGACCGGTTCCAGGCGCTCCGCATCGTCAACGACCTGATGGCCTCCCGGGTCCGTCAGTTCGAGCACGTGATCGAGTTCGAGTTCCCGGTGATGTACGAGGACTTCGACCTCTCGGCCGAGGCCCGGCTGACCCTGGACGGCTACGCCCAGGAGCTGCGCAACTGGCTCGCCGGGATCCTGGTCTGGCACCGCGACTGCTTCCGCTACGACGAGGCCACCCTCCGCCGGGTCTACGAGGCGCCCCCGTCGCCCGGGCTCGGCCTGTCGGCCCTCGGCATCCCGGCTCCCGCCGCCCCGGAGTTCGGCGCCTCGGAGTTCGGCGCCTCGCTCGGCACCTCGGCCGTCCGCTTCTGGCAGCCGGCCCCCGCCCCGGTCGGCCCGCGCTGACCTGGCCGTTCGGGGCGGGGCCGACCGGAAATCCGGTGGCCCCGCCCCGAACGCGGTGCCAGGATGGCGGCATGTCACGCACCTTCGACGACCTGGTCACCGAGGCCGACACGGTGTCCGTCGACGGCTGGGACTTCTCCTGGCTCGACGGCCGCGCCACCGAGCAGCGCCCCAGCTGGGGCTACGCCGCCGCGATGGGCGAGCGGATGGGTCTGGCCCGGGCCGCGCTCGACCTGCAGACCGGCGGCGGCGAGGTGCTGGCCGGCGTCCCCCGGCTGCCCGCGCTGACGGTCGCCACCGAGTCCTGGCCGCCGAACATCGCCAAGGCCACCCGGCTGCTGCACCCGCTGGGCGTGGCGGTCGTGGCCGAGTCGGAGGAGCTGCCGCTGCCCTTCGCCGAGGACGCCTTCGACCTGGTCGTCAGCCGCCATCCGGTGGCCACCCGGTGGACCGAGATCGCCCGGGTGCTGCAGCCCGGCGGCAGCTACTTCTCCCAGCAGGTCGGTCCGGCCAGCGTCTTCGAGCTGGTCGAGTACTTCCTCGGCCCGCTGCCGGCCGCCGTCCGGCGCGGCCGGCACCCGGACGACGCGCGGGCGGCGGCCGAGGCCGCCGGACTCACCGTCACCGACCTGCGCTTCGAGCAGCTGCGCACCGAGTTCCTGGACATCGGCGCGGTGGTCTACTTCCTCCGCAAGGTGATCTGGATGGTCCCCGGCTTCACCGTCGAGCAGTACCGGCCGCAGCTGCGGGCGCTGCACCAGCAGATCCAGGCCGACGGGTCCTTCGTCGCGCACACCACCCGGTTCCTGATCGAGGCCCGCAAGCCGGTCTGACGCCCGGTCCGCGCCGCCGTCAGCCGCGCGCGAACTCCGTCCGGTCCGGGTAGAGCACCATCCGGTCGGGCACGCCCTCGGTCCAGCCGCCGCCGGGGCCGTGGTAGCGCGGGCAGGCCAGGGACCAGGCCAGGTTGCCGCTGAGCATCTGCGCCCAGGCGTCCAGGTACCGGCCCAGCGCCGGCTGCCGGTCCGCGTGGGCCGCGCGCAGCGCCTCGGCCTCGGCGAAGTACGCCGCCTCGGCCGCCGCGAGCCGGGCGCAGAGCTCGTCGACGGCGGCCTGGAGGCCGAGCCCCCGGGTGCGCCGGAGGACGCCGATCGCGTTCATCGGCTCGTCGGCGGCGTACTCCTTGCGGTAGGAGAGCAGGTCGTTGACCAGGATGGTGTGTTCGAAGCAGGCGTCGTGGAGGCCGTCGAGGAGCGCGGGGTCGAGGTCGAGCTCCAGGCCGAGGCCGTGCTCGATGGCGACGCCGACCAGGTCGAAGGCGGCGTCGGCGCGGCGGACCGCGAGATAGCCGGCGTAGTCGGGGACCGGCACGGCCGACTTGGCGGCGGCGGTCCGCACCACCTCGGCGAAGCCGGCCGTGAAGCGGGCCCACAGCCGCGGCGACACGCCCTGCCGGACCCGGGCCAGGGTCTGCGAGAACAGCCGGAGGTGCGCCGAGCCGGTGGCCGCGACCGAGCCGCCAGCCAGTGCGGCGAGGTACTGGTCGGCGCGGGAGGTCTCGGCGGAGTCGCCGTCGGTGACGTCGTCCAGCAGGAACAGCACGGAGGCGGCGAGGCAGATGCCGAGCAGTCGGTCGGCGTCGGCGTCGGGCAGCACCCGGCACATCAGGCTGACGCCCTCGCACTGGCCGAACAGCCGCTGCTCGGCGGGGAGCCCGACCCCGGCCATCCGCGCCCGGAACCAGCTGTCGTGCTCCGCCCTGACCTGCTGCCGCCGGGGGTGGTCGTGCGGCGCGGGCAGCCGCCCGGTCGGCAGCGCGAGCGACAGCGGCAGTCCCGTCCCGGGCAGTGGGGTGACCGGGGTGGCGGTGGGGATCACGGCGGGCTCCTCGGGGCCGGGCAGGCGAAGGACCCGCCCACCGCGCGGAGCGCGGGGACGGGTCCGTCGATCATCGGGCCCGGGGCCGCCGGATCCCGGCAGCCCCGGCGGAGCGGAGCACCCTATTCACACGTTCGAGCCACCGGTCGCTCCACCGCGAGCGGCTGCGCCGGAGGTCAGAGGATGGCGCCCGGGGTGTACTTCGCGGCCTCGGGGTGGGCCGCGGCGACCTCGCCGACCCGGCGGACGACCTCGGCGACCTGGGCGGCCGCCGCACCGGTGAAGGACAGCTTGTCGGCCAGCAGCGCGTCCAGGCCGGCCCGGTCGAGCGGGATCCGCTCGTCGGCCGCCAGCCGGTCCAGCAGCTGGTTCTCGCGGACCCCGGCCCGCATCGCCAGCGCCGAGGCGACCGCGTGCTCCTTGATCGCCTCGTGCGCGGTCTCCCGGCCGACACCGGACCGGACCGCCGCCATCAGCACCTTGGTGGTGCCGAGGAACGGCAGGTAGCGGTCGAGTTCGGCGGCGATCACGGCGGGGAAGGCGCCGAACTCGTCGAGGACGGTGAGGAAGGTCTCCAGCAGGCCGTCGAAGGCGAAGAAGGCGTCGGGGAGCGCGACCCGGCGGACCACCGAGCAGGAGACGTCGCCCTCGTTCCACTGGTCGCCGCCGAGCTCGGAGACCATCGAGGCGTAGCCGCGCAGGATCACCGCGAGGCCGTTGACCCGCTCGCAGGAGCGGGTGTTCATCTTGTGCGGCATGGCGGAGGAGCCGACCTGGCCCTCCTTGAAGCCCTCGGTGACCAGCTCGATGCCGGCCATCAGCCGGATGGTCTTGGCCAGGCTGCTCGGTCCGGCGGCGAGCTGGACCAGCGCGGAGAGCACGTCGTAGTCGAGCGAGCGCGGGTAGACCTGGCCGACGCTGGTGAAGCCCTGCCGGAAGCCGAGGTGCCCGGCGACCCGGCTCTCCAGCTCGGCCAGCTTGTCCTGGTCGCCGCCGAGCAGGTCGAGCATGTCCTGGGAGGTGCCGACCGGGCCCTTGATCCCGCGCAGCGGGTAGCGGGCGATCAGCTCCTCCAGCCGCTGGAAGGCGACCAGGATCTCGTCGGCGGCCGAGGCGAAGCGCTTGCCGAGGGTGGTGGCCTGGGCGGCGACATTGTGCGAGCGGCCGGTCATGACCAGCTCGC
>Ga0302314_10016175_pt1 | contig 12631 bp, 12 predicted proteins | sample III_Palsa_N2_3_FD_200533 | JGI IMG/M metagenome (GOLD analysis project Ga0302314, IMG submission 200533) | Peat permafrost microbial communities from Stordalen Mire near Abisko, Sweden - III_Palsa_N2_3 | ecosystem: Environmental > Terrestrial > Soil > Palsa > Peat permafrost | place: Sweden...
CCCTCACAATGGTTGGACGCTGATCGTTTGTTGAACCGACAAGTCGCCCTGACGGAACATCGATGACGCAACCCAACACGGGACCCGGTGTGGCGTTCCGACCGAACCCAAAGCTGTCCAAAAGTCCGATGGGACTGGGCCCATAGGAACCAGAACTCCCCACACCTGTTCGTCTTTCAGACGCCATGGGGTCGGGGGTTCACGTGACCATCATCAGCCGCCGACAGCTCTTGGCCACGACGGCCGTAGCCCTCATCGTGCTACCGCATACGGCGCTGGGGTCGATCCTGCGCGGCGCGTTGCCGTGGGAGCCCGGTAAGGCCGATCCGCCGAAACGGGTAATGCCCGGACCCTGGCTCTATTTCACGCCTGCGGAGGGCGCGATGGTCGAGGCGCTGGCCGACCGCCTGATCCCGCCCGACACGGAGACGCCCGGCGGCAAGGATGCCGGATGCGCCGTGTTCATCGATCGCCAGCTCGCCGGTCCGTACGGTCGGTTCGACGGACTTTATATGGGGGCGCCGTTCCAGCCGGGCTCGAAGCAGCAGGGGCCGCAAAGCCCGGTGACGCCGGCGCAGCAATATCGGCTGGCGCTCGCGGCCCTGGATCGCCATAGCCGCCAGACCTATGCCGATACACCCTTGGTCAAGCTGACGATCACCCAGCAGGACGAGATTATCGGCAACCTGGAAAACGGCTCGATCAAGATCGAGGGCAAGCCCGGATCGGACTTTTTCGATCAATTGCTGAAGGACACACAGCAGGGCTTCTTTGCCGACCCGATCTATGGCGGCAACAAGGACATGGCCGCGTGGAAGATGATCGGCTTCCCCGGCGCCCGGTACGATTATCGCGACTGGATCGATCGCCATAACGAGCGCTATCCGCACCCACCGGTCGGCATCGGCCAGCACCCGGACTGGTCGCTATGAGCCGCAAGCTGCCGCCGAAGGATGTGGTCATCATCGGGCTGGGCTGGACCGGGTCGATCCAGGCACAGGAGCTGACTGACGCGGGCCTGGATGTGGTCGCGATCGAGCGCGGGCCCTGGCGCGATACCGCCTCGGACTTTCCGCCGTCTTATTCGCCGGACGAGCTGCGTTACCGCCTGCGCCACGAACTGTTCCTGAAACCCGCCCAGGCGTCGCTGACCTTTCGCAACAGCATCGACCAGACCGCCCTGCCAGTACGGACCTGGGGCGCCTTCATGCTGGGCAACGGTGCCGGCGGCGCCGGAGTGCATTGGAACGCCGAGACCTGGCGCTTCGCACCCAATGATTTCCAGATGCGCTCGCACCTGACCCAGCGCTACGGCGCCAAATTCCTGCCCGACGATATGACGATCCAGGACTGGGGCATCCGTTATGACGAGTTGGAGCCGCATTACGACCGGTTCGAATATCTGTGCGGCACATCCGGCACCGCCGGCAATCTGAACGGCACGATCCAGGAGGGCGGCAATCCGTTCGAGGGACCGCGTTCCAGGCCTTATCCGACCCCGGCCCAGAAGCAGCCATTCAGCCACACGCTGTTCGCCGAGGCCGCGCGCAAGCTCGGCTACAGGCCGTTCCCGCAGCCATCGGGCAACCTGTCCCAGGCCTATACCAATCCGCTGGGCGTCGCGATGGGGCCCTGCACCTACTGCGGCTTCTGCGAATGGTTCGGATGCGCCAATTACTCCAAGGCGACGCCGCAGACGACGATCCTGCCGGTGCTGGTGCGCAAGCCCAATTTCGAAGCGCGCATGGAATGCGAGGTGACGCGGATCAACCTCAGCGCCGACGGCAAGCGGACGACAGGCGTCACCTATGTCGACAGCAGCGGCGAGGAATGGGAGCAGCCGGCCGAACTCGTGCTGCTGTGCGCATTCCAGCTGTTCAACGTCCAGCTGCTGCTGTTGTCGGGCATCGGCACGGCCTACGATCCCAAGACCGGCCAGGGCCAGATCGGGCGGAATTTCTCGCACCAGACCGTATCGACCGCGGCCGGCTTTTTCGACAAGGCCAAGTTCAATTTCAACCCGTTCATCTCGTCCGGGTCGATCGGCATGTGCATCGACGAGTTCAACGGCGACAATTTCGATCACGGCCCGCTGGGCTTCGTTGGCGGCGGCTATATGGGCCAGGTCCAGACCAACGGCCGGCCGATCGAAATTACCCAACAGCTGCCGCCGGGCACGCCGGCCTGGGGGGCGAAATGGAAGCAGGCGGTCAAGGACAATTACCTGAGCACGGTCTATGCCGGTACCGGAGTGCATGGCTCCAGCGCCAGCTACCGCACGAACTACTTGGATCTGGATCCGACGTGGAAGGATCGTTTCGGCCGGCCGCTGCTGCGCATGACCATGGATCTGCACGAGAACGAGCTGAAGATGAGCGCGTTCCTCACCGACAAGTATGCGGAGATCATCCACGCGATGGGCGCCTCCCAGGTGGTAAAGCAGCCGCGCAAGGGGCCGTACGACATCACCAAATACCAGACCTCCCACCTGTGCGGCGGGGCGATTATGGGCACGAACTCGTCGAACAGCGCGCTCAACAAATATCTGCAGAGCTGGGACGTACCGAACCTGTTCGTCATGGGCGCCAGCTCCTTTCCCCAGAACGCCGGCTATAACCCGACCGATACGGTTGCAGCCTTGGCCTATTGGTCGGCCGCGGCGATCCGCACGCAATATCTGAAGAACCCCGGACGCCTGATCGATGCATAGGCCGCTGGCATTGATCCTGGCCATGGCGGCGCTGTGTGGTTGCCATGCCACCGAGGCTGCCGAGGACAGCCAGGACTTCAGCCAGCTCGACAAGGGCCGTTACCTGACCGTCGTCAGCGATTGCGCCGCCTGCCATACCCAGAAGGGCAGCGACCAGGCCTTCGCCGGCGGTAGGCCGATCGAGACGCCGTTCGGCACCCTGTTGGCGTCCAATATCACGCCCGACCGGGACACGGGCATCGGCGCCTGGACCGACGATGAGTTCGTCAACGCCCTGACTAAAGGCACGGGGCGCCATGGCGCACATCTCTATCCAGCGATGCCCTACAATTACCTGACCAAGCTCAGCCGCGACGATGCGCTGGCGATCCGCGCCTATCTGAAATCGGTCCCGCCAGTGTCGCACCAGGTGACGGCGAACCAGCTGCCGTTCCCGTTCAACATCCGTCTGAGCATGCTCGCCTGGAATGCGCTTTTCTTTGCGCCCGGCGCCTTCAAACCGACGGCAGGCAAAAGCGACGAATGGAACCGCGGCGCCTTCCTGGTCGAGGGGCCGATGCATTGCGGCGCCTGCCACACGCCGAAGAATGTGCTGGGCGGCACCGAAACCAGCAAGGCGCTGCAAGGCGACAAGATCGACGGCTGGCTCGCGCCCAACATCACCAACGACTTCCAGCGGGGTCTTGGGCATTGGTCGCCGGAAGAGATCGTGGCCTACCTGAAAGCCGGCCATACCAAGCTCGCCGCCGCCTCCGGCCCAATGGGCGAAGAGGTCGCCCTGTCCAGCTCGAAGATGACGGACGGCGACCTGCAGGCCATTGCAATCTATCTGAAGGACCAGCCAGGCCAGGAACAGCCGCCGCCGCCAGCGGCGGCTTCCAACGTGACCAAGGCCGGGGCTGCGATCTATGCCGACGAATGCTCCGCCTGCCACGGCCTCAAGGGCGAAGGCGTGCTGGGCCTGGCGCCCGGCCTTGCGGGCTCGTCCGGGGTGCAATCGACGGATCCGACCACGCTCGTCCATGTCGTACTGCAGGGTACGCGCAGCGTTGCCACCGATGCGGCGCCGACCGCGCCGGCGATGCCGTCGTTCGGCTGGTTGCTGACCGACGATCAGGTCGCCGCCGTCACGACCTATGTCCGCAACGCCTGGGGCAACGCCGCTCCGGAAGTTGCGGCAAACGATGTCGCCCGCGCCCGGGACCGGAACCCCTAAGCCGTTTCACCAGTTAGTCAAACGCATGGGAGCGGCGGGGGTGACAGGCAATGACAGGCGCGTTCGACCCCAGCGCCAATCTGATCGCCAAACTGGCCCTGTTGACCTTGCTGGCCGGGCTGCTGGCCGGCATCGGCTGGTGGTTCCTGGCGTCGCGCACCGACTATGCCACGGCTGTGGGGTGGGTCCTGGATCAGCCGGTGCCGTTCAGCCATGAACACCACGTCTCGGGCCTGGGGCTCGATTGCCGCTTCTGCCATACCAGCGTCGAGGTCTCGGCCACGGCCGGCATGCCGGCGACCGAGACCTGCATGACCTGCCATTCCCAGATCTGGACCAATGCGAAGCTGCTGGAGCCGGTGCGCGCCAGCTTCCTGCAGCACAAGCCGATCGTCTGGAACCGGGTCAATGCGCTGCCCGACTATGTCTATTTCAACCACAGCATCCATATCGCCAAGGGCGTCGGATGCGAGAGCTGTCATGGCGAGGTTGGCAAGATGGCGCTGACTCAGAAGGCCCAGACTTTCGAGATGCAGTTCTGCGTCAGCTGCCATCGCGATCCGGGACCGAACCTCCGGCCCAAGGCAGCGATCTTCGACACCGACTGGCACCGCACCGCGGCCACGCCGTCGCCTGCGGCACTCATGGCGCAATATCATCTGGGTGGGCGCAATCTCACCGACTGCTCGATCTGCCACCGATGAGCAACCCCAAGCCCATCTGGCGCAGCCTGGCCGAGCATGAGGGCGATCCCGCCTTCATGGCTCGCGTCGCAGAGGAATTCCCCGGCCTTGCCCGCGTGCTGGCGGAAGGGACGGATCGCCGCCAGGTGCTGAAGCTGATGGGCGCCAGCCTGGTGCTGGGGCTGGGTGGCTGCGACCCCGGCGATCCCAAAGGCCAGATCATTCCGGGCATCAAGGCCCCGGCCGGCGTCGTGCCGGGGGTCGAGAACCAATATGCCACCGCCTCGGTCCTGGACGGCTATGCCACCGGCATCCGCGTGCGCCACCAGGACGGCCGCCCGATGCAGGTCGTGGGCAATCCGGACCATCCGGCCAGCCTGGGCGCTGCCGACCCGATCGCCCAGGCGCGCATCCTCAGCCTTTACGATCCTGACCGCTCCCATGGCGTGACCAACCGCAACCAAGCCGCCGGCTGGGCCGCATTCCTGGCCACATTCGAGCAACGACGTGCCGGGATCGCGGCCCGTAAGGGCGAGGGCCTGAGTATCCTCACCGGCACCGTGACCTCGCCGACGCTGGCTGCCCAACTGGCCCAGCTGCAGCAGCTTTACCCGCAGATGCGCTGGCAGCAATGGCAGGCGATCAACCGCGACGCCGTGCGTCAGGGCGCGATGCTGGCCTATGGACGACCGGTCGACGCAATCTATCGCCTGGACCAGGCCGAGGTGATCCTGACGATCGACAGCGATCTGCTGAGCACCGCGCCCGGCCATTTGCGCCATGCCCGCGACTTCGCTGCCCGGCGCAATCCGGTTGCCGGCGCCATGAGCCGGCTCTATGCGGTCGAGAGCACGCCCGATGTGACCGGCATTCTGGCCGATCATCGCATCGTCGCCGGCCCGCGCGAGATCCATGGCGCGCTGACCTCGCTCGCCGCCGTCATCCTGCGCAACGGCACCCTGGAGCCGGGCACGCCGGGCTGGATCGCGCCCGCCATCGCGGATCTGAAGGCTCGCTCGGGCGCAGCGCTGATCCATATCGGTCCGGACCAGCCGGCCGAATCTCATGCGCTGGTCCATGCCCTGAACGAGGCGCTGGGTGGTCGCGGCAAGACGTTCGACTTGATCGAACCGGTCGAGGCCAGCCCGATCGACCAGGCGGCATCGCTGCGCGCATTGATCGCCGACATGGCCGGGGGCCGTGTCGAGGACTTGCTGATCCTCGGTGAAAACCCGGTCTTCACCGCCTCTGCCGCCTTCGCCGAAGCGCTGAAGCAGGTGCCGTTCAGCGTGTCGTTGGGGCTGGAGCCGGACGAGACGGCGGAGCTTACCACCTGGCATCTGCCCGAAGCGCATTCGCTCGAAGCCTGGAGCGACGCACGCGCTCATGACGGCACCGTCACCATACTCCAGCCGCAGGTCCAACCTCTGTTCGGCGGCCATAGTGCGCACGAGGTCCTGGCGCTGCTCGCCGGCAACGGCGCGCCCGATGGGTTCAAGCTCGTGCGGCAAGCCTGGTCGCGGCTGGACGATGCCGCTTGGCACCAGGCGCTGGCGTCGGGCGTGATCACCGGCACCGCCCGGAAGTTGTCCGACGTGCGGTTGAGCGAGATCGGCGAGCCGACGCTGGCCGCCCCGATCGATCGCCCGATCACCTTACTGCTGCGGCCGGACCCATATCTATGGGACGGCCGTTTTGCCAACAGCGCCTGGCTGCAGGAACTGCCGCGGCCCCTGACCAAGCTGGTCTGGGACAATCCGCTGCTGATCGCCCCGGCATTGGCCCGAGAACTGGGTGTCGGCAACGGCGATCTGGTCAAGCTCTCCGCCGGCGGCAAATCCCTGAGCGTGCCGGTCTGGATCCAGCCGGGCCAGGCGGCCGATTGCGTCACGGCCTATCGCGGCTTCGGCCGTCGTCAGGTTGGCGCGGTCGGCAAGGATGCCGGGTTCGATTTCCTGGTCCTCGGCGACGGCGCCCTATCGATCGAGAAAGCATCCGGCATGCACGCACTGGCCACGACCGAACACCACAATCCACTGGATGCCGCCCCCGCAGGCGTGGTGCGTCACGGCACGGCAGCTGCCTTTGCAGCCGACCCTAAATTCCTGCAGACGCCCGATGCGCAAGCCTCGCTCTATCCGCCCCAACCCGTGACCGAGATGGCCTGGGGCATGAGCATCGACCTCAATACCTGCATCGGCTGCAACGCCTGCGTCACCGCCTGCCAGGCCGAGAACAACGTACCCGTCGTCGGCAAGGACGAGGTGCTGCGCGAGCGCGAGATGCATTGGCTGCGCATCGACCGTTATTACGAAGGCCCGGTCGAGGCGCCCCGCGTGCTGCTGCAGCCGATGCTGTGCATGCATTGCGAAGAGGCGCCGTGTGAGGTGGTCTGCCCGGTCGGTGCCACCATGCATGACGCCGAGGGGCTGAATGTCATGGTCTATAACCGCTGCGTCGGCACGCGGTTCTGCTCCAACAACTGCCCCTACAAGGTTCGGCGCTTCAACTATTTCGCCTTCGCCCGCGACGAGGTTCGCGCGATCCAGTCGCGCAACCAGGAAGTCTCGGTCCGCGCCCGCGGCGTCATGGAGAAGTGCAGCTTCTGCATCCAGCGCATCGCCGCTGCCCGGATCGATGCCGACCAGGAGGATCGCGCCATTCGCGATGGCGAGGTCGTGACCGCCTGCCAGGCCGCTTGCCCGACCCGGGCGATCAGCTTTGGCAATATCCGCGATGGGGCGAGCGTGGTCGCCAAGCGCAAGGCAAGCCCGCTTGCCTATGCCCTGCTCGATGACCTCAACACCAAGCCGCGCGTCACCTACGAGGGTCGCATCCGTAATGCCAACCCGGCGATTCAGGAGGGTTCGGCATGACGATGGAGGTGATCGCGCCGGAGATGACCGCCGGCGGCATGACCGACGACATTGCCGGCATCGCGCTGGGCCGGCGCCTGAAATGGTGGCTGCCGTGCTTCGTCGTGGCGCTGGGCGGGCTTGGCCTGCTGGGTGCCGCCATCGGCTGGCTGTTCTATGCCGGCATCGGCATCTGGGGCATCGACTGGCCCGTCGTCTGGGGCCTGGCGATCATCAATTACGTCTGGTGGATCGGCATCGCCAGCGGCGGTACCTTCATCTCGGCGTTCTTCTTCCTGATGCGGGTCGAGTGGCGCACGGCGCTCAATCGCATCGCCGAATCCATGACCTTGTTCGCCGCGGCCTGCGCCGGCATCTTCCCGATCCTGCACCTGGGCCGGCCGTGGTTCTTCTATTGGCTGTTTCCGTATCCCAACAGCATGGGCCTGTGGCCGCAGTTCCGCAGCCCGCTGCTGTGGGACTTCTTTGCGATCCTCGCCTATGTCGTGTCGTCGGTGCTGTTCTGGTATCTGGGCCTGCTGCCGGATCTGGCCAGCCTGCGCGACCGGGCGACGAGCCAGGCCCAGCAGATCGTGTACGGTGCCATGGCCATGGGCTTCCGCGGCACCGCCAGCCAGTGGAAGCACCACCGCGCCGCCTATGGCGTGATGGCGGCGATCATGGCGCCGCTCGTCGTCTCCGTGCACAGCATCGTCGGATTGGATTTCGCCGCCGCCCAGACACCCGGCTGGCATTCGACTCAGTTTCCGCCGTTCTTCGTATTCGGCGCCGTGCTGTCGGGCTTCGCCAGCGTCTTATTCCTGACCATCCCGCTGCGCCGACTGCTGCGGCTCGAAGCCTATATCACCGACCATCATCTGGACGTCTTGGGCAAGCTGATGCTGACCGCCAGCCTGTGCGTCGCCTATGCCTATGTCATGGACGCCTTCTCGGTGTTCTACGGCGCCGACCCGGCCGAGATGATCATGTTCAAGGAGCGGGCGTTCGGCCTCTACGCCCCGGTCTATTGGGCGACGATCCTGTTCAATATCGCGGCCCCGCAGCTGCTGTGGTCGCGGCGGTTGCGGCTGAACCAGCCCTTGGTCATGGCGATCAGCCTCGCCGTCATCGTCGGCATGTGGCTGGAGCGGTACGAGATCGTCGTCACCAGCCTGCACCGCACCAACCTGCCGTCGGCCTGGGGCGTCTATCACGCCACATTCTGGGACTGGGCGCTGCTGACCGGCACGATCGCGCTGTTCTTCGCCGGCTTCCTGCTGTTCGTGCGCCTGCTGCCGGTGCTGTCGATGTTCGAGATGCGCGAGCTGATCGGCAAGCGGAGGCGGCAGCCATGATCGGGCTGATCGCCGAATTCGCCAGCGAGACCGCCCTGCTGCGGGCCGTCGACCGGCTGCAGGCCGATGGGTTCGTCGGCCTCGACGCGGTGACGCCGCACGCGATCGAAGCGTTGGACGACAAGCTGCCGGGCCGGCCCTCGCCAATCCCGCTGGTCATCCTGATAGCGGCGATCGTTGGTGTGGTCGGCGGGTTCGGCATGGAGGTCTATGCCAGCACGGTTTCCTATCCGATCAACATCGGTGGTCGGCCGCTCAATTCCTGGCCCGCCTTCGTACCGATCGCGTTCGAGATCGGCGTCCTGCTGGCAATCCTGTCCGGCTTCTTCGGCTTTCTGATCGTCAATCGGTTGCCGGCGCTCTATGTGCCGAGGACCGACGCGCCGATCTTCGCCAATGCCTCGCGCGACGGCTATCTGCTGACCATCCGCACCGAGGACGCCGCCCGGCTGCGCCCGATCCTGGACGGGCTCGATCCGGTCCGTATCGCGGAGTGGCGGCCATGAGGCGCGCGCTGCTGATCGGCCTCCTGCTGCTGACCGCCTGCGACGACATGACGGAGCAGCCGAAGGAGGAGCATTATACCGAGCAGAAGGGCAGCCCGGCGACGCCACCCGCCGACACCGTCGCCGTGAGCGAGCCGCCGGCATCGGCCCCGCCGGTGACCGCTGCCCTGCTCGACCGCGGCCGGCAGCGCTTCGATATCTATTGCAGCGCCTGCCACGGCATGACCGGGGCCGGCAACGGCATGATCGTGCAGCGTGGCTTTCCGGCGCCGCCCTCGTTCGACCTGGACCGGCTGCGCCAAGCGCCGCCGCAGCATTTCTACGATGTCGTCACCCAGGGCCAGGGCGTGATGTACGGCTTTGCCGGCCGGATCGCGCCGCCCGACCGCTGGGCGATCGCCGCCTATGTGAAGGCGCTGCAGGCGAGCCGCAACGTCCCGATCGCGGACGTGCCGGCCGACCAACGGGGAGCGCTCGAATGATCCGCCCCGTTGCCTTCGGTTTGGGCACGCTAGGCCTGATCGGCGCGCTGATCGGCTGGGTTCAGGCGCCGACGAGTTTCGCCGGCGCCTGGCTTGCGGGCCTCACCTGGTTCATGGGCTGGCCGTTGGGCTCGATGGCGCTGCTGCTGATCCATGCGCTGACGGGCGGGCGTTGGGGTGAGGTGCTGCGACCGGCGCTGGTCGCCGGGGCCGCCACGATCTTCGTCATTGTGCCGCTGGCCTTGCCGCTGATCCTGACAGCGACGCGGCTCTATCCCTGGATCGAACAGGCCGCTCCCGCCGGCAAGGGCTTCTATCTGAACGGCACCTTCTTCGTGGTGCGGGCGGCGATCTATCTGGTGGTCTGGTGCGGCCTCGGCCTGCTGACCCTGCGCGGCAATCTGCGCAGCTTTGCCCCACCTGCGCTGGGCCTTTTGGCGCTGACCGTCACCTTCGCCGCGATCGACACGACCATGGCGCTCGATCCGCAGTTCAATTCGAGCGTCTATGGCTTGCTGACCATCGCCGGTGAAGGGCTGCTGGCCTTGAGCATCGCGATCCTGACGATGGCGCTGTTGACCGACCCCACGCCGGCGGAATGGTCGGACCTAGGGCGGCTGCTGATCGGCATGGTCGTGTTCTGGGCCTATCTGGATTTCGTGCAGTTCCTGATCGTCTGGCAGTCCGACCTGACGTCGGAGATCCCGTGGTATCTGCGCCGCGGCCAGGGCCTGTGGGGCGGAATCGCCTGGCTGGTCGCGATCGGCCATTTCCTGCTGCCGTTCGCGCTGCTGCTGACCGCTGCCGCCAAGCGCCGGCGCGGCGTGGTCGCCGGCACGGCCGCCCTGTTGATCGTCATGGAGATGCTGCGCGCCTGGTGGCTGGTGCTGCCCTCGCTCGGCGGTGGCTTCGATTGGATCGATGCCGCGGCGATGCTGGGGTTCGCCGCCCTGCCGGTCGTCTGGCTCGGCTATCGGCTGGGGGACCTGCGCCATGGCTGAGCCTAAACTGCCGCCCGCGCGCCGCGAGGCGACCGATATCGAGCCGCGCGTGGTCGCGATCCTGGGCGGCGTCACGCTCGGCATGCTCGTGTTCGCGCTGGTCGCCGTCTGGGCGATCTTTCCGAGCACGCTCAAGGATCGCTCGCTCGCCGGCCCGGTGCCGAGTTTTGCCGACCCGCAGCTGCAGACTAGCCCGCCCAAGGGCATGGTGGCCTTCCGGACCGAAGAGACAAAGGCACTCGAGAGCTACGGCTGGGTCGACCGCGCCCATGGCATCGTCCATGTGCCGATTGAAGCGGCGATGGCGAAGCTCGCTGCCGACGGCATTACCGGGTGGCCGGCGCCGTGAAGCTGCTGATAGCCCTTCTGGCTTTCCTGCTGGCATCGCCGGCATTGGCTGCGATCGATCCCAGCGACGTTCTGGGCATCGCCTACGCGCAGAAGCCGGGCGCGTCGTGGCGCCGCTGGCGTCTTCGATCCCGATCTGGAGATGCCGGCCGACACGCGAGATCCACTTTGCCCCATCGGTCAATCATGACCCGACCGCACGAGCTCGACATCCAGCGATCCCGCCGGAAGCGGTCGCAGCAGCTCGGCCCCCGGTCGCGATAGGTCAATCCATGCGGCCCAGTCCTCCGGCCGCACCACGACGACTTGGCGGTCATGGATCGGCGCCACGTCGGGCCCGGGGTTCGTCGTCAGCATGGTGAAACTCGGTGGCTGGCCATCGGCACCGTCGCGCCACAGGCCAGCGATTGCCAGAAAGGGTGCGCCGGTCAGCGTAAAACGGTGCTTGGCTTTGGGATACTTCGTGCCTGTGAACTCGAAGAACGCGCTGGCCGGGACGAGGCATCGATTGCTCTTGGAAAAGTCCCGCCCCTCGGATCTGAAATTGAAGATCGGGCCGGCCTTCGGCTTCGGCGGCGGGAAGCCGAACTTCATGCCGACAAGCTCGATGCCGTTGCCCGACGCGCGCATCACGGGGCCCGTGTCGCCGATCCGTATATCGTCGACCTGCGGCAGATCCGCGTCCGTCTGCTCGGTTGGGATTCCGAGTTCCAGCGCCTGCATCATTTGGCAGTAGGCGGCATAGGCGACGTGCTGTTCGTAGTCGTTGCACACGATCCGCGCCCTCCGTTGTCGGTGCACAACCGCTCTGGCCCGGACGAGTTGCTCACCGGCGGTGTCCACTCACCACGACCATGCCGCGCCGGTGACTTGTCAGGATCAGCTTGCCGCGGCGTTGCCCTGCAGCCCAGCGTCAACAGCGAGCGCCTCCACCAGCAAGGCGAAGGCGGGCAGAAGCCCGCAAACGACTGCCTTCCACGCGGAGTATGTTTTGGCCGATCGAGATGCGAACTGGGTCCCGATCAGATCAGCGCAACGGATGCTGCTCAGTCGAACCGGTTCGCGCTGATCGGATCACTGGCCGGGAACGAGTCTCTCAGCGCATCGTCCAGCAGTGCCTCGCGATGGGTTTCTCTCGTCAGATCAGTCTCGCCGGCATCGGCACTCGCGTATCGAACTTCGGTCATCTCACGATTCCTTCGGTTGATGGTGCGCCCTATTCCCTCCAGAGGACCGTCTAAGGCGCACGACTGATATCGTGTTCGACCTGCCGCTCGCCATGTCAGCACAGCATCGAATCCTGCCAAAAGAGCGCGTTAGACGGCCACCGCCAGATGCTGGCGACATAATAGCCGGGCGCTCTGTCCATTCGCGGTAGCGCGGATGAATGTTCCGTCCCGCCCTAATCCCCATCCATCTTCGGGGCGTTGGCCGACCGAGCCAACCCGCGGCCCACCTCAGGACGATGCGACATG
>Ga0302314_10016176_pt1 | contig 12630 bp, 8 predicted proteins | sample III_Palsa_N2_3_FD_200533 | JGI IMG/M metagenome (GOLD analysis project Ga0302314, IMG submission 200533) | Peat permafrost microbial communities from Stordalen Mire near Abisko, Sweden - III_Palsa_N2_3 | ecosystem: Environmental > Terrestrial > Soil > Palsa > Peat permafrost | place: Sweden...
CGGGAGCGGCGGAGAGGTTGGTGCGGAGCCAGACGGTGTCTAGCGTGGCGTCGTCTGGGGTTCGGCCTTCGTGGGTGACCGCGGCTTTGCGGTAGGTGATGTCTTTGCCTTCGGGGCTGCGGAAGGTGTCGTTGATGAGAGTGATGAGAGCGGCGCGGGCCAGGCCGTCGAGAAGCGTGTCGAAGTCCTTGCGGTCCTTCATGAGATGGAGATCGGTGAAGAGCTTGCCGGTTGAGGTGCTGCGATGCTCGAGGGCGGAGAGGATCTCGCGGAGCCAGGTGCGTTCCTGCGTGGTGGGTTGATGCGCGGTCTGCGCGGAGCCGGTGTCTCCGGGGTTGCAGATGTCGCAGAGGCCGCAGGTTGTGGCTTTGTCGGAGGTGTCGCCGAAGTGCTGGACTAGCGCGTGCATGCGGCAGTCGGTGGATTCGGCGAAGGCGATCATGCCGTCGATCTGGGCGCGGCGAACGGCGACTTGCGTCTCGTAGGCGGATTGCCACTTGATCTTGCCGAGGTGGTGGTCGTCGGCGAGGCGGACGTCGCCGTTCATGTCCATCAGGGCTACGCCGGCGACGAGGAGCTTCTCGATGGTGCGGTCGAGAGTGTCGCGGTCGATTGGGGTTCGCTTCTTGAGGATCGCGTTGTGGAGGACGTCTACTGGCGTGAATTCTTCGGGGAGGCAGATGGCTACGCGCTCCAGGTCGGACGTTGGCGGGTAATTTTTTTCCAGGAAGAATTCTTGTAGTCGGCGGTCTGCGAAACCGTGGAGGAGGATGGTGCGGGAGGGTAGACCATCGCGGCCGGCGCGGCCTATCTCCTGGTAGTAGGCTTCGACCGATCCGGGCAAGGCTACGTGGATTACGGTGCGGACGTCGGCCTTGTCTACTCCCATGCCGAAGGCTACGGTTGCTACCACTACGTCTAGCTTGCCGGAGAGGAAGGCTCGCTGGACCCGGTCGCGGGTGCTTGGGTCCAGGCCTGCGTGGTAGGCCGCGGTTGGGAAGTGCTTGTGGAGCGTGGTCGCGAACTCTTCGGCTTGCTTGCGCGAGCCGGCGTAGATGATCGCGGGGCGCGCGTTTGGTTGCTGCAGGATGTTCAGCGCGAAGTCTGCGCGTTGGGGCTTCGATAGCTCGATGGCCTGGATGGCGAGGTTGTGGCGGCGAAATCCGGTGATGAAGACGGCTGGATTTTGCAGGTCGAGTTGGAGGGCTATGTCGCGCTGGACGGTGGGTGTTGCTGTTGCCGTTAGAGCGATGATTGGGGCTGGGCGCAGGGCTGGGAGGTACTGGCCTAGTGTTCGGTAGTCTGGGCGGAAGTCGTGGCCCCAGGCGCTGATGCAGTGGGCTTCGTCGATGGCGACTAAGACTGGTTTGCGCTTGGCGAGCATCTCGGGGAAGCCGGGGACGCGCATGCGCTCGGGGGCGATGAAGAGAAAATCCAGATCGCCAGCGAGGTAGTCGCGGCAGGCCTGGCGAGAAGCTTCGCGGTCGAGGCCGGAGTGGACGCGGGCGACGCGGAGGCCGAGGGCGGTGAGCTTGGCGGCCTGGTCGTCCATAAGGGCGATGAGCGGGCTGATGACCAATGCCGTGCCACCGCGGGCGAGGGCGGGGAGCTGGTAACAGAGGCTCTTGCCGGCTCCTGTGGGCATGACGAGGAGGACGTCGCGACCGGAGGCGGCGGCCTCGCAGACCACTTGCTGGTGGGCGCGGAAGTCGCCGTGACCGAAGACGCGGTGGAGGAGTTCGGATAGAGTCTCGGTTGGTTGGAGCGTGGGCATTGCTCAGGCTATCTTCGCATATTGTTTGCCTCGGGTCCTGCGCGGACGGCGAGAGTTAAGGGCGCGTGTCCCAGTTGACACCCTCGCTGACCCAAATCGGGATAGGCGCTGGCACCCCCCTCCCCTGCTTTCACTTTTGCTTAGCGAAGTCGTTTGGAATGTGCGGGTTAGTCGATGAAAGCTGCTTTCAAACGGCTCATTCTAAACGGGTTACGGGTATCTATTTGCTTCTATTGGAGTTAGGGGCTTAAATGTGAAAGCTGCGGCGGCTGGTGCCGATGCAGCTCTTTGGATCTGAACTCTAGTTCGAGTATACCAAGTTGGGTGGGGTGAGTGTGCCAACCTGGTTGGAGAGAAATCGGCAATGGGGGCGCGGATTTTGTGGGTTTGGATGGGTGGCGGGGGGTTGACATGCGGATTTTGGGTTGTTTTTGGAGGTGGTTTCAGGAATTTATTTTTGTGTCTGCGGTAGAGGCCTTGGCGGCTTGTATATGAGCAGGAGCGTCGTAGAGGGTGGCAAGAATCGAAAGCCGCAAGGAAAGAAACCGCGACCTTCGCTCCTTTGTGAGGGCCGCTACTTTATCTGTCAGCCGAACGTGGTCCAATTTGGTAAATTGTGAATCACCGCAAGGCTTGTTCCGGGCGAGTCGTTCGATTTCGCTTCCGGCCACAAGCGTACCCCTGGTTATTGGTCACACCAACAATGCGGCGCGCAGGTCGTGTCCAACCTCGCTTCTGCGGAACGTGGGCTGAAGCTATTGAGAAGAACCCGGGGAAGAGGTTTTGTGCCATGGCAAAGATCGTCTATGGATTGCAACAGTCCCTGGATGGCTACGTCGACCATCTTGCAGCGGGGCCGCCCGGGCCTGCGCTCTCTCGTTACTTCATGGAGCATGTGCGGGGCCTGACGGGGTTGGTGTATGGGCGCCGCATGTACGAGATCGTGCGTTATTGGGACGTAGACCTTCCGGAATGGGACGCGGAGGATCACGAGTTCGCGGCGGTGTGGCGGAGCAAACCGAAGTGGGTGGTGTCGCGCTCGTTGAAGTCGGTTGGGCCCAACGCCACGCTGGTTGAGGATGACCTTGAGGCGGTGATACGCGGGCTGAAGGCTGAGCAAGTTGGGGAGATTGACGCTTCCGGACCAGAGTTGGCTGGGAGCCTAACCAAGCTTGGTCTTATTGATGAGTATCAACTCTACCTCCGCCCCATCGTGCTTGGTCACGGCACGCCATTCTTCTCCGGCGCTCGGCCGCCGCTCCGCCTTGTTGCCAGCGATCTATCTAATTGGCGAGGACGTGATTCGGTTGACGTACGTTCCCGCTTAATCGTGCGACTCGCCCGACGGATTGCGCCGGCGTGTCAGGCCCGCATTGGGTCATCAAAGTAGAAAGTCCGGGCGGCGCAGCATTCGACCAAAACTGACGCTGCCGTCAGATCGAGCGCTTGCCGAGATGGCCCCTTATCCTGCAGCCGGACTAGTGTTGTTTCGAGCGCCTTTGCAGGATCTCCATCTGGGACTTGAAGTAGGCATTACATTCGAGCATTCGCTCGCGGGTTTGGTGATGCGTTGTTGCGTAGTCCGGAAGGGATGGAAGCGTGCTGAATGCATTGAGAAGTTCCGTGAATAGCGGAGGAGGATGTCTTGAGCTGTTCGCGACTGTATTGGTCTTGCCGTAAAAGGTCAGGGTGAGCTGATTGAAATCTCCATCTGTAATGGCGTGGGTGGATTGGTAGACCCGGCAGAGGCGGCAGAATCCTCCGTCGCGTGCTTTGGAGATGAGCGCGTTGGCTTGTGCCGCTGGAATTTGTAGATGCTTATCGGCTTCGTGAAGGGGACAACCGACATGGTAGTTGGACGGAAATGAGATAACGGTGTCGCGCTCGACGCGGCCGTCGCCGTAGATGCGCACGGTGTAGGGTGTGCCGCCCGCGCCGCTAAGCGTTACCAGTTCGAGCGAGTCGGTGGGTTGGACGGGCGCTTTGCTGAGGGGTTCAAGCTGGGCGAGGATTGGACAGAAAAGCCGTGGGGGACGCGGCAGGTTGAGGTGGGGATCGAAGTAGACGAACGCGACTACGAGAAGTCCGCAGACGAAGAAGATGCCGACTCCTCGCAGGAATTGTGGACGGACGTTCAAAGCTTGCGTTTGCCTTTCCATGCGCCGACGATGGCGCCCATGAGGAGCAGGTCGATGAGGCAGTAGCCGGCGTTGATCGCGTAGAGCGAGAGGGGGCGGACTTCGAAGATGTAGTTCTTGGCGAAGGTGGTGGCGATGAAGCCTAGCCAGAGGACGGCTCCTACCTTGATGCCGCGGAAGAGGGTTTGTTCGCCGGAGGCCTGGATGCAGACGGAGAGCACGGCTGCGGTGACGAAGGAACAGAGCAGGGCGACTGCGTATTGCAGGGGCGGGGTGATGTGGGGTTGGCTCATGAGCCATTCCATGGTGCGGTCGATGCCGGCTAGCCAGGGTTTGAGAAAGAAGCTGAACCAGCCGGCTTCGAAGAGGAAGGATGCGAGCATTGCGACGACGAGGGCCGGCCAGTAGAGACGGATGGGGCGCATGAGACCTCCGGTGGTTTGCGCCTTTGTATCACTCGAGCGGACGGGTGGGAAGGGAAATGATTGTAGGGGCGCGCGGGATTGGCTTTCGTACCCCCACCCGTCCGCAAAAGCGCGTACGAATGGGGCACCCGGAGATTTTGTTGGGGGGAGAGACTTGGGGGGAGGGTGCGTCGTCTATGCTCGTATCACCGGGATCAATTTAGGGGCAATGCGGATCGCAGAGATTTGCTTTGGAGGACGAACTTGAACGTTTCGGCAGAGAATTTTAATGCGGGTAGGAAGTTGCGGCGGTGGGTGGCGGGGTCGGCGTTGGGGTTGACGGCGGCGATGGGCTTGGCGCAGGTGCCGCGGAAGCCGGTAGAGCCTGCCAGCGAGGGCGCAGTGGCCGCGGAACCGGATGCGAAGAAGGATGGGGCGCTGCCGATTCCGGCGGAGACGAAGGTCGAGACCAAGCACGACTGGACGGCGGGGGCGCGGGCGGTGCACTACACGGCGACTGCGGGGACGCTGCAGATTAAGGATGACGAGGATAAGGTGATTGGCACGATGTTCTATGTCGCGTACACCGAGGATGGTGTGGCGGCGGGGTCGCGGCCGGTGACGTTTCTGTATAACGGCGGGCCGGGTTCGGCTAGCTTGTGGCTGCACATGGGGTCGGTGGGCCCGGTGCGGGTGGTGACGGAGAGCCCTAAGGCTACGGGGCCGGCGCCGTTTGGCGTGGTGGCGAATCAGTACAGCTTGTTGGATAAGACGGATTTGGTTTTCGTGGATGCGCCGATGACTGGGTTTTCGCGGGCGGCGGGTAAGGGGACGGCGAAGGATTTTGCGGGCGTCGATCAGGATGTGAAGGCGTTTGAGAAGTTTATTACTCGCTACATCACGGTGAACAATCGGTGGAACTCGCCGAAGTTTTTGTTTGGTGAGAGTTATGGGACTCCACGGTCGGCTGCGCTGGTGGCGGCGCTGAATAACGATGGGATTCAGTTTAATGGGGTGGTGCTGCTGTCGTCGATTTTGAATTATGCGGTGCGCGATCCCGGGTATGACACGGAGGCGAAGACGTACTTGCCGAGCTATGCGGCGATTGCGTGGTACTACAAGAAGGTGCCGCAGACTGGGACGATGAAGGAGTTTGTGGAGAAGGCGCGGGAGTTTTCGCGAGGGCCGTATGCGGCGGCGTTGGAGCAGGGCGATCGGCTGCCGGCAGCGGAGTTTGATGCGATTGCGCAGCAGGTTTCGGCGTTCACCGGGTTGAGTGTGGGGTATGTGAAGGACGCGAAGTTGCGGGTGTCGCCTACGCGGTTTCGGAAGGAGTTGCTGCGCGGCGATGAGCAGATTTTGGGGCGGTATGATGCTCGGTTTGAGGCGTTCGATGTGGATGCGGCGGGAGAGAATCCTGGGTTCGATCCTTCGGATACCGGGATCTCCGGCGTGTTCGTCGGGGCGTTCCATAACTATCTGCAGAACGAGCTGAAGTATACGGACTCGGGGCCTTATTATTTGTCGGGGCCGGGGATCAATGAGAACTGGGATTGGAAGCATCGGGCTTCAGGTGCGGGATTTGGCGGCGGGCGTGGCGCGCAGTTGCAGCCGGATACGGTGATCGATCTGGCGGATGCGATGCGGAAGAATCCTAAGCTGAAGGTGTTTTCGGCGAATGGATGGTTTGATTTGGCTACGCCGTTCTTTGGGACGGAGCATGATATTGCGCAGATGATGCTGCCGCCGGCGATCGCGGGGAATGTTTCGTTTGGATATTATCCGGCGGGGCATATGGTGTATCTGAATGTGGATGCGCTGAAGGAGATGCATGCGGATTTGGAGGGGTGGTATCCGACGGCGGTGAAGTAGGGAGTTGTCAGTTCTTAGTTGTTAGTTTTCGGTGCGGTGGTTTTACTGAGAACTGAGAACTTACAACTGAGAACTTTGAGGGCTGCGCGCCTTTCGTGGGGGGAAGTAGACTGGTGGGATGAGTGATGAGTCGTTGAAGCATGAGGGTGCGTTGAATTCTTTGAGCCGGGCGGCTTCGGCTTATTTGCGGTCGGCGCAGCATCAGCCGATTGAGTGGAATGAGTGGGGGGCTGAGGCGTTTGCGAAGGCGAAGGCTGAGGGTAAGCCGGTGCTGCTGGATATTGGGGCGGTGTGGTGTCACTGGTGTCATGTGATGGATCGTGAGAGCTATGAGGACGCGAAGACAGCCGAGATTATTAATGCGAATTTTGTTGCGGTGAAGGTGGATCGCGATGAGCGGCCGGATGTGGATACGCGGTATCAGTCGGCGGTGAGTGCGATCAGTGGGCAGGGGGGATGGCCGCTTACGGCGTTCTTAACTCCGGATGGGAAGCCTTACTTTGGGGGGACTTATTTTCCGCCGGATGATCGATATGGGCGGCCTAGTTTTCAGCGGGTGTTGCTGACGATGGCGGAGGCGTTTGCGAATCGGCGGGACGAGGTGGAGGAGTCTGCGGGCAGCGTGATGCAGGCGATTGAGCATAACGAGAGTTTTTCTGGAAGGGCTGGGGTGCTTGGATCGGGCGAGGGTGAGCCGCTGCTGGAGAAGATGGTGGCGTCGATTGTGAAGCAGTTCGATGAGCGGAATGGCGGGTTTGGATCGCAGCCGAAGTTTCCGCATCCGGGGGCTTTGGATTTTCTGTTGGATGAGGCCGGGCGCGGTGGGGACGAGGCCGCGAAGGCGAAGCATGTGGCGGAGGTGACGCTGGAGAAGATGGCGGCGGGGGGAATTTATGACCAGTTGGCGGGTGGGTTCCATCGGTATTCGGTGGACGAGCGGTGGGTGGTGCCGCACTTCGAGAAGATGGCGTATGACAATAGCGAGTTGCTGAAGAATTATGCGCACGCGTTTCAGAGTTTTGTGGAGCCGGAGTTTGCGCGGGTGGCGAAGGATGTTTTGCGGTGGATGGATGAGTGGTTGAGCGATCGGGAGTTGGGTGGGTTTTATGCTTCGCAGGATGCGGATGATTCGCTGGACGATGATGGCGATTACTTTACGTGGACTCGTGATGAGGCGAAGGACGTGTTGACGGCGGAGGAGTTTGCAGTTGCGGAGAAGTATTTTCAGCTGGGGGTGGTGGGGGATATGCACCATAATCCTCAGAAGAATGTGCTTCGCGTGGCTTCCAACGGGAGCGTCATCCCACCCGTTGACGATGAGGCCGTCCACGGATGGGGCACCCAGGTGGAGGCGGTGAAGGGGAAGATGTATGCGGCGCGGTTGCTGCGGAAGACTCCTTATGTGGATAAGACCGTGTACACGGGATGGAATGGGATGTGCATCTCGGCGTACATTTCAGCGGGGCGGGCGCTGGGGTTGAGGGAGCCAGTGGAGTTCGCGCTGAAGTCGCTGGACCGGGTGCTGGAGGCGGTGTGGCATGCGGATGTTGGGATGGCGCATGTGGTGGCGTATGGCGAGGGCGTGGCGGCGGCGCGGATTCCTGCGGTGCTGGAGGATTATGCGTTCATGGCGGGGGCTTGTCTGGATGCGTGGGAAGTTACGGGGGAGTTCGCGTACTACAGCTTGGCGAAGGCGATTGCGGATGCGATGCTGGCGCGGTTCTATGATGCTGTCGGCGGAGGGTTCTTCGATACGGAGAAGGATGAGGCGGCGATTGGGGCGCTGAGTGCGCGGCGGAAGCCGTTGCAGGATTCTCCTACGCCGGCGGGGAATGCGGTGGCGGCTGCGGTGTTGCTGCGGCTGAGTGCGCTTACGGGTGAGGCGGTGTATGAGACTCGAGCGCGGGAGACGCTGGAGACGTTTGCGGGGGTGGTCGAACACTTTGGGTTGTATGCGGCGAGTTATGGGCTGGCGTTGCGGCGGGCGGTGGCGGGGTCGGTGCAGGTTTGCGTGATTGGCGAGGATGATGTGGCCGAGGTGTTGGCCGCGACCGCGATGGCGAGGTATGCGGTGAACAAGAGCGTGGTGCGGTTGCGGAGGGAGCAGCTTGATCGGCTGCCGCCGGCGCTGGCCGAGACGTTGCCGTTCTTGCCGGTGAGCGAGGGGAGTGTTGCGGTGGTTTGCCGCGCGAATACTTGCTTGCCGCCGGTGGGGACGGCCCGAGAGTTGTTGGCGGCGTTGAGCGCTTGAGGGTCGCCGGAGGGTTTGCGCTGGGGTAGTTGCCGAAAACCCGACTTCTCAGGACTTCGCCACACGGCTTCAAAATCGCTCCTCGTTTCGGCCTAGCGGAGAAACTTTCTTCCAAAGGCTTCAATTTGGTTCATGATGCAAGGCATTTTTTTTACTTAGTCGCGGCCATTTCGTCCAACACATCACGTACTGCGGCGGGAGAGATTTTTAAGATTCCTCTAAACGGCGAGTTCATCGATAAGATAACGAAGATCGCAGATGAAACCGCCATCGCGCAGATGAGCAGTATTAGGACCACACCGGGAAGACGCGGGGCGAAAATTCCAAAGCTGTAGAAGATGAGCACCAGCCACGCCGTCACCACTGACAAGAGGGGAACTGTTATAGAGGTCTGTTGCGACTGCAGAAACATCAACAAGTAGGTCTTTCTCAAGTTTAGTGACGACACCATGAGCTGGGCTTTCGCCGAAGCTTGCACCTCGTTTTTCGGCGCCAGCACTTGTAGGTGCTGATAGAAATGCACGAAATCGGCCGCCGGTCTGAGTTCAAACGATTGCGCCTTATTGCGGGGCCATATCCTTTCGACGGTTGCCTCCATAGAACGCATTGCTTCCACTCGAAGTTGTCCCGCCTCAGGCCCATACGCCGTCATTAAGTCATTGACGAGAATCATCTGCGACGATAGCTCGGCGACTTGGGTTTTTTGCCCATCGTAGAATGTTTTCGCGGAAGAGACGAGCATTCCCAGTACCAGGCTCGTCATCGTCACCACGAGACCGATAGCAAGCACTATCGAATCTCTTGCTTCGGACGTGAAATGGTCGTCTGGCTGAATGTGCCTGGCAGCCATCCCGGCAAGTGTCCCTCCGAACACGAGAACGAAGACGAGAGAGCTCAACGCCAGGGCGTCCTTCGGCCTTCGATCCTTTCCCTGCTCGTGCTTATTGACCACGTTTCCCATCGCCATCGTCAAACCGCCCTCGTGTGGGAGACACAACTCACCTGCCGGTCAGCGCATGTGCTTCGGTCAAATTAGTGGTCTCGTTCCTGCGACTCTACGCTACGACGCAATTACGAGCGGTGGTGGCTGCCATGTACCTTCACCCGCGGGTAGAATCGACGGCGGGGTCTCCTTAGGCCAATACAGGCGCATCACCAAATAAATCGGCCCATCCGGCGCTGGCAACCAGTTCGCTTCCGTCTCCGCGCCTGGCGAATCCTTTTGCACGTACAGGGTCAGCGATCCGTCCGCGTTCGTCTTCATATCCTTCAGCATTGGAGAGTTGATCAGGTATCGGTTCAGCGGATTCTTGATCAGGAACTGGCTCTTGCCGTCATACATCGTCACCGACCAGAAAGCATTCACCGGTGGCAGCTCGCTCTTGGCGAAGGTCAACGAGTACTTGTGCTTGCTGCCATCCAGCTTCTCGCCAGTCGGCAGCACACGGGTGAGTGGGTACATCGCCTCGATCGCGCTATTGCCGAAGACTCCTCCCTTGGCGGCAGCGGCTCGCTTGAGCCAATCGCCCTTGTAGTACGCCCGGTCTCCAAAGAACGAGCCGACGTTCCAGCCGTTGATCACCTTTCCACCGCTCTCAATGTATTTGTCTATTTTGTCGCTGCCAGCCTTCATGCCTAGCAGCATTTCTGCTTTGTGCAGAAGCGACAGGTCTTTCATGTCAAACTTCTTGCCCGGTCCGATCCCAATGCTCGCCAGCCTGGCGCGGATCTCCACCTCTTCCGGTCCAGCCGGCGAATACTGCAACGCGAAATCAAGGATTTGCCAGAACTTTTTCTTTGCAATCTCCGCATTCGCTTCCATATACGGGACCGCTGGCGGTGCGGGCGGCGCAGGCTGGTTGAGAAACGCTGAGAGCGGCTGCACCTTGTATCCTGCCTGAATTGCGACCACGTTCGCCATATCACTGGCGTCGAAAAGCTGGGTGCGAAAGATGATGACGGTGAACGGCGTCGTCGAGTGGAAGACCTGCTTGATCTGCGCAGGCTTCTCGCCCTTCCAGTCGGGACCAACCACCATGTAATCGCCCGCTTCGGTGCCCGTTGAGCGGCTCCCCATGTATCCGTAGTTGAACGTATTCGCATCGGTCAATTGCACCGAGTAGTAGCGCGGCGAAGGAACCGCAGGCACCGAGATCACCGCAGGTTCGGCACGCAGATCCATTTCCATCAAGGAGTACGGCGTGTCGCTGTTCGGCGTAATCACTGCCGTGTCCTCGTACGTGAATACCCGCGCTTCGTTGGTCAGGGTGCCAATCGACGCCTTGTATTGCGACGACGTTTTGTCCACGAACAGTTCATAGATCGACGTGTAGTACATCACCAGCGGAAGCCCGTAGATCAGGCCCTCTTCGGCAATCCCTTTGATCTCGGCGACGCCTGGGTGATTCGCTTCATTCTTCGCTGCTTCGGATATAGGGTCGTTCTTTCCCGTGAACATGGACATTCTGATCTCCCGTTGACTTTGTGGTTTAGCACTCTGCCGATCCCGACCACCGTCAGTCTCTTCCAAAATAGGCGCGATTTCTAATCGAAGCCACTGGCAGAACTGACAGCCGCAAGACACCGGATGAATGTAGTTCCCGCAAAACGGCGTTTTCGGAAATTGGTTGGTCGTTGTGGCGCGAGGCGCGGTTTGCAGGTGGTTGAGTGGGGAGGGGCTCAGGTGGGTGGTTGATGGAAGGCGGGGCGGGGTGGATGAGTTAGAGCCATTTCAATTTGCGGAGCAGGTAGAGCAGGAGCACGGTTGCGGCTATGGTTACCGCGGCAACCCATTCGGCTCCGTGGGCAGAGTCCTGGAAGGGTAGGCCTTTGAGGTTCATGCCGTAGATGCCGGAGATGCAGAGTGCGGGCAAAGCGATGGTGCCGAGGACGGTTAGAACTTTCATTACTTCGTTGGTGCGATTGGCTACCGAGGAGAGGTAGATGTCGAGGGTGTTGTTGAGCAGGTCGCGCTGGGTCTCGACGGCGTCGAGGAGCCGGACGATGTGGTCGTAGGTATCGCGGACATACGGCTGGTGGTCGGTATCAATGATGGTGTTGGGGTCGCGCTGGAGGTGGAGGGAGGCGTCGCGGGTGTTGACCAGGACGCGGCGAAGATCGATGAGCTCGCGCTTGATGGTGAAGATGCTTTGCAGGATCTCCGGTGAGGGGTTGTCGAAGACTGCATCTTCAAGATCGTCGATGCGGTCATCGAAGTGATCGATGGCGGGGAAGTAAAGATCGACGATGGTGTCGAGGATGAGGTAGAGAAGTTTGCCTGGATGTTCGTCGTCACCATCGCGACGAGCACGATCGAGAGCCTGGGTGGTGGTGGGGCAGGTGGGGTCTGAGATGGTGATGAGAAAGTCTTTGCCGGCGAAGATGTCGATGGGGCTGAAGACGGGGGTCTGTTCGCCGGGGTTGTCGGGATCGGGGACGAGGTGGACGGGTTTAAGAACGGCAAAGGTGTAGTGAAGCGCGGAGTCTACCTCGACGCTTTCGTCGGGGCTGCGAGCGTCCTCGATGTGCAGGGGGTGGAGTTGGTATTTGCGGGCGAGCTCGTCGAGTCGGGGATCGTTGGCATCGTCGAGTTGGTACCAGGGCATGGTCCCTCCAGCAATCTGTGCGAGGTTGCGGTCTTGATTTTAGCGTGTGACGTTCTCACTCAGGTGGTGGCGTTGGGGGAGGAGGGGCTGGGGGAGGGTTGGGTGGAGGCTGGCTGGGGCGGCTGGGTTGGGGTCACTTGCGGGTCGGGCGCGGGGCTTTGGACGATCATGGTGCTGTTGGAGGAACCGAAGGCGATCTTTTCTTTGTTGAAGGCGAGGAGGACGCGGCGGCGAAGTTCGCGCATTACGCCGTCGCGCTGGTTGACCATGACGCGGACGTTGATGGGGTAGACGACTTCGTAGCCGCTGATTTTGTCGACGCCGAGGATGTTCGGGTCGGCGATGACGATGTCTTTGAAGGCTTCGTCCTTGCGGACCTGGATGGCGAGGGTTTGGAGGACGGTCATGACGCGGTCGGGATCTTCGCGGGCGTCAACGGAGATGTTGAGGGTGCCGACGGCGAAGTCGCGGGAGAGGTTGGAGACGGTGGTGATCTGGGAGTTGGGAACGATGTAGACGGTGCCGTCGCCGTCGCGGAGCTTGGTGACGCGGAGGGTTAGGTCTTCGACGACGCCGGTGAGGCCGG
>Ga0302314_10016178_pt1 | contig 12629 bp, 9 predicted proteins | sample III_Palsa_N2_3_FD_200533 | JGI IMG/M metagenome (GOLD analysis project Ga0302314, IMG submission 200533) | Peat permafrost microbial communities from Stordalen Mire near Abisko, Sweden - III_Palsa_N2_3 | ecosystem: Environmental > Terrestrial > Soil > Palsa > Peat permafrost | place: Sweden...
ACCTGGGACGACGAGGCGGGCGAGGCGCGTCATCCGGCGAACATAGCGGGAACACGAAGGGGGTCAATAGGTATGCCGTCGCCCTATTCCTCATGTACAGCTCCTATTCAGATACGCCACCATCGGCCGGCCGGCCACGCTCCCGCCCTCGTCGCCCGCGCCGGCAGCTTTCCCGACCACCGCGGCCGCTCGCCAGCCTCCGGCGTGAAGCCGGCGTCCGCGCCGCCGAAACTACACGATGCCATGAGCCGAGGCACAGCGGTCTTCGCCTGACGCCCCTTTGGGCGCCGCGCCCGCGCTGGCCGGAGGGCGGCGGCGCGCGCCATGGTCAAGCTGGACCTCCCGCGCGTCTGGCTCCAGAGTCGCGGGCCCCGCACGGAGCCTGCCCGCAAGCATGAGCGGCCTTTCCACCCATGTGCTCGATCTCGCCGCGGGACGGCCGGCGGCCGCGGTTTCGGTGCGGCTCTACAGGCGCGACGGCGCGGAGCCGCGACTGCTGCACGAAGCGGTGACGGGCGCCAACGGCCGGGCCGAACTCCTGGACGGCGAGCGGATGGAGAGCGGCGGCTATCGCCTGTGGTTCGATATCGGCGCCTACTTCCAGCGGTCCGGCGCCGCGGTCTCCGCCCCGCCGTTCCTGGACGAGGTGGTGATCGATTTCGCGGTCGCCGACCCCAGCCAGCACTACCATGTGCCGCTGCTCGTCTCGCCGTTCGGCTATACGACCTACCGGGGCGGATGATGCCGGGCGTGATCCGCTATCTGCTCGGCGACGAGGTGCGCGAGGTCAGCGGCGCCGATCCCACCCAGACCGTCCTGGAACATCTGCGCGGCGACCTGCGGCGAACCGGAACCAAGGAGGGCTGCGCCGAAGGCGATTGCGGCTCGTGCACGGTCCTCATCGGTGAACTGGCGGGCGAGGCTGTCGTCTGGCGGGCCGTGAACGCCTGCATCCAGTTCATCGCCATGATCGACGGCAAGGCCCTGGTCACGGTGGAGGATCTGGCGAACGGCGGCCTCCACCCGGTGCAGCGGGCGATGGTGGATCATCACGCGTCGCAATGCGGCTACTGCACTCCCGGCATCGTCATGTCGCTCTATGCGCGCGCGATCGGCGCGGCGGGCGCGGACGCCCCACTCGACGAAGTGATGGCCGGCAACCTCTGCCGCTGCACCGGCTATGGTCCCATCATCGACGCGGCGCAGGCCACGCCCCCGGGGGATCCCCCCGATGTGCAAGGAGCCCTGCGCGGGCTGCGGCGGGAGCGAATGCTCGAGATCGTGCATGAGGACACCTTGCGCGGCGTCACGCGCCGGTGGTTCGCGCCGCGCAACCTCGCGGAACTGACCGAAGTCGCCCTGGCCCACCCTGACGCCCTGTTCATCGCCGGGGCGACCGACGTCGGGCTCTGGGTGACCAAGCAGCGCCAGGCGCTGGAAACGATCATCTTCCTGGGCGAGGTGGCGGATCTGGCGACGATCGAGGCGGATGAAGACGGTGTGACCGTCGGCGCCGGGGTCCGCTACGTGGACGCGTTGCCGGCGCTAGGCGCGCTCGCCGACGACTTCGACGGGCTCATCCGGCGCCTGGGATCGGTCCAGGTGCGCAACAGCGGCACGATCGGCGGCAACATCGCCAACGGCTCTCCTATCGGCGACATGCCGCCGGCGCTGATCGCAGCGGGAGCGACGCTGACCCTGCGGCGAGGCGACGTGACCCGACACCTGCCGCTCGAAGACTTCTTCGTCGCCTACGGCCGCCAGGACCGGCGTCCCGGTGAATTCGTGCAGTCGGTTCACGTCCCGGCGCGAAAGCCCGGCTCGATCTTCAAGATCTTCAAGCTCTCCAAGCGCTTCGATCAGGACATCACCGCCGTGTGCGGCGCGTTCGCGATCGACGTGGATCGAGGCGTGGTCCGCGGCGCGCGGATCGCCTTCGGCGGCATGGCGGCGATCCCTGGGCGCGCGCGGTCGTGCGAGGCCTCTCTGATCGGGAGACCCTGGACGGCCCACTCGGTCGAAGCGGCGGCCGCCGCGCTGGACGAGGATTTCCGGCCGATCAGCGACCTGCGCGCCTCGGCCGCCTACCGGTCGCTGGCGGCGAAGAACCTGCTGCGCAAGGTGCTGGCCGAGACCACCGGCGCCCAGGTGGAGACCCGTGTCCTGGAGTGGGCGTCCCGTGCCTGACTCCGCCGACGCCATCGCTCCGGTTCGCGCCTTCGTGGGCGTCCACGCCTCCGCGCCGCATGACAGCGCCGAGCGTCATGTCACCGGCGCAGCGCTCTACGTCGATGATCTGCCCGAACCGCGCGGATGCCTGTTCGTCCATCTGGGCCAGAGCGCCCTGGCGCACGCCCGGATCGTGAGCATGGACCTTTCGGCGGTGCGCGCCTCGCCGGGGGTGGTGGCGGTTTTCGCCGCAACCGACATCCCGGGGAACAACGACGTCAGCCCGGTGGCGCACGACGACCGGCTGTTCGCCGAAGGCGAAGTCTATTGCGCCGGCCAGTGCTTGTTCGCGGTGGCGGCGGAGACGGCGCGCGAGGCGAGGGACGCCGCCGCCAAGGCGGTGGTGGACTATGCGCCGCTCCCGGTCGCGGTTACGATTTCGCAGGCGCGGGCGGCCGATCTGACCATCGAGGCCGCGCAACGGATGGCCCGAGGCGACGCCCGGGCCGCGCTCGGCGCCGCGCCGCGCCGGCTGCAGGGCCAGATCGTCATCGGCGGCCAGGATCACTTCTATCTGGAAGGGCAGGTGGCGATGGCGCAGCCGCGCGAGGGCGGCGACCTCCACATCTGGTCCTCCACCCAGCATCCGAGCGAAGTCCAGCACCTGATCGCCAGGATGCTGGGCGTCCCCCACACCGCGGTCACCGTCGAGGTGCGCCGGATGGGCGGCGGCTTCGGCGGCAAGGAGACGCAGGCGGCGCTGTTCGCCGCGGCCGCCGCCCTGGTGGCGGCCAAGACCGGCCGAGCGGCCAAATGCCGTCCCGACCGGGACGAGGACATGATCATGACCGGCAAGCGCCATGACTTCGAGGGCCACTACGACGTCGGCTTCGGCGAAGACGGCCGCCTGACCGGACTGGAGGTGGAACTGGCGTCCCGCTGCGGCGCGACCGCCGATCTGTCGCCGGCGATCAACGACCGGGCGATGTTCCACGTCGACAACGCCTACTTCCTGCCGGCGGTGGAGATCGGCTCGCACCGCTTCCGCACTCACACCGTCTCCAACACCGCCTTCCGCGGCTTCGGCGGCCCCCAGGGCATGCTGGTGATCGAGCGGGTCATGGACGCGATCGCCCAGGCCACGGCGCTCGATCCGCTCGAAGTTCGCCGGCGCAACCTCTACGGCGGCGCAGGGCGCGACCTCACGCCCTACCATCAGACCGTCGAAGACAATGTCGCGCCGGCGATCATCGAGGCGCTGGCGGCCTCCTGCGACTACGAGGCGCGTCAGCGCGAGATCGCGCACTTCAATCGCGCCAACCCCATTCTCAAGCGCGGGTTGGCGCTTACGCCGGTGAAGTTCGGCATCTCGTTCACGACGACGCACCTGAACCAGGCGGGAGCGCTGATCCATCTCTACGCCGACGGCAGCATCCTGCTGAACCACGGCGGGACGGAGATGGGCCAGGGCCTGATGGTCAAGGTCCGCCAGATCGTCGCCCAGGCCTTCCAGGTCGACCTCGAGCGGATCAAGGTCACGGCCACGGTCACCGACAAGGTTCCCAATACGTCGGCCACCGCCGCATCCGCTGGAACCGACCTCAACGGCATGGCGGCGCTGAACGCGGCCGATACGCTGAAGGCCCGCCTCGTGGAATTCGCCGCCCGGCGCTGGCGCTGCGCGGCGCCGGACGTGGCGTTCGGGCCAGGCGGCGTGCGCGTCGGCGACGGCCGGATCTCGTTCGAGACCCTGTGCCGCGAGGCCCACCTCGGCCGGGTCTCGCTTTCGGCCACGGGCTATTATGCGACCCCGAAGATCGCCTATGACCGGGCCAGCCATCGCGGCCGGCCGTTCTACTACTTCGCCTACGGGGCCGCGGCCTCCGAGGTGGTGATCGACACCCTCACCGGCGAGATGAAGGTGGTGCGCGCCGACATCCTGCACGACGTCGGCCGGTCGCTGAACCCTGCCATCGACCTCGGCCAGATCGAGGGCGGCTACATCCAGGGCATGGGCTGGCTGACCACGGAGGAACTGGTCTTCGATGGCGAGGGGCGGCTCCTCACCCACGCCCCGTCGACCTACAAGATCCCCACCTGCGGCGATCGGCCGGCGATCATGAACATCGATCTGTGGTCGGCCGGCGAGAATGCTGAGGAGACCGTGCACCGCTCCAAGGCGGTGGGCGAGCCGCCGCTGATGCTGGCCCTTTCCGTGTTCAGCGCCATCGGCCAGGCGATCGCCGCGGTGGGCGACTTCGCGGTGATGCCCGACCTCGACGCTCCGGCGACCCCGGAGCGCATCCTCTTCGCCGTGGAGGACGTGCGCCGCCGCGCCGCCAGAAGCCGCCATGACTGACTGGGTCCCCGCCGCGCTGGAGCGCCTGCAGGCAGGGGGCCCCGTGGCGCTTGTCACCATCCTGGCCGTGGAGGGATCGGCGCCGCGCGATGCCGGGACCAAGATGCTGGTGTGGCCGGAAGGACAGGAAGGCACCATCGGCGGCGGCAATCTGGAGTTCCAGGCGGCCGCCCAGGCCCGCGCGATGCTGGCGCGGGGCGAGGCGGTTCGCTTCGCCATCCAGGACTATCCGCTCGGCCCGCTTCTCGCCCAGTGCTGCGGCGGGCGGCTACGGCTGCTGTTCGAGCGCATTTCGGACCAGGACACTCCCTGGATAGTGGAGGCCGGGCGACATGAGGCGTCGAACCGTCGATTCCAGATTCACTCCCGCATCGAAGAGGGGCGCCTGGTCAAGTCAGTCGCGCCCGGCGACGACGAGCGGCCAGACGCTGGTGCGGTGTCGGTGAATCGCGCTGCCGCCGGCGCTCGCGCCCCAAAGCCGGGCCCGGGAGACGAGATCGTCGAGCACAGCGCTCCGTCCCTGACCCTGCTACTCTTCGGCGCGGGTCATGTCGGCCAGGCGATCGCGCGGGCGTTGGCGCCCCTGCCGTTCCGGGTGAGGTGGTGCGACAGCCGCGCGGCGGGAGCGCCGCCGGGCGTCGCCGTGATGGACCGACATGACCTCGAGGGTGTCGCCCGCGAGGGCGCCGATTTCACCCTGGTGCTCACCCACGACCATGGGCTGGACTACGCCATCGTCGCCGCGGCGTTGGCGGGACGCGGCCGCGGGTACCTCGGCTTGATCGGTTCGCGCACCAAGCGTGCACGCTTCCTGGCGCGGCTGCGCCGGGACGGGTTCGCGGACGCAGCGCTCTCGCGGCTCACCTGCCCGATCGGCCTGCCGCGTCTCCAGGGCAAGGCGCCCGCGATCATCGCCGCGTCGGTGGCCGCCGACCTGCTGATGCGCGTCAACGCCGGCGCGCTTGCGGCGGATCAGGAGAGCGCCGTTGCATGGTTATAGGGCCTCCATCTTCCACCTGCTGGATGACCCCGGCGTGGCGGGGGCCGAGGCCCACGCCTACCATGCCGACGGCCTCGTGCTCGTCGACGACGGGACGGTCATCGCCTGCGGCGACTATGCGCACCTGGCGCCGCTGGTCGGCGGCGCGCCCGTGGAGGCGTTCCCGGGCCGGCTGATCACGCCGGGCTTCATCGACCTGCACGTGCATCTGCCGCAGATCGACGTGATCGCCGCGCACGGCGCTCAGCTGCTCGACTGGCTGGCCGGACATGTGTTCCCGGCCGAGGCCGCGTTCTTCGACCCCGCTCATGCCGTGGCGGCGGCGCGGTTTTTCGTCGCCGAACTGCTGCGCAACGGCACGACCACGGCGATGGTGTTCGGCTCCGTCCACAAGACGTCCGTCGAGGCCCTGTTCGCCGAAGCGCTCGCCCGCAACATGCGGCTCATCGCCGGCAAGGTGCTCATGGACCGCAACGCCCCCGCCGAGGTCTGCGACACCGTCGACGACGGCCGGCGCGACACCCTGGATCTGATCCGCGCCTGGGCCGGCAGGGGGCGCCTGGGCTACGCTGTCACCCCGCGTTTCGCCATCACCAGCAGCGACGCCCAACTCGCTATGGCCGGAGACATCCTGCGCGCTCATCCACTGGTGTGGATGCAGACCCACCTGGCCGAGAACACGACCGAAGTGCGCGAGACCGCGGCCCTGTTTCCGCGGGCGCGCGACTATCTCGACGTCTACGACGGCTTTGGCCTGGTCGGACCGCGATCGGTGTTCGCCCATTGCATCCACATGGCCGAGGGCGCTGTGGCGCGCATGGCCGCGGCGGGCGCCGCAATCGCCTTTTGCCCGAGCTCGAACCTGTTCCTGGGCTCGGGCCTGTTCGATCTCGCCGGGGCGTTCGAGCAGGGCGTGAAGCTGGGCGTCGGCACCGATGTGGGGGCCGGCACCTCATTCTCGGTGCTCCACACCCTGGGCGAAGCCTACAAGGTCGGCCAGCTGCGGGGCCTCTCGCTGGACCCGTTCAAGGCTTTCTATCTCGCCACGCTTGGCGGGGCCCGCGCGCTTGGCCTGGGCGATCGGATCGGTAACCTGACGCCGGGCAAGGAGGCCGACTTCCTGGTGCTCGATCCGGCCGCGACGCCGATGCTGGCCCGGCGCCTTGTCAAGACCACGTCCCTGGCCGAGCGCCTGTTCGCCCTCAGCGTGCTCGGCGACGACCGTGTGGTGGAGCACGCCTTCCTGGCCGGCGTGCGCCAGCATTCCAGGGACGCGGCGTCTCAGGGCTGATCGGCCGCCGCCGGCGGCGCGTGGGCGGCGACCACCCCGAGATTCTCAAGCCTAAGCGCCGCGGCGAGCGCCAGGTCTTCGCGCCAGGGCGCCGCGATGATCTGGATCCCCACCGGCATCAGGCCCGGCCGGTTCACGGGCGCCGTGACGATGGGAACGCCGATGAAACTGAGCGGCTGGGTGTAGGCGCCGAGATTGGGCCGCACGGTGACCACTTCCCCCGCCAGGGTCATGGTCGCCTGGCCGATCCTGGGCGCCGTGCACGGCGTCGCCGGCGCCAGCAGGATGTCGAAGCGCTCGAACACGGCGCGCGCCTCGTCGCGGAACAGCGGCCGATATCGCCTGGCCGCCACCGCGACCTCGTCGGGCAGCAACAGGCCGGCGAGCAGGCGGTCGCGCACGGCAGGATCGAAATCCTGCGGCCGGGCCTCCACGTCGGCGCGATGCAGGCGCGCGCCCTCGTAGGTGGTGAGGCAGAACGCCGCCGAGCGGGCGGCCTCCGCGCCGGGCAGCTCGACGCCGCGCGCGGCGGCCAAGGCCCCGGCCACCCGGTCCAGGCTCTCGCGCACCTCCGGGAAGGCGCCCTGCTGGAACCAGCCCTCCAGCACGCCCACCCGCAGCCGGCGCTCCGACAGTGAGATAAGCTTGGCGCTTACCGTGTCCGCGGCCCGTCCGGAATCGCCGTCGCCTTGCATCACGTCATAGGCCAAGGCGAGGTCGCGAACCGTCCGCGCGAACACGCCCGCGTGGTCGAGACTGTCCACGAACGGGAACACCCCCTCTCGCGAGAGCCTGCCGAAGGTCGGCTTGAGGCCGAATATTCCGCACAAGCCCGCGGGCACCCGGATCGAACCGTTGGTGTCCGAGCCCAGCGCCAGCGGCGTGAGGCCCGCCGCCACCGCGGCGGCGGAGCCGCCGGAGGACCCGCCGGCGATGCAGGCGAGGTCGTGCGGGTTGTGAGTCGGCCCGTAGTGGGCGTTCTCGGTGACGAAGCCGTATGCGAACTCATCCATGTTGAGGAGGCCGACCAGGATGGCGCCGGCCGCGCGCAGGCGCGCGACCATGGCCGCATCCCTCGCCGCCGGGGCCGCGTCTTTCAAGATGATCGAGCCCGCGATCGTGGTGACGCCTTGGACATCGAACAGATTCTTGGCCGCGAACGGCACGCCGGCGAGCGGTCCGACAGTGTCTCCGGCCGCGATCCTGACGTCCAGGCGACGCGCCTGCGACCGCGCCTCATCAGCGAGAACGGCGGTGAAGGCGTTCAGCGCCGGGTTGGCGCGCGCGACGTCGGCAAGCGTTTCCTCGATGACCGCTTCGGCCCGCCTCCGACCGCAGGCGACGTCCGTGGCGATGGTGACGGCGTCGGATCGGCTCACGGCTCGAATGGCCCCGCCACCGCGCCGGGATCACCCGCGGTTCGCAGCGCGGCCGCAACGATCCGCGCATGGCGCTGCAACACGCGCAGATTCTCGGCGACCTGCGCCCGGTACGGCGGCGCGACCGCCAGGCGTGTCGTCTGCTCCAGGCCCTCGCGCAGGCCAGTTTCATCCAGATCAACGAACGGTGTCGTCACGCGGGATCTCCGTGCTCGGCGTCGAGCCGCTCGATCATAACTACGCGACGCGCAAGTGCGAGGCCCTGCGACTGGACCGACCCAGCCAACACACGTCGCGCCGCCCGGGGCGCGACCGTCCGAGTGCGGTGATCCGCGCTCAGGTTTTTACGTGCAACATTGCGCAGCCGTGGGCTTCCCAAGTCGCGAACAAGACTTCAGAAACCCGGTCATGGCCGACTCTCCTTCGCCTCGCAGCCTCGATCTCGATGACGTCCGCGCGGCCGGCGCGCGCAACCGGCCCTACGTCCTGGAGACGCCGATCCATCGCTGGCGCGGCCCGGAGTTGGACGGACGCATAAGCCCCGCCACCGAGGTTATCCTCAAGCTTGAGCTGTTCCAGTACACCGGCACGTTCAAGGCCCGCGGCGCCATCACCTCGGTCGCTGCCCTATCGCCCGAAGCCCTGGCGCGCGGGATCACTGCGGTCAGCGCCGGAAACCACGCCATCGCCGCCGCGTATGCGGCGCAGCGCCTCGGCTCGAGCGCCAAGGTGGTGATGATGGCCAGCGCCAATCCGGCCCGCGTCGAGCGCTGCCAGGCCTATGGCGCACAGGTGCTTTTCCGGCCCACCGGCGCCGAGGCCTTCGCCCTGGCCGAGGAGATCGCCGCCGCCGAGGGGCGCAGCTTCATCCATCCGTTCGAGGGACCGCTGGCGGCCACCGGCGCGGCGACCCTGGGCCTCGAGTTCAGCGAGCAGGCCGGCTCGCTCGACGCCGTGATCGTACCGGTGGGCGGCGGCGGCCTGGCGGGCGGGGTGTCGTGGGCGCTAAAGCAGCTGCAGCCGGACTGCAAGGTCTATGGCGTGGAGCCGGTCGGCGCGGACTCCATGAGCCGCAGCTTCGCGGCCGGCGCGCCGGTGACCGCGGCGCCGGTCGCGACCATCGCCGACAGCCTGGGGCCCCCTTACTCTCTGCCATTCAGTTTCGGGCTGTGCCAGCGTCATGTCGATCGGATGGTGCTGGTCACCGACGATCAGTTGGTCGACGCCATGGCGGTGCTGTTCCGCGAGATGAAGCTGGCGGTGGAACCGGCCGGGGCGGCGGCGACTGCGGCGCTGTTCGGGCCTCTGAGGGAAGAACTGGAGGGCCAGCGCGTGGGCCTGATCGTCTGCGGCGCCAACATCGACATCGACACCTTCACCGCCCAGGTCACTCGCGGAAACCAGCTCTCCGGCCGGGTGTAGCCGGCGCGCTCGCGGGTTGCGGCGCGTGCGGAAATCTGAGGAAATGAGCGTGCGTGCGCGCGGCTGCAGAGCCGGGCGCCCTGCGGCCAGAGGAATCGCCCGATGACGTCCAGGAGCGCGCCGGTCCCACTGTTGGCAGGGCTTACGGTGGTCGAGACAGGCGGAGGGATCGCCACGCGCTACTGCGGCCGGCTGCTCGGCAAGTTCGGGGCGAGGGTGGTCCGGGTCGGGGACCCAGGCCGCAGCGACACTGCGGCGACGCGCGCGTTTGACGCCTGGCTAAACGAGGGCAAGATCGCCTCTCCCGATCTCGCGGCGGCGCTGGATGGCTTGGCCGGCGGCCAGGCGAAGTCCCTCGTGATCGCGGGCCAGACACCGGGCGAGGTGTGCGCAACGGATGCGGAACTCGCCACCCGATCCTGCAACGCAGTGCGCGTGGGCGTCACCTGGTTCGGCGACAAGGGGCCGTACGCGGCGTGGCGCGGTGATGACGCGGTGATCCAGGCGCTGAGCGGGATCGCCTATGCGTTCGGCCTGCCGCGGGGGCCCCCGACCCTGCCACAGGGCCATGCGCCGCAGCTGATCGCCGGCGTAACCTCCTTCATTGGCGCCCTCGCCGCGCTCATGGCCGGCCCCGACGGACCCTCGAGCGTGGACGTGGACATCCTCGAAGCCGCGCTTTGCCTGTGCGAAGTCGGCGCGATCGCCGCTGCGGCGAACCCCGACCTCCGTTCGGTGCGGCACGGAGTCAACCGTTTCAGCCCCAGCTACCCCGCGTCCATCTATCGGACCGCGGACGGCTGGGTCGGCGTCACGACGCTCACCCCGGCGCAGTGGGGGTCGCTATGCGACCTGATCGGCCGGCCCGACCTGGCCACGGCCCCGCGCTTGCGCACCTCCCTCGAGAGGCTGGCGCTGGCGGACGAGATCGACACGCTACTGACCCCGAAATTCCTCGGCCAGACCACGGCCTACTGGGTTGAAGCCGGGGCACGGCTTCGCATCCCGATCACGCCGGCGCCTCGACCCAGGGACCTGCTCACTCTGGAACATTGGGCCGGCCGCGCCGCCTTCGCCCCGCTGGCCGGGACCGAGGTCTTCGCCCCCACCCTGCCCTACCGCTTCACCTTCGACGGGGTGACGCACCCAAGACCGAGCGGCGGGCCTAGGGGACCGTTGACCGGCGTCCGGGTGGTCGACTTCAGCATGGGCTGGGCCGGCCCGCTCGCGGCGCGCTATCTTGGCGACCTGGGGGCCGACGTGCTGAAGATCGAATCGCGCGCCAGACCCGACTGGTGGCGCGGATGGGAGATCGTAGAGGCGCAGAATCCGCCGCTGCATGAGCTTGCGGTGAGCTTCATGTCGGTGAACCGCAACAAACGCGGGCTGGACCTCGATCTGGCGACCGCCGAGGGCAAGGCGGCGGCCGTGGCCATCCTCGGCCGTGCCGACGTGGTGATCGAGAACCAGGGACCCGGGGTCATGGACCGGCTCGGCCTAGGCCTCGCCGAACAGCGCCGCCTGCGCCCTGGCGTGATCGCGATCACCATGCCGCCTTTCGGCCGCACCGGGCCGCTGGCCGGCTTGCGCGCCTATGGCTCGACAGTGGAGCAGGCCTCGGGCATGCCGTTCGTCAACGGGAGCGCCGACTGGGCGCCCTCGATCCAGCACGTGGCCTACGGCGATCCGGTGGCGGGCCTATATGGCGCCGCGGTCGCCTTGGCCGCCATTTACGGGAGGAGCGCGCTGGGCGGGGCCGAGATCGAGCTTTGCCAGGTGGAGTGCCTGTTCCAAATCTGCGCCGACGCCATCATCGCCGACCAGCTGGGCGGCGTCACGCGCTCCGGCAGCCGCCGCGCCGCGCAAGCGCCCGTGTGCGTGGTGGCGTGCGCTGGCGAGGAAGAGTGGCTGGCCGTGTCGGTCGACCGCGACACGGCCTGGGGCGCGCTCTGCACTGTGGTGGGCGACGCGGCCTTGGCGCCGGAGTGGGATCTCGCGGCGCGGCTTGGGCGCGAGGGATCGATCGAGGCGGCCCTCGCGGCGTGGGCGGCGGCCGCGAGCGCCGCTGACGCCGCCGCGCGACTGCAGGAGGCCGGCGTCGCTGCGGCGCCCGTGTTGCCGGCGCACAGGCTGTCGCGCAACGAACATTTGCGCCAGAGCGGCCATTGGGGCCGTCTGGTCCGCCGCTATGTGGGCGAACACCTCGCCGCCTACGCCCCAATCCGGTTCGACGGCGCCCGCCCGCCCCTCACCCGGCCCGCCCCCACCCTGGGCGAACACACAGCCGAAGTGCTGGCAGAGCTGAGCTTGAGCTGAGCTGAAATCCTCCCTCCCCTTCATGGGGAGGGTGGCCCGCGAAGCGGGACGGGTGGGGTCTCGGGCCCCGTTACGCAAACCCGCAGAGCCCACCCTGACGGCTGCGCCGTCTGTCCCTCCCCGAAGGCGAGGGAGGAGTCAGGGCTCGGCGACGCCCAGAGCGGCAAGCGCTTCCTGGCGGAGCTGGCGCTTGAAGATCTTGCCAGAAGCGATGCGGGGCAGCGGATCGGGCGAAGCGATGATGTAGCGGGGGACCTCGAAGCGGGCGAGGCGGCTGGTGAGGTATTCGCGCACGGCTTCTATGTCGAGCGATGCGGCCCCGTGGACGGTGGCGCCCACCTCCTCGCCAAGGCGCTCGTCTGGCACGGCGTAGACCGCCGCCTCGTAGACGTCCGGGTGGGTAAGCAGCGCCGCCTCCACCTGGCCGCAGCCGATGTTCTCGCCGCCGCGGATGATCAGTTCCTTGATCCGGTCGACGATAAACAGAAAGCCTTCCTCGTCCAGATAGGCCACGTCGCCGGTGCGGAACCAGCCGTCGTCGAACAGGGTGGCGTTGAGATCGGGCCGGCTCCAGTAGCCGGCGAACACCGACGTGCCGCGCACCAGCAGTTCGCCGCGCTCTCCCGCCGGTAGCGCCACGCCGCGCTCGTCCACCACCTCGAGCTCGAGCACCGCGGCGCAGCGGCCGGAACT
>Ga0302314_10016179_pt1 | contig 12628 bp, 16 predicted proteins | sample III_Palsa_N2_3_FD_200533 | JGI IMG/M metagenome (GOLD analysis project Ga0302314, IMG submission 200533) | Peat permafrost microbial communities from Stordalen Mire near Abisko, Sweden - III_Palsa_N2_3 | ecosystem: Environmental > Terrestrial > Soil > Palsa > Peat permafrost | place: Sweden...
AGCTTCTGCTGGCCCTCCATGCCGACTTCCGGCAGGATCAGGTGGCGCGAGTAGCGGGCAATCTCTTCGTTGGAAAGTTTGGGGAGAGCGGCGGGAGCGATTTCTTCGGTGGCGATCATAGTGTCCTAAGTAGAAGATGCTGTTGGGAGAGAGAAGATTCGGCGGCTAATTTTTGTAGACGTCGCTTCTATGACCGAGTTCTACGATCTCGAAGCGATTCTGGCTGAGTTCACGGTAAATAATGCGGTAGTCGCCAATTCTCAAACGCTTGGATGGAGGATTTGATCCCACCATCGGTTTAACATCGCCCTGGCCGAAACGAAGGCGATTCAGAGAGTCGAGAATTCGCTTTGCCGTGGCTCGGTCGATACTTCGAAGTTGGGCGCGAGCAAGCGTGCTCCAGAGAAACCATTGAGGCATCCTATGCGGCTTCGCTTCGTTTAGGAGCCGGCTTTGTGCTTTCCTGCAAATCCTTCACGGTAAGTCCATGGTCTGTAAGAACTTCTTCCATCGGAGTCCAAGAGCCAGCGTCCGCTTGCTCCGCAGATTTCTGAAGCTTTTCACGGAACCAGGGAGAGTCCTCGATGATTTCCTCAAGGGCATAGGTGGCGCGCAGGAGTTCTTCCGGGCTCATACGCGCCAGCATGGCGTGAGCGTGGGCAAGGTCCTCTTTCGGATTGGGAACAGTATCCGGATTGTTCATGCGAACCTCCGTCTTTATTTTAGCGAGAATATGCCGTCAGGCATACGCGAAAGCCCCGCAATCAAATCAGGGAAACGAGGAATGGAATGTCAGGATTTTGGGGTGTTCTCGCTGTTAGCGACAACAACCGCCGGCGATGGAGGGGATAATCGTCAGTTCGTCGTCTGCGGAGACGGCGGAGTCTTCCTTTTCAGGGAGGTAGCGAACGTCATCGTCGTTCAGGTAGACATTCACGAAGGAGCGCAGCTTGCCCTCGGGCGTGTAGAGGTGCGCCTGCATGGCCGGGAACGCCGCGGTCAGCGCGGTGAGCCCCTCGGCAACGGTCGCGCCGGTCACCGAGACAGTTTCCTGTTTGTCGGTATACGCGCGCAGCGGTGTGGGGATGTGAATCTTCATTGTTCTGATTATCTCTGATGCGCGGGATGTTTGCGACGATGCGGGCTTTAAGGGCCGGGATAGGAGAGCTTTAACGCCAAGGACGCGAAGGAAAAGCGCAACGGTTCGCGAAGTGGGGCTAAAGGACTTCGATGGGTTGGTTGGCGAAGGCTTTGTCTTCTTCGGTGGTGCCAGTGAGCAGGAACGAGTTGGTGAGGGTCGCTTTGCCGGTCTGTTTATCGCCGTCTACTGCGGTGATTACGTACGCGCAGCCAAACCAGTGGGCCTCTGCGAAGTCCGTAACCGACCACTGCGCCGGGTGATCCGGGTGCGAGTGGTAGAAGCCGACGATGTCTTGCCCGGCCTTGCGGCCTTCACGCTGGGCCTTGATGAGCTCCTGCGGGGCGATGTGGTAACGATTGTGCGCGGAGTCCGTGCGGGTGTTGCCGGCGCGGATGAGCGCGGCGACGGTGATGCCGTCCTCCGACGCCTTGCCGAGCATGATGCCGCAGCACTCGTGCGGGTAGGTTTCTTCGCCGTGGGCGCGGAGTTCGTCGTAAAGCTGTTGCGAAAGGGTCAGGCTCATGCGCGGTTGCTCCCCAGCTTCTCGGCGAGGATGCCGTCGGCGGCGATGGGGTCAGACCAGAAGCGCTCCGAGAGGTACTTGTCAGCCGAGTCGCACAGGATGGTCACCACGACGGCCTCGCGGCCAGCCTTGGCTTCCGCTTCGGCGACTTCGAGCGATGCAGCAACAGCCGCCGCCGCAGAGACGCCGATGAGCAGTCCCTGGTTGTGGCCGAGCCACTTGGCCATGGCGTAGGCGCGTTCGGTAGCCATGTCGATGTTCCAGTCCGCGAGCTTGGGGTCGTAGATGGGCGGCACGATGGCGGTTGCCATGTGCTTGAGGCCTTCAAGGCCGTTGAAGGGCGAATCCGGCTGCATGGAGACGCACTGGATGGCGGGGTTGAGCTCGCGGAGACGCCGCGTGGTGCCCATAAACGTACCGCTGGTGCCGAGCGAGGCCACAAAGTGCGTTACGGCGCCTTCAGTCTGCTTCCAGATCTCGTTGGCGGTGCCGTAGTAGTGGGCGCGCCAGTTGTTGTCGTTGCCGTACTGGTCGGCGTAGAAGTACTTCTCGGGCTGCTCGGCGGCGAGTTTGCGAGCCATGCGGATCGCTCCATCGGAGCCGTCTGCCGGATCGGTCCAGACGATCTTGGCGCCGTACGCTTCGAGAATCCGTTTGCGCTCCACCGACACGTTCGACGGCATGCAGAGGTTCACGGGGAAGCCCTGCGCCGCGCCCAGCATGGCGTAGGCGATGCCGGTGTTGCCGGAGGTGGCGTCCAGCAGGATCTTGCCGGGGGGGAGCTGGCCGTTGCGCTGCGCGTCGGCCACGATGGACGAGGCGGCGCGGTCTTTGACGCTGCCGCCGGGGTTCATCCACTCCGCTTTGCCGAGGATCTGGACGCCGGGCAGGTGCGCGGTCAGGCGATCGAGACGCACCAGCGGCGTGTTGCCGATGCGGTCGAGAATAGTGGTGCCGAGTTGGTTTACAGGAGCAGAGATCATGATTTTCTGAAAGTACTGGTACTGAAAAAGCGGGCTAGCTTGCTGTTACGCCCATCTGCTGAAGGTGATGGGAGAGATGCGCGACGTAGTCGTTGGCAAGAAATTCAAGGGTGACAGGGGCCTCGGCGCCGATGCGGCAGTCCGTTTTTAGCTTTGCTTCCGGCAGATGCGAGATCACATGCGCCAGGAACTGATTGTACGAGTGCCACAGCGAAACCAGCATAGGCCACGACGCTTTTTGGAACGCCTGCGCCCGCACATTGCCGTTCTGGTCGTAGCCGGGGAAGTTGAGCGAGTTCTGCAAAGACGCCCGGACGAAGCGCTGATGATTGTTCGACGCCGAATCGATCAGGTGCCCGAGAAGCTGCTTCCGCGACCAGCCGCCGGTCAGGATCGGCTCCGTGCTGGCGTGCTCGTCCACCTGCGCCAGCACGGGGTGGGCTGCGTCGATAAGGCTCAGGAGTTTTTTGCTGAGTACTTTCATGGGGCCTCTCGTTATTGGGAGATTTCGGGGTCTGATTGAAGCCGCGTACGCCGATGTGCGACAGTTGACTTAAGTTTAAGGTACCCGGTGTCGCTTGTAGAGCGGCTGGGGATGAAAGAGTTGTGAGTTTCTGATGGCGAAAACGAAAAAACAACCGACGTTCAACGAAGTGCTGTCCACACTGGGCAACGAGAGGTTTGATGTCAGTCCCGCGGCCGAGGGTGCAAATCGTGCCGCTGGTGCGCGGCGCGTCAGCAAGTACGGCGTAGCGGCGGAGCTGGCGGAGAGCTCGGAAAAGGGCGCCCCGGTACGCGTACTGGCTCGGCCCGGACTGCTGCTGAACGGCGAAATCTCCCGCCTGCTCGACCGCGGCTACCAGAAGTTCTTCAAGACCGCAAAGCTGGAGATTCCGGCGACGGCGGACCACCTGCGCGACATCCACCGGTTCAGCGAAGAGTTGAAGGAAGCCACCGGCGGTCAGGAGCTGTACAACGAAGCGCTCGGGACGACCAGCGACACGTACATGTACGACCGGGTCAAGGGACGCGAGTAGCTGGCTACGCGGTGAGCTAAGCCGCGATAGACGCGGAAAGCTTTACGCCGAGCGCGCGCAGCACTTTGAGAATGGTTCCGAACTCTGGGTTGCCGTTTTCACCGAGAGCGCGATAGAGAGCTTCGCGGGAGATGCCCGTGTCTTTGGCGAGTTGGGTCATGCCGCCTTTCGCGCGCGCTACATCTCCCAGCGCCTGGGCCAACAGGCGTGGATCGTCGCTTTCAAGGGCTTCGGTAAGGTAAGCAGAAATTGTTTCGCCGTTTTTAAGGTAGTCTGCTGCGTCGAAGAACTTCGTTTCAAGTGCCATGATTATTCCTCGTCCGCAGTAGTGTAACCTTTGGGTTACTCTAGCGCAAGGCCCTATCGTCGCCGCGTTTGGCTGCGCTGCCACTCGCGGTAGGCTTCGCTCTTGCCAATGCCGCGAGCTTTCGCCACTCGTTTGAGGGCGTCTTTTTCGGAGAGATTTTCTGCCGACATCAGTGCCGCGACTTCGCTGGCGAGGCTGGTGGTCGAGGCTGCTTCTGCGGCTCCGGCTGTTGGCAGCGAACCCAGCAACAAGACCATCTCTCCGCGAACGCTAGGCCGGGCTTTCAGCGTTTCGTATAGCTCGAAGGCGGTGCCGCGCAGGAACTCTTCGTGCAGCTTGGTGAGCTCGCGGGCGAGCACTACCGGTTGCTCGGGGCCGAAGACGGAGACCACGTCTGCGAGTGCATCGACGATGCGGTGCGGCGTCTCGTAGACGATATGCGTAGCCGGTTCGGGTGTCGCTTTGATGGCTGACTGAAGGGCTTCCAACGCTGTCCTTCGCTGGCCTTCTTTTGAGGGCAGAAAGCCGTGGAACGCGAACCGCTCGGAGGGCAGGCCGCTGGCGATCAGTGCGCTCAGCGCGGCGTTTGCGCCGGGGATGGGGAAGACGTCGATGCCTGCGGCGATGGCTTCTGCGGCGATCATCGCGCCGGGGTCGGCGATGCCGGGCATGCCTGCGTCGCTGACGACGGCGATGCGGCCACCGGCTTTCAGGGCTTCTGTCAGCTCGCTCGAACGCGCATTTTCGTTGTGCAGGTGGTAGCTCACGGTCGGCGTGCGGATGCCGAAGTGGCCCAGCAGCTTGGCCGTCTGGCGCGTGTCTTCGCAGGCGATGCGGTCGACAGAGCGCAGCACACGCAACGCTCGCAGGGTGATGTCTTCGAGATTGCCGATCGGCGTCGCGACGAGATAAAGCCCCGGGGCCAGCGGCTTTTCGTGGGATGCTCCTACCAATTCGTCGGCTGTTACTTCTTCTTCGCTGCTCATTTTGCGTTGCTCACGCGCGCTCCTGCGCTTCGCGCCTGCCTCGCGTCAGCTTTACCTGGTGGACGGCGCGCGAGAGGCTCTGCGGCGTCAGGATGCCGAGCATGGTGCCGTTTTCAACGACGGGGATAAACTCGCTCGCGCCGAACGTGGCCGCACGCCGAAGCGCCAGCGCGACCTTTTCTTCCGGGCCGGCCAGTTGCAGGCTGCGCGTCATTACGCCTTGCAGGTAGCTGTCGCCTTCGGCGTGCAGGTGGTCGGCGATGGTCTGCCGCGAAACGGAGCCGACCAGGCGGTCGCCGCGCAGTACGGGGAAGACATCCTGCAGGCTGTGCACGGTGCGGGCCAGCGAACCTTGCAGCGTGTCGGAGCTGGAGAGCATGGTGTACTCGGTCAGCATGACCTCGTGTACCAGGATGGCGTCGCCATCGGTTTCGCTCAGCGCCTGTCCGGCTTTCAGGTACGAGGCCAACAGAAGCATCGCGCCAATCAGGATGGGCCAAAGGTTCATCAACCAGTTCTGCGGCGAAAAGCCCATCAGCAGCAGGCCGGAGACGATCATCGCCAACGCAAGTCCTGTTCCCAGGCCGAACGCCGGGGTCGTAGGACGAGGCTTTGCTCCGGCAGCCGGTGCCGGGTCGCTTGCGCGGGTTCTGGCTGTCTTGGGGCGGAAGAGGAAGGTCGAAGGCATCGTCGCCGTGGGCAACAGGTTGATGAGGCCGATGATGAACTGCAGCCAGATAAAGCTGCGCAGAACATGGTGAATCGAGATCCAGGGTTGGGCGAGCAGCGGCACCGTGGGGTCGATGGCGTAGCTGAGCGCGAGCAGCAGCGCCCCCATGGCGAAGTTCGCCAGCGGGGCCACCAGGGTTACGGCACGAGGCAGAGCTGCGGGGCGTGAAGAAGGTCCGGGGGCGCGTTGCACCAGCGCCATGATGCCGCCGACGGGCAGCAGAAACAGGGCTTTCAAGCGAAGTTCGGAGTAGGCGACGGCGATCGTCCGCGCGGTTTCGCGCACCAGCACGGCAAACAGCAGGGCCAGCCACAGGCCGAGGCCGCGCAGGATGCTTCCGGTGGCAAGGGCGGAGTACCCGATGGCCAGCAACAACAGCAGCGGAAAAGAGACATGCATCCGCAGGTCAATGCCCAGGATTTTGCCGATCGAAAACGACGAGCGCAACATGCGTCCATTGTAGGGCTCGGGCCGGATAACTGGAGAAGTTCTCTCCGCTGTATCCTCAAGTTACGTATGCGTGTCATTGCAGGAATTTACCGATCGAGAGTGCTCCAGGCACCAAAAGGGCTGGAAACGCGGCCTACCAGCGACCGTCTTCGCGAAACGCTCTTCAACATTCTGTCTCCGCGCATGGCCGGGGCAAAGTTTGCGGATCTCTATGCGGGGTCTGGTGCGGTTGGTATTGAGGCGTTGAGCCGTGGAGCGGAGTTTTGCTGGTTTGCCGAGCGCGAGCCGAAAGCTACGGCGGCGATTCGGGCGAATGTTGCCGCCCTGAAGATTCAGGGTGGGTATGCGATTGAAGATCGCAGCGTGGGCAAGCTGCTGAATTCGATGGTGAAGAATGAGCGTGCGGCGGATCTTGTCTTTCTCGATCCGCCTTATGAGAACGGCGATGAGTACCGCGCTACGCTCGACTTCCTCGCACACAACCACGCGGTCATTCTTGCTCCGGGTGCGATTGTGATTGCGGAGCACGCCCGCAAGATGCCGCCGAACGAAAAACATGGAGCGCTTACGCGGACACGTTTGCTGGAGCAGGGCGATGCGGCGTTGAGCTTCTATGCGATTGCGGAACCCAAACCGGCGGTACCTGTGGCCGACTGATAAAGTGTCGCGTTACTTCGGATGGGTGGCGAGGAACTGCTTGTACTCGCTATCCAGGTTGTTGACGAAGGAGTCGACCAGCAACAACTGTCCCTGAAGTACTTCGATCTTTTCCTTCATGGAGATGCCATCCACTGCGGTCGGGTCCGGATCGCCTTTGGTGGTGTTGATAAACGGCCCCAGGCTGATGATCGTGTCTCGTGCCGCCTGCTGCTCGGTTGCCGCTAACTCCTCCTGGGTGGAGTAGATCTGCGCGTACTGCTGTGCGCGGTCGTATGGCATGTAGGCTAAAGCGCCGGTAGTTTGTGCCGTCTTCCAGCTCACTCCATCGAAAGCGCGGATGTGGAAGTCGATGGCGATGCTGCTATGCTCCGGCAGTTTGCCGCTCTTGATAAGGACGTTCAGTACGGCGACATCCTGCTTCAATGTTGCCTGCTCTTTGTGCAGGTCGGCGATCATGTCCGGCAGTCCCTTAGCGTTGCTTGCGACCTCGGCATTGAGGCTCGCCTCGGCGTCGTGAACGAGATGCCGGTGGTGTTGCCATTCCACGCATCCTTCCAGGCTGAGCGCAATGAGCAGGCCAATGGTGATGGTAAAGAGATGGATGAGGAAGTCGCGCCAGCCATGGGGCGTTTCGTGTGGGGGATGGACGTCGAGCACCGGTATCACCTCATCAGTTTGTGGAATGCTTGTGCAAATGCTGTGACTTGTAGCCTAGCAAAGCGTGATGAGGGCGCGTAGCTTACCGCTGAAAACCACCACCTGTATGTTTGCCGGTTCGCAGGTCGAGCACGAACGGAACATCGCGGTCTGACTGCATGTTCCAGCCGGTGCCATGCAGCGCACCACCAACAACTTCGGCTAGTGCGACGCCTTCCCAGCTCAACCGCTCGCTCTGCCACAGAAGCCCCTTGGGACCGACGGCTGCTATGTGATGGAACCCGGCGAGTAGCAGAAGTCCGTCTTCGGGCGCGGCGAAGATCGTTGCGACCGGGCGCAGTGGCAGATGCACGCACTTCTCCGGGTGCAGCGTGTCGAGGAGATAGGCGTAGCCTCCAGCGACGGCGAGCATGTCGTCGGGACGAGGGCAGGCGTACACGCCTGATGGCAGCGAAGGCTCACGGAAGCCGAGCGCGCAGGTGGCCAGGAACGTGCCGCCAGCCGCGGGTTTTACGTTCAGCAGCATCGCTCCGCGAGCCATCGCATCTTCTTCGCCGGGGACGTAGAGCGGATACACAAACTGCCGAGCTGGTGCGATCAACGGAGGCGCGGTAAGGATTTGTGCGGCCCAGGTGTGGGGGAAGTTTTCATGCAGTTGTGGCGTCATCGCAGGTGCTCCCAGCCTTGTGGCGCAAGTGCGGAGCGCGAATCGTTGTCGTGGATCAACGTCACTTGCGGTTGATTTTTGCGCGAGGGGTTTATGCGGCCGATGCACGTGATCGGAACGCCTGCCAGTGACTTCGGCATCTTCGTTGTTGCGCTGACTGTGAAGAGCAACTCGTAGTCTTCGCCACCGTGCAAGGCTGAGGCCAATGCTTGATTCCTGCTGAGTTTTTGCGCGAGAGGATGCAGTGGAAGCTTGGCGGCTTCTACCTCAGCACTTACACCCGAGGCTTCGCAGAGATGGGCGAGGTCGGTGGAAAGCCCATCGCTGATGTCCATGCAGGCCGTCGCCAGCTTGCGACGTAGCAACGCCTGCCCCTGAGCGAGACGAGGCACGGGAAATAGGTGAGGGTGATCGTCGGCGGACGTCGCAGTGCGAAAACGCCGAGGCGACTTGCTGAGCAGTGCCAGTTCCGCCGCTGCTCCGCCGAGCGAGCCGGTGCAGTAGAGCAGGTCGCCGGGTTTGGCTCCGCTGCGGCGGAGGGATTTTCCCCGGGGAGCGGCGCCGAGCAGGACGACGTCGGCCAAAACGTGGTCGCTGGGAGACTCTGAGGTGTCGCCGCCAGCCAGCGTTGTTCCAGATACCGTCGCGAGCCCAACAAAACCCGTAAGGAAACCGTCCAGCCACCCAAGATTGCGCGCCACGTTTCGCGGCAGCGCGAGGGATAGAAACGCCGCCAGCGGACGCGCTCCCATGGCCGCCAGATCGCTCAGACCCCGCGCCAGTGTGCGGTGCCCGACCGACTGCGGGGCGTGCCAGTCGCGGCGAAAGTGGCGGCCTTCGAGCGAGAAGTCCGTAGTGACCAGAAGCTCCTCATTGGCGCGCGGCTGCAGGATGGCACAGTCATCGCCAATGCCCAGCCGCACTGCAGAAGAGCCGCTGCCTGCAGCCCGTTGGCGTATGCGCTCGATGAGCGCGAGTTCGCCGTGTGGTTTTGCGGAAGCGTTGTGAGAGCGTGGGACGCGAGGCATGATCTTCAGCATACTTCGCTCTGCGTGCCTCTTGTCTTGTAGGGCTCTGAGGGTTGCTGTGTTTTACACTCGCAGAACACTGGCTTGCTGCGCTTAAACATCTGCTTCGCTCTGAGGACTTTCATGCAACGACGACTCTCCCGGCTGTTTTTCCTTCTGCTTTTGATCACACCGCTCGCGATGGCGCAGAAGGTTCCTGTCGCGCTGGTGGGTACGCTGGTTACGCCGCAGGAGGTTGTTTCGCATGGGACTGTGGTGTTGCAGAATGGGCGAATCGTTGCGTCGGGCGCGGATGTGAAGGTGCCGGCTGGAGCGAAGGTTGTGCCGATTGATGGCGTGCTCGCGCCGGGATTTGTCGATCTGCATAACCACCTGACGTACAATGTATTTCCACGCTGGAAGCCGATAGAAGAGTTTGGTAGCCGTTATGACTGGCAGCAGAAGCCTGTGTATCAAATACTGGTAGAGGCTCCGCACGCCGGCATGGTGAAGCTCGGACTCGAATGCGACATGGAGCGCTACGCCGAGATCAAGGTGATCACGGAAGGCGAAACCAGCGTCGTTGGCGGGTTGCAGGAGCCTTGCTCGAATGGGCTGGCGCGCAATCTGGACTACAACAATGAGCTTAGCGGCAACTTTGGCAAGGTGATCTACGACGTCTTTCCGTTTCAGACGAGTGAGCAGAAGCTGGCCGTAGCCAAGGCCGCGCTGGCGGCGACGCCGCGTGGTTCATTGCTGATCCATGTTGCGGAGGGTGGGCCGAACGATGCTTCTGCGACGCGTGAGTTCACCATGCTCAAAGCGCGTGGGCTGCTGGTGCCGGGAGTTTCGTTGATCCATGCGGTTGGGTTGCTGCCGCAGGATTTTGCGGAGATGGCGAAGGCCGGGGTCGGCTTTGTGTGGTCGCCTCGGAGCAATGTGGAACTGTATGGCGACACGGCACGGGTGGCCGCGGCGAAAGCTTCGGGTGTGCACATGGCGATTGCTCCGGACTGGAGCCCAACCGGCAGCGACGGGATGCTGGGCGAGTTGAACTTCGCTTCGCAGTGGAACGCTACGCAGAAACCGCCGCTGTTTACCGAGCGTGAACTGGTGTTGATGGCGACCTCGACCCCGGCGGAGCTGGTTGGTCTGACAGGGCAGGTTGGAACGCTGGCGGCGGGGAGTGCGGCGGATTTGATCGTCGTACGGAAGAGTGGTGAGGATGCTTACTGGAGCCTGACGCATACGTCTGCGCAGGATTTGGAGCTTGTTGTGATCGGCGGGGAGGCCATCTACGGCGACCCTTCACTGATGGAGCAGTTTGGAGCCGGGGACAGGGAAACGCTGGAGGTTTGCGGCTCTCCGAAGGTGGTTCCGTTGGACGGAAAGAGCTGGGCCGATACGGAGAAGACGCTGTCGCATGCGCTTGGGGAGTTTGGGAGGAAGCTTGCCCCGCTTTCCGAATGTGGGAATTAGCAGCTTGGCGAAGGTAAGTAGCTGAAAAAAACGTGATAAGTGCGCGATGAGGCGTGTGAAGAGCTTTCCTGAGCTTGCCGCTGGGCTGGGCGTCCGTTAACATGAGAAGAACGTACTGCGTAACCTGCCCTTGCCGTAGCGGCTGGTTCGTGATCCGGGTTTTTACCGGCCGCAAGTGAAACATGGCCCGGTGACGGATCGTCTAGGTCTATGGTGAGTGAATTTCGGGTCTTTGGATTGATGGAGCAGGTTTAATTTGCGCAAGAGATATCTCGTATATGTGACGCGGTCGGAGGAAGGCACGGTTGATCGTGTTTTTATCCCGATGCGCTATGTGTATGTGATGATCGCGGCGGCAGTTACAGGCCTGTTCACGATCGCCGGTATGGCTGGTTCGTACTCGCGGATGCTGGCCAAGGCGGAGACGATCAATCATCTTCGCGATGAGCTGGCGATGACGCGCAGCGACTACGCCCACCTGGAAAAGACAGCGCACGAAAAAGACGTGCAGGTCGCCAGCCTGGGGTCGCTGGCGAGCGAGGTTTCGGCGATCTATGGGTTGACCGCCGGGAAGCTGACGTTGCCGCACGGACGCGGGTCTCATGCCGCGAAACTGGCTGTGGTTGATCCGGCAAAGGCTCCGCTTAAGGAAGACGCTGCGAGCTTTACGGACGATAGCTATTACAAGTCGCTTGACACGTTTTATGCGCTGCAGAACACAGCTTTGAAGGGCGATGCGGCGCAGAATATCGACCAGGGGCTGGATCAGAGCATTGGTGCCCGCGGGTCGCTGAGCAGCTTTGCGAGCCTTGATTCCGGCATTGGCGGATCGCACATGCCGGATATGTGGCCGATCCTGGGGCCGATCAACAGCGGCTTTGGCGAACGCGAAGATCCGATCCTGGGTATGGGTGTGGGCGAGTTCCATAAGGGCGTCGATATTGGGTCGCCGGATGGAACGCCAGTGCACGCGCCGGCGGATGGTCGCGTGGTGAAGGTGGGCCAGGAGAACGGCTATGGCCGCGTGATCGAGGTTGATCATGGCAACGGCATAACGACGGTCTATGGGCATCTGCAGGGCTTCAACGTGACCGTCGGGCAGATGGTGGTCAAGGGCCAGGTGCTCGGCTTTGTGGGGCATAGCGGGCGGGTGACTGGGTCGCATCTGCATTATGAAGTTCAGGTGCGTGGGACGGCTGTGAATCCGCATAAATACCTGCGGACGACGATGGCGCAGCTCGGTGGGGCTTCGAGCGGCGGGCTTTAGTTTTCGCGTTTCTCTTTCTGGATTTCTCTCAAAATTGAAGGTTTTGTAACCAGAGTAGATGGATGAGGCTTGACGTGTATTGCGGATTGCAATACATTTATTGCAATCCGCAATGGTGTTTGAGCGGGGAGCGATTTATGAAGCTTTGCGACAAAATTCGTTATCTGCGCGAGGTGGAAGGCAGCCTGCGTGGGCTGGGCCGTGCGATGACGCAGGGTGAGCTGGTGCGGGCGATTGCGGCTGAAATGGGTGAGCCCATTAGCCAGAGCTACCTGTCGCAGATTGAAAGCGGATCGCGTCCGCACCTTACGAATACGTCACGGTTGCTGCTGGCGAAGTTCTTCAAGGTGCATCCGGGATACCTGGTGGATGACCCTGAGGGATATCACGCGGAGCTGCTGAGCGATTTGCGGGGTCTGGAAGACAAGCTGGACCTTTGGCTGATCGGCGGCGCGGAGCGGTTTCGGCGCGACCCGGAGTTGAGGAGGGCGCTGCTGGCGATCTCGAAGCATGAGGACTCGCGGGCTTGCTTGTTGCTGCTGGAGAGCGTGTTGGAGACGCCGTCGCTGGCGGAGAGGTTGTTGGAGTTGTTGCGGCCTGCTACGAACCTCAGTGCTGCCTCAACCCATGTCCCCAAAGGCGAGGGACATGGGGCACCCAAATTGGTGCCGGCCGGGAAGATCGAGAAGGGAGCGGGAGGTTAGCGATGGATTGGAATGCAATTTATCTGACGT
>Ga0302314_10016180_pt1 | contig 12628 bp, 8 predicted proteins | sample III_Palsa_N2_3_FD_200533 | JGI IMG/M metagenome (GOLD analysis project Ga0302314, IMG submission 200533) | Peat permafrost microbial communities from Stordalen Mire near Abisko, Sweden - III_Palsa_N2_3 | ecosystem: Environmental > Terrestrial > Soil > Palsa > Peat permafrost | place: Sweden...
AGGGCAGCAGGTCGCTGTAGGGCACGTCCGCGCTGTGCACCGAGTCCCGGTCGCCCCCCGGGCAGGTATGGACCCCGATCCTGGTCCGCTCCTCGGCGGTGAACCGGCCCATCACCCGGTTGTTGAGCTCGATGAAGTGCGGCAGCATGTTCCGGCCGGTCCACGGGTTGCGGTGGTCATTGCGGGTAGCCAGCCGTCCCTCGGTGAAGTCCACCGACACCCGCGCCGCCCCGGCCGCGAACGCCTGCCGGATGTCCTTCTCGCACTCGTCGACCAGGTCCGCCTCGAACTGCTCGCGGGTGTAGCCCGGGAGCTCCTCGTCCAGCGGGTACAGCAGGGCCAGCATCGACGGGGCTATCACGGCCTGCTTCATCGGCGTGTGCGCCAGCCCGATGGACTTCTTCAGCGTGTCCGCGGCGTAGGTCTTGTAGCGGAACGGGCCGCCGGTAAGCCTGGGCAGCTGCCGGTTGTGGCCGTCGGCGAAGATGGCGAAGTACTGGCCCCCGGTGCCGGCCAGGTGGTCGGCCAGCCCGGTGCCGGCCAGCGTGTCGGTGATCGCGTAGGTGGCGAAGCTCGACCAGCGCTGCTCGCCGTCCGAGATGATCGGCTCGCCGGTCGCCTCCAGGTGCTCGATCGAGTCCCGTACCGCCGTGTCCTGCTCGGTCTCCAGCTGGTCGCGGGTGATCTGGCCCGCGTCGTACTGGGCGTACGCCTCCTGCAGCCGGCTGGGGCGCGGCAGCGAGCCGACCGGTTCGGTCGGGATTCCGGTAGCAGTCCTCGGGTCGTAGTCAGTCATGGCGGTTTGGTTCTCCTTCGATTGTCTGCGAGCGCGGCGCTGCGCTGCGCGGGGCACGAACCGGCACGACTTGGCTGAACCGGGGCGCGTCAGAACCAGCGCGCCCGCGCCGTGCACTAAGAGAGAGACCGGCCTGTCTCGTACGTCTAGCCGGAGCATAGGCCTCTGGCCGGCTGGGGTCAACGGCATGTTACGGAAGGATTTCCCCGCCGGTCCCAGCCGGCCGGCCGCGGCCCCGCGGGCGGAGCGGGCCCGGCGGGCGGCTGGCCTGGCTGTGCCAGCGCATCGCTGACTTACAGCGCATGACTGACTTACGAGGTGGCGGTGCCCCAGGGATCGCCCGCGGCGGAATCGCCGGAGAAGACCTTGTCCTGCAGGACGGAGGGATCCGAGGCGTAGGGTCCGCAGACGCCGGCGGGCAGCTTGTCATTCTGCGCCGACCACTGCTGCCAGGCGGCCAGCGACTTCCCGGCCACCGCCGTGGAGTCATGCGCCTGGTACCAGGTGTTGAACTCCGGCGCGTTGGCCGGGGTGATCGCGACCTGGTCCGTGCTGATCCACGACGCCCCCGCCATCGACTGCGTGAACGCCCCGAGGACCGAACCGCGCTCGATGACGCACTCGACCAGCAGCGCGGGCGCGTCGGCCTGCCGCTCGGCCTCCAGCTTGCCGGACGAGCCCGACGATGACGAGGAGCAGCCCGCGATCAGGGCCAGCACCGCGAGCCCGGCGACGGCGGCCGGGACGCGCGGCAACCTGGCGGTCGTGTTCACGGGATTAGCTCGCCGACGGGAGCGGCCCGCACACCTGCGGCCACGTGCCGGTGCTCGCCGCGTTGTCCACCCATGACGCGATCGTCTGCTCCGGCTTGAAATCGGTGCCTATCGGATAGTCCCCCTCGAAGTCCTCGAAATAGGTGTGGAGGGCGTTGTTGGCGACGACGTGGCCGTTTTCGTACCAGCCCTCCTTTTGGCCGAGGGATGCCACGCTCATGTCCCCCTGGGCCTTGTCCCAGATCGGGATTTTGTGTCCGGCCAGGCACTGGAGGAAAAGCGGGATGAGCTGCTGAACGCTGAGTGTCGCGCTCTGCGAGGCCGTCGCGCTCTGCGCGGGTGATGAGGTCGTATGCGTGCTACTTGCGGAGCCGCCGTTCGACGAGCACGCGGTAGCCAGCAGCATCACCGCCGAGAACATCGAAGCGGCAAGCAAGCTAGTGAATCGCCTGGCCACCTGGGTCTCCTTCTCACGAGCCGGTCGTGTTGTTTACGGCGCTGGCCAGCTGCATCTTGTCCAGCATCTGTTGGTATACGCTGCTGAGCTGGGTACTGGTCGGGACCGGGGCGCCGTTGTCCATCACCCAAGAGCCCTCGCTGCTGCCCACCCAGTTCCAGAAGTTCGAGTTCGCGACAACCTTCCCGTTCTGGTACCAGCCCTCCTTAGTCCCGACCTGCTGCAGGTTCACCCAGCCGGTTTCCTTGGTGTAAACCTGAACGCCACCCTGGGCGAGCCCCTGAACGATGGGGACCATGCCCATCATCTCCGCCTGGTTAAAGTCGGCCGTTGCGGCCGCCGCGGCGTTCGCGGCGTTGTCGGTGCTGAACTGCGGGATCTGCGGAGCCCCAAGAGCAGCTAGCTGCTGGTCGTACGACAGTGCGGTGCTGGCGGCGTTCCCCACCACGGGAATGTCCTTGATGAAGCCTTCGCCGAACGCAATCTCCGCGTTCAGTTGCGTGTGGTAGGTGTCCTCGATAGTGGCGGCGCTGTATTTCAGGTTGCCGTTCTGCCGGATCAGGTCGCCGTAGAGGAAGGTCAGGTCTTCGTACGGATCCGTTCCGTCCGCCTTGATGGCCCGGAGCTCCAGGGCCTCGGCCGTCCCGGCCGCCGAGGCGACAGCGCCCTTCATGATCGCGTAGTCGGTCGGGGTGGAGGAGATCTCCTGCAGGAACGAGTTCAGTTCGCCCGGGGGAAGCCGGATCGTGTAGCCGCCGTCAACATTGCCGAGCGCGTTCAGGTGTAGCGCGACCGACGGCGCCCCGCCGTACTGGGTCGAGTACGCGATGTCCGGCATGTAGCGGAGGAACGTGTCCTGCAGTGCCTTGATGATCGCCGGGGAGTAGCCGGGCTGGACCGACCCCGAGCCGAGGATCGGCGGCTGCGTGGCCTCGATGATGTTCATCGCGGCCTGGGCCGCTTCCTCGGCGTTAATGTCGCTGCCGCGCGGCGCCGAAGTGGCCGCGTCGAGGAAGGCGCCGACCACGTTCTGGTCCGGCGTGTTGATGAAGACCGCGCCGAAGTCGTCCCGTTCGGGCACCGACTTGCCCGGCGGGATCAGCGCGAAGGTCCCGCTGTACTGGCCGTCGCTGCCGAACTGCTGGGCGAACCTGCCGTCGATTCCCGGCAGATCGCCTTTCTGGCTGCTGAGCAGCATATTGGCGATGTCGCTGCCGTACGTCTTGTTGCCCAGCACCTGCCAGGCCGCGTCCTTGTTCTGCGCGTCGGCCCGCATCAGCACCTGGAGCGGGTCGTTGCTCTGCAGGAGGCTGTCCAGCTGGTTCATGTCCTGCGCGTCGTAGCGGGCCGTGCCCCCGAACCCGACCGGGATGCTGATCTTCCCGTTCTCCAGGTCCTGGTACGTCGCCAGGGTCAGCTGCGCGAGCAGGCTCGGCTTGTTGCCCGCCTCGCTGGTCGCCCACGACGACCCGGGCGGGCCGTACTGGACGAGCATCGCCGTGGACCACATGTTCGGCGAGTTGACCAGCGACTGCACCGCCTGCGGGGACAGCCCGGCCTTGTCCGCCAGCGCCAGCCCGTTCGCGAAGGTGGCCACGGTCTTCTGATCCGCGGCGGTCAGGACCTGGAACCGGTCGGCGTAGTCCGCTTTCTGGTCCGGCGTCTCGAGGTTGTGCAGCGTCAGGGCGAGATTTGCCGCCGCGGCCGCGCCGCCGTTGTTGTAGAAGTCCTGGACCCAGCCGGTGTCCTTGGAGTCGAGGTTGTCCTGCATGTCGGCCTGGATCGCGGCGATCTGGGCCTTGGCCAGCGTCGGGTTGGTCTTCGACTCCGCCTCCGCGGCGGCCAGGTTCTGGGCCGCCGCCTTCGCGCTGTCGGCGTCGAGCTGCTGCGGCGAGGAATCCCAGGGGATGTCCACCATGCTGGCGCACAGCGTGGCGTTCGGCCGGTTCTGGTACGCCACGGCCATGGTGGCCCGGTCGCGGATGTCCGTCGCGTCGTCGACCGAACGGCTCTGCGCCTGCTGCAGCGGCTGCAGGCTGATCGGCGAGCCGGTTCCGGAGGACCAGTACTCGTTCATCGTGTTGACGATGGTCGGCACGTTGGCCGTCAGGACGTTCCGCAGGTTCTCCAGGGCGGAGGCCAGCTGGCCGATCCGCGCTACATCGACGCCAACTTCGTCACTCATCGTGGCTTTCCCTCGTAATCGGTGCGCAAGACGGACGTTGGGTAATCCTCGTCTCACCGGATGACAAGCCTGCCGTTCACTTACTAGCACGAGGCGCGCTGCCCCCCGGTTCACCCCGGCCCGGACGGCTGGCCGCGCCGCTGGTTCAGGCGGCCGCGTGCTGCTTGGCCGCCAGTTGTTCCATTTGGGTCCGGGTCGCGCTGATGACGCTGGCCTCGGCCGCGGGAAGATCGTTCAGGCAGCTCTTCACGGTCGCGTAGAAGGAGTTCCAGTCACCTTCCCAGGATGTGGCGGCACTGCCGGTCCAGGTGTCGCCGTTCAGCCACGGAGTCACCGCGGAGATCGCCGCGCTGATCGCGTCCGCGGCGGCCTGCACGTTCCCCATGTCGTCGACGGCCGCCTCGACGGCCTGCTGGACCATATCGTTGCCCACGCGTTTGTCCCCTTTACGCCGATATGGAGGTTTACCGATATGAATGTCATAACGTCCCCTGCGAGATGTTAGCAGGACTCCTGTGTGTTGTTGTGCTGTCGTGTGTAAGCTGTTACGCGCATAAACCGCCACAAGTCACGTTGTGTCACGGCATAACACTTGGATCACGAATCCGGTGGAATGTGAGGCTTTCCGACGGGTGGATGCGTGAGTATGGCGGCGAGCAGGTTGGCCTACAGGGGCAGGCATCACAGGGCTGGATGCCCCAAACACTACGGAGGGTGTGGTAGCTAGATGGCAACGTCATACATCGGCTTTGACCCGGCAGGCGTTCAGGCTTGGACGGGGCAGTTGAACTCGGCGCACGAGCAGGTCATCACCGCGCTGAGCAACTACCGTACGGTGGCGCAGCAGAACAACGACGTCGCGCACGGCGCGCACTTCCAGAGCCTCAACTCGCAGTGCGACGACATCACGAACAAGCACCTCTCGGATCACACCGAGCTGCACACGCAGTACACCAAGGCCTCGACCGACCTGGTGCAGGGCGTGCAGGAGGTCGCCGGCTCCTAGTCGGCAGGCGGCTTGCCGGCCGCTGGCACGAACAGCAGCCCAGAACGCGGCGTCCTCCAGCGCGAGGACGCCGCGTTCTGTGTTGCTCGTCATCCGCCTACCGCGGCCGGCGACCGGTCGGGGTAGTCGGCGGCTAGTCCACCAGGGCCAGCTGCACCGGGGTCATGCTGCCCGGCCGGATCAGCAGTCCGCGGCCGACGGGCCCGCCGCCGGAGGCGTTGCGCGGCAGCCGGACGCCGAACAGGTCGCCGTCGTTGGGTGACTCGACGGCGGTGTAGATCCCGCAGCGCGACTTGAGCGTCTCCTTGATGAACCCCGAGTAGGCGCGGCCGAGGTCGCCGGTCGAGCCCGCGATGATCAGCCCGTGCTCGCCGTCGCGCCCGCTGGCCAGGAGCTTCTCCAGCGGCGCGGACAGCGGCCCGTTGAACAGCAGTTCCGCGTCGTCCACGAGCACGGCGAACCGCTCCATCCCGTCCACCGCCGCGGTGATGTCCTCCGGCTTCGTGTCCGCGCCGAGCACCTTGATGACGCCGTCCGCGCCGTCCAGCGAGCGGAGCGGCGATCGCCGCGGCGTGATCACCAGCAGCGGGGTCGACCGCCCGAGCAGCGACTTCGCCATGGTCAGCAGCGTGGTCGACCGCCCGGATCTAGGCGGTCCCGCGATGGTCAGGCCGGGCCCCTGGTCGAGCAGGTCGAGGCCCATCGGGCTGAGCTCGTCCCCGCCCACTCCGGCCAGCGCCCACAGCGGCGACGGCGGGCGGAACGACGGCACGAGGCGCATCGCCTCGTCCAGCGTGATCCGGGACGGCAGCGGGTCCACCCGCAGCGGCCGCTGAGCTCCCGTGGGCGCGCCGTGCCGGCGCAGCGACGCCTGGCCGAGCGCCCGCAGCGCCGCGACCTGGGCCGGCCCGGAGGCGTCGGCGTCGAGCAGCGCGACCTGTACCTCGAGCGGATCCGGCTGCCCCTCGATCATGATCCGGCCCGGCGGCTGACTGGTCGGCATGCTGCGCTGCGGTATGCCGGCGAACGTCGCGTCGCCCGGCTCGTTGAGCCGGAGCACCATCGTGCGCTCGAACACGGTGCCGACCTGCCCCATCATCGCCATCCGGTCCGTCGTGACGACCGCGCGCAGGCCGACGGCGGCGCCCTCGCGCAGCAGCTGCAGCAGCGCGTCGACCAGCCGGCCGTAGTCGTACTTCTCGTACGCCGCGAAGAACCCTTCCCACCAGTCGAGCAGCAGCACCATCCACGGCAGCCGCTGGGCGGGGTCGGCCGCCGCGGCCCGCTGTTCGGCCAGGCCCGCGAACCCGCTCGCCGCCAGCAGCTGCTGCCGGCGGCCGACCTCGCCGCGCAACTTGCCGATCAGCCGCTCGACCCGCTCGGTCTGGTCCCGGGTGACGACCGCGCCGCAGTGCGGCAGCCCGGTCAGCGGCAGCAGCGAGCCGGTCCCGCAGTCGATCGCGTAGATATGCACATCCGACGCCGACTCGCGCGCCGCGATCGAGCCGGCGATGGTCCGCAGCACGGTGGACCGCCCGGTGCGGGCCGCGCCCGCCACGACGATATGCCCGCCTTCGGCGAGATCCAGGGTCATCGGCTCGCGCGCCTGCCGGGCCGGGACGTCCGTGATGCCGAACGGCACCGGGGCCACCTCACCGCCGGCCGACGCCGGCACCGCTCGCTCCGGCACTGGGGGAAGGTCGGCCAGCGTGATGGAGGCGGGCAGCGGCGGCAGCCACGGACTGGGCTGCGGGCCGCAGCCCAGTTTGCGGGCCGCTCCGGCAATCGCGTCCACCAGCACCGACAGGTCGGTCTCCATCGCGGTGTCGGCCTCGGCGACCCCGCCCCTGATCTCCGGCAGCGGCCGGCCGAGGCCTTGCCACGGCACCGGCAGCACCTTGATCGGCGCCCTGGCCGTGACCCGCTTGCCCGGCCGCCTGCCGCCGATCCGGGAGGACTGCACGCCGACCGGCCCCGACCCGCCGGAGCGGACGAAGCAGCGGCCGGGGGTGGACTTTGAGATCCAGGCCGCGTCCGGCACGTCGATGACGTCGGAGGATTCGTTCGGGTCGGTCACCCGCAGCGCGATCCGCAGGTTGGTGTTGGCCCGGATGTCGGCGCTCACCACGCCGGCCGGGCGCTGCGTGGCCAGGATCAGGTGCACGCCGAGCGACCGGCCTCGCTGCGCGATGCCGACCAGCCCCGTCACGAAGTCGGGCAGCTCCGCGACCAGCGACGCGAACTCGTCGATGATCAGGACCAGCCTGGGCAGCGGGGCCAGCCTCGGCTGCAGCCGCCGGGTGTCGTTGTAGTCCTCGATGTCCTTCGCCCCGGCGTGCAGCAGGATCTCCTCGCGCCGCTTCAGCTCGGCCGACAGGGAGGCAAGCGCCCGTTCGGTCAGGTGACCGTCCAGGTCGCTGACCATGCCGACGGTGTGCGGCAGCCGGGCGCAGTCCTTGAACGCGCTGCCGCCCTTGTAGTCGATGAGCACGAACGTCATGGCGTCCGGCCGGTTGACGGCGGCCAGCGAGGCCACGAAGGTCTGCAGCAGCTCGGACTTTCCGGCGCCGGTGGTCCCCGCCACCAGCCCGTGCGGCCCGTCGCGCCTGATATCGATCGCGAACGGCCCGTCGTAGGACTCGCCGATCACCGCCATGGTGGACATGCCGCCCGCGTACCAGCGCTGCGCGATCGCGTCCGCCGTCGGCGGCTCCAGCCGCAGCACGTCGAGCAGCCTGCTCGACGTGGGCAGCTCGACCGCGTTCTCCTCGTCGCTGACGTCCCGGATCGCCGTGATCCCGCGGGCCAGCCGGGCGGCCCAGCCGGGACTGACGTGATCTGGCCTGACCTCGCTGACCCGAGCCGAGCTCATCTGCTGGACCCGGAGCAGGCCGGTCCGCTCGAAGACGGCCACCGCCTGGGTTTCGGCCGGCAGCAGCCGTTCGTCGGCGTCGAGGCAGATGGCGAAGACGCCGACCTGCGGGCCCTCACGCAGGATCTGGATAGCACCGGGGAGTGACCGGAGTTTCCGCGAGCCGTCGAACACCACCATGATGTCCGGGGTGAACTGGGCCTGCCGGTGGCTCTCGCCCGTCGCCTGCCGCCTGCCGCTGATGATGGCGAGCAGCTCGGCGATGCGCGTCGAGACCGATTCCGCGGTGTTGCCGATCAGCGAGACCGCGTTCTGTCCCGGGCCCGGCCGACAGTGCGGCAGCCAGCGGGCCCAGTCCCAGACGGGCTGCCCGTTGTTGTCGGTGAGTATCCAGATCTGCAGGTCGTTGGGGGAGTGCAGGGTTGCCGCCTGGGCGACAAGCCAGCGGCCGACGGCCTGCGGCGCGTCGCCCGGGCCGGCCACGCCGAGCACCCCGAGCCGCGGCAGCGGTACCGCGACCGGGGCATCGGGGATCTCCCAGAAGACCTGCCTGAGGTGCTCCTCGAGCGTCGGGTCGAGCAGCTCAACCGCGGACGGCATGTCGGCCGTTCCCACCCGCAGCAGCAGGTAGTCGGGGTCGGTGCGGCGACGCTCCCACAGCCGCCTGCGCGGGCCGGAGGCGATGGAGAGCACGGTCGCCGGGTCGGGGGAGTCGTCCCGCTTCTGCGCCCGCTCCGCCTCCAGCGCCGCACGGGCGTCGCGCTCGATGGCCGCCTTGCGCTCCTGGTACTCGGCGAGCTTGCTGGCGTAGTTCTGCTTGCCCTCCTTCTTGCTGTTCATGTAGTTGAAGATCATCATGAGCGGGCTCATCCCGCACATCGCCAGCGTGTAGACCTCGCGCGTCATGAAGTACAGGCCGGCGCCCATCAGCAGCGGGGCGACCGCGGTCAGGATGGGCAGCGAGCGCCGCTGCTGCTTGTCCGGCGGGGACGGCAGCCTGAACTTGGTGACCCGGGCCGGCGGGAGCAGCCGCGGCGGCCGGTTGAAGTTGATCCCCGCGCCGTCGTCTGACGGGTACAGCGCCGCGTCCGGCGGCTCGTACGGCGCCACGCCGATCAGCGTGTTCCCGATGGCGATCTGCTGCCCCGCGAGCCACCGCACCGGGCCGGTGACCGGCTCCCGGTCGATCATGGCCTGGACCCCGTCGAACGGCGCCACCTGGGTGCCGCCGCGCGGGTCGACGGAGACCCGCAGCGCGAGCGGCGGCACCGACTGGTCGGCGATCATGACGGTCGCGGTGTTGCCGCTGCCGATGTCGGCCTCGCCCAGGCTGAGCCGGTGCACCGTGCCGGCCGCCGGGCCGCCGACGATCTTGATCTCGACCACGCCGGTCGGCTCGGGGCGCAGGCAGCCCTCGGGCGAGCCGAGGCTGATGACCGCCCCGTCCCTGATCGGTGACTGGGCGATCGTGAGCTGGGGCGCGATGCGCTGGAAGTCCACGTACAGCGGGACGGCGGGTGCCTGCGGGGGATAGCCGACCACCGGGCCCGCCATAGCCAGCGAGCCGTGCGCGCGCGGGCCGGGAAACTGCAGGACCTGGGCGTTGCCGGCGGACAGCTGCGGCTCGCTGAAGCCGCTCGACCACTGCTGCCCGGTGAAGCCGCCGTAGGCGAGCCGGTCCAGCTCCGTGGCCAGCTCGCCGACCGGCGTGGCCGGGTCCGCGTCGATGACCACGTCGGCCCAGTGTCGTGCCATCGGCGACACGACCGTCAGCGCCAGCCGCATGATTGCTCCTCACTGGCATCCTGCGCGGTTTTGCCCCCGGCCGCTGCACCTCGGTCGCCGAGCGCCTGCTTTGCGACATTTTATGAGTGACGGGTGGTGTCTGGGGCCATAGGCGCAGATCGGGCGGATCCGCGGGCACGGCCAGGTAAAAGCAATTACCGTAACCCGCGGGGACCAGTGATGCTCGGCCAGGCGGCCGTTTCGGAGGAGAAGCACCATGACGCTGCGGTGGGAGGCACCGTGACGCTGCCCTGGATTGTCGGCAGTGCCGCGGTCGGCGCGCTGGCCGGGCCGCCGCTGCGGGCCGGGGTGCTCGCCCGCTACGCCGTCCGGCCGCCCCCGCTGGCCGTCGAGGCCGCCACGGCGGTTCTGTTCGGCCTGCTCGCCGCGCGGGTTCACCCCGGCCTGGTCCTGGCCGCGGCCTGCTGGCTGGCCCTGTGCGCCGTCCCGCTCGCGTTCATCGACGTCGCCGTCCGGCGGCTGCCGGACCTGCTGACCGGCGCCGCGTTCGCCGGCACCGCGCTGCTCCTGCTGGCGGCGGCCGCGGCCGGCGGGCACTGGCCGGTCCTGGCCCGGGCCGTCCTCGGTGGCCTCGCCCTGGTCGGCTTTTACCTGGTGCTCGTGCTGGTCAGCCCGTCCGGGATGGGCCTGGGCGACGTCAAGGCCGCGGCAGGCCTGGGAACGATGCTGGCCTGGCAGGGCTGGAGCGCCCTCGTCGTCGGCGGCTTCGCCGGGTTCCTGCTCGCCGCCGTCTACGGCATCGCGCTGCTGCTGTCGGGACGTGCCACCAGAAAGCAGCAGATGCCCTTCGGTCCCTTCATGATCGCCGGGGCGTTCCTGGTGGTCCTCGCCTGGCCCGGGTAAGTCAGGCAGAGTCGCGATCCCCGTCACGTTCCTGCCTGAATGCGCGTTCTGTCGGTTATTGATGGTTATGGATAAGAACAGCCCGGTTCTGTTGGCCAACGTCTCACTTTTCTTCGACAACGATCGATACTCATCGGCGGCATAGCGTGACGATCCGCCAAAGCTTTTCAAAACGGCACATATGGCCTCTGATGTCGCGATATCTTCCTCCATGCAGCCGATGACGCTGTGCAGGCAGCGAACTTGTGCGACGGGGTGGGTCGGCAGCGTCGCGAGCTTCGCGAAGTCACTGATTGATACGGGGTCAAGCAGGGAGAAGCCGTTCGATGGCAAGCGATCGGGGAACGCTACCGCGCTCGGCTGGGCTAGGGGACCAGCAGGGATCGTGGGTGGAACCTACCGCCGCGCACAGCAGGAGGCTGCCGAGCGCGCCGCGGGAACGTAAGCCGGCGCTGTTCGCGCTGGCGATTCTGCTCGTCGCGCTCGGGGCCGGCGCCGCCGGGCTGCTGGTGATCAGGGCGAGCGCGCACGTCGAGGCGATCGAGATCGTCCAGCAGGTGAACGCGGGCGCGCAGATTCCGGGCAGCGCGATGGAAGAGGTCGGCGTCTCGGCCGGCAGCGCGGTCCTCTACGTGCCGTGGAGCGATGCGGCGCAGGTCGAGCAGTACTTCGCGGCGAATACCATCCCCCCGGGCACGCTGCTGACACAGAAGATGGTCGCCCAGCACAGTGACCTGACTTCGGGTCAGGACATCGTCGGGCTGTCGCTCAAGGCGGGCCAGCTTCCCGGCACCCTCCAGCCCGGTGACAAGGTCGACGCCTTCGCGGTCACCACCATCTGCGGCATTAACGCGGGCGACCCGGTCGCGTCGGACCTGCAGGTCACCGGCGTCAGCGGGAGCGCGGGGTCGACCGGCAACGACGAATTGGTGACGGTCGCCGTCAAGCCGAGCGACGCCGGGTCGCTGGCCTGCGTGTCGTCTAGCGGGGACGTGGCCCTGGCGCTGCTTCCCAGTAACGGCTAGCCCATGGCGCTGATCGTCATCGCCGCCGACAAGGGAGCGCCGGGGGTCACCACGACGGCGCTCGCGCTGGCGGCCGTGTGGCCGCGGCCGGTCCTGCTGGCCGAGTGCGACCCCTCCGGCGGCGACCTGGTGTACCGCTTTCCGGCCGCCCACGGCAGCTCGCTCGACCCGCGCCGCGGCCTGCTGACCCTCGCGGTGGCCGCGCGCCGCGGCCTGCAGCCGGGCCAGCTCTGGGAGCACACGCAGAAGCTGTCCGGCGGCCTCGACGTGCTCGCCGGGGTCATCAACGCGGAGCAGGGAGCCGGGCTGGGCCAGCTCTGGGGGCCGCTGGGCGAGCTGTTCGCCGGGCTCCAGGGCGGCGACGTGATCGCGGACTGCGGCCGGCTCGGCGCCGACGGGCCGCAGTACGACCTGCTCGCCCAGGCGGCCGTCGTGCTGCTGGTGACCCGGCCCCATCCAGGCGACGTCATCCGGCTCCGGGACCGGACGGCGGCCGTCGCCGCCGGGGTGAACGCCCGGGGCAGGCGGGGCTTTACCCCCGCCGTCCTGGTCATCGCGGACCAGCGCAAGCTGCGGGGCACGGTCACCGAGGTCGGGCAGGCCCTCGTGCAGGGCAATGTCCCCGCGTCGGTGCTCGGCGGCCTGGCCAGCGACGCCAGGGGCGCGGAACTGCTGCGCGGCGAGTGGGGCGGCAGGCTGGACAAGACCCTGCTCATGCGCTCGGCCCGGGAGACCGCGCAGCAGCTGGCGGCCGGCCTGCCCGAGCCGCAGGGCCGAGGGGCCCAGCCGCCAGCCGCCCAGCCGCCCGTACCCCAGCCGCCATCCGCGCAGCCGCCGGTGCCGCCGCCCGCGGGGCCGGGCCGGG
>Ga0302314_10016181_pt1 | contig 12628 bp, 10 predicted proteins | sample III_Palsa_N2_3_FD_200533 | JGI IMG/M metagenome (GOLD analysis project Ga0302314, IMG submission 200533) | Peat permafrost microbial communities from Stordalen Mire near Abisko, Sweden - III_Palsa_N2_3 | ecosystem: Environmental > Terrestrial > Soil > Palsa > Peat permafrost | place: Sweden...
CATGGCCGACTCGGGGACGACGGCCAGGCCGAGGCCGGCCTGGACCAGGGCGAGCATGGTGTGCACCTGGCTGACGTACTGCACGTAGCGGGGGCGGGTGCCGGACCGGGCGAACATTTCCAGCAGCAGGTCGTAGAAGTACCTGGACTCCACCGGGGAGTACATGACGAGCGCCCGGCCGTCCAGCTTGGCCACGTCGGCGAGGTGGCCGCGCGGGGCGAGCGGGTCGCCGACCGGGGCCGCGAGCAGCAGCCGTTCGACGTGGACGACGCGGGACAGCAGCCCGGCCCGGGTGACCGGCGGCCGGACGAAGCCGAGGTCGATGTCGCCCGCCGCGATCGCCTCGACCTGGGATGCGGTCACCAGCTCGCGCAGCGCCAGGTCGACGTGCGGCAGCCGGTCGCCGACGCGGCGCAGGAACGACTGCACGTAGCCGTGCACGGAGACGGCGGTGAAGCCGACCGCCAGGGTCCCGCCGTCGCCCGCCGGGATGCGGCGCACCGCCAGGGTGCTCTCCTCCGCCAGCCGCAGGATGCGCCGGGCTTCGGGCAGGAACACCCGGCCGGCCGGGGTCAGCCGGACGGCGCGGCCGCCGCGGTCGAGCAGGGTCACCCCGACTTCCTGTTCCAGCAGCATGATCTGCCTGCTGAGCGGCGGCTGGGTCAGCTGCAGGCGCGCGGCGGCCCGGCCGAAATGCAGTTCCTCGGCGACCGCGACGAAGCCCGCTAGTTGCGCCAGGGTGAACATTGATCCATTTTCCGTATCAAAAGTAAGCATTTTCGAGTTAGACGTGAATCGATTGCGAATCTAGCATGGAGTCATGTTGTTCAACGGACTGCTGTTCTTCCCGATCACGCCCTACCAGGCCGACGGCGAGGTCGACCTCGACGAGCTGGCGGCACATGTCGGCCGCGGTGTCGACGCGGGTGCGGGCGGGGTATTCGTCGCCTGCGGCACCGGCGAGTTCAGCGCGCTCGAGCCCGGCGAGTACGCCGAGACGGTCCGCGCCGCCGTCAGCGCGGTCGGCGGCCGGGTGCCGGTCTTCGCCGGGGCGGGCGGGCCGGTGGGCACCGCGCGCCGGTTCGCGGACCTGGCCGCGGCGGGCGGCGCCGACGGGATCTTGCTGTTGCCGCCCTACCTGACCGAGGCGAGCGGGCCGGGACTGGTCAGCTACGTGCGCGAGGCGACCCGGCCGGACCTGCCCGCCATCGTCTACAACCGGGCGAACGCCCGGTTCGACGAGGACAGCGCGGTCGCGGTGTCCCGGCTGCCGCAGGTGATCGGGTTCAAGGACGGAGCCGGCGACCTCGACTTGATGATCCGGATTGTGCGGGCGGTGCGGGACGGGGTGGACGGCCCCTCGTTCCTCTTCTTCAATGGGATGCCGACGGCGGAGGTGACGCAGCGCGCCTACCGCGCGATCGGGGTGCCGCTCTACTCGTCGGCCGCGTTCGCGTTCGCGCCGCGGGTGGCGCTGGCCTACTACGACGCGCTGGAGAGCGGTGACCTGGCCACGCTGGACGCGCTCGAGCGGGCGTTTTACCACCCGATCGCGCGGCTGCGGGCGAAGGGCACCGGGTATGCGGTCTCGCTGATCAAGGCGGGGGTCGAGCTCGCGGGCTACACCTCCGGCGGGCTGCGGCCGCCGCTAACCGAGGTGGCGCCTGAGCACCGTGAGGAGCTTGCCCGTATTCTCGCTGCGGGGCTGGCGGCGGTCCCTGATCCGGTGGCCGGCCCGGTCACGGCGCTCTGACCCCGCCAGGCAGGGGACCTGCCGACCGTCAGCGACCCCCGAGGAGACCACCCTGTGAGCACCGGAACCATCCGCATCAGCAACGTGACTATCACGCCGGTCGCGTTCGCCGACCCGCCGCTGCTTAACTCCGTCGGCGTGCACGAGCCGTTCGCGCTGCGCGCGATCATCGAGGTCGGCACCGACGCCGGACTGACCGGGCTGGGTGAGACCTACGCCGACGAGCAGCACCTGGCCGCGCTGCATGTCGTCGCCGAGGCCGTCATCGGCGTCGACGTCTACCAGACGCAGGAGATCTACCGCCGGGTGCTGGCGATCGCGCCACCAGAGACGATGATCGCGTCCGGGCTCATCGGTAACAGCGCCGCCGCCGACCGGGTGTTCGCCCCGTTCGAGGTCGCCTGCCTGGACATCCAGGGCAAGGCGGCCGGGCGGCCGGTGTCCGACCTGCTCGGCGGGGCGGTCCGGGACCGGGTGCCGTTCTCCGCCTACCTCTTCTACAAGTGGGCCGGCCACCCGGGCGGCCCGGCCGACATCTACGGCGAGGCGCTTGATCCCGAAGGGATCGTCGCCCAGGCCAAGTGGATGGTCGAGGGCTACGGGTTCACCGCGATCAAGCTCAAGGGCGGTGTCTTCCCGCCCGAGCAGGAGATCGAGGCGATCCGGGCGCTGCGTGACGCCTTCCCCGGCCACCCGCTGCGGCTCGACCCGAACGCGGCCTGGGGACCCGGCACCGCGCTGCACGTCGCCAAGGAACTCGACGGGGTGCTGGAGTACCTGGAAGACCCGACGCCCGGCCTGGAGGGAATGGCGGAAGTGTCCCGGCACGGACCGCCGATGCCGCTGGCCACCAACATGTGCGTGGTGTCGTTCGCCGACGTGGCCCCGGCCGTGCGGGTGAACGCGGTCCAGGTGATCTTGTCCGACCACCACTACTGGGGCGGGCTGCGCCGGTCGGCCAACCTGGCCGCGATCTGCGACACCTTCGGCCTCGGCCTGTCCATGCACTCCAACTCGCACCTGGGCATCAGCCTGGCGGCGATGGTGCACCTGGCGTCGGCCGTGCCCAACCTGACCTACGCGTGCGACACTCACTGGCCGTGGAAGACCGAGGACGTGGTGGCGGGCACGCCGTTCCACTTTGCCGGCGGGTCGCTGCCGGTCCCGCAAACCCCCGGGCTCGGCGTCGAACTCGACCGGGACGCGCTCGCCCGGCTGCACGAGCAGTACCTCGCGTGCGGGCTGCGCAACCGGGACGACACCGGCTACATGCGCAGCATCTCACCGGACTACGAACGGCTGTCGCCCCGCTGGTAGGCCGAGCAGTACACCTGGCCGCCGGCCGGCGCCTAGCTGGCGCTGGCCGGCGGCGCGCCGGGCTCAGCCGGGCTGTTTCTCGACCGAGGCCCGGTAGATCTCCGCGACCGAGTGCTCCAGCGTGGCGGTGAATTCCGCGTCGGTCTGCTGCTCGGTCAGTCCCTCGAGCAGCGCCCGGGAGAAGCTGGCGATCAGCGTGGTGTCCTTGATCAGCAGCGCGCAGGCCTCGTCCCGGCTGTAGCCGCCGGACAGCGCGACCACCCGGACGACCCGCGGGTCGGCGGCGATGTCGCCGTACAGGCCGACCTCGGTCGGGATGGTGATCTTGATCATGATGCGGGCGTCATCCGGCAGCACATGGACGTGCTCGGCGATCGAGTCGTGCAGCAGCGCCTCGGCCTCCGCCTTGTGCGGGCTGGCGATGCTGACCTCGGGCTCGAGGATCGGCACAAAGCCCGCGGCGCGGATCCGGTCGCCGTAGTAGAACTGCTGGTCGACGATCGCGCTGATGCCGGTCTTGTTGGCGTCCTTGATCACCGAGCGCATCTTGGTGCCGAAGATGTTGTTCCGCTGGGCCCGCGCGAGCAGGTCGTCGAGGGTGCCGATGGGCTTCATCAGCTGCACGTCGTCCTGCTCGTCAGCCAGGCCCAGGTCCACCTTGAGGAACGGCACCACGTTCTTGGTTTCCCAGAGGTACTGGGACGTGGGGACGCCCTCGATGGTCCGGTCCATGGTCTGCTCGAACAGGATCGCGGCGAGCACCCGCGAGCCGTCGAACGCCGGGTTGGTGATGACCCGGGTCCGCATCGCGTGCACCAGGTCGAACATTTCGTCGTCGGTGCTGTAGCGGTCCTTTTCAACGCCGTACTCGGCGAGTGCCTTGGGCGTGCTGCCGCCGCTCTGGTCGAGGGCGGCGAAGAAGCCGCGGCCAGTCCTGACCTTTTCAAACTGAGCAGTGTTCACCCTTCCGCATTCTGTCACCAAGCCGGCCCGCCCCGCGACCGGCCCGGGCGGTTCAGTCCCGGCCGCGGCCGGGACTGAAGGTCAGGCGTGCGGCATGCCGCCGCCCCGCGGGCCGTCCTGCAGGTCGAGGGTGAGGGCGATGGCGCGGCGGGTGTCGTCGCTGATCTTCCGGTCCCGGTACAGCTGCTCCAGCTTGACCCGCTGGGCGCGGACCAGCTCATGCCGCAGGTTGCTGGGGTGCGGCGCGCTGCCATCGCCGACAGTGGCGGAGTCGTCGTCGCCGAGGGCGGCCCGGACCCGGTCCAGCCGCAGCTCGAACAGCTGCCGGTACACGTTGGCGGTGTCGTCGTCGACCTCGCCGTTCTCGGCCATCTGGTCGAGCCGGGCCAGCCCCGCCTCGGTGACCCGCTGCCGGGCCACCGCCTCGCGCCGCCGCTGCTCGTCGCCCTCGGCCAGGCCGAGCGCGTTCAGCAGCGGCCCGAGGGTGAGCCCCTGCCCGATCAGCGTCACCACCACCACGACGGCGGCGAGGAAGATCAGCGTGGGCCGTTCCTCGAACCGCCCGCCGTACGCCTCGATGGGCAGGGTCAGCGCGATCGCGAGGGAGATCGCGCCGCGCATCCCGCCCCAGCCGAGCACCAGCCGCTGCCGCCAGGGATTGCGCACGTAGCTGGCATGCCGCCCGGGGATGAGCCGGGTCAGCGGCGACACCCCGAGCTCCCAGGCCAGCCGGATCAGCACGACCGCCCCCACCACCGCGGCCGACGCACCCGCCAGCCAGCCGACCGAGTAGCCGTTGGACAGGTGGTCAAGGACCGACCGCATCTCCAGGCCGAGCAGCACGAACAGCGCCGACTCGAGCAGGAAGATCAGCGTCCGCCAGAACATGGCGGCGCTGACCCGGGAGGCGGGCTGCAGCATGCCCTCGGTCCGGGTGCCCAGGTAGAAGCCGGTCACCACGGTGGCCAGCACCCCGGAGACGTTCAGCTCCTCGGCGGGCACGTAGGCGATGAACGGGGTGATCAGCGAGACCAGGATCTGCACTGAGGGATCACGCACGTACTTGCGGACCCGGCCGATCACGACCGCGACGACCAGCCCGTAAGCGATGCCGCCAAAGACCACCTCGGCCAGCCGGGTCACCCCGTGGGTGAAGGTGAACGGGTGCGCCATTGCCTCGACCGCGAGCCCGAACGCGGTCAGCGCCACCCCGTCGTTGATGAGGCTCTCGCCTTCGAGGATGGTGCCGACGCGGGTCGGCGCGCCGAGCCGGTTCAGCACCGAGGTGGCGGCGACCGCGTCCGTCGGCGCGACCGCCGCGGCGAACGCCAGGCACCCGGGCCAGCCGGCCTCCGGCAGCACCAGGTGGGTGATGAAGCCGACGCCGAAGATGGTCACCGCGGTCGCGCCGACCGCGAGGGCGGTGATCGGCACCGCGTTCTCCCTGGTCTCCCGGGGCGCGGACAAGAACGCGGCGTTGTACACCAGCGGCGGCAGGAACAGCAGCAGCACCAGATCCGGCGACAGGTCGATGTTCGGCACCTGCGGGATGAGGCTGGCGAGCACCCCCAGCACGACCAGCACAATCGCCGGGGGCACCTCCAGCCGGTTGGCCACCGTGCGGCCGACGATCATCACCAGCGCGATCGCCACCCCGAGCGTGAACAGCTCGTACTCCCCCACGGGCCTCCCTTTCCGGTCGGGCGCGCTGCTATGACGCTAACGGACTAACGTGCCCGGGTTCCAGCGGGGCGGGCGTTGTCATCTCCCGGCGGAGCGGCACCGCTCAATTTCCGGGGGCCGTCGCGTCTATCACAGAGCGGGCGCCGGCCCGCCAGTGCCGAGGAGGCCACGTTCATGACCACACAGACCGAGACGACCGCCCGGGAGCAGATCCTGGCGGTGCTCAGCGACTGCGCCGCCGCCATCACCGCCAAGGACGCGCGCCGCGCGCTGGCGCACTACGCGCCCGACGTCGTCAGCTACAGCCTGGCCCCGCCGCTGAGTTCGGCCGGGGACGACGTTCTCGACCCGGCCGGGTTCGAGGGCTGGTTCCAGACCTGGGAGGGCCCGATCGGCTACGACATCGGGGAGCGGGTCATCGAGGTGAGCGGCGACGTCGCTTTCGGCTACGGCCTCACCCACCTGACCGGCACCAAGACCGACGGCGCCCAGGTGGACCTGTGGTTCCGGTCCACCGTCGGGCTGCGCCGGACGGCGGCGGGCTGGCAGATCACCCACGAGCACGACTCCACCCCGTTCTACATGGACGGCTCGGACCGGGCCGCGAATGACCTGAAGCCCTGATACGCGGGGAGAGCCGCTGGTCCAGCCGGCCGGCTCCGCCGAATGCGGGTCAGAGCGCTAGTGGTATCTCGGCGGTGACTTGCTCCGTCTCGCTTTCGAAGGTAAGTGTCAGGAGGCGGGCCTCGGGAGCGAGGCGAGGCCGCATGGTGAGCTTGACCTCTTCGTATCCCAGGCGGCCGCTGCTGCCGCCGAAATTGCTGATGTACAAGCCGCCAAGGTCATCTTCGGCGTAGACCGTCATGGCGTCTCGCTTGCGCTGGCGATCTGCGCTGTAGGTCCACCAGCCCGGCGTGGCCTGCAGGTACAGGTCCCACGAGCCGGGCCATGACGCGAGGGTATTGAGGCGCACCGCCGTGCCGTCAAGCGGCGGCACCGCGGTGTCGATATCGACGTGCAGCCGCGGCCCGTCAGCGCGATCCGCGGCGTTGAGCACGCTGTGCCAGCCGCTGGGAAGATCACGAGGCGAACCCTGTCTGATCAGCGCTGTGCACAGCCGGGTGAACTGATCCAGTAGCGGGCTGGCGCCGCCCACCATCCCGCCGTCCCGGAGCCTGGCCGTTCGCGCGAGCAGGTCCCGGCATCGCCGCTTCAGGTCCGGGCCTTCTCGCATGTCCTGGTCGAGGTAGCCCCGCAGAATCCACCAGGCCATGTCCCGGAGCTCCTGCTCGGCGGGACTGCCCGCTAGCGGGCTCAGCCCGGCTACCCGGACCGGTGCCAGGCCGGATCGCAGCAGGCGGGTCACGGAATTATCCCGTCCCCGCACGTCCAGCCAGCGGCGGCCCGCGTCCGGAACCAGGTCAAGCGCACAAGCTACCTCGAACCGGATCCGCGGATACGACCCCGGTTCCTGGGCCGCGTACCCCGACTCAGGGCGCAGTGCGCCCGCCGCGCCCTGATCATCGGTGACGGTGACGTCGCGCAGCTCAGGAAACCAGTGCTGCGAACGATGCGCGCTCGCGACGGCCGCTGCCACTGCCAGCGAGGCCTCCAGGGACGCGCCGTCCGGGCCGGCTATCAGGATGCCGAGGGTCAGCTCGCCTTCCGCTACCTCGATGGTCCCGCCACCCCCGAATGACCACCGGCCCAGAGTGATGTCTGGTGGCGCTGGCCCGCCGGCGCCCGCACGCGGCTGCCAGTCAGTGGACTGGGAGCGGCTTGCCACTGCTGACCGCAACGCGGGCCAGCTGCGGAGGCCGTGCTCACGGGCGATGGCGAGCTGGGCTGCCGCGAGGGTGTGGCGTTCCGATACCGCACGAAGCCGCGCGAGAGCTTCCGGCTCGCCGGCGACGGCGGCGCGAAGCAGTTCGCGGGCCTGGCGGCGAAGCTGGTCAATGTCAGCGCGCTCGGGAAGGTCGGGCATAGCGTCTCCTCGGAGCCCAGGTCCGCGTTCAGGCTCGTCAAGAAGACGAAACGGCGTCACGCCACCGGTGAACCTAGAGGCGGACTCTAGTCCTTCCCGCGAACCCGGAGGCATCCTCCCTAGCCTTGCTGTCATCGTACGCAGACAGCGCAGGCCCGGGCAACGCCAGCTCGAGGCTGGTCGTCAGGAGGCACGCCCACGTCGACGGCAGCCACCCGCGCCGCGTACCGGCTGACTAACGGGCGGAGGCCGTGCCCGGTGCGCTGCTGGATCGCTTGCCGGAAGAGCTCGGGCAGCGGTATCCCGGCGGCCGCCGCCATCACCGGGATCACGCTCTTGCGGGCGAAGGAGCAGTAGAGGCCGGCTTCGAGAAACCAGGGCTCCCCGTCCGGGTCGACCCGGAAGTCGAACAAGCTGTAATCGCGGCAGCCCAGCGCCGCATGGCACCGTCTGGCGGCGGCCTGCACGCGCCGGGTGATGGGATCACCGGGATCAACGATCCACGCCCGGGTGGTGTCCTTGGCGACCAGACTGAGATCGCCGCCCTCGTTCTGGCTGATCTTGTCGGCGTACTGCCGGATGGGCCGGGCGTCCCGGCTGACGTTGTACTCCTCGAGGGGCAGGCAGACAAGCTCGCCGTCGCGCACGACGATGCCGCACCTGACTTCGCGGCCCAGCTCGACGAACGACTCCACCAGCGCCTCGCCGGAATGGGCGAAGGCCGCGTCCAGGGCGGCTGGGTAGCCGCCGCGGTCGCGGACGAGGGTGACCCCCAGTGAGTTGTCCCCGTCCGCTGGTTTGACGACCGCTGGCGGGGCGAGCGACGGCTGGCCACCCGGGCGGAGCACCTCCCCGGGCGGGACGCGGACACCGGCCGCGGCGACCACCGCTTTCGCGTGCGGCTTGCGGGCGCCCAGCGCCATCACGCCGGGCGGGCTGCCCACGTAAGGGATGCTGAGCACGTCGAACAGGGCCCGGTAAGAAGTCATGCCGGGCAGGCAGAACATCTGCGGCACCATGACATCGGGCCGCAGCGCGGTCAGCTGCCGGACGGCGCCGGCCAGCGGCATCGGCGCGGCCGCGCGGATCGCCTCCGGGCTCAGACCGGCCGGGAACCGCCACTGGCCATCGGGGGTCACGTAGGCGACGTGGAACTCGTAGCGGCCGGGGTCGGCGGTCGCCGCCAGGCAGTCCGCGGCATACAGCCGGGACAGGCCGGCCAGGAACTCGCTGACCGCGGAACCGGCCAGGTGCAGCACCCGGGTCGTCACTGGTCAGTCACCGGCCGGCTCGACGAGCTTGCCGATGTTGAAGTCAACGCGGATCCAGTCCTTGAGCCGCAGCAGGTTCCCGGCCAGCAGCCACGGGATCTGCAGGTGGTGGACCAGCAGGAACGGCAGCGGGTCGGCCCAGTCGAAGATGGCGTCCTTCCCGCGCGCGATGACCCGGAGCCGGGCGCGGCGGTTCCCCCGCTCCGTCAGCAGCCGCCACACCTCGTGGTAGATCCAGTAGGTTGGCCGGCTGCCCGGCAGCGGCTCGATGACGGGAACGTCGTCGTCCAGGTAAGCGCGGGCCAGGCCGGGGTGGTTGTAGAACATCGTGATGGCGGAGTGGGTGCGCGGGTTGCACTCGATCGCGTACACCCACCCGTCGTCGGCCTGGATGAAGTCAAAGCTGACCTGGCCGGTGAGCTTGAGCGGCTCCACGAAGCCCCTGACCCACGCTTCGATCTCCGGCTTGTCTGCCATCTCGTAGTTGACCTGGAACGCCGACGACTCGCAGCAGCAGTACAGCTGGACGTGGCCGTTGCGGACGGTGGCGTGGGTGCAGTACTCACGCCCGCGGACCAGGCCTTGCATGATCCACGGCGTGGCCGGCGAGATCGGCTTGGACCGGGCGAACGCCGCTGTTTCGGCCTGGGACGGCCGTGGCAGCGTGGTCAGGTCCAGCCGGTGCACCGGGTCGTAGGGGATGCTCTTGAGGATGTAGGGCGGCGCGGCCGCGGTGAAGTCGAACTGTTCGACCTGGCTGGGGTTGAAGATGATGTGAGTGTCGGGCACCGTCAGGCCCAGGGAGTCGGCCAGGGCGGCGAACGAGTATTTGTCGTCGAGCATCGCGACTATCTCCGCGTCGGCGTGCATGACCTCGCAGTACGGCTCAAGCCGCGATTTGGCCACGGCGTCGTAGTAGCTGGCGACCGGGCTGCAGACGGGCACGTACACGTCCACGCCTTCATAGCCCACGATGGCGAGCAGCGCATCGGCGTACTGCGGTGACTGGGGCTTGGGCACCGGGTAAAAACGGTCGACGGCCCGGGAGAAGCGGTGCCCGGTGAACCGGTACTTGGCCGACTCGATCAGGATCACCCGGTGACCGGCCGCGTGAAACGACCGCGCCAGCTGCAGGGCCTTGGTCATCTTCCCGCCGCTGACCATGACCGTTCTGGGCCGGGCGGCGACCGCCCGGGGCGGGTGCACGAATTCGAGCCGGAGCACGGCCACCGCGGTCAAGACCAGATTGAAGGGCAGCGCCAGCAGCAGCAGGCCAAGAACGCCGAGGGTCTTCGCCGCGACGAGCAGCCGCCACCCGCTAGCGCGCATAGCTGCTCACCATGCCGCGGTGCATGACCCGGTCTCCGGTGACGCCGGCGTGGTCGGCGCGGTGCAGGACGCAGCCGTTGTCCCACATCACGACGTCGCCGGGCGACCAGACGTGCCGGTAGGTGTTGGCCGGCGCCGTCGAGTGCGCGTAGAGGAACTCGATCATGTCCCGGGCCTGCGCCTGGCCCATGCCGCTGATCGAGACACAGCGTTCGGGCGTCGAGATATAGAGGCTGGTGTAGCCGGAGACCGGGTGCCGGCGGAAGACGGGGTGCTCGGCCGCGGTCTCCGCGTCGCCGTCCAGGGCCAGGCCAGTCACCACGTGCCGGATCGTCCGGCCCGCGAGGGTGGCGCGGACCTGGACCGGCAGCGTCTCGTAGGCGCGGTACTGGTTGGTGAACAGCGTCTCCCCGCCCTGAGCGGGGATGGTGACCGCGCGCAGCGCCGTGTAGGCGGGCGGGCGGCGCACATAGCTGGTGTCCACGTGGAACACGCTGCGCGGCGGGGTACGGCGCCCGACGTTGCTGATCAGGTTGAGGTCCGGGAAGCCAGTCACCGGTGTCTCCCCCTCGGTGAACGTGAGCTCGCCGAACTGCTTCAGGAAGGCGACGAAGCCAGCGTCGTCCACCTGCTGACCTGGCATGATCAGCACGCCGTGACGGGCCAGCAGGCAGCGCAGCTCCATCGCGGCGCCCGCGTCGACCTCATCGAGGGGCAAGCCGGAGACGGCCACGCCGACCACACTCAGGACCACCTTCTTCATCGTTTCTCCCTCCGGGGGACGACCCGCCGCAGCTAAGGCCAGCGGTTCCCGGCCCGGCTAACCAGGCTGACTGGGGCGTATCAGCGTCAGGCCATCCCGCAGCGGGATGATCACCTGCTCGACGCGGGGGTCGGCCGCGACCGCCTGGTTGAAATCGGCGATCGCGGCCCCGTTCGCCGTCGGCTCACGCGGCAGCCACGGCTGTCCTTGCATCAGGGTGTTGTCCACGCAGACGAGACCGTGCGGCTCGAGCAGCCCGGTGTCCAGCACCGTGGTCAGGTAGCCCAGGTAGCCGGCTTTATCGGCGTCAATGAACACCAGGTCGAACCGCTGGCCGGCCGCGGCCAGCTCGTCGAGAGTGCGCTGGGCCGGTCCCACCTTGACGACGATCTTGTGGCCGCTGGCGGAACCGGCGAAGCACCCCTCGGCGAAGGCCGCGACTTCGGCACCGATCTCACAGGCGATCAGCTGGCCGTCGCTGGGCAGCGCTTCGGCCATCGCGAGTGCGGAGTAGCCGGTGAACATGCCGATCTCGAGCACCCGGGTGGCGCGGGTCGCGTGTACCAGCATTTTCAGCGTCTGGCCCTCGACATGACCGGACAGCATCTCCTGCTCGAGGTAACCCGCGGTGCGGTCGCCGGCGTAACGGTTCCAGTCCTGCGCCTCGGTCCGCTGGGCGAGCCGGGTGAGGTCGGCCGATTCGGGCGTGGTGCACCGGCTCAGGTAGGGATCCAGGCCGCCGGCCAGCTCGCGCAGTTCGCGCAGTTCGCTTTTCAGCGCCGGGTCGACGCGGCCGGCCGCGTCCAGCCGCCGGGCGAACTCCTCGAGCTTGGCCGCGAGGATGCTCTGCGGAGTGACTGGTCTCGGCGAGCCGGGCCGGGAGACGACGGTGGTCATCCGTGCCTCGCTTGCTGTCCGGGGTCCCCGGTGACCGCGATCACCGGGTGAACATCTCTTCGCCGATTCCGTCATCCGGATAGCTGCGGCACACCCGCTGATGCTGCGCCAGCGCCCGGCCGAGTTCCCCGGTGGTCAGGTCGTTGACGAAGAAACAGCTGCCGATGGGCCGGGGGACAGCGGCGCGGAGCAGGCCGTCGCGGGTTTGCACGATCGAGTCGGTCGCCAGCCGCAGCAGCCCCGGGTTGAGATACGGGCTGTTCAGCGAGAGCCCGAGGCGGCTCATCAGCCAGAAGATCCGGTCGCGGTCGCTGGCCGAGATATAGCCGCGCTGCTCGGCGATGGTGGTCGAGAACGCCATGTCGATGCTGATCGCATGACCATGGAAGAACGGGAGCTTGGGTGCCAGCTCCAGCACCGGACTCCAGGTGTGGCCGAAGGCGATCACCCGGTCGAGGTCGGCCTCGTGCAGGTTGGGGACCTCCAGGCTCAGCATGGTCGCGATGGCGTCGTAAGTAACCCGGTGGGCGATGTCACGCAGCTCGGGGGTCCCGTCCAGGTGACCGAAACGGGTGGCCATCAGGTCCGGGCCGTACTTCTCCAGCAGTTCGAAGCCGCCGACGTTGGCGACGGCGGAGATCTTGATCAGTTCCGCCATCCCGTTGCGG
>Ga0302314_10016182_pt1 | contig 12627 bp, 11 predicted proteins | sample III_Palsa_N2_3_FD_200533 | JGI IMG/M metagenome (GOLD analysis project Ga0302314, IMG submission 200533) | Peat permafrost microbial communities from Stordalen Mire near Abisko, Sweden - III_Palsa_N2_3 | ecosystem: Environmental > Terrestrial > Soil > Palsa > Peat permafrost | place: Sweden...
TCGTCCGACACTTCTTCGAACTCGGCGTCGACCACGCCTTCGTCGGCCGGGCTTTCGCTCGCCGTCTCCGCGCTTTCGCCGCCGGCCGAACTGGCCTTGTACATGGCCTCGCCGAGCTTCATCGACACCTGCATCAGCGCCTGGGTCTTGGCCTGGATCGAACTGGCGTCGTCGCCCTCGAGCGCGGTCTTCAGCTCCGCGATCGCTGTCTCGATGGCCGTCTTGTCGGCGGCGCTGACCTTGTCGCCATACTCGGCCATCGCCTTTTCGGTCGAGTGGACCAGCGAGTCACCGTGGTTCTTGGCCTCGACTTCTTCCTTGCGCTTCTTGTCGTCGGCGGCGTTGGCCTCGGCCTCCTTGACCATGCGGTCGATGTCCGTATCGGAGAGACCGCCGTTGGCCTGGATGCGGATCGACTGCTCCTTTGAGGTCGCCTTGTCCTTGGCCCCGACGTTGACGATGCCGTTGGCGTCGATGTCGAAGGTGACCTCGATCTGCGGCATGCCGCGCGGCGCCGGCGGAATGCCGACCAAGTCGAACTGACCCAGCATCTTGTTGTCGTGCGCCATCGGCCGCTCGCCCTGGAAGACCCGGATCGTCACCGCGTTCTGATTGTCGTCGGCGGTGGAGAAGGTCTGGCTCTTCTTGGTCGGGATGGTGGTGTTGCGTTCGATCAGCGGGGTGAAGACGCCGCCCAGGGTCTCGATGCCGAGGGTCAGCGGGGTCACGTCCAGCAGCAGCACGTCCTTGACGTCGCCTTGCAGCACGCCGCCCTGGATCGCCGCGCCCAGCGCCACGACTTCATCGGGGTTGACGCCCTTGTGCGGCTCGCGCCCGAAGAACTCCTTCACCACCTCGACGACCTTCGGCATGCGGGTCATGCCGCCGACGAGGACCACCTCGTCGATGTCGCTCTTCTTCAGCCCGGCGTCCTTCAGCGCCTGGTCGCAGGGACCGATGGTCTTGGTGATCAGGTCGTCCACCAGCGCCTCCAGCTTGGCGCGGGAGATCTTGATGTTGAGGTGCAGCGGCCCGGAGGCGTTCATCGAGATGAAGGGCAGGTTCACCTCGTACTGCGCCGTGGTGGAGAGCTCCTTCTTGGCCTTCTCGGCCTCTTCCTTCAGGCGCTGCAAGGCCAGCTTGTCCTTGCGCAGGTCGACGCCCTGTTCCTTCTTGAACTCGTCGGCCAGGTAGTCGACGAGGCGAAGATCGAAGTCCTCGCCGCCCAGGAAGGTGTCGCCGTTGGTGGCCTTCACCTCGAACACGCCGTCGCCGATCTCCAGGATCGAGACGTCGAAGGTGCCGCCGCCGAGGTCGTAGACGGCGATTTTCTTGCCTTCGCTCTTATCGAGGCCGTAGGCCAGCGCCGCGGCGGTCGGCTCGTTGATGATCCGCAGCACCTCGAGGCCGGCGATCTTGCCGGCGTCCTTGGTCGCCTGGCGCTGGGCGTCGTTGAAGTAGGCCGGAACGGTGATGACCGCCTTCTCGACCTTCTCGCCCAGGTGCGCCTCGGCGTCCTGCTTCAGCTTCATCAGGATGAAGGCGCTGATCTGCTGGGGCGAATAGTCCTGGCCGTGGGCGCGCACCCAGGCGTCGCCATTGCCGCCTTTGACGATCTCGTAGGGCACCATGCCCTTGTCCTTCTCGACCATCGGGTCGGTGTACTGGCGTCCGATCAGGCGCTTGATCGCGAAGAAGGTGTTGGATGGGTTGGTCACCGCCTGGCGCTTGGCCGGCTGGCCGACCAGGCGCTCACCGTCGTCGAGGATGCCGACGACCGACGGCGTGGTGCGCGCGCCCTCCGCATTTTCGATCACTTTCGGCGTCTTGCCGTCCATGATGGCCACGCACGAATTGGTCGTGCCGAGGTCGATGCCGATAATCTTGCTCATGAGAACTCTCGTCTCGCTCCTTCAATGGCGAACGCTCGCGGGGGCCTTCAGGGATGAAGCGCCGGTTGCGTCGTTCCCGGTTCGGTTTCGTCTCTCATTTGGGTGCGGACGCGAAGCCCGCGCGGGGCCGCCTCGAACAAGAGGAAAGCGCCGCTTCAGGCCCGATATTGGGAATGCGACGCCCCCCCGCAAGGGCTTTTTCCGCCTTCGGGGCCGCGGCGAAACGCCGGGCGGTGTGTTGGACCCGATAATCCAATGAACCTTCCTGGCTTTCGCCTGCTGCCCGGCCGGCTTGACGAGGCGGCGCAACGTCAGCTCGCTGAAGAGGTGGCTGCGCTGATCTTGAAGGCGCCGCTCTACCGACCAGTGACGCCAAGCGGCAAGCCGATGAGCGTCTCGATGACCAATCTTGGCGCGCTCGGCTGGATCACCGACGCCAAGGGCTATCGCTATGAAGCGGTCCATCCGCTCGCCGGCCGGCGCTGGCCGCCGATCCCACCCATGCTGACCGCGCTCTGGGTCGAGCTGTGCGATCCGGCGACGCCGCCCGACTGTTGCCTGGTGAACGTCTATGACGCCGCGGCGAAGATGGGTCTGCATCGCGACTTCGACGAGGCCGACTTCCGCTTCCCGGTGCTTTCGGTCTCGCTGGGCGACACCGCGCTGTTCCGCCTTGGCGGCCTGCGCCGATCAGACCCGACCGGACAGATCCGGCTGGCATCGGGCGACGTAGTGGTGCTGGGCGGAGACGCAAGACGCGCCTATCACGGCGTCGACCGCATTCTTCCCGGCTCGTCGCAGTTGGTCGCGGGCGGCGGACGGATCAACCTGACGCTACGCCGCGCCGCGCCGGCTTGACCTTTGCCGGGGTGGGGTGGAGAGGGCGTCTTTCCGCGAAATTGAAGTTGGAGAGCTTGCATGCTCACCTTGACCCGCCCGGACGGCAACCAACCGGAAGACTTCCATCTCTCGCGCCGCGGCCTGGCCGGCCTGATCTTCGGCGGCTACGCCGCGGCGGCCCTGTCAGCCGAGGCCGAGCCGATCGTCACCGACGAGACCGGGCTGGTGACCGAAGTCGTCCACCTGCCGGTCACTGGCGGCACGACGATCCGGGGCTACATTGCCCGTCCCAAGGCCGCCGGACGGTTCCCGGTGGTGATGGTGGTCAACGAGGTGTTCGGCCTGCACGCCTACATCATGGATGTCTGCCGGCGGCTGGCGAAACTCGGTTACGCCGTCATTGCGCCCGGCTTCTTCGACCGCGCCGGCGATCCGGCCCCGCTCACCGATTTCCCCGCGATCATGAAGATCGTCGCCACCGCCACCGACCAGCAGGTGATGAGCGATGTCGGCTCGACCCTGAAATATCTCGACGACCAGCCCTGGGCCGACATGCGCAAGGTGGCGATCACCGGCTTCTGCTGGGGCGGTAAGGTGGTCTGGAACGCCTGCGAGACCTATCCGCAGTTCAAGGCCGGCGTTTCCTGGTACGGCCCGCTGGCGCCGCAGCCGGGCGCTCCGGCCGATCCAGCCAAGATCTGGCCGATCGAACACGTAGCGGGGCTGAAGTGTCCCGTGCTCGGCCTCTACGGCGGCAAGGACCCGCTGGCCCAGTCCGTGCCGGCGATGCGCGATGCGCTGCAGGCGGCCGGCAAGACCGGCAGCGACATCATCCTCTACCAGGACGCCGGCCACGGCTTCCACGCCGACTACCGCGCCAGCTACAACGAGACCGACGCCAAGGACGGGTGGGAACGCCTGCTGGCCTTCTTCGCGGTGAACGGCGTGCTGCCGCGGCCGTTCCAGCGAGGGTAGGCTGCGGGCGTCGGATTGCATACGCGAGGCTCGCTCGCCGATGGTTAAGAACCGCGAAAGCCGGCCGCGCAGGCTGAACGCGGGCAAGGATCCCCGGCTGCTGCGCCGCCTGTTGCGAGCGAAGGACCGGATGGACGCGGCCTCGCATGAAGCTTGGCCCGTGCAGCGGCTGGCGAAGGTGAGCGGTGTCTCGGAGGCCCACTTCGCCCGCTCGTTCAAAGCGGCGTTCGGCGTGCCGCCGCACCGGTACCTGCTGACGCGCCGGCTTGAGCGCGCCAATGCGCTGCTGCGCCAGACGGACGCCCCGATCATAGAGATCGCGTTCGAGACCGGCTGGACCAGTCTGGGGACGTTCGGACGTACGTTCCGCCAAGTCCTCGGCGCAAGTCCCAGCGAGCTGCGGGCGCGGGAGCAGGCGACGCCCTATCAGCTTGACCGAGCGCCGCCCTGCTTCGTCAGCGCCGCCCTGCTTCGTCAGCGCCGCCCGGCGCCCCAATCTCACGATCGCAGTTTCGGAGAAGCGGCGGCTGGACCCAGGTTCTATGAAGAGGGCCCAAGCAATGGAGGTCCCATGAGCCAAGGTGTCGGAGTAGTCGGTCTCTACGCCCGCGATCAGGATGAAGCCGTTGATTTCTATGTCGGGAAGCTCGGTTTCCGCATCCACACCGATGTGAGGAACGGCGACTACCGCTGGCTCACGGTGCAACACCCGGAGCAGCCCTCGCTGCAGCTCGGCCTGTTTAAGCCTCAAGCTCCGACCCTCGACGCCGAGACGGCGCGCACTGTCGAGGAGATTGTCGCCAAGGGGGCCATGCCTCCGCTCGTACTTGTCGTCGACGATTGCCGCGCCGCCTACGACCGCCTGTCCGCCCGCGGCGTGGAGTTCACCCAGGCGCCCACGGATCGCTACGGCGCCGTGGACGCCAGCTTCCGCGATCCGGCGGGGAACGGCTGGAAGATGATCGAGGCTCAGCCGGTCGCAAGCTGAGCGCCCGCGCTGTTGCGATGGGCGGGCCGCTCCTCGCGCGTCCTATCCCCGCAGTTTCCGCGTCAGCGTTTCGAGATCCCGCGCCAGTTGGGGGTCGCCTTGGCGCAGCTCCTCGATGCGGCGCACGGCGTGCAGCACGGTGGTGTGGTCGCGCCCGCCGAAACGCCGGCCGATGTCGGGCAGGGAGCGGGTGGTGAGTTGCTTGGCCAGCCACATCGCCGCCTGGCGCGGCCTGGCCACCGAGCGCGTGCGGCGCTCCGAGATCAGATCGGCCTGCTTCAGTCCGAAGTGATCGGCCGTCGCTTTCTGGATCTCGTCGACCGTCACCCGCTTCTCGCCGCCGCGCAGATGCGGGCCGAGGAAGGCCTGGGTCTCTTCCAGCGTCAGGCCGCCGATGCCGGCGCCGGCGCGGACGATCAGCGTGTTGAGCGCCCCTTCCAGTTCGCGCACGCTGTCGGTGAAGCGATCGGCGAGGAATTGCAGCACTTCGGGCCGCATCGGCGCGGTGGCGCCCTGCTGGCGGCCCAGGATCGTCGCCTTGCGCTGCAGGATGTCGATACGAAGCGAACGGTCCGCAGGCTCGATCCCGCAGACCAGGCCGGCCGAGAGGTGCGAGCGCAGCCTTGCGTCGATCTCGGTCAACCCAGAGGGCGGCCGGTCGGCGGAGAACACCACGCGGCGACCGTCCTCCATCAGCGCGGCCAGGGTGTGGAACAGCTCCTCCTCCGACGAGTGCTTGCCGCCGATGAAATGCACGTCGTCGATCAGCAGCAGATCGGCGGAGCGCAGCTCGTCCTTGAAGTCGGCCGCCTTGCGATCCATCAGCGCGCGAACGAACGACGACAGGAAACGCTCGGCGGTGAGGTAGACCACCTTCTTCTCCGGCGCCGTGCACATGGCTTCCCAGGCGATGGCGTTGAGCAGGTGGGTTTTGCCGAACCCGTAGGCGCCGTGGAACACCACCGGGTTGAAGTGGCCGTCGGCCCAGGAGGCGACGCGCCGGGCGACCGCTAGGGCGAACTCGTTCGAGGGTCCTTTGACGAAGCTGTCAAAGGTGAAGCGATCCTGCAGCCAATGGCCGCGGGTCGGGCGGCCTGAGGTGATCGGCGCCGTCGCGGGGCTATCGGTCGAGATCGGATCGATCGTCTCGATCGTCTCGATTTCCAGCGCGCGCGCTGCCGGCTCCGCGGGTTCGCCGCCCGCCGCTTCGAACTCAAGACGCGATTTCAACGTCAGCATCCGACCCTCCGGATCGTTGAGCGCCCAGAGTTCGCCGATGCGCCGCCAAGCGTAGCGGCGTATCCAGTCGCGGGCGATGCCGGTGGGGGTAACCAAGCAAAGCTCGCCGCCAGGCGCCGTGCGCAGGCAAGCCGGCGCGAGCCACGAACCGAAGGTGTCGTCGCCCAGTTCGCCCTTCAGGGCTTGGCTCGCTTTGACCCACACGCCCGCAGGCGTCACCGACGCCATTTCCGCCAGTCCCTTGCTCGCCATCAGCCCCTAAATCCCCCTATGCCGTCCTCCATTCTGGAGGACAGAGCCGGGCCGCGACGCCCCCACGCGCCTTGGTCCGTCTCAAGTAAGCACGCACGCACACATCCGCTGGTCAGCGGCCCGTTACTTGCCGCCACCACTCATTCATCAGTACAATGGAAATGCCTTGAGGAGCCCAGACTACCCCCGCGAAGGGCCGGGTCAATCGGATTCCGGGCGACCAACAATCAAAAAGTTGCTTGACATTCGGAGGCGCCGAAAAGGCTTGGGTTTAGCGTTTTCGGGGCGCCATTTTGCCGCACAAATTGACCGGGATCGGCCTAATTGCCTGCAGACACACGAAAGCCCCCGCCAACCGGATTGGCGGGGCAAAATTAAATAAATGGAACGAGTTAGAGTGTGCGGAGCGACTTTACGCCGCTTGCAGCTTCTTGAGTTGGGCCGCCAGCCGCGACACTTTGCGCGAGCCTGTGTTCTTATGCAGCACGCCCTTGCCCACGGCGCGCATCAACTCCGATTGAGCGTCCGTGAACGCCGTGGTGGCGAGGCCCAGATCGCCGGCGGCCAGAGCCTCTTCAAATTTGCGCACAAAGGTGCGAACGCGCGAGCGGCGCGCACCATTCACTTCGGTTCGACGCGCGATCTTACGGATCGCCTTCTTAGCGCCGGGGTTATTCGCCATGGTCTTGGACGGCCTCGAAGGAGCGCCCTACGTCGGGGCGCCGGAAAAAGGAGGCGGCGATATACGCCAATGCCGGCTCAGGGGTCAATCCGCGAAGCGCAGGCGCCGCGCGGAAGCGCGCTCAGGGTCCGTCCACCGCATAGCCCTTGGCCCGGAGCAGGGCGGGCACGCCGCCAGGGCCGATCAGATGGCCGACGCCGACCACCACGACCACGTGGCCCGGTTTCTTGAGCCGTGCGCTCAGCACGCTGGCCCAGTGCTGGTTGCGCTCATCGATCAGGCGGCCGAGCATGGTGGGCGAGATCTGGCGCAGCGGATCGATCGCATCACGCTCCAGCCCCGGCAGGTCGCCGGACATCCACTCCTGCACCACGCGCTGGTAGGAGGTGGGGTCGTCCTGGATCTGCGAGACGGTCAAGTTCAACGACGCGAGTTGATCCTTGACCGGCGCGCCGGCCAGGAAGCCGATCTGCTGGGTCGCCGTCTCGAACGCCCGTTGCCGCGTCGTCGCCGGGGTCATCGCTTCGATCAGACCTTCGACGCCCTCCGAAGCGCTGGCGCCGCTGCGCGCGTCCGCGGCGATCGAGAGTGTCAGGTCGGCCATCCAGGGCTGCATGCGATCGAGCGCCTCGGGCGCGCAGTTCAGCGACAGGCCGGCGACGACAAGGCGCTTGGCCTCGTCCGGCGTCATCATCGCGGTCAGGCTGTGGCCCTTGGGCAGGGCGCCGCGGGCGATCGATTGGGCGGACGCCTCGTTGTCTGTGGCCGGCGTGATTGGCAGCTCGAACCAGACCTCGTCGGCCTTGGCGAGGGCGGCGTCCAGCTCGGGCGGGCGCCAGTCGAGCCCCGGCGGCAGCAGGTGGATCGAGCCGAACAGCAGGATGGTCGTCGCGCCCGATCGTACGATCCAGACCGGCGGCTTGGCGAACGCGGCAGGCCCCGAGATCAGAGCCACCCCAAGCGCCAGGGCGCTGACGAAGCGGGACAGCCACAAAGCCGACCTCACCTCTGGCACCGCGGACAGAAAAAGGTGGAGCGGCCGCCCTGGACGATGCGCTTGATCTGGCCGCCGCAACCAGGCTTGAGACACGGCTCGCCCTCGCGGCCATAGACGCTGAAGCGATGCTGGAAGTAGCCCAGCGCGCCATCGGCGGACGCATAGTCGCGCAGCGTCGAGCCGCCCGCCTCGATCGCTTCCTCCAGAACGGTCTTTATCACCTTCACCAGTAGCGTGAGCTTGCGCCGGCCGATCGCGCCGGCGGCCCGCTCCGGGTCGATCGCGGCGCGGAACAACGCCTCGCAGACGTAGATGTTTCCGAGCCCGGCGACCACCCGCTGGTCGAGCAAGGTCGCTTTCACCGACTGACGCCGTCCGGCGAAGGCGCGCGCCAGATAGCCGGCGTCGAAGGCGCAGTCGAGCGGCTCGGGGCCAAGGCCCTTGAACCAGGGGTGCTGATCCAGGTCTGCGGTGGCGATCAGATCCATATAGCCGAACCGGCGCGGGTCGAAGAAGGTCACTGTCACGCCGGCCTCGGTCTCGAACACGATGTGGGCGTGGCGCGGATCGGGCGGCTGAGCGCGCGCAAAGTCGCCCGGCCGCACGCGCGACGCCCCGCCGGCGATCTCGAACCGTCCGGTCATGCCCAGGTGCATCACCAGAGTGTCGCCGCGATCGAGCGGCGCGAGCAGGTATTTGGCGCGGCGATCCAGACGTTCGATCGTCGCGCCGGTGAGACGCTGCACGAACCCGTCGGGCAGGGGAAAGCGCAGGTCCGGTCGGCGCGCTTCGACGCGGGCGAGTCGCGCCCTTTCCAGGACTGGCGCCAGGCCGCGCCGCACCGTCTCTACCTCGGGAAGTTCGGGCATGCGCTTGCATAGAGCCGGTTCGGGGGCGGAGGGAATGGGCGCGTGTCAGCAGCGGCCGATTGGCGCGCCGACCGGTTCGGGCCTAAAGACGCGGCCATGAGCGCTACGTTTGGATTTCGCGACGTCGATCCGGGGGAGAAGCCGGGGCTGGTGCGCGGCGTGTTCGAGCGGGTCGCCGGCCGGTACGACCTGATGAACGACTTGATGAGCCTGGGCGCGCACCGGCTCTGGAAGGACGCCGCGGCGGCCCGCCTCAACCCGCAGCCGGGCGAGACGATCGTCGACTGCGCCGGAGGCACCGGCGATCTCGCGCGCCGGTTCGCCAGGCTGGCGCGAGCGGCCAGCACGAGGCGCGGCGGCGAGCCGGCGCGGATCGTGGTGATCGACTACAACGCCGAGATGGTGCGCGCGGGTCTGGCTCGCAGCGCGAAAGACGGGGGCGGCGACGCCGAGATCAGCTGGGCGGTGGGCGATGCGCAAGCTCTGCCGCTGCCCGACGCCAGCGCCGACGCGTATTCGATCAGCTTCGGCCTGCGCAACGTCACCGACATTCCGACAGCGCTGGCGGAGGCGCGGCGGGTGCTGAAGCCGGGCGGGCGGTTCCTGTGCCTTGAGTTCTCCAAGGTCTCCGCCGTCGCGCTGCGCCCGCTCTACGACGCCTATTCGTTCCAGCTGATCCCGCGCATCGGCGAGCGGGTCGCAGGTGATGGCGAGGCCTATCGCTATCTGGTCGAGAGCATTCGGCGCTTTCCGGATCAGAAGACCTTGGCGGCGATGATGGCGACGGCCGGGTTCGGCCGCGTGTCGTTCACCAATTTCACCGGCGGGGTCGTGTCCCTCCACCAGGGCTGGGCGATCTAGGCCCCGTGTCCGCCTTGGGCTCCTACGGGCGGCTGGCTGGCGCAGCCTGGGTCCTGATCCGCGCCGACGCGCTCGTGCCGCGAGAGCTGACGCCTATGCTGCCCGGCGGCGCGCGCTGGATTGCCGGATTCCTGAGACTCTTCAGCGGCTCTGCGGCCACGCAGGGGAGGCCAGGCGAACGCCTGGCCGGCGCCTTGGAACGACTAGGGCCGGTCGGGATCAAGCTCGGACAGTTTCTTTCCACCCGCGCCGACATCTTCGGGATCGAGTTCGCCGACGACCTGTCGCGGCTGAAGGACCGGCTGGCGCCGTTTCCGTTGGCCGAAGCCAGGGCCGAAGTCGCCGCGGCGCTCGGCCGGCCGCTGGAAGACCTCTACGCATCGTTCGACGACTCGATCGCCGGCGCGTCTCTGGCCCAGGCGCACAAGGCGACGCTGATCGGCGGGCGCCAAGTGGCGGTGAAGGTGCTGCGGCCGGGGGTCGAACGGCAGGTGGCGGCGGACTCGGCGGCGTTGCGCACGGCCGCGCGGCTGGCCGAGGCCTGGGCGCCGGCCTCGCGCCGGCTGGAGCCGAAGGCATTCGCCGAGACCGTGGTGCGGGCGCTGGAGCTTGAACTCGACCTGCGCTTCGAGGCCGCCGGCGCCGACGAGCTGCGCGCGATCATGGCCCATGACGGCTTCATGCGGGCGCCGCCGATCGTCTGGGACGGGGTGGCGCGGCGGGTGCTTACCCTGGAGTGGGCGCCCGGCGTCGCGCTTTCCGATCCGCAAGCGCTGGGGACGCCAGGCCTCGATCGTCCGGCGCTGGCCAACAACCTGATCCGCGCCTTCCTCGCCCAGGCGCTGGATCACGGGGTGTTCCACGCCGACCTGCACGAGGGCAACCTGTTCGTCGCCGCGCCGGCGCGGCTGACGGCGGTCGACTTCGGCATCGTCGGGCGGCTGGGGCCGGGTGAGCGGCGCTATCTGGCCGAGATCCTGTGGGGGTTCCTGCGGCGCGACTATGCGCGGGTCTCGCAGGTCCACTTCGACGCCGGCTACGTGCCGGCCCATCACGACAGGGCCGCCTTCGCCCAGGCGCTGCGGGCCGTCGGCGAGCCCGTATTCGGCCTCAAGGCGCGCGACGTCTCGATGGGCCGGCTGCTCGCTCAGCTATTCCAGATCACCGCCCTGTTCGACATGCGCCTGCGGCCAGAGCTGGTGCTGCTGCAGAAAACCATGGTCACGGTCGAGGGCGTCGCGCGCCGGATCGATCCGGACAGCAGCATCTGGGCTGCGGCCGAGCCGGTGGTGGCGCGCTGGATCGCCCGCGAACTCTCACCGGCCGCCAGGGTCCGCGACTTCGCCCGCGAAGCCCGCGCCGCCGTCAGCGCCCTGGCCCGCCTAGCCGAACCCGACTCGGGCCCGCCGGCGGAAGCCGACCAGCCTGAGGTCGAGGCGGCTAAGCGTCGCGCCCCGACCCACCCCGCGATCTGGTTCCTCGCGGGGGCCGCGGCCAGCGCCCTGTCGTTCAGCCTCGTCGTGCTCCTTCGACTGATCGGCGGCCACTAAAGCCGAGCGGTCAGGCAGCGCTTACGCCTCAGCTCTCAGACTTGTCGTCGCCGCTGGAGCGGGCCTGCTCGCGCGCGACCTGCTGGGTCCAGTACGCGGCGCCGTCGCGCGGCTTGAACATCGTGCGCGGCGCGCCGGCCTTGGTCACCACCGCGAAGGTGTTCGACTTGGCGTCATAGAGCAGGGCGTCGCCGTTGGAGCGCTCAACCTTCTGAATCCCGTTGGGCGGCGCGTCGACGAAGGCGTGAACCTTGGCGACGTAGTCGGCCTCGGTCGAGGCGCCGAAGTCCTTGCCGTTCTTACCGAATTGATAGTCGGCGTTCTCCTGGGCGGTGTGGTTTTTGTTGGCGGCCCAGATCGGCTTGCCGTCTTCCGCCAGCGGCGCCGGCGCATCGCGCGGATCGACCGACGCGCTTTGGCTGGCCTGGCCGGATTGAGCGGCCTGACCCGGCTGACCGGCCGCGCTGATCGATGCCGGCGGGTTCGCCGGCGCCTTGCTGGTGGCCGACGGCCCCGCGTCGCAGGCGACGAGTGCGAGGGCCGCCACCCCCGCTACAGCCAAGAAAACAACCTTCATGTTCATTCCCCCACGTCCATCACGTCCTTAAGACGGCGAACAAAGAAAGAACGAACTCTGCGCGTTTGTCTAGTGAAGGATTATCCCCTTGAGACAGGTACGGGCTAGGGCGCCCCCTAGCGGTAGAATTCAACGGCCGGCGCGTCAACGCGTCTACCTTTCAGTAACCATAAATCCTGAATCGCCCTTAACCCTAAGGCGCGATAGTCCGCGCGTTTTGCGCGTAAAAGACGCGGGGGGCTAGGCATGAACAAGCTGTATTTCGGCGACAATCTCGCCGTACTGAGGCAGCACGTCGCGCCAGAATCGGTCGATCTGATCTACCTCGATCCGCCGTTCAACAGCCAAGCGCGCTACAACGTCTTGTTCAAGAGCCCGAGAGCGGATGTCGCATCAGGTCAGATCGGCGCTTTTCTAGACTTCTGGTCTTGGACGCCAGAAGTCGAGCAGGCATATCATGATATTCTGACGCGGATTGGCGGCCCCACGGCGGCGCTTGTCCAAGCTCTTCGGGGCGCTCTCGGTGAGAGCGACATGATGGCGTACCTCGTCATGATGGCGGTGCGCCTTGGCCGGCTTCATGAAACCTTGAAGACAACGGGCTCGCTCTACCTACATTGCGACCCGACTGCGAGCCATTATCTAAAGATATTGTTAGACTCGATATTCGGTCCAGATAGATTCTTGAGCGAAATAGTCTGGAAACGCCATAGCGCGCACAGCAGCGCCAAGCGGTATGGTCCGGTACACGATACCATTTTATTCTACAGTAAGAGCAAGTCCTAAACGGTAGCCATGGTGTTCGTCGGTTGAGATCGTGGTCTTGGGCTGCACGTTCTCCAGCACGATCTTGCGCAGGGTGCGAGTGGTCGTGTCGGGCGCGACTTCGGCGCGGAAGGGTCCGC
>Ga0302314_10016184_pt1 | contig 12627 bp, 11 predicted proteins | sample III_Palsa_N2_3_FD_200533 | JGI IMG/M metagenome (GOLD analysis project Ga0302314, IMG submission 200533) | Peat permafrost microbial communities from Stordalen Mire near Abisko, Sweden - III_Palsa_N2_3 | ecosystem: Environmental > Terrestrial > Soil > Palsa > Peat permafrost | place: Sweden...
GGCGAAGTCGCTACTCCGATCCTCGACAAGCGACCCGTCCCGGTCAGCGCCGCCGATCGCGCTCGCATGGTCCAGGCGGAGGACTGCGGCGAACTGGTGCTGTTCCTGGCCCGCATGCCCGCTCACGTCTGCATCAACGATATAATGATCAGCCCGACCTGGAACCGCGGCTACGTCGCTCAGGCCCGCTCGATTCCGGACTGACTTGTCCGCTCCGGCGGCGGTCGCCCAAAACTTGATCAAACATCGCCCCGGTCTGAGCTACCGCTGCACGGAGGGGGTCGGGGTCGCGGCGCAAGCGGGCAAACAACCGGACGGCCAAAGTCTACATCGGAGGCCATTGGCAGACCGATGTCGACGCGGCTATCGCCAGTGCGTGGCGCAATGCGGAGTTTCGAAATGAGAGCGGTCGGGTATCGGGAAGCGGGAAGCATCGACCGTGAGGACGCCCTGGTCGACATCCAGCTGCCGGCCCCGACGCCGGCGGGCCGCGACATCCTCGTCGAGGTGAAGGCCGTGTCGGTCAATCCGGTCGACTACAAGGTCAGGCGCCGTTCGCCGCCGGCCGAAGGGGTGGCGAAGGTGCTCGGCTGGGACGCCTCCGGCGTGGTCCGGGCGGTCGGCGCCGATGTCACGCTGTTCAAGCCGGGCGACGAGGTCTTCTACGCCGGCTCGATCGATCGCCCCGGCTCGAACGCCGAATATCACCTGGTCGATGAGCGGATCGTCGGCGCCAAACCAAGGTCGCTCGATTGGGCGGCCGCCGCCGCCATGCCGCTGACCGCGATCACGGCGTGGGAAGGCCTCTTCGATCGCCTCGAGGTCAACAGGCCGGTGCCGGGAGCGGCGCGTGCCATCGTCATCATCGGCGGCGCCGGATCGATCGCCATCCAGCTCGCGCGCCAGCTGACGGATCTGACGGTCATCGCCACGGCGTCACGCCCCGAGACCCAGGCCTGGGCGCGCGAGATGGGCGCGAATCACATCGTCGATCACAGCAGGCCGATCGCGGCTCAGGTCGCGGCGCTCGGGCTGGGCGCTCCCGCCTTCGTCTTCTCGACGACCCAGACTGATCAGCACGCCAGCGAGATCGCCGAGCTTATCGCCCCGCAGGGCCGCTTCGGCCTGATCGATGCGATCTCGGACGTCAGCGCCTTCATGCGCAAATCGGTGTCGATCCACTGGGAGCTGATGTTCACCAGGCCGAGCTTCGCGACCGCCGACATCGCAGAGCAAGGCGTGCTGCTGGGCGAGGTCGCACGGCTGATCGACCAAGGCGTGCTGCGCACGACGATGACGGAGCGGTTCACGCCGATCAACGCCGAGACTCTCAAGCGCGTCCACGCCATGGTCGAGAGCGGCAGGACTCGCGGCAAGCTCGTTCTTGAGGCCTGGGCGACCGCCTGAACGGCGGTCTACGGTCTCGATGGGATCAGCGAGGAGACGCGCCAGGGGCGGATGGCCGGAGCGCCACAGAGAGATCGTGGCCATCCTCGTTCGCAACGCCGGACCATCCCCCTTCGTGGTCGCGCCGCAGGCTGATCCGCACAAGCTTGCCGTCGTCGGCGAAGCCGATCGCCAGCCGATCACCCTGCCGTGTGATAGCGTCGATCGGGCTGGCGCGGGGGGAAGCGCCGGATCGGCGCCAGGCGCCCGCCAACGGCCCTGCGCCGCCGGCCTGGTCGGTGATCTGCAGCACGAACAGCGGCCGGCGGTGACTGTCGTCAAGGACCCAGGTTCCGTCCAGCGGACCCTGCAGGGCCTGCGCCGCCGAGGCCGACTCGCGCATGCGTCCCGTGAGATCGGCCGCCTCGGGCGTGACGGCCAGGCCGAGGGCGACGGCCAGGCCGATCATCGTCACTGCCTCATACCGACTCGGCCGCCGCGATGGCGTCGGCGATGGCCACCAGGCGCACGGCCTGGTCCCGGTGGAGCAGTTCCGCCAGCCGGCCTTCCACCCGCAACGCGCCCTTGCCGGCGTTCTCCGGCGCGTCGAAGGCGGCGATCACAGCTCGCGACCAGCTCACCTCGACTGGAGCCGGGGTGAAGGCGGCGTTGCAGATCGCCAGGTGGCTGGGATGGATCAGGGTCTTGCCGTCGAAGCCGAAGTCGGCGCCCTGGCGGCACACCGCTTCGAGGGCGGCGAGGTCGTCGATTTCGTTGTGCACGCCGTCGAGGACGGCCAGGCCGTGAGCCCGCGCGGCCATCACCGTCAGCGCCAGGGCGGCCTGGAACGGCTCGCGCCCCGGCGTCTGGCGCGCCCCGATCTCCTTGGCGAGGTCGTTGACGCCCATGACCAGGGCGCCGAGCCGCGAGGGAGCTTCGGCGATGGCGTCGATTGCCAGGATCGCCTGCGGCGTCTCGATCATCGCCCACAGCCGGGTGTGCTGAGGGGCCGCGGCGAGGCCGCGGTCGTAGGCGGCGATGTCCTCGGGGCTGCGGATCTTCGGCGCCAGCACCGCATCGGGACCGGCCGCGGCGGCGGCGGCCAGGTCCGCCTCGCCCCACGGCGTCGACACGGCGTTGACCCGGATCACCACCTCCCGGCGGCCGAAGGCGCCGGCCGCCACCGCCGCCACGGCGTCGGCCCGCGCCGTCGCCTTGGCGTCGGGCAGCACGGCGTCCTCCAGGTCCAGGATCACCACATCGCAGGCCAGGCTCCGCGCCTTCTCCACCGCCCTGGGGTTAGAGGCGGGCATGTAGAGGGCGCTACGGCGCGGCCTCTCCGAACCGGGCTGAATGTGATCAGTCATGGGTGAGGGTCTCCGTGACGCGGGCGCGGATTTGGGGCATAAGAGGCAGGCATGACCATCCGATACGACAAGACGGCGCGCAACGTCCTGGGCGGTGAGCTCGAGCCCTGCTCGCTGCATCCGCTGACCGGCTTCTACCGCAACGGCTGCTGCGAGACCGGGCCCGAGGACGTCGGCCAGCACACCGTCTGCGCGGTGATGACCGAGGCCTTCCTCGCCTTCTCGATGTCGGTGGGCAACGATCTCTCCACGTCGAGGCCGGAGTTCGACTTCGTGGGCCTCAAGCCGGGCGATCGCTGGTGCCTGTGCGCGCCGCGCTGGAAAGAAGCCCTCGACGCCGGCGCGGCCCCGCGCGTCGTCCTGGCGGCCACCCACGAGGAAGTTCTCGCCATCACCACGTTGGGTGTCCTGAAGGACCACGCGGTCAAGGTGTAAACAGGTAGCGCCGCTCCAGCCGGTAGACCGGGCCGCTCCGCGCGCGCCAGCTGGAATAGAGCCCGAACGCGTCGGCGCGGAACGGCGGAACGCGCAGCAGGTTGTGGGCGCTCGTCCAGGCCGCCACGCGGCTCGGTTCCGTCCCGCCGAGGTAGGCCAGGGTGACGTGTGGCTTCCAGGCCCGGGTGTCCGGCTTCAGGCCGGCCCGCCGGGCGGCGCTCTCGCAACGTCCCCGCAGGCGGGTGAGGATCTCGTTCGCTTCGACGCCGGCCCATAGGGTGTGCGGGGCGAGGTGATCGCCGAACGCGCCCACGCCGGCCAGGGTGATCTCGAAGGCCGGAACGGTTACCGCGCTCAGCGCCGAATCGAGATCCTCACCGAGCGATTCGGCGATCTCGCCGGCAAAGCGCAAGGTGATGTGCAGGTTCTCCGGCGGGCTCCAGCGCGCGCCGGGCACGCCGCCGGCCAGGGGCGCCAGGACCTCGGCGACGGTCGGCGGCACGGCCAGGGCCACGAAGAGGCGGATCACCGGATCCTCCGCAGGCTCCGAGCGACGACGGGCGCCAGGCGCGCGGCGATGATGTCGACGCCCGCCGGATTGGGGTGGATGCCATCGGCCTGGTTGAGGCTGGGGATGCGGGCGACGCCGGCCAGCAGGTCCGGATAGAGGACCGCGCCGGTGTCGTGAGCTACGGCAGGGAAGACGGCGTCGAAGTCGCGCGCGTAGCCGGCCCCGATCGCCCGTGGGGCCGTGAGGCCGGCGACCACCACGGCGATGTGGCGCGCCTTCAGCCGGCGGACGATGGCTTCCAGGTTGGCCCGCGTCGTCCGGGGGTCGAGGCCTTGCAGCAAGTCGTTGCCGCCGAGCGCCACCACGCAGACCGCGGTGTCGCCCTGGACCGAGAAGTCGACGCGCGCCAGCCCGTCGGCGGTGGTGTCGCCCGAGACGCCGGCCCCCCGCACTTGCGCCGGCGCGCCCAGCCTGGTCAGCGCCGCCTGCAACCGCGCGGGCAGCGCCGCGCCGGCGCGCAGGCCATAGCCGGCGGTGATCGAATCGCCGAGTACGGTCACCACCGGCGCCGCCCGGCCCGCGGCCCGGGTTCCCGCAGCCGCCAGGGTTCCGGCGGCGGCCAGAGCCCCGGCCAGCCACCCGCGGCGCGTCTGGCCTGGACGTGATGCGATCTGCATTCCGGTCCCTATCTAGGAGGGGCCACCGCTCCTCGAAAGCCGAAAGATCCGATGTTCGACGCCAGCGCCCCGCCCGCGCCGCTCAGGTTGTTGGGCGTCCATCTGACGCTGCCCTCGGCCGCGGGTCCGGTGAACATCCTGCGTGGGGTCGATTTCACCGTCACGCCGGGAGAACGGGTGGCCGTGGTCGGCCCGTCGGGGTGCGGCAAGTCCTCGCTGATCGCGGTCGCGGCCGGTCTAGAGCGCCCGACCCGCGGCCAGGTGCGCCTGCTGGGCGAGGATCTTGGTCCGCTGAGCGAGGATCGCCGCGCCCGCCTGCGCCGGGGCAAGGTGTCGCTGGTGTTCCAGAACTTTCACCTGCTCCCCAACATGACGGCCGAGGAGAACATCTCCACCCCCCTGGAAATCGCCGGCGAACGCGCCGCCGCCACGATCGCCCGCGACTGGCTGGGCCGCGTCGGCCTGACCTCCCGGGCGCGCCACTATCCGCATCAGCTCTCCGGCGGCGAGCAGCAGCGGATCGCCCTGGCCAGGGCCCTGGCGGCCAACCCAACCCTGCTGTTCGCCGACGAGCCGACCGGCAATCTCGACGCCGCCAACGCCGCGGCCGTGACCGATTTGATGTTCAATCTCGTCGCCCAGACCGGCGCGGCGATGGTGCTGGTGACCCACGACGACGCCCTCGCCGCCCAGGCCGACCGGGTGGCCCGAATGTTCGATGGCCGCATGGTCCAGGGCGTGGGCGTCTGATCGATGTGGTTGTCGGCCCGCCTGGCCGCCCGTGAGCTTCGTTCCGGGGTGCGCGGGTTCCGGATTTTTCTGGCCTGCCTTGCCCTGGGCGTGGCCGCCATCGCCGCGGCTGGATCGGTGGCCGAGGCGTTCCGCCAGGGGCTGGGTTCCCAGGCCCGCGAAATCCTGGGTGGCGACCTCGCTGTCACCCAGCGGCTGCGCGCCTTCACGCCGGCCGAGCGGGCGGCGTTCGAGAAGACTGGCGCCGTCGCCTACGCCGCCAGCGCCGAGGCCATGGCCCAGGCGCCGTCGGGCGAGCGGCGACTGGTCGAACTGCGGGGCGTCAGCGGCGCCTATCCTTTGGCGGGCACGGTGGAGCTGGCCGGCGGCGCCACCCTGGCCCAGGCTCTGCGCCCCGAGGGTGACGCCGCGGGGGCGGCCGTGGAGGCGGCGCTGCTGCAGCGATTGGGCCTAAGGCTCGGCGACCGCTTCCTGGTCGGCAACGCGCCGGTGGTGGCGCGGGCGATCCTCGTCTCGGAGCCGGATCGCCTGGCGCGCGGGTTCGCGCTGGGGCCGCGCGTCCTGACGCGCCTGGACGTGCTCCAGACGGGCGGCTTCCTCGATCCTGGCCTGCCGTTCGGCGAGACCGCGCGCATCGCCCTGGCCCCGGGCGCGCGCCTGGCGCCCGCCAAGTCGGCCCTGCGCGCGGGCCTGCGGCGCGCCCAACCCTTGGGCGGCTATCGACTGACGGACCGCACCGACGCCGCTCCCGGCCTGCATCGGATGATCGACGAACTGGAATACTTCCTGCGTTTCATCGGCCTGGCGTCGCTCGTGGCCGGGGGGCTGGGGGTGTTTGGCGCCGTGTCGGCTCATCTGGAGGCCCGCAAGCCGGCCATCGCGGTCCTCAAGGCGCTCGGCGCCGAAGGTCCGCTGGTGCGCGATGTCTACCTGATCCAGATCGGGCTGCTGGCGGTGTTCGGCGTCGCGATCGGTCTGGCGATCGGCGCCGTCGTTCCCCTGGTCCTGGGCGAGTTCGTCAAGGCAAGCCTGCCCGTCCCGGCCCTGTTCGCCGTCTATCCCTGGCCCCTCGCCAAGGCCGGGGCCTTCGGCCTGCTGGCCGCCGCGGCGTTCTCCCTGGGGCCGTTGGCCCGCGCCCGCACCACCCCGCCCGCGGCGCTCTTTCGCCACCAGCTGGCCGGCCGGGCCTCGCTGGGGGTGGAGACGATCGGCGCGGGCCTGGCCGCCGCCGCTCTGGCCGCCCTGTCGGTGGTGACGGCGCCCACGCCCCTGGCCGCCGGCGTCATGATCGCCGGCGTCGCCGCCGGTTTCGCCGCCCTGTGGGCGCTCGGCGCCGGCGGCGCTCAACTCGCTGGTCGGGCGAGAGACGCCACCCGCGGCGCCTGGCGGATCGGTCTGGCCAACCTCGCCGGTCCGGGCTCCGCCGCCCGCACGGCGGCCCCCGCCATCGGCCTGGGCGTGGCCTTGCTGTCGGCGGTGGTGCTGATCCAGTCCAGCCTGCTCGCCCAGGTGACGCAGGTCGCGCCGCGCAACGCCCCGGCGTTGGTGTTCTCCGGCCTGTCGGCCAGCCAAGGCCCCGCCTTCGACGCCGCGCTGGCCACGGCGTTCGGCCGGCCACTGACGCCGCAAACCTACCTGCGGGCGCCGTTCGCCTCCGGGCGGATCGTCGCCGTGCGCGGCCTGCCGGTCGATCGCGCCCGCATCGATGCGGGCGACCGCTGGGCCTACGACAACGACATCTCGCTCTCCGCCCTGGGGCCGGAACCGTGGAACGCCGGGGTCGTGAAGGGCCGCTGGTGGCCGGGGACCTACGCCGGCCCGCCCCTCCTGGCCGTGGCGACCGACGCGGCCAAGGGCGCGAACCTGCGAGTGGGCGACACCGTCACGCTGGAGGTGCTGGGCCGGCGCATCGACGCCCGCATCGCCGCCCTGCGCAAGATCGACTTCGCCGGCTTCGGCGCCAATGTCCCGCTGGTCCTCGATCCCGGCGCCTTGGCGGGGGCGGATCTGCGCAACGTCGCCATTGCGCGCGCCACGCCCGCCGAGGAGCGGCGCGCGACCCTTGCCCTCGGTCGCCAGTTTCCCAACGTCAGCGTCATCAGCGTCCGCGAGGCGCTGGCGGCCGCCGCCGACCTCTTCGACCGCCTCGCCCTGGCGATCCGAGGGGCGGCGGCGGTGGCGGCGCTCGCCGGCCTGTTGGTCCTGGCTGGCGCGATCGCCGCCCGGGCCCAGGCCCGGGCGCGAGAGGCGGCGATCCTCAAGGTGCTGGGCGCCTCCGCCGGCCAGATTCTGGCCGCCTACGCCGTCGAGTACGGCGCGGTGGGCCTGATCGCCGGAGTGGCCGGGGTGGCGCTCGGCTACGCGGCCGCGTGGCCCGTGGTGGTGAAGGTCTTTGAGGCGGCCTGGAGCGTCGACTGGACGGGTGTCGCGGCCCTGATCGTGGGCGCTGCCTTGCTGGCGGCGTGCGGAGGCCTTCTCGCCGCCCTGGCGGCCTTGTCCCGACGCCCCGCGCCGACCCTGAGGGCCGATTGAAAACATCTTGCCGAGGATGAATTGGCGTTAATGGACCGCGGCCTTGCGCGGGAACCCGGCGGGGCCGATATTACGCGCGACGCGTCCATTGGGGGCGCATGACATGAGGGTTTCTCTCAATGAGCGACTTCAATCGGGGTTTCGTCCGGCCGGAAGCGGCCGCCGCCCCGGATATGGCCGTGGATGCGGGCCTCCGGGCCTTCATGCTCGGCGTCTACAACAAGGTGGCGCTCGGCCTTGTCCTGTCGGCCGTACTGGCCTGGGTGACCGGCATGTACGAACCGACGCGGGCGCTGCTGTTCCGCGTCGATGGGGCCGGCCACGTCGGCTACACTGTGCTCGGCATGGTGATCGCGTTTGCGCCGCTCGCGGTGCTGCTGTTTCAGGGGTTCGCGCGCCGGCAATCGCCACAAACCGCATCGTTCACCTATTGGGCGGTGGTCTCTCTGATCGGCGCTTCGCTGGGCATGATCTTCCTGCTCTACAGCGGCGTCGGCATCTTCCAGACGTTCCTGGTCACTGCGGGCGCGTTCGGCGGTCTCTCTCTGGTGGGTTACACCACCAAGCGTGATCTGACGGCCATGGGCAGCTTCCTGATCATGGGTGTCTGGGGCCTGATCCTCGCTTCCCTGGCCACCTTCTTCTTCCACTCGGCGGCGCTGGTGTTCATCATCAATCTCCTGGGCGTCGGCATCTTCGCGGGCCTGATCGCCTACGACACCCAGCGCCTGAAAATGACCTACTACCAGCTGGGCGGCAACGAGGCGGCGCTGAGCGTGGCCACGAGCTATGGGGCCCTGAGCCTCTACCTGGATTTCATCAACCTGTTCCGCTTCCTGCTCTACTTCATGGGCGGCAGCCGTCGCTGATATCCGCGTCTTAGAGAAACAACCTCGAGAGGGCCCCGGCTTCGGCCGGGGCTCTTTTTGTTTCGGCGTAGAGCGTGTGCCGATCAGATCGGGCTCAGTCCACGACAGCGAAGCGCGTGCGGTCGAAGAACTTCAGAACCTGCCCGAGTTCGTGCCCACGCCTCAGAACCAGACCCCCATGAGCCAGGACCGCCCAGACTCCTTGCCGACGCACCAGGGCAGGGCGTTTCTCGATGCGATAGAGGGGGAATTCCGAACTGCGGCGGAACACGGAGAACACGGCCGCGTCCTTGAGGCCATCGATGGCGTAGTCGCGCCAGTGTCCGGCCGAAACCATTCGTCCGTAGAGGCTGAGGAGCTGATTGAGTTCCCTGCGGTCAAAATAAACAGTCGCCGGGGGCTGAGCCGCGTGGGGGGTATGCGGAGCTGTTTCCATCACCATCGGACGCAACCCTAGAGCGTCCTCGCCGAATATCGAAGCCTAAATTCGGGGTTATGTGGGTGAATTAGCGGCAGTCACGAATTTCCTTAACATCTTCGTCAAAAGCCGCCCCCAATCCTGCGTTTCGAGCCCGCAAATGACCTTTTTTTCGTCTTTCGGCCGCCGGCTTGGACCGCTCTAACAGCAACATCGGCTGATCGGACGCCTTTGATCCAGATCCTGAACAGCCCCCCCAGCCCTCTGGGTCTTGGGTGACTGGTCGCCGTGCCTTGCTAGGCGAGGCCGCTCCCCGCGGTTGGCCCCTCCCACCGCGGGGAGCACTTCTCCCCTACGGATCCGTTCTTCAGGCCGTCGTCGCGCCACGTCCGCGGGCGGTGGCGGCCTATGGCTTGCGTGTCTGGCCGTCGGCCGCGCCGAGGATCGAGCCGCCTCGGACGCCCTGGACGATGACCGCGCTGTTCAGTCCTTTCTCGTCCGGCGCTGGCGCCCTGTAGGCTTTCGGCCGACCTGTCCACGCGCCAAGGCGGAGCAACTGGCGGACGACGTTTTTGTGAACGACGATCGCGCCCCGGTTGTCGCCGGCGGTCACGCGCACGTCCTGCTCCGGAGCGACATAGCGCACCAGCCACACGTCGGCCGTCCCACGTTGGGTGGTCGCGCGCCCGACCTTGACCCATCCGCCGGCGAGGATCCTAATCCTCGGCTGGGGACGGCGGCTGTGTTCGGCTTTGCGGATCAGCGCCTGGACGGCGTCCGTGTCGTCTCCGGAGACCTGCGCGGCGCCGTCCACCACGACCTGAGGAGTATAGACGTCGCGCGGTCCCAGCCGGCGCCCATAGGCCCTCTGCCGCGCGGTGAATTCAGGCTGGGCGAAGGTGTCCTTCCAGCCCAGATAGTCCCAGTAGTCCACGGACCATGTCAGAGCGATCACGCCTGGGGTTCCGGCCATGCGGGCGATCAGGCGGTTGGCCTGTTTGCAGGAGGCGCAGCCCTGGGCTGTGAACAGTTCGACCACCACAGGGCCCTTCGCCCCGGGACCCTTCGCGCAAGCCGACTCTGGCGCCGTTGTCGCTCCGGCAAGACCCCCCAACGTAGCGACCACTAGCAGATGCTTCAGCGCTTTCATTGCGCGGCAGTTAAACGGTCTTTGGTGCGCCGACCGTTCACGAAACCGTGAGCGATCAGGCGGACTTGGCGAGGTTGCGCAGCACGAAATTGAGCACGCCGCCGTTGCGGAAGTAGGCGAGCTCGGTGGCCGTATCGATCCGGCACCGCACCGGGAAGCGAGCGATCTTGCCGTCGGTAGGCCGATAAAGCTCGACCATCAGCTGGCGGCGCGGGTGGATGTCGTCCAGGTCGCGGATAGTGACGATCTCCTCGCCACTGAGACCGAGGCGTTGCCAGCCATCGGCGATGAACTGCAGCGGCAGAACCCCCATGCCGACGAGGTTCGAGCGGTGGATGCGCTCGAAGCTCTCGGCGATCACCGCCCGCACGCCCAGCAGCTTGGCGCCCTTGGCCGCCCAGTCGCGGGACGAACCCGTGCCGTATTCCTTGCCGGCGAAAACCACGGTCCCGCGACCTTCCGCCTTGTAGCGCATGGCCGCGTCGTAGATCGGCATCGTCTCTCCCGACGGGAAGTGCTTGGTCACGCCGCCTTCGATGTCGGGGGTCATCTTGTTGCGGATGCGGATGTTGGCGAAGGTGCCGCGCATCATCACCTCGTGGTTGCCGCGACGGGCCCCGTAGGAGTTGAAGTCGGCCTGGCTGACCTGATGCTGCGAGAGATATTCGCCCGCCGGCGAGGACTTGCGGATGTTCCCTGCCGGGCTGATGTGATCGGTGGTGATCGAGTCGCCGAAGATGGCCAGGATGCGCGCCTCGACAATGTCGGTCACCGGCTCGGGAGTCATGGTCAGGCCCTCGAAGTAGGGCGGGTTCTGCACGTAGGTCGAGCCCATCTCCCAGGCGTAGGTCTGGCCGCCGACGACCTTGATCGCCTGCCAGTTCTTGTCGCCCTTGAAGACGTTCGCGTAGCGCTCGGTGAACATGTCGGCCTTCACGACCTTGCGCTGCAGCTCGGCGATCTGCTCGTTGGTCGGCCAGATGTCCTTCAGGTAGACATCCTTCCCGCCCTTGCCCTGGCCAAGCGGCTCATTGACCAGGTCGATCGACATGTTGCCGGCCAGTGCGTAGGCGACCACCAAGGGTGGCGAGGCCAGGTAGTTGGCGCGCGTGTCGGGATTGACGCGTCCCTCGAAGTTGCGGTTCCCCGACAGCACCGAGACGGCGACCAGATCGCCTTCCTGGACGGCCTTGGAGATCGGCTCGGCGAGCGGGCCGGAATTGCCGATGCAGGTGGTGCAGCCGTAGCCCACCAGATTGAAGCCCAGGGCGTCGAGGGACTTGGTCAGCCCCGCTTCCTTCAGATAGTCGGTCACGACCTGCGAGCCGGGGGCCAGGGAGGTCTTCACCCACGGTTTTGTCTTCAGCCCCTTGGCGACGGCGTTCTTCGCGAGCAGCCCGGCGGCGATGAGGACGGATGGATTGGAGGTGTTGGTGCAGGAGGTGATGGCGGCGATCACCACATCACCGTTTCCCAGGCCATGGTCTTCGCCGGAGACGCTCACGCGGGCGCCGGCGGTCTCCTCGGTCTTGCCGAATTCGCCGGTGAGGGCGGTGCGGAACGCGCTGGCGGCGTCGGTGAGCAGAACGCGGTCCTGCGGCCGCTTCGGTCCGGCGAGCGAGGAGACGACGGTGGCGAGATCGAGCTCGAGGATGTCGGAGAACACCGGGTGCTCGGCGCCCGGTTCCACCCACAGGCCCTGGGCCTTGGCGTAAGCCTCCACAAGGGCCACGCGTTCAGGCGTGCGGCCAGTGGCCTCCAGGTAATCAACGGTGGCCCGAGTGATCGGAAAGAAGCCGCAGGTAGCCCCGTACTCGGGGGCCATGTTGGCGATCGTGGCCTGATCTTCCACGGTCAGGTGCTGCAGCCCCTCGCCGTAGTATTCAACGAACTTGCCGACCACGCCTTTCTTGCGCAGCATCTGGGTGACCGTGAGCACCAGGTCAGTGGCCGTGGCTCCTTCCGGTAGGGCGCCGGTCATGTGGAAGCCGATGACCTCGGGGATCAGCATGGGGATCGGCTGGCCTAGCATGGCGGCCTCGGCCTCGATCCCGCCCACGCCCCAGCCCAGCACCGAAAGACCGTTGACCATGGTGGTGTGGCTGTCGGTGCCGACGACCGTGTCCGGATAGGCGACGGTCTCGCCATCGGCCTCCGCGGTCCAGACGGTCTGGGCCAGGTTCTCCAGGTTCACCTGGTGGCAGATCCCAGCGCCCGGGGGCACGACCCGGAAATTGTTGAAGGCGGACGAACCCCACCGCAGGAAGCGGTAACGTTCGATGTTGCGCTCGTATTCCTTGGTGACGTTCTCCCCGAAGCTCTTGGCGGTGCCGAAGAAATCCACCATCACCGAATGGTCGATGACGAGGTCGACGGGATTGAGCGGATTGATCTTTTCGGGGTCGCCGCCGAGCTTGGCCAGGGCGTCGCGCATGGCGGCGAGGTCGACCACGGCGGGCACGCCGGTGAAGTCCTGCATCAGCACGCGGGCCGGGCGGAAGCTGATCTCGTGCTGCGTGGCGCCCCTGTTTT
>Ga0302314_10016186_pt1 | contig 12624 bp, 10 predicted proteins | sample III_Palsa_N2_3_FD_200533 | JGI IMG/M metagenome (GOLD analysis project Ga0302314, IMG submission 200533) | Peat permafrost microbial communities from Stordalen Mire near Abisko, Sweden - III_Palsa_N2_3 | ecosystem: Environmental > Terrestrial > Soil > Palsa > Peat permafrost | place: Sweden...
TCGCCTTCGCCCGGGGTGAGACCGGCGAGGCGATCGAGCCCACCCGGCTGACGGAGCTGATCGAGGCGGTCGCCGCCTCCGCGGTCCGCACAGGGGCGGCGGTTTCGGTAAGGGCGGAGCCGGACCTGACCGCCAACCTGCGCCCGAACACCTTCAAGCGGGCCCTGTCCAACTTGATCATGAACGCGGCGGCGCACGCCGAACACGTCGAGGTTACGGCCCTGACGCGTCCGTCCGGAGGCGTCGAGGTGACGGTGGACGACGACGGGCCGGGCATTCCACCCGATCGCTACGAAGAGGCGTTCAAGCCCTTCAGCCGCCTGGACGACGCCCGCAATCAGAACGAAAAGGGCGTAGGTCTGGGCCTGGCCATCGCCAGAGACGCCGCCCGCGCACTTGGCGGCGACGTCATTCTGGATCGCAGCCCTCTTGGTGGATTGCGTGCGACGGTTCGGCTACCAGGCTGAGCAGCGACGCCCGACGGCACAACAATTGCCGGCCAACGGCAAACATCGGGGAGGGTTATACCGTGGATCAAACCAAGCGCTGGCGCACGGCGTCGGCGGCTGTTTTGGCAAGTGCGGCAATCGCCGCGCCAGGCCTTGCCCACGCCCAGAACGCACCTCCCGTCGTTTCAGAGGTGGTGGTGATTGCGCCAACCCCCCTGCCCGGTTCTGGCGTCGATCGCGACAAGTCGCCAGGCGAGGTTCAGGTTCTGAACAGCGCCGACATCGCCTCCACCGGCGCACCCCACGCCTTGCGGTCGCTGAATGAGCAGATCGGCGCGGTCAATCTGGATTCCGCCGCTGGCAATCCCTACCAGCCGACCCTGTTCTATCACGGCTTCGAGGCTTCGCCGCTGCAGGGCGTGTCGGAGGGGCTGGCGGTCTATGTCGACGGGGTTCGCTTCAACCAGGCCTTCGGCGACACGGTGAACTGGGACCTGATCCCCGACATCGCGATCGAGCAGCTGACCCTGGAGGACGCCAATCCGGTGTTCGGATTGAACGCCCTGGGCGGCGCCCTCAACCTGAACCTCAAGACCGGGTTCGACTACAAGGGCGCCGAAGTGGATGCATCCGGCGGCTCGTTTGGCGCCCGCGAAGGCGAGTTCCAGTACGGCGCGGCCTATGGAAACACCGCCCTCTATGTCGCCGCGGACGCCGTCCATCAGGACGGCTGGCGCGACCTGCAGTCATCCGACATCAGCAACGCCTATGGCGACTTCGGCTGGCGAGGCGACGGCGCCGAAGTCCACCTGAGCGGGCGCTGGGCCAATACCGCCCTGAACGGACCCGGCACCGCCCCGGTGGAGCTGCTCGCCGCCGATTCCAGGGCGCAGTTCACCGCCCCCAACGCGATCCAGAACAACGATTGGAGCGCGACCCTAACCGGCGACTTCAAGCTGGGCGCCACCCTGTCGCTGGACGCGGAGGCCTATTACAGCGCCTTCCGGCAGGCGGTGGAGAACGGCAATTCCGCCAACGACACCCCCTGCAACGATGGCTCGGGCCTGTTGTGCGGCGACAGCGGCTACAGCACCACCACCGGCGGCGCAACCATCCCCGCCTTCCTCGGCCCCAGCCCCTTGGCCTATTCAGAGCTGGACGAGCAGACCACCAAGACGCGGGCCTATGGCGCGTCGGCGCAGCTGGTCAGCACCGCCGATCTGTTTGGGCTCGCTAACCACGGGGTTCTGGGCGGCAGCTTCGATGGCGCCAAGACCAACTTCGGCGCCATCTCCTACATCGGCGGCCTGACCACCGTGAGCCGGGTCTTCATCGGCCCGGGGGTGGTCATCGACGAGCCGGGCGACAACGTTCCGGTTGAAGTCGCCGTCACCGACGCGGACGGCGCCGTGTTTTTCACCGACACCCTGGACCTGACTTCGCGCCTATCGGCCACGGCCTCGGCCCGATACAACGACGTCGAGGTCGACCTGCATGACCAGCTGGGCGGCGACCTGACGGGCGACCATCATTACAGCCGCCTGAACCCGGCCATTGGCGGCGCCTATCGCGTCACCCCTTGGTTGACGGCCTACGCCGGCTATTCGGAGGCCAACCGAGCCCCGACCCCAGCGGAGCTTTCCTGCGCGGGGCCCAATGATTCCTGCAGCCTGGCCAACTTCTTCGTCGGCGACCCGAACCTGAAGCAGGTGATCGCCCATACCGTCGAGGCTGGGCTACGCGGCCGCGCGCCGGCGCTGGACGGAACCCTGTCCTACAACCTCGGCCTCTATCGCACCGATCTGACCGACGACATCGCCTTCATCAACAGCGTCACCCTGGGCCGCGCCTATTTCACCAACATCGGCGGCACGCGCCGCCAGGGCGTCGATGCGGAAGTCCGGTTCAAGGACAAACGCTGGGAGGCCTACGTCGCCTATTCCCACACCGACGCCACCTACCGCAGCGGGTTCGTGGAATCGGCCGGCAGCAATCCAGATGGCGACGTGAATGGCAACCTCACCATCGCCCCCGGCGACCGCCTCCCAGGCATCCCGCAAGACCAGGTCAAGCTGGGTGTCATCTTGCGCCCAACAGACCAGCTGAGCATCGGTGCGACGGCGGTGGGCCAGAGCGGCAGTTTCCTGTTCGGCGACGAGGCCAACCTCACGCCACAGCTGCCCGGCTTCTTCCTGGTGAACGTGAACGCCAGCTACCAGGTCACGGCGCATATTCAGGTTTTCGCCCGCGTCGATAACCTGACCGACGCCCGCTACTACACCTTTGGGACCTTCTCGCCGACCACCTCGGTCTATCTGGCCCAGGCGCCCAACGCGACCAATCCGAGAAGCTACAGCCTGGCGGCGCCGGTGGGCGAGTTCGGCGGGGTGAGGGTTAGCTTCTAAGCCCAACAAATCCGCGCGGTTTAAGTTACCCCGCCAATTCCTTCGACCGCTTCGTCGCCGCTTCCACAGCGGCGGCGGCCAGCGGCATCAGACCGCCCTCGCCCAGCCAGACCTTCAACGCCGCCTCGGTGGTGCCGTTTGGCGAGGTGACCTGGCGGCGGAGTTCGGCGGGTTCGGCGCCGGTGTGGTCGAGCAGAGCCGCGGCGCCGATCATGGTGGCGCGGACCAGATCCTTGGACGCTTGCGGCGAGAGACCTTGCGCCTCAGCCGCCGCCTCCATCGCTTCGACGAAGGCGTAGAGATAGGCCGGGGCCGATCCGGAGACGGCGGTCGCCGCGTCCATCAAGTCCTCGGACGGAAGTTCGACCGCCGCGCCGACAGGAGCGAAGAGCGCGCGCGCCCTTTCCCCAGCCACGGGCGTGTCGCAGACGATCGAGGCCACGCCCTTACCGATGGCGACGGCGGTGATGGGCATGACCCGCGCCACCGGCCGGCCGCCGAAGGCCGCGCTGAGGTCGGCCATACGCACCCCCGCGGCGATGGAGACGATCACGGCGTCGGGGTTTAGCGCGGCGGTCAGGCCGGCTGAAGCATCACGCCAGACCTGCGGCTTTACCGAAACCAGGATGGTCTTCGCCTCGGCCAGCACCTCATCGGGCGGATTGAGCCGCGCGCCAGCCTTGGCGGCGGCAAGGGCGGCTGGGCTGGGGTTGGGATCGCGGATGATCAGGTCGGAGGCCGCAAACGCCCTGGTCAGCGCCCAGCCTTCGATCAAGGCGCCGCCCATGCGGCCAGCGCCAAGAATCAGAATCGGAGTCATGGAGGATTTATCGGCAGACATGGGACTCTCAATAAGCATTCGCATTCCCCCGCCCTTGTGGCGGGGGCCCATTGAGCACTGACGTTAGTCGATCAGAATGGACGTCGCCACGTCCGAGCCCAGAACCCCGCCGTTCGAGCCCAATAGACCCCCGCCACGAGGGCGGGGGCACGAGGCAGGTTGGGGTGGGTTACGCCGTACCGGCGGTTTCGAACATGCAGGCGGCCATCGCCTCTTCCGGCGACTTGGAACCCTTCACCAGGAAGTCGAACGCCGGATAGAAGCGGTCGGCCGCTTCCACCGCCGCGTCGATCATCGAGGCGGCCTGAGCCAGGGTCGGACGCTCGCCATGGGGGAGCGACAGGGCGTGGCGGAAGACCACCTCGCCATCGTCGGCCCAGATCTCGAAATGGCCGAGCCAGATGCGCTGGTTGACCAGAGACAGCAGCTCATAGGCCGCCGGGCGCTTAACCTTGGCCGTGCGCATATCGAGCGACAGGCAAATCTGCAGGCAGTCCGCTTCCGGCCGCCAGGCGAACCAAAGCTCGTAATCTTTCCAGTCGCCAGCGAGGGCAAAAGCCAGATCGCCGTCGTCGGTCCGATCGAACGTCAGGTTTTCCGCGGCCAGAACGTGTTCGACAACGTCCAGGGGATCGAGGCCCAGATCCACGTCGTCTTCCTCGGAGTGGGGCGCGTCCATGAAAACCTCATCGCTACCAACGAGCCGACCCGGCGGTTTTCACCCCGATGAATCGCCCCAGTGTGCGAAGCCTAATCTGCTTCGCGGTGTTCGTCTCAACCAGCTTCTTGTCTCTGGCGAGCGAAACTCTCGTCCTAAGATTTAGTGCGCGGCGCTTTCTTCGCCTTCAGGCTCTCCACTTCGTCCCGCAAAACTTGGAGTTCGGCCTTGAGGGCGTCGAACTCATCGCGGCGAACGAGATCCAATTCGGCGGCAAGCTTGTCGGTCTGGGCGCGGAAGGCCGTTTTGGCCTCCTCGCCAGCCGCCTGGGCGATACCCAGGGCTGCGTTCGTAAGTTTGGAAAACTCGTCCAGGAATGGATTCTGAGTCTGCATGGTGTCTTATTATGGGAAAACGATGCGGATGCGAAGCGGCCTTGTTGTCACGTCGCCTAAGATTTACCCACGCCTGATAAACCAGCGCGACCGCTACAGGAGGCGTCAGGCTTGCCCTTCCCGAATTTCGACCCCGTTCTGATCCACATTGGACCGCTGGCGATCCGCTGGTACGCCCTGGCCTATATCGCCGGGATACTGTTGGGCTGGTGGTACTGCGCCCAGCTGGTGAAGAAGACCGACCTGTGGACGCCAGCCGTCCCGCCGATCAGCCCGCGTCAGATCGACGACCTGGTGCTGTGGATCACCGTCGGGGTGATCGTCGGCGGCAGGGCCGGGTCCGTGCTCTTTTACGGCCGCGATCAATACGCCGACCATCCCCTGGATGTGTTCGCCATCTGGAAGGGCGGCATGTCGTTCCACGGCGGCTTCATCGGCGTGACCGTCGCCCTGGCCGTCTATTCCCTGGTCAACAAGATCGACATGCTGCGGCTGGGCGACCTGGTCGCCCCTTGTGTGCCGTTCGGCCTTTTCTTCGGCCGCATCGCCAACTTCATCAATGGGGAGCTGTGGGGCCGCCCGACCACCCTGCCCTGGGGCATCATCTTCCCCGGCGCGCCGGACGCCTTGCCGCGCCACCCGAGCCAGCTTTATGAGGCGGCCCTCGAGGGCCTGTTGCTGTTCCTGATCCTGCGCCTCGCGACTCACCGGCTGCACTGGCTGCGGCGGCAAGGGGCGATCACCGGCCTGTTCATGCTGTTCTACGGCCTGTTCCGCATCCTGCTGGAAAACGTGCGCCAGCCCGACGCCGGCCTCGATGACTTCCCGCTCGGCCTGACCATGGGCATCATCCTGTCGGTCCCGATGGTGCTCGCGGGCGCGTGGCTGATCTGGCGCGCCAGCCGGTTGCCGCCCGCCACAGAGGTCGCGACGGTCGAACCGCCGGCGGCATGAGTCTGAAAGATCGGCTCATCGCCGAAATCAGCGCGACCGGCCCGATGACCGTCGCCCAATACATGACGGCCTGCCTGCACGACCCGCTGGACGGCTACTATGCGACGCGGCCGGCCTTGGGCGAGGACGGCGACTTCATCACCGCGCCGATGATCTCGCAGATGTTCGGCGAATTGATCGGCCTGTGGGCGGTGGAGACCTGGCGCGGAATGGGCGCGCCGCCCCGGGTGCTGCTGGCCGAGATTGGGCCGGGAACCGGGGCGCTGATGCACGACGCGCTGCGCGCCGCCCGGTTGGACCCGGCCTTCATCGCCGCCGCCGAGCTGTGGCTGATCGAGACCAGCGCGCCGCTGATCACGCGCCAGCGCAAACGGCTCGCGGACGGCCCGCTAAGGTCGAGCTGGGCCACCAGCCTCACTGATCTGCCGCCTGAGCTTCCCCTCATCCTGATCGGCAATGAGCTGCTCGACTGCCTGCCGGCGCGCCAGTTCGTGCGCACCGAGGCCGGCTGGGCCGAGCGAATGGTCGGCCTGTCTGGCGACAACGCCCTGGCCTTCGGCCTGGCGCCGGCCGAGATGAAGGAGCCCGCGATGGGCGTCCCACCGGGTGTCGTCGTCGAGATTTCCGAGGCTCAGCGCGCTTTCGCCGCCGAGCTCGCCACGCGGATCGCTCGGCACGGCGGCGCGGCGCTGCTGATCGACTACGGGCGCGACCAGCCGGGCGGCCTCGGCGACACCCTGCAGGCGCTGAGCCGGCACGGGAAGGTCGATCCCCTCGCCGCGCCAGGCGAGGCGGACCTGACCGTCCACGCCGACTTTCCCGCTGTCCTCGCGGCGGCTCAAGGTGCTGGCTCGCGAACGGCGCTTCTGTCCCAGCGCATCTTCCTTCAGCGGTTAGGGATCGACCAACGGGCCGCGGCCCTATCGCGCGCCCGGCCCGACCAGTCGCCGGTCATCGCCCGCCAGCTTGCGCGGCTGATCGATCCCGACCAGATGGGAGACCTGTTCAAGGCCGCCTGCTTCTATTCCGCGAACGGCCCGGTCCCACCCGGCTTCGAGGACACCCATGACTGATCTGGCGCCGCTGCAATCGGCGATGCTCGCGAAACTGCCGGGCGTGCGTCACGCCTTCTTCACCCGCAAAGGGGGCGTCTCCCGTGGCATTTACGACAGCCTGAACGTGGGGTTCGGCTCAGGCGATGAGGAGGCGCTCGTGCGCGAGAACCGCACGCGCGCCGCCGGCTGGTTCGGCGTCGGATTCGACGCGTTGGCCACCGTCTATCAGATCCACTCGGCCATCACCCACCCGACCGTCGCCAAATACCCCACGCCGCCGCAGGGGGACGCCATGGTCACCGGGGCCAAGAGGCTGGTGCTGGGCGTGCTTTCGGCCGATTGCGCGCCAGTGCTGATCGCCGACGCCGAGGCCGGGATCGTAGCGGCGGCGCACGCGGGCTGGCGCGGTGCGCTGGGCGGCGTGGTCGGCTCGGCGGTTGAAGCGATGGTCGCCCAGGGCGCCGATCCCGGCCGGATGGTCGCCGCCGTCGGACCCTGTATCGCCAAGGCGTCCTATGAGGTGGGCCTGGAGTTCCTGTCGGCCTTCACCAACGAGGACGCGGGCTTCGACCGCTTCTTCGAGGCCGGCGATGGCGCTGACAAGCGCCAGTTCGACCTGCCGGCGTTCGTGTTGCATCGGCTTGAGCAGGCCGGCGTCGCCGAGGCCGAATGGGTCGGCGCCGACACCTGCGCCGAGGGGGAGCTCTTCTTTTCCAACCGCCGCGCGTTCAAAACCGGCGAACCCGACTATGGGCGGCTGTTGTCGGCGATCATGATCGAGGCTTGATCGCCCCAAGATGGCGTCAGGCGGCGACCAAGCCCTGCTCGCCGACGTCGTTCACCACCCGATTGATCACCTCGAACAGGTGACCCGCCGACACCGGCTTGGCCACATGGGCGTCGGCGCCAGCGGCGTGGCTTTCGTAAACATCGTCCGGCTGGGCATTGGCCGAGACCATGATGATTGGCGTCTTGGGCCGGCCCGTCTCCGCCTCCAGCGCACGGATGGCGCGCACGGCGGTGACGCCATCCATCACCGGCATCTGGATGTCCATGAAGACCAGGTCGAAGCCTTCGGAACGCCAGAGTTCAACGGCTTGGCTGCCGTCGTCAGCCAGGACGCAGTCGATCCCCGCGCCGTTCAAGATAAGGCTCAGGACCCGCTGGTTGGTGCTGTTGTCGTCGACCACCAGGGCTCGCGCACTGTCTTGTGATGGCTTTACGTCGTCCGCCTCGACGGGGGCTTCAACATGTGGCGCCAGCGCGAGTGGCAGGGTGAGGGCGAACACCGAGCCGCCTTCTGGCCGGTTCTCCGCCGTGATCCGGCCGCCCATGTGCTGGGAGAGGTCCTGCGATACGGACAGGCCAAGTCCGCTGCCGCCATAGCGGCGAGTGCTCGATCCATCCGCCTGTTCAAAACGGGCGAACAGGCGCGCCTTGTCAGCCGGATCAAATCCGATCCCGGTGTCGATGACCGATATGGTGATTTCGCCAGCGCTCGCGGCGGCCGAGACCAGCACCTCGCCGCTATCGGTGAATTTGATCGCGTTCGACACCAGGTTGGTCAGGATTTGTTTGACCCGCGCCTCGTCCCCGAGGAACCGCAGGTCCGCACCGGCGTCGATCTCGACGCGTAACTGCAGGCCCTTGTCTTCGCTCTGCGGGGCCAGCAAGGCGCAGACCTGATTCACTGTCGCGCCGAGTTGGAACGGCGCGCTTTCGATCTTTATCGCGCCGGCCTCCAGGCGCGACATGTCCAGAAGATCAGCCAGCAGCCGGTCCAACACCGAGCCGGACGCCTGGATGATCGAGACCAGTTCGGCCTGCCGCATCGTTAAAGGCTCTTGCGCCAACAACCCGGCCACGCCCATCACGCCGTTCATCGGCGTGCGCAGTTCGTGGCTCATGTTGGCGAGGAAGACGCTTTTGGCGCGATCGGCCGCCTGGGCGGCGTCGCGCGCGACCGTCAGATCCTGAGCCTGTTGCCGCAGTTCGGTGATGTCCGTGTACGAGGAGACGATCCCGCCGTCCGGCGTGTGGTTGTTGGAGATTTGAAAGACACGGCCGTCCGGCGCCGGCTGTTCGCGGACGCTGGAGGCCTCCCGTCTGGCCCGCAGCAGGTCGGCCATCCATTCGGTCTCTTCTCCGGCCGGCGCCAGGATGGCGCCTGCCTGCACCGCGTGCTCGAGAATTTCGGCGTAGGTCAGGCCGATCTCGCTCCTGATCCCGAGCGCCGCCTGACCGCGTTGATAGGCCTCGTTGCAGAACACCAGCCGGTCATTGGCGTCGAAATAGGCTAGCCCGTTCGGCGTCGCCTCGAAGGCGCCATTGAGTAGTTTGAGCGCTGAGGTGCGCGCCCTCGCGGCGAAGGTTATGGTGCAGACCGCCGCCAGCAGGATCGCCAGGGTCAGCCCCCCGACCCACAGCGCGATGGTGGTGCGCGGGACGGTTCCGAGCGGCGCCAGAATGCGGGGGTCGGGCGCAATCCGAAGGCCTGCCATACCAAGGAAATGCAAGGTGCAGACCGAAAGCGTGAGGCTCAGCGACGCCAGCACGAACCGGCGGCCCTCGCTACGTCCGCCGAGCACGCGCATTGACAGCGCCGACAAACCTAAGCCGGCCGCGACGGACGCCAGGACATAGGCCGGGTCCCAACTCATGACGCCGGCGGTATGCAGCGCTAGAGTACCATAGTAGTGCATGGCGCCCACGCCGGTGACGAACAGGAGGGCCCAGGCGGGCAGCCGCGCAGGCCCCTTCATCCGGTCCGCTACGAAGACCGCCGCCGTGGTGAACGCCAGGGCGATAAGCAGGGAGATCGCCGCGCCGACGGCGTCATAGCTGGCGGGAACACCAGGGTCGAAGGCCAGCATGCAGATGAAGTGGGTGGCCCAAATTCCAGATCCGCCCACCAGGCCGGCGTAAAGCCGCCACCAATCCCCCTCACGCTCGCCGCGTTCGGCGCCGGTCATGAACATCCACAATGTGGTCAAACTCGCCATGAGACTGACCACGGCGGCCATCAGCACCAGCCAGAGGTTATGCTGATGACCGACACAAAGGAATGTTTGGAACATGGCCCTTCCCGAACAAGACAAGGGCGTTATCGGATAACGGGGATAATTCCGACTTAACAGTGAGCGAATCTCAAAGTTACAACTTTTTGCCGCCTCAATACTGAATACTACGTCTGGTTGGTGACGACCCATGAATGTCTGGGTGATCGATAGGGGCGCCTTCGCGCCGAGGCAAAGCGCCCGCGCTCGGCTCCAGCCTCGTCCGCATACCGACGATCGCGAATATCCATACCCGTTAACGCCGTTTGAGGCTTGCCCCCAACGCCTCGCCTGTTAGAAGCCCCGAGCGACAGCCGACCCCCATAGAGGCCGACCATGAAGCTGCTCGCCGGCAACTCCAACCGCACCCTGGCTCAAGCCATCGCCAGCTATCTCGACCTGCCGCTGACGCGCGCGCAGGTGCGCAAGTTCGCGGACAACGAACTTTTCGTCGCCATCGATGAGAATGTTCGAGGCGAGGACGTCTTCCTGATCCAGTCCACCAGCTTCCCGGCCAACGACCATCTGATGGAGTTGCTGATCTGCATCGACGCCCTGACCCGGGCGTCGGCCAAGCGGATCACCGCCGTGCTGCCCTATTTCGGTTACGCGCGTCAGGATCGGAAAATGGGCGGCCGCACGCCGATCTCGGCCAAGCTGGTGGCCAACCTCATCACCCGCGCCGGCGCCGACCGGGTGCTGACGATGGACCTGCACTCCGGGCAGATTCAGGGCTTCTTCGACATTCCCACGGACAACCTGCTGGCCACCCCCGTCCTGGCCGAGGACATCCGCGACAACTACGAAAAATCCAGAGAGTTGATGATCGTCTCGCCGGACGTGGGCGGCGTGTCCCGCGCCCGCGCCATCGCCGATCGCCTCAACGCCGACCTTGCCATCGTCGACAAGCGCCGCTCGGCGCCGGGCCAGAGCGAAGTGATGAACATCATCGGCGACGTCAAAGGCCGACGCTGCATCGTGTTCGACGACATCGTCGATGGCGGCGGCACGCTCTGCAACGCCGCCACCGCCCTGATCGATGCCGGCGCCAGCGAAGTCTCCGCCTATGTCAGCCACGGCGTCCTGTCGGGTCAGGCCGTGCAGCGGGTGGAAAACTCGGCGCTGAAAGAGGTGGTGGTCACCAACTCCATCGAGGCGGATGACCGGGTCAAGGGCAGCGACAAAATCCGTGTCGTGAGTGTCGCGCCACTGATCGGCGAGGCGATCCGCCGGATCGCCAATGAAGAATCGGTCTCTAAACTGTTCGACTAAAGCTTAGCCGTAGGGAAACCGGTATAAATCCGGTCAAGAAACGGTAAACCATACGCGCCATAATCTCGACGCGACCGCTGTTTAGCGGGCATATCTTTGTTGAGAACAACGCAGGGGAGAGCGGCATGTTGCGCGTTCTGAACATCCGCCATTCGCTCGCCGCGCTGATCCTGGCGGCGGCCGTCTCTGGCTGCAGCACGCCGCCGCCTCCACCGCCGCCGCCTCCGCCGCCACCCGCGCCGCCGCCGATCGCGTTGTCCGGGACAGTGGTCCAGGACGCCGCCGGCTATCAGGCCTATATGCGCCGGGACGCCGCCCTCAACGACGACTTCCACAACGGCGAGGACGTCGCCCAGTCGCTCCAGATCGGCGCGTCCTATGACGCCGTCCAGCTACTGCAGGGCGCGATCGCCTATGGCGCCGTCGCGGCGCTGCAGGACCCCACCTTCGTCGCCTCCCTGCGCAAGTTCGCCGTCGATCCCGATGGGCGCCAGCAGATGGCTCGCACCATCATGAACGACCCCAACTACGTCACCGCCATCACCGGCGCCGACAGCGCGGCCGGCCTGGTGGAAGCGGCGCTCATCGGCATCGCCAAGCCGGTGGTCGACAAGGGCGCGGGCGTCAAACAGGAAGCCTACGACATCCAGCATCAGGCTTGGTCGAAGGAGTTCGTGCCCAACCGAGACGAGCGCCTGCTCGCCGCCAAGACCAGCTCGCCCGACGCCATGAAGGCCTCTAGCGAGGACGTCCAACGGCTCGGCGACGCCGCCACCGGCGCAGCCCCCCTGTCCATTACCGGCGATCCGGCCAAGGCGCCCTATCCGCCCGTGGTGGTTCACGCCCTGGCGGTCGCGGCTCTGGCGGCCCTCGGTCAGGCCGGCGACGACAAGGCGCCGCTGATCATCTCAATGCTTGGCGACGCCGGCAGCCAGAAGTGCCTGGATATGGCCAAGCTCAACCTCTACCAGTGCCTGGCCGTCGCCAAGCCTAACTATGAGGATGTGTTCTGCCTCGGCCAGCACGCCCTCGCCGACACCGGGGAGTGCATGGAATACGCCGCGGGCGTGCCGGAGCCGGTCACCACGCCGATCGCGATCTCCTCTACAGAGGTCGCTTACGGGGCCAAGGCGCCCCCCGCGCACGCCAAGAAGAAAAAGAAGAGCGACGGGGCTTGATCGCCCCGATTAAACAGCGTCTTCACACCGTTGCGTGGCCGGGCTTTAGCGTGTATCTAGCCCGGCCAAATTCATCCGACCCACGCCGCGCGGTCAATGCGCGGCGTTTCGTTTCGAGAGCCTGACACTACAATGGCCGATATTGTCCTGAACGTCGAAGTCCGCGAACAACAAGGCACGGGCGCCGCGCGCGCCGTCCGCCGCGAAGGCAAGGTGCCGGGCGTGCTGTATGGCGGCGCGGAAGCGCCGGTGGCCATCACGGTCCGCTCGGGCGAGTTCCGCAAGGCGCTCTACACCGGCAAGCTGCTGGGCCACCTGGTGACCCTGAAGTACGGCGACGAAAGCCAGCCGGTCATCGCCA
>Ga0302314_10016187_pt1 | contig 12624 bp, 10 predicted proteins | sample III_Palsa_N2_3_FD_200533 | JGI IMG/M metagenome (GOLD analysis project Ga0302314, IMG submission 200533) | Peat permafrost microbial communities from Stordalen Mire near Abisko, Sweden - III_Palsa_N2_3 | ecosystem: Environmental > Terrestrial > Soil > Palsa > Peat permafrost | place: Sweden...
CGCATCGAGGGCAAGATCGTTGGCCACACCCAGCGGGCCAGCGATGGCTTCATCGAATCGGTGATCCTGGAGCGCGGCCAGACGGTCGACGGCGAGCTTTTCATCGACTGTTCGGGCTTTCGCGGTTTGCTGATCGAACAGGCTCTCGGGGCCGGTTTCGAGAACTGGTCGCACTGGCTGCCTTGCGACCGGGCCCTCGCGGTTCCCTGCGCTTCGGTGGCGCCCCTGACTCCCTACACCCGGTCGACGGCGCGCGAAGCGGGCTGGCAATGGCGCATTCCGCTGCAGCACCGCATCGGCAATGGCTATGTCTATTGCAGCGAACACATCAGCGATGACCAGGCGGCGACCACCCTGCTCGGCAATCTCGACGGGGAGGCGCTGGCCGACCCACGGCCCCTGCGCTTCACCACCGGTAAGCGCAAACGGGCTTGGGTGAAGAATGTCGTGGCCGTCGGCTTGGCTGGCGGTTTCCTGGAGCCGCTCGAATCCACCAGCATCCATATGATCCATACGGCGCTGTTCCGTCTGCTGGCTCTGTTTCCCGACCGGAGGTTCGCCAGCGCCGACATCGACGCCTACAACGCCCAGACGGATACCGAATACGCCTGGATCCGCGATTTCATCATCGCGCACTATAAGGTGGTCGGCGGCGCCTCGCCGCTATGGCGCTACTGTCGGGCCATGGCGATTCCCGACTCCTTGCAAGAAAAGCTCGATATCTTCGCCTCGGCGGGCCGAATATTCGCTGATAAGCACGACCTGTTTCGCGAGGTGTCGTGGATCCAGGTCCTGATCGGCCAGGGCCTGATACCGGAACGTTACGATCCGGCGGTAGATATAACGTCTACGGACGAAATCCTGGCGCACTTGGACGGTGTCGAGCAGACCATCAACAAATGCGTGGACGTCATGCCGTACCACGGCGACTATATTGCAAACACTTGCCGCGCCGAGCCGCAAGGCCTCCGCCAAATGGCGACGCCATGAGGCGATTCCGTCGGAGGAGTGGTTGTTCCGCACCCTGATCGTTTCGCTGCTCGGCGCCACGGCGCTTGCGCCGTCGGCCCGGGCGGTCACGCTCCACCCGCTGCCGGACGGGGTCGAGTTCCGCGCCGGCGACCTGATTGAGCGCATCACGGCCCTGCGCGACGACGTAGTGCGAGTACGCGTGGGCCCGCAGGGGGCCTTGCCGGAGGACGCTTCCTGGGCCGTGCTTCCAGCCTCGCGGACGGCGCACGCGACCGTCACGCCGACGGCGACCGGCTTTACCACGAAGGACGTCGTGGTGCGGATCGACCCCGCCGATGGCCGCCTGACCATCGAAGATCGCGCCGGCCGCACGATCCTGGCCGACGCCCCAGACCGTCACCTCAGCTACGGCGGCAAGACGTTCGAGGTGCGGCAAGTGCTCCCGGCCGACGAGCACATCCTCGGCCTCGGCGATAAGACCGGCCCGCTCGATCGCCGCGGCCAGGCCTTTTCGATGTGGAACACCGACGCCTTCGGCTGGCGGGAGTCGAGCGATCCTCTCTACAAGAGCATTCCCTTCTTCGTCGGGGTGAACGATGCGGGACGGGCCTACGGCCTCCTGTTCGACGATACCTGGCGCAGTTGGTTCGATTTCGGCCGCACCGATCCGCGCGTCCTCACCTTCGGGGCAGAGGACGGTCCGCTGGACTATTACGTTGTCGCCGGTCCGACGCCGAAGGACGTGGTCGAAGCCTACGCGTGGCTCACCGGTCCTTCGCCGATGCCGCCGCTTTGGGCCCTCGGCTTCCAACAATCGCGCTACAGCTACATGAACGACGCCGAGGTGCGCGCCATCGCCGCCCGCCTGCGAGCCGAGAAGATCCCCGCCGACGCCATCTATCTCGACATCGACTACCAGGACCGCAATCGCCCGTTCACGGTCAACACCCAGGCCTTTCCGGACCTCAAGGGCCTGGCGGGCGATCTGAAGACCGAAGGTCTGCATCTGGTGTTGATCACCGACCTGCACATCGCCGACCAGGCGGGCCAGGGCTATGCGCCCTACGACACTGGCGCGGCCGGCGACCACTTCCTGAAGGCGCCGGACGGCAAGCCCTATGTCGGCGTCGTCTGGCCAGGCCCGTCGGTGTTTCCCGATTTCACCCGGACCGTCACGCGCGCCTGGTGGGGCGGGCTCTATCGCGACTTCGTCAGCGACGGCGTCTCCGGGTTCTGGAACGACATGAACGAGCCGGCCGTGTTTGACGGCCCCGGCCACTCCATGCCGCTCGACATTGTCGACCGGATTGACGAGCCCGGCTTCGCCGCCCGCACCGCGGCGCAAGCCGAGATCCACAACATCTATGGCATGCAAAATTCGCGGGCGACCTTCGACGGCCTGCTGGCGCTGGCGCCGGACGAGCGTCCGTTCGTCCTCACCCGGGCGAGCTACGCCGGCGGCCAGCGTTATGCCTGGACGTGGACCGGCGACAACGACTCCACCTGGAACCATCTGGCCCTCAGCATCCCCCAACTTGAGAACCTCGGCATGAGTGGTTTCGCTTGGTCCGGGGCGGACGTCGGCGGCTATGCGGGCTCGCCCAGCCCCGAGCTCCTGACCCGATGGGTCGAGGTCGCCGCCTTCACGCCGATGTTCCGCGACCACTCGGGCAAGGGGACGGCCCGGCACGAGCCGTGGGTCGACGGGCCGGCGCAGACCGCGATCCGCCGCCGCTTTATCGAGGCGCGCTATCGCCTGATGCCCTATCTCTACGCCCTGGCCGACGAGGCCAGCCGCACCGGCCTGCCGGTGATGCGTCCGCTGATCCTCGAGTTCCCGACGGCGGCGGCCTATCTACGCCAGACCGGCCCCGAATTCATGCTGGGCGCGGACTTGCTGGTGGCCCCGCAGCCCGATTTCGACACCCGCGACGACTATGAGGCCGTGCTGCCGGGCACGGGCTGGTACGACTATTGGACCGGCTTGCCCGTGCCGGCCTTAGCCCAGGTGGGCGGGGGCGGCGACGTCGTCCATGAAACCCCGACGCTCGACCGCCTGCCGGTGTTCGTGCGGCCAGGCTCCATCCTGCCGCGCCAGCCGCTGGTCCAGAGCACCTCGGAGCGCCCGGACGGACCGCTGGAGCTGGCGGTCTATCCAGGTCCCGACTGCCATGGAACGCTCTACGCCGACGACGGCCACAGCCGCGGCCGCGAGCGCGGCCAGTTCCTGCGCCAGAGCGTGCGCTGCGAGGTGCGCGGTGGCCGCCTGACGGTGACCTTCGAGCAGCGCCAGGGCGTCTATTCGGCCTGGTGGAAGACCCTGGCGGTGACGATCCACGGCTGGACGCGGGCCGACGCGAAGGTGAGCCTCGGCGGCGCGCCGATACCCGCGACTTTCGACCCCGCTGGCCAGGTTCTCAGCGTGGCGCTGCCCGACCAGGCCGGTCCGGCGACGCTGACCATCGAATGAAAATCCCGGCGGCGCTGCTGGCCCGGGCCCTGTTGTGGGCGCTGGCGGAGTGGCGCGACGCCGCGGCCATCGTAGGGAACTCGGCGGCGGGGAGGGGCGGGCGGTGAAACCGAGGCTGAGCCGGGTTCAGATCTTCAACATGTCGTTCGGCTTCATGGGTATCCAGATGGGATTCGCCCTGCAGAACGCCAACACCAGCCGCATCTTTCAGACCTTGGGCGCCGACGTCGACGCCCTGCCTTATCTGTGGATCGCCGCCCCGCTCACCGGGCTCCTCATCCAGCCGATCATCGGCCACATGAGCGACAAGACCTGGGGGCCGCTCGGCCGGCGCAAACCCTATTTCCTGGCGGGCGCGGTGCTGGCCGCAGCGGCGATGATCTTCATGCCCAACGCTCCCGTCCTGTGGGCGGCGGCGGCGTGTCTGTGGCTGATGGACGCCGCCATCAACGTCTCCATGGAGCCGTTCCGCGCCTTCGTCGGCGACCTCCTGCCCGATGAGCAGCGCACGGCGGGCTACGCTGCCCAGAGCTGGTTCATCGGCGTGGGCGCGGTGGCCGCCTCGGCCTTCCCATGGATCCTGGCCCACCTCTTTCACGTCGCCGATCAGGCCGCGCCGGGCGTGACGCCAGACAGCGTCCGCTTCGCCTATTGCATCGGCGGCGCGGCCCTGCTGGCCTGCGTGCTGTGGACGGTGGCTTCCACCCGCGAATATCCGCCCGCCGAGGCGCGCGCCTTCGAGCCGGCCAACAGCCCGCGCGCGGCGCCGGCGGGTGAGGGGCCCACTGCGACGAGCCTCATCGGCCTCGGCCTCGCCTGCGCGGCCCTCGGCGGCGCGAGCGCCATTTGGCTGCACCTCGCCCACGCAGACCTCGGACCGCAGCTCCTGGGCGCGCTCGTCTTCGCCTTCGGCGCGGTGGCCGTCGCCGCCGGCGCCCTCAAACGCCTTGGCGCCACGCGCAACGGCTTTTCCGAAGTCATGGACGACCTCTTCCGCATGCCGCCGGTGATGCGCCGCCTGGCGGTGGTGCAGTTCTTCACCTGGTTCGCGCTCTTCGCCCTGTGGATCTACGCGACGCCGGCGGTGACCGCCTTCCACTATGGGGCGGCGCCGGGCACGGCGGCCTACAACGACGGGGCCGACTGGGTGGGCGTCCTGATGGCGGCCTACAATGGCGTGGCGGCGGCGGCGGCCTTCACTCTGCCGGCCCTGGCCCGGCGCCTCGGCCGGCGCGGCGCGCACATCGCCTGCCTGACCCTGGGCGCCGCGGGGCTCCTGTCCTTCCCGCTGATCCACGATCCACGGTGGCTGCTCATCTCGATGATCGGCGTCGGCTTCGCCTGGGCCTCGATCCTGTCGACGCCCTATTCAATCCTCTCCAGCGCCGTGCCCCCGGCCAAGATGGGCGTCTACATGGGCATCTTCAATTTCACCATCGTCATGCCCCAGCTGCTGGCGGCGACGCTGCTGGGCCTGGCGCTCAAGACCTTCCTCGGCGGCCACGCCATCTGGGCGCTCGTCCTCGGCGGCGTCTGCTTCCTGGCCGCCGCCCTGGCCACCCTGGCGGTGCACGACCCGGCGGGCGAGCGGGTCTGGCGAGCATAGACCGTTCGGCGGGTTTCACTTGCGCGCTGGACGAGGCGGGGCGACGGTGAGCCGGCACGGAGAAGAGCCCATGACGCGCTTGTTGTTCGTCGGCCTTGCCGCGTGGGCGTCGCTTTCCGCCCTGCCCTGTCAGACTTGGCCCGACACCATCGGCCGAGGGCCTGAAGCATGCCCCCGCGCCGCGATCGTCGACCTGAACAACAGGTTCGCGGCGGACATGCGCAAGAAGGCCTTTGACGATGTCATCGGCCTCTATGAGCCGGACGCGTCGTTCAGCAACGCCGCGGATCCGGCGATCACGGGAACCGCCGCCCTTCGCCGCCTGTACGCTACCGTATTCGCGACCTACGATTCCGACCTGCACCTTGGCCCGGGAGCTCTGTCGGAGACGCCAACCGCAGCAGGGCGGCTTTGCCGTTACGACGGCGCCTACGCCGAGCACCTTGGCGTCCGCGCGACTGGCAAGGTTCTGTCGGTCAAGGGCCACTACAGCTTCACCTCTCGGCGAAGCCCCGACGGGCGGTGGCGTTACGTTATCATGTCTTGGGGACCATAGGAGCGCGTCCCGCCCAGCTTTCCAGTCCCTAGGTGGCGCGGCGTTCCATCATCTCGGCGAAGCGGCGGAAGAGGTGCAGGGCGTCGCCGGGGCCGGGGGAGGCCTCGGGGTGGTGCTGAACCGAGAACACCGGCTTGCCGTCGAGGATAAGGCCGGCATTGCTGCCGTCGAACAGCGACACATGGGTCTCGGAAAGCCCGGCGGGCAGGCTCTCGCGCGCCACGGTGAAGCCGTGGTTCATGGAGACGATCTCCACCTGGCTGGTGGCGAGGTCCTTGACCGGATGGTTCGCGCCATGATGGCCCTGGTCCATCTTCTGCGTCGTCGCGCCGAGCGCGAGGGCCAGCAGCTGGTGGCCCAGGCAGATGCCGAACACCGGCACGCCGCTCTCGATGAGCCCCCGGATCACCGGCGCGGCGTATTCCGCCGTCGCGGCCGGGTCGCCGGGGCCGTTGGAGAGGACCACGCCGTCGGGCTTGCGGGCCAGGATCTCGTGGGCGCTGGCCGTGGCGGGAGCCACGCTCACCCGCGCGCCGATGGAGACCAGCGAGCGCAGGATGTTGCGCTTGACACCATAGTCGACGACCACGACGTGGCGGCGATCGTCGCCTTCGCCGTGGCCGAAACCCTGCGGCCAGCTCCAGCCGCCCTCGGCCCAGTCGAACGGCTTCTCCGCCGAGGCGTCCTTGGCGAGGTCGAGGCCGACGAGGCCGCTCCAGGCCTGGGCGCGGGCCACCAGGGCGTCGATGTCGAAGACGCCGTCGGGCGCGTGGGCGACGACACCCAGCGGCATGCCCTGTTCGCGGATGCGGCGGGTGAGGGCGCGGGTGTCGATCCCCGAGAGGCCGATGACGCCGCGGCCGGCCAGCCAGCCGGTCAGGTCGCCGGCCGCGCGCCAGTTGGCCGCCGGCGTCGGGGCGTCGCGGAAGATCGCCGCGCGCGCGGCCGTCGCGGCCCCGCCGGCCACCTGCTCGACGTCCTCGGCGTTGGCGCCGACATTGCCGATATGCGGGAAGGTGAAGACGACGATCTGGTCCATGTAGGACGGGTCGGTCAGGATCTCCTGATAGCCGGTCATGGCGGTGTTGAAGCACACTTCGCCCAGCGCCTCGCCGACGTCGCCGCAGCCGTGGCCGGGAAACACCGTTCCGTCGGCCAGGGCGAGAAGGCCTGTGACGCCGGCGGGCAGGTCAGGGCGCACGTCGATATCCTTGAAGAGGGGGCGGCCGGGGGGTAGCGAGCGCCGCCCTCGGCGTCAACTGGAGGGACGGGTGGGAGCGCGTTGGAGCGGGTGGGTATCCGGCTCGAGGCTCCGCAAGTCGAGGCCGCGCGTCTCGACTCCGAACCGGACGACAAGGCCGAGCGCCAAGAGGGTCGGCGCCGCGATCGCGGCGGCGGCCAGGCCGAGCGGCGGCGTCAAGGCTGCGATGCTTAGCGCCTGGGCGAAAACCCCGCCGCCCTTGGTGCAAGCGGCCACCAGGCCCGTCGCACGACCTCGCACGCGTAGCGGATAGCACTCGGCGGCGTAGGGCAGGAGGATCGCCAGCAGGCCGTTGCTGCCGGTGATGAGCAGGGCGACAGGCAGGAGCGGGTCGCCGCCGGCCTTGGCGCTCAGCAATAGCACCCAGGCAAGCCCGCCCAGCGTCAGCCCAATCACGGCCACGAGCGACCACTTTGTGCTCCAGCGGCTGTACATGAAGGCGCAAACGAAGACTGTCGGCACAGCGAAAAGCGCGGACTCAGCCAATAGCCGCGAGGAGGCTCCCATGCTGTAGCCGTGGGCCACCAGGTCTGAAGGCAGCCAAAGCAGCAGACCGAAGTTCACGAATCCCCAGGCGGTGGCGGCGGTGGTCAATGCCGCTGTGCGGCCGATGAGGTCGGGCGTCCATAGCTTGGGCGCATGACCCTGGTGAGAGGATCCGTGGCCGATCACTTCGGTCGGATCCTCCTCGCCTTCAACTAGAGTTCGGCTGTGGGCGCCAAACCTGGCCATGACGGCGCGCGCCTCGGCCCCTCGACCGCGAGCCAGGAGAAACTTGGCGGATTCCGGGATCAGGCCGCCCAAGAGCACGAGGGTAAGGCCGGTGGGCAGGTTGATAAGCCAGAGTATGCGCCAACTGAAGAACGGTACGAGCAACGTCGAACAGCCGCTGGCGGCGAAATAACCGCCTACCGCGCCTAGGCCGCCCACCAGCACCAGCACCCAGCCGCGGTGGGCTGAGGGCATCGTCTCGGCCAGCAAGGCATAGGCGACCGGCAGCATGCCCCCGGCCCCCGCGCCCATAAGGAAACACATGCCGATGTTCCAGGCGAGCGATGGCATGGCGCCGCAAATCGACGTGCCGATGAACACCACGGCCGAAAGCAGGATCGAGGCTTTGCGGCCGTAGAGGTCCGCCAGCACGCCCCAGATCAACGAACCCGCCACCGTGCCCACCAGGGCGAAGAAGGGCACCAATGAAGCTTCGGCCTTTGTCACCCCATACTCGCGAACCATGCCCGGCATAACGAAGCCCAGCGAGGCCGGCTTCATCACATCGATCACCAAGGCCACCACGAGCGCGGCCATGAGGCTCCAGTGGGCGGGGCCCAGCCGGGCGTCCTCCGGGGCCACGACCGTAATCCGCGCCGCGGCCTTCATCTGGTCGCCGATCCGAGAAGGCAGCAGGCCATAGGCTGCCGCGCCAATCCCGCTCACGATGAGGAACATGCCGACAATCATGCCTGGATCCATCGGCATGCCGGCGAGCATGAAGCCGTTGTCGCGGCCCATCCAGAACATCGGCAGGTGCAGCAGAACGCCGATGGTCACGCCCAACACCCCAAGGCCGAAGGCCCAGGACGCGCGCCTGTCGGTGAGGGCTTCGAGGCTCAACGGCCTGTGACGCCGGCGGGCAAGTCAGGGCGCACGTCGAATTCCTTAAGGCGGGGCGGCCGGGGCGTAGCGAGCGCCGCCCTCGGCGTCAACCAATGTGATTCTCTTCCCCCCGCATCGGGGGGAAGTACCGGCGCAGCCGGGGGGGGGCCCGGGCCGGGGGGGGGGGGGGGGGGGCCCCCCGCGCCGGCGCTGTTGACCCCCCTCCCGGCGTTGGCTGCTTCGCGCCTCTGCTTCGCAGTCGGCCGTACCCCCCCCTGCATGCAGGGGGGGGAGAGGTGTCGCGGATCGTGGTAGCATGTCGCCATGCTCGAGCTTCGGCCGAATTGTGAGTGCTGCGATCGGGATCTGCCGCCGGCGAGCCCGGAGGCGCGGATCTGCACCTTTGAATGCACCTTCTGCGTGGATTGCGCCGAGAGCCGTTTCGGCGGGGTGTGTCCCAACTGCGGCGGCGGCCTCGTCCCACGACCGATCCGGCCAGCGGCGCTGCCGGAGAAATACCCGGCCTCGGACCGGCGGGTGGTCAAGGCCCACGCGGCCTGCGCTTAAGGCCGAGAGCGATGCGCCCGCCGTTGGTTGGCGCCTTGGGGCTGGATTGCGCGTTCAGTTGATACTGACGCAGGAGTTCAGCCATGCCCGCCAAATCCGCCGCTCAGCAAAAAGCCGCCGGCGCCGCGCTCTCCGCCAAACGCGGCGACACGCCGAAGAGCAAGCTCAAGGGCGCGTCCAAATCGATGGAGGAGTCGATGAGCCTCAAACAGTTGGAAGACCTCGCCCATACGAAGCGAAAGGGTAAGCCCGAACACGTCGCCAAGTAGCGGGTGTTCCGCGCCCTTCCGAACGCTCAGAGCTGCGCCTCGCCATCGGTGGGCGCGTCGCCCAGCCGGCGGATCACCCACAGGCGCATCCGCCAGCCGATCAGGAACAGGGCGATCAGCGTCAGGGGCACCGCGCCCGGCGGCGGGCGGCCCAGCACCGCGGTCAGGATCAGGAACAGCGGCGGGGTGAACAGCATCAGCAGGAAGAAGAACCAGCGCTGGCGCCGGGGCACCTCGTCCGAGACCAGGTTGGCGATCAGGGCGGCGTAGCCCCAGATCGCCGCCACCGCGAAGCCGATGGAGACCACCAGGGCGCCATAGATCAACATGGCGTCCGGCGAGCCGTTCTGGGTCTCGGCCAGGCGGGTGAAGGCGGGGATCAGGGCGACCAGGCCCAGCATGATCAGGGTCAGCACGCTCACCGGTGCGTCGACCGTCAGGATCATGGCCATGAACCGCCGGTGGGCCAGCCAGAACACGCTGATGACCACGACGCTGAGGCCATAGGCGTCGAGCTGCGGCTGCATCGCCGCCCACAGCTGGGCGAGATTGCCGTGGGTGACGGTGGGCGGGGTGATCTCAGCGGCCAGCAGGGTGATGGCGATGGCGAAGACGCCGTCGGCCAGCATCATCAGGCGGTCGTACCAGTGGCGATGCCGCCGCTTATCCAGCCCCTCGTCGCTGTCCAGGGATTCCAGCTGGCCCATACGCCCTCCCGCCCCGTGGCTCCGCGGAGCATACAAGCGACTCGCTCCGCCGTCAGGCGCTGTCCACCTCTCCCTCGGGGGACAAAGGCGATTGCGCGTCCGTTCTCCGCCAGACAGGGCTGTGGGCGAGGGGCATTGTCGGGCGTCGTCGTGACCGATCCGGAGTTCCCATGTCCTACGTTGTTTCTGGCCTGCCGCTCGAGCCGTTCAGCCCGCTGTTCGGGCTTTCCGACGCGGAACTCGTCGCCCACGGCGCGCTGCGCGTGATCGCCGCGGACGACGGCAACTATCCCTGCCGCGTGACCCTGGAAGACGCAGGTCCCGGCGAGACCCTGCTGCTGCTCAACTACGAACACCAGAGCGCGCCGACGCCCTATGGTTCTCGTCACGCCATCTTCGTCGGCGAGGCGGCTCGGGAGACCGGCCGCTGGACGGACCGGATGCCGGATATCCTCGCGACGCGACGGTTGATCGCCCTGCGCGCGTTCGACGCGGCCGGGATGATGATCGACGCCGATATTGTCGCCGGCGCCGAGGTCGAGGCGACGGCGCTGCGCATGCTGGAAGACGGCGAGGTCGCCTATATCCACGCCCACAATCCGGCGCGGGGGTGTTACGCGGCGCGGATCGATCGGGGGTAAGGCGCCTTCCACCTCTCCCTCGAGGAAGAGGGATTCTAAGCGCCCTTGCGACTCGGGGGCCACGGGGCGCTAACATCGGCCGGTGCGCTACGACGAGCGATTTCTGGAAGAGGTGAAGGGGCGGCTGCGGCTGTCCGACGTCATCGGCAAGACCGTGAAGCTGCGCCGGCAGGGGCGCGAATTTGTCGGCCTGTCGCCGTTCAACAAGGAGAAGTCGCCGTCGTTCTTCGTCAATGACGACAAGGGCTTCTTCCACGACTTCTCCTCCGGCAAGCACGGCGACCTGATCGCCTTCCTGCAGGAGACCGAGCGGCTGAGCTTCACCGAGGCCGTTGAGCGGCTGGCGGCCGAAGCCGGGGTGCCGCTGCCGGCGCCGGACCCGCAGGCCGAGGCGCAGGACAAGGCGCGGCAGAGCCTGGCCGACTGGCTGGAGACGGCCGCGACCTGGTACGAGGCCGAGCTGCGCCGCCCCGTCGGCCGCGCCGCCCGCGACTATCTCGTCCAGCGCGGCCTGCCCGAGAGCGAGTGGGCGCGCTTCCGCATCGGCTTCGCGCCGGCCGGCCGCACGGCGCTGAAGGACTATCTGGTCGCCAAGGGGGCCTTGGCGCCGGAGCTGGTCGCCGCCGGCCTCCTGATCGCGCCGGAGGACGGCGGCAGCCCCTACGACCGCTTCCGCGACCGCATCCTGTTTCCCATCGCCGACGGCCGCGACCGCATCGTCTCCTTCGGCGGCCGAGCCATGGATCCGCGTGCGGCGGCGAAGTACCTCAACGGCCCCGACAGCCCGCTGTTCGACAAGGGCCGCACCCTGTTCGGCCTGCCGGAGGCGCGCCGCCTGCTGCACGCCGGCGGGGCCGACGCCGCCCTGGTGGTGGTCGAGGGCTATATGGACGTGGTCGCCTGCCAGAGGGCCGGGGTCGCCGCCGTCGCCGCCATGGGCACCTCGCTCACCGAGGGGCAGATGGAGATGCTGTGGCGCCTGCACGCCGAGCCGACCCTGTGCTTCGACGGCGACCGCGCCGGCATGCAGGCGGCCTCGCGGGCGATCGACCGGGCTTTGCCGCTGCTCAAGGCCGGGCGCAGCTTCCGCTTCGCCATCGTCACCGGCGGCAAGGACCCGGACGACATCCTGCGCGAGCAGGGTGCGGCGGCGCTGAAGAGCCAGCTGGCGGCGACCACCCCCTTCGTCGACGCCCTGTTCCGCCGCGAGCGCGACGCCGTGGCCACGGAGACGCCCGAGCAGCGCGCCGGCCTGCGCAAGCGCCTGCGCGAGGCGGCCGGAGCCATCGCCGACGGCGATCTCCAGGCCGAGTACCGCCAGGCCCTCAACACCCGCTACGACGCCCAGTTCGCGCCCGCCCCGCCGCCGCCGCGCCCCGAGCGAGGTCCCTGGCGCGGGCGAGGGAAGGCCTGGGAGCCCGTCATCGGCCCCTCGACGCCGGAGGGCCGCGCCGGCGCGCGTCGGCTCACCAGGACCGTCAAGTCCGTTCCGGCCGCCCTGGCCCGATGGGCCATCCACGACCCGGGCGTGCTCGACGACCATCTGGAGGCGTTCGAGGCGCGCGGATTCGGCGACCCGGCCCTTTCCGACCTCGCCGGGACGATCATCCGTCTCCGTCTGACCGCGGAACGCCTTGACACCGAGGGGTTGCAACGCCATCTGGCGGACAGCGAATTTAGTGCGCTGCTGATTGACATCGACCGGGCCGCTACGCTAGCGGGCGCGCCCTTCATGAAACCGGATGTCACCCTCGCCGCCGCCAGATCGCAGTGGTCGCGCGCCTTTGAGGCCTTGAGCCGGCTGGCCGCGTTGGATGAAGCCTTGACCGCCGCCAGAGAGGATCTGGTGGGCGGCAAAGATTCGTCGGCGCATCGGCAGTTCAAGCTCGAGCGCGATCGACTGAGACGGGCGGTCGAGACAGGAACGATTTGGACCGAGGATTCATGACCCCGGGGGACGAGCCGAGAACCGGCCGGCC
>Ga0302314_10016188_pt1 | contig 12623 bp, 10 predicted proteins | sample III_Palsa_N2_3_FD_200533 | JGI IMG/M metagenome (GOLD analysis project Ga0302314, IMG submission 200533) | Peat permafrost microbial communities from Stordalen Mire near Abisko, Sweden - III_Palsa_N2_3 | ecosystem: Environmental > Terrestrial > Soil > Palsa > Peat permafrost | place: Sweden...
GAATTCAACGACGGGGATTTTGCGTACATCGCTGAATTTGATGTGGTTCATACAAGCATCTACAGCGAAATAGATGCCCTTCTCCCAAGTATACGCCCAAAGAAGGCGCTTTCATACGATTTTTCAAATCGTTGGACTATTGCCCATCTGGAAAAAATGCTCCCGAGCTGCCGGTGGGCATTCATTTCTGCATCCGAACTCCCGGAGCAAGATGCTGCATCATTGGTCCAGTTTGCCGCTGCGCTCGGTCCGGAGATCGTTGTCGCCACCCGTGGCGAAAAGCCTTGCTTCGGGTTCTTCGAAGGCAAGCTTCACATCCAAGAGCCGCTGCCCACGACCGTCATGGATACGCTTGGCGCGGGCGACGCTTTGATCGCGGGTGTTCTGACGGCGCTCATGAACCAGGAGACCTTCTCGAACGCCCTGCTTGCGGGAGCTTCGAACGCTGCGCTGGCCTGCCAAGTTGAAGGAGGGTTTGGCCATGGCATCGCTTATGAGGATGGCAGCGCGGCCTAACGCACTGGGCGGCGACACCGCGCGTCGGTTCCACCGGCGAGTGCGTCGTCCCGGACGCGGGTGGGGTTCGAGCAAGGCGCCGCTATTCGAATTAGCGCGAGTAAACGCCACCCCGTCGGGAGCGTCCGTACATAGCCGGCGACGGAATTGGCCTAGTCCAAAGGAACGCACCGTTTCAAGGCAAACCACAATGCAAAAGCACGCGCTATATTCGGGTCCCGTTTTCGAAATGGCGCGTCGCCAGTTCGACGGGGTCGCCGACCACTTGGAGATCGCCGACGACGAGCGCGACCGGCTGCTCCTGCCCAAGCGTGCGATCGCCGTCTCCTGCCCGATCCACCGGGACGACGGAACCACGGCGGCATTTCAGGGCTACCGGGTTCAGCACCATCTGACCTTGGGCCCACCAAGGGCGGTACGCGTTTTGCGCTGTCGGTGGACCTCGGGGAGGTCGCCGCGCTGGCGCTTCTTCAGCTTCGTTGCCGTGAAGTTCTTGTCGCGCGTGTTCACAGCCTTGAACTTACTGCCGTCCGCTTTCGGGACTGAAGCCCGTGAACGCTTCCGATCTATGGCAAACGTTGATAGGGCGTCGGCGGCCGAAAGCGTACTGGAACAGGGCGTTGTCATGCGGAGCGAAACGCTGACGGCTGATATCGGCGCCCGCCGCTTCTAGGTGATCGAGCAGCACGACGTTGCCCAGTTCCGCCCGCACCGGCCGGCCGGTGCTGCGGTCCAGACTAGGCAGCGCCCGATCAGCTCGCAACGCCAGCGTACGCTTGGGACGAGCATGTTTGGCGCGCAGGCGCCAATGCGCTGTCGTGGACCATCAGCCGTGCGGCTCGCAAGGTTACTGTGGAGCTGGCCTGTCTGCTTCGATCGCCAACCTCAGCGCGTCGAGATCCGGCGCCGCCAGATTCTCGAACAGGTTGGCGGTAAGTGCGCGGTCGACCTTCTCGCGAACCTGGTTCCAATCGTCGCCCGGCGCGCGCTCGAGTTGCTCGGAGATCGAGTCAAAGCGGATTTGGACGGCGGGGCGCGAGGGGAAGTCCATGCTGCGGCGTATCAGGTAGTGGTAGGGCGTGTCGCAGCCATGGCGGACAAGACTTGGCAGGAAGGTCACCATTGGGGCCGGTCCGTCAGCTCCCGCTTGCTCCGCCAGTCGCGCCGCGACCTGAGAAAGTACGCCACACAAAAACGAGATGTCTGGCACGAGGCGAAGGGCGAAACGGCGGGCCCGCTGTGCACGTTTCTCCGGCTTTGTCGGCCGCTTTACGAGGCCTTCGTTGGCCGCGACGAACCCGCTAATCGAGGCTTCAAGCGCGACCAAGGTCTCGCCCCGCAACCACATGGTCAGTGCACCGCTAACTGCCTCGCGAAGCCTCTCGCGCCCGGCAGGCGTAACGGCCTGTTCGTCGTAGGCGCGACCGAACACCCGCCCCATCGTCTCGGGACGAAGGAACACGTCGAAGTCGTCTCCGTCCACATCGAGCTGCTTCAACAGCCAATCGATCCAAAGCGTGGCTTCGGTCGCCGTCTCGGGCGCTTCGGCATAGGCCGCCGCAAGGTTGGCGATGAAGGCCGAGCTGGCCCCGGTTTTCGCCGCCAATTCTTCCTGCCACGGTAGTTGAGGGGGCGCTGCAGCGTCTCGCAAGGCTCCCAGCAGTGTCGCTTTCCGAGCCTGAAGCCACTGCTCCGCCTTGTCCGCGTCAGCGATCCTGCGCTGATAGAAGCCCAACGACCGGCGGGCCAGGGACTCGAAGGTTTCGATACCCTCGCGTTCATCGCCCAACGAAATTGCGAGGCGCCGCAGCAAGTAGTCGGCTTCTGTCCCGCTGACACCGCGCAGCTCGATCTCGTCGAACAGCGTGGTCAAGGGATCGGCAAGTGGAAGGCACTGGTCGCTCTCCGAGAAGACAATGCTCAGATCGTCCTCCGAAGAGACAGCCTTCGTGACGAGATCGTATCCGAGGGGAACGGCCGGTACGACGATGGCCAGCCCCGTGGACGCCATTCCTGCCCGGCCGGCCCGCCCAAGTGCATTGAGAATCTCGTGAGGCGCGAGCGGAGATCGCGGCTCGCTTTCGCGTTCGTCCAACCGATCCGTGCCCGCAAGGATAACGACCTCGCAGGGTAGGTTCAGACCTTGAGCGAGCGTAGACGTGGCGGCGAGCACGTTGACGCCGCTGTCGGGCGCCCGGAACATTTCTTCCACGAGACGTCGCTCGCCTTGCAGAAGCTCTCCGTGGTGGACGGCGGCCCTGCGCGCGCCAGCGTCATAGAGCGAGCTTTCCCTGCCGATCTCTTCAATCAGGGCGTCTCGCATGGCGACTTGGACGCCCTGATAGTCCGGCGTGAGCACGGCGGCGCCCTGGTTGAGCGCCTTTGCGACGCTGACGCACATCCTAATGTTCTCGCAGAACACGATGACCTTGAGGCCGGCGTCGGCGAACGCACTTGCAATCGCGGCGGCCACGACGCCGCGATTGGACGTCACCCAAGCGCCTTTCCCCTTCGAAAGCGCAACCGGTGCGCTGGCAAACGCTCGCAACACCAGTTTGTCCGGCGCGCCCGGATTCCAGCCCGAGATCAAGGAGAACAATCCGTAGGGCAGCGCGGAGATGACGAGATCTGGCTTTCGAACGATGAGCGACGTCCGGAGGATGTCCAGGTCTGATTGAGCGTAGGTGACGCAGGCGCGCAGTTGGCGGGTTGGTTTCCATTTATCGTCGAACGCCTTCACCTGCCGGCCGAGAAGGGTTTGCAACCAGGCGGCCACTTGATCGCCATTGCTGACCATGGCCGACAGCAAAATGAGGTCCGCGCTGGCGTTGATAGACAAGAACGTCAGCAAGCACAGCATCGCATCGATGCCCCTGCGACCAACACGCGCCGGGCGCGTGTCAGTTGCCGGCTTGTCGATACCCAAAAGGTGACATTCGTCGAACACCAGAAGCCCGACCCTCGAAAATAGCGATGGTGCGAACGTCAGCAGAGCAAAGCAGCGTTCTGGCGTGACGACGGCCACGTCCGGTAGGGACTCAATCGCATCATCGAGGGAGATGTCTTCGATGCTCTGCGCACTGGCGATGCCGGATACGCGATCGTTCAGGTCTCTTTCGACCTGTCCGACAAGCGCATGCGTGGGCGCCAGGTAAAGGACGGTCTTTCCGGCCGCGAGCGTCGCCGCGATCTTCAGCGTGGCGAGTGTCGTCTTGCCGGACCCCGTCGGCGTGGTCATCACAAGCGACGTGCCCTGGGCAAGATAGCCTGTCGCGATCGCGCTGCGGTGATTCGGCCAAATGAACGGGCGGCGCAGCGCCTCGGCCTTCAGCCAGTCCTGCCAAGCCGCGTCGTCCGCACCAAGAGGTGTCGGTATCCGAACGAGCGCGCTGTCACGCAACGTCCTGCTGGCACGCCCAAGCAAGGCCGCGAGATGGTGTGGTCCGGCATAGATAGAGACAGCGTTCGACGCGCCACCGGCGCTGACCTCATCGGTATCTGCAGCGTCCAGCGACAGGCGCCGCACGGCGCCAAATACCGCCTGTGCCTGCTCGATGGCCTCGTCACCTACGGCGCCGAGCCCGGCGCTAGCCAGCAATCGCACACCTCGGAGCAGGTGCTGAAAAAGCAGGTCGGTCGCATGGCCATAGAGGTCGACCTCGCCAAGCCGTTCCGTCTCCGGATCCAGTTCGAGGACTCCCGAGAGCGCCCCGCGGCAGAGCCGGTTCACGGAGAGTATGAGCGCGCGGCGGATCGGATTCGGCTCGCCTGCTGCCCGAATGAATTGTGCGGCCTCAAGGGCGTCCGAAGGTTGTTCGGCGATGAGATAGAGCAGTGCTGCTGCGATGTCCGACCCCAGCGCATCCTCACCGAGGATCGACGGGCCATCCTGAAGCTGACTGAGTCGGTCGATGCGCCAAGCGACTTGACGCGCCGAGCCGGCGACGAAGGCCGCTGATCGGCTTTGCGCTGGGAAGAGATCGAGGACAACTTGCCCTTCGTAGATATCGGCCAGGCGGATCATCCGCGCACGCAATGCGAGCAGGTCTGGTCTTGCCTGGTCGTCCGCGGCGTCTACGGCCAATCGCGCCGCGGCGATGTCGACGTAGGCGCGCGTAAGCTCTTCGACCAGATCCTCGGCGCTCAGCCCGTTGAGCGCAGGCGCGCCCCGCACGATGGCTGCCGTCGCCGGATCAAACATGGACGAGCGCCATAGCCACTAGCTTCGCGATGACTTGGCTCGCGATCGATTGGAGCTCAGCACGAAAGTCCGCGAGGGGCATGACCTCGGCCATCCTGTTCGTCGCATTGTCGAGAACCTGATCCTCATATCCCGCAAAGATGTGTTGATAGCTGCCGCCCTTGAGATCCGAGGGGGCCGCCGTCAACGCGACGCGATACTCGCGATGCTTTTCCCAGAGTGTGGCACCTAACACCTGCTCCTTGATGTCCTCGGACACCAGGGTGTCGAGGATGGCTGTCACGGCATCCAGCAGCTCAAGGTCCTTGTCGCCGGCCTCAACCTTCTTAATCTCCGGCCAGACACCTCCGGTGATTGTGGTGCGCGGATTGATCGTCGCCTTGTCTTCACAAAGCACCAGCTTCCCCAGCGCTCCACCCAGCGCTCCGAGTTCGACCAGAAGCCCATCGAACCCCTTGTCTGCCTTCCGAACATGCGGTGGCCTCGCCTTCGCATTGGGGAACTGGATCGAAGCGGCCACCCACGAAATATGTTGGAAGAGCAGTCCGTCGCGAAGAGTCACCCGAGCGAAACGCGTCTTTCCAGCCTCCTCTGCGACCGCTGGGTCCGAGCTCCCGAGGGATGCCGAGATGTCGGAGAGCTTGACCTCCAAAAGCTCGATGGCGTTGCTGAATTCGTTTCCTGGGAACCCAGCAGGACCGGGCGCGAGCTGCGCGATGATCTTCAGCGCGTGGTTCGGCTTGCGAAGATAAAGCCAAGCAAGGCTATCGATGAACGATCCCGAGTTCGCGATTTCCCACAGGGAGAGGGCGCAGTTCGGCGACGTTGCGGCGGATATGGATAAGGGCAACTGGTCACCGACTGCTGGGTTCGTTGGACGCCTCTTTGACGCGCTATGGTTGTCTCTGGTCAAGCTTCAAGTCTTGCGACCTTCAAGCCCGGCAGCCCCCAGATCGCTCCTGCGACGATGGTTTCAAACTAGGGTGGCAGGGACGGTCGGTGTTTTTCCATACGCACACACTGCCGCTAGTGCGCTGCTCAAACTTGGACGGAGCCGACACTCGGCAGGGGGCGCCGCCGAGATCGCGCTAACGGAGCCAGAAGCGAGCCCAAGCCCAATACGGCAGGCTTCGACCTGTACGTCGTCCCGGCAAGTAGCGAATCCCGATGGATTGTAGACGTCAGACCTATAGCGCGGGTCCCGGCAACTTCCGTGCTTCTAACCCTCGGGCGCCGACCACGAGTGTCCGGTTCAGCGAAAATGGTTGTGAATTTTGCTGAGACTCGCTCTGGCTGTGGTCGCCCTCAGAAATGACTCATCTTTTTTCGCCCTCCCGCGCGGGACTACAGACGCGAGAGGCGGCGCAGACGAGCTCCCAACGCGAAAATCGGCTGGAAAATGCAAGTATCCGAACGAATTCAAGTATTGAAATTTATGCGAAACCCACCTCAAGCGACTCAATTCGCTCCGTTTTTCGCTCTACTGGATTAAACCGGACACTCGTGGGCGCCGACGGAGAATGACGTCGGCTGGCATATTGCTCAGGTGAAGTCGTCTGTAGCCGGGTCGATGGCCTTGGGGCTGCGCTTCGGTTTTGGTGAGGCCTTAACCGCCTTCGGCTTGGCCGTCGCTTTGCGCGGGGTCGAGAGCTTCGCAGCTGCCGCCGGCGGCTCGGCCGCGGGACCGCGTCCCTTGGAACCAAGACCGATCGCCTTGGCTAGTTCCGAGCGGGACGCCGCGTAGGTCGGCGCCACCATCGGATAATCCGCAGCCAGACCCCACTTCTCGCGATAGGCCGCCGGCGTCAGGCCATACTTGGTCTGCAGATGCCGCTTTAGCGACTTGTACTGTTTGCCGTCTTCCAGACAGACGATGTAATCCGCCTGGACCGAACGACGGATCGGCACGGCGGGGGTCAGCACCGCCGCGGGCTCAGCCGGCGGCGGACCGGACGTCGCCGTCAGCGCTGAAAAGACGCCTTTGATCAGCTCCGCCAGGCTATCGGCGCCGACCTTGTTATTCGAGACATAGGCGGCGGTGATCTCGGCCGTCAGTTCAATCGTCTTCAAATCCATCACTCGCCGCCTTCACATGAGAAAGCGGAACCGTAGCGCCGTCATTCCGTCAGCGAAAGCTCGCCATGGCTAAACCTGCCGTTTGGCGCTGATCGTCCCGTCCGCAAGTCGCTCTATCCCGCAACCCTATTGCCCCATCAGCCTTGTTGCGGCTGAGCCTTTTCGGCTCCTTCTACTGAGCCTCGCTGATCCGCCGCCTCGTTTGGGCGGCCCTTCCGAGGCTCATCGTGACGACCATCGCCTTCCGCTCAGAAGCCTTCGCCCGCGGCGCCCGCATGCTGCGCACTGCGTTGGGACCGGCCATCGCTGCTTACCTTGAAGACGCCAGCATCGTCGAGGTGATGCTCAATCCCGACGGGCGGCTCTGGATCGATCGTCTCTCCGGCGGCTTGGAAGACACCGGCCGCCGCGTTACGCCAGCCGACGCCGAGCGGATCGTCCGCTTGGTCGCCCATCACGTCGGCGTCGAGGTTCATGCGGGCAGTCCCCGTGTCTCCGCCGAACTGCCGGAGACCGGGGAGCGGTTCGAGGGCCTTGTTCCCCCTGTAGCCGCCGCGCCCTGTTTCGCGATCCGGCGGCCCGCCGTCGCGGTCTTCACCCTCGGCGACTATGTGGACGCCGGCATCATCTCCGCATCGCAGGCCGAGTTGCTGCGGACGGCGGTCCGGGACCGCAAGAACATCCTCGTCGCGGGCGGCACCTCCACCGGCAAGACCACCTTGGTCAACGCCCTGCTGGCCGAGGTCGCCAAGACCGGCGACCGGGTGGTGCTGATCGAGGACACCCGCGAGCTGCAGTGCGCTGCGCCCAATCTCGTGGCCCTGCGGACCAAGGATGGCGCCGCCTCGCTCTCGGACCTGGTGCGCTCGGCCCTTCGTCTGCGCCCCGATCGCATCCCCATCGGCGAGGTCCGCGGGCCCGAGGCGCTGGATCTGCTCAAGGCCTGGGGCACCGGCCATCCGGGCGGCGTCGGCACCCTGCATGCCGGTTCGGCCATCGGCGCCCTGCGGCGGCTGGAGCAGCTGATCCAGGAGGCGGTGGTCACCGTCCCCCGCGCCCTGATCGCCGAGACCATCGACCTGATCGCCGTGCTCGCCGGCCGCGGATCGGCGCGGCGCCTGGCCGAGCTTTCCGCCGTCCGCGGGCTCGGCCCCGACGGCGACTACCGCCTCACCCCCGCTGGAGAACCCTGATGCTGATCCTTCGCGCCCGTCGTCGGCTAGCCGCCGTCTCCGCCGTCGTCCTGACGGCCATGATCACCGCGCCAGCATACGCCGCCGGCTCCAACATGCCCTGGGAGCAGCCGCTCAACCAGATCCTGGAATCTATCCAGGGACCCGTGGCCAAGGTGGTGTCGGTGATCGTCATCATCGTCACCGGCCTGACCCTGGCCTTCGGGGAAACCTCCGGCGGCTTTCGCCGGCTGATCCAGATCGTCTTCGGGCTGAGCATCGCCTTCGCCGCCTCGTCCTTCTTCCTGTCCTTCTTCTCCTTCGGCGGCGGGGCGCTGGTCTGATGGATCAGACCGATCCCGTTGTCGGCTTCTACGCCCCGGTCCATCGCTCGCTCACCGAGCCGATCCTGCTCGGCGGCGCCCCCCGAGCCGTGGCCATCGTCAACGGCACCCTGGCCGCCGCCGTCGGTCTCGGCCTTCGGCTCTGGATCGTCGGCGGCCTCATCTGGCTGGTCGGCCATCTGGCGGCGGTCTGGGCCGCCAAGCGCGATCCGGCCTTCGTCGAGGTGGTCCGCCGCCACCTTCGCTATCCGCAGCACCTGGTCGCCTAAACCATGTTCAACCTCGCCGAATATCGCCGCCGAAGCCAAAGCCTCGCCGACTTCCTGCCCTGGGCGGCGCTGGTCGGGGAAGGGGTGATCCTCAACAAGGACGGCTCGTTCCAGCGCTCGGCGCGGTTTCGGGGGCCGGATTTAGATTCCTCGACGCCGGCCGAACTGGTGGCGATCACCGGACGGCTGAACAACGCCCTGCGCCGTCTGGGCTCCGGCTGGGCGATCTTCATCGAGGCCCAGCGCGAGCCGGCGCACAGTTATCCGGCCAGCGCCTTTCCGGATGCGGCCTCCGGCCTGGTCGACGCCGAACGGCGGGCGCAGTTCGAGCAGGACGGCGCCCACTTCGAGAGCCGCTACTACCTGACCCTGGTCTGGTTGCCGCCGGCCGAGGACGCCGCTCGCGCCGAAGCCTTTCTGTACGAGAACCGCGCCAATGACGGCACCGACTGGCGCGCGGCGCTGGCGGGGTTCGTCGACCGCACCGACCGAGTGCTGGCCCTGATCGAGGGCTTCATGCCCGAAGCCGCCTGGCTCGATGATCCCGAGACCCTGACCTACCTGCACGCCTGCATCTCCACCCGCCGCCAGCGCGTGCGGGTTCCTGAAACCCCCATGCATCTGGACGCCATCCTTGCCGACGAGGACCTGACCGGCGGGCTGGAGCCCAAGTTGGGGCGCAGCCATCTGCGCACCCTGACGGTGATGGGCTTCCCGTCGCAGACCTGGCCCGGCCTGCTCGATGAGCTGAACCGGCTGGCCTTCCCCTACCGCTGGTCGACCCGGGCCATCTGTCTGGACAAGACCGACGCGGCCAAGGTGCTCGGCCGCATCCGCCGGCAGTGGTTCGCCAAGCGCAAGTCGATCGCGGCGATCCTCAAAGAGGTGATGACCAACGAGGCCTCGGTCTTGATGGACTCCGACGCCGGCAACAAGGCGCTGGACGCGGACTTGGCCTTGCAGGAGCTCGGCTCGGACCTGGTCGGCCAGGCCTATGTCACCGCCACGGTCACCGTCTGGGACGAGGATCCGCGCGTCGCCGACGATCGGCTTCGCCTGGTGGAGAAGACCATCCAGGGCCGCGACTTCACCTGCATGCGCGAGAGCGTCAACGCCATCGAGGCCTGGCTGGGGTCTCTGCCCGGCCATGTCTATGCGAATGTCCGCCAGCCGCCGGTCTCGACGCTGAACCTTGCCCATATGATGCCGTTCTCGGCGGTCTGGGCGGGGCCGCAGCGGGATGAGCACCTTAGTGGGCCGCCGCTATTCTTCGCTCGCACCGAAGGCTCCACCCCGTTTCGCTTCTCGCTGCACGTGGGCGACGTCGGCCACACCCTGGTGGTGGGCCCCACCGGCGCCGGCAAGTCGGTGCTGCTGGCGTTGATGGCGCTGCAGTTTCGTCGCTACGCCGGCGCCCAGGTGTTCGCCTTCGACTTCGGCGGCTCGATCCGCGCCGCGGCGCTGGCCATGGGCGGCGACTGGCACGATCTCGGCGGCGCGCTCGGTGGCGGTCTGGGCGATGACGCGGCCGAGCCGGTGGCCCTGCAGCCGCTGGCGCGGATCGACGAGGCCGGAGAGCGCGCCTGGGCGGCGGAATGGGTCGCGACCCTTCTGGCCCGCGAACAGGTCGCCGTCACGCCGGAGCTGAAAGAGCATCTCTGGTCTGCGCTGAGCTCACTGGCTTCGGCGCCGATCGCCGAGCGGACCCTCACCGGTCTTTCGGTCCTCCTGCAGTCCAACGCGCTGAAGCAGGCCTTGCAGCCCTACACCATCGGCGGCCCCTGGGGCCGGTTGCTCGACGCCGAGAGCGAGCGGCTCGGCGAGGCCGAGGTGCAGGCTTTCGAGACCGAGGGCCTGATCGGGGCCGGCGCCGCGCCGGCGGTGCTGTCCTACCTGTTCCACCGTATCGAGGACCGCTTTGATGGCCGGCCGACCCTGTTGATCATCGACGAGGGTTGGCTGGCCCTGGACGACAAGGGCTTCGCCGGCCAGCTGCGGGAGTGGCTGAAGACCCTGCGCAAGAAGAATGCGTCGGTCATCTTCGCCACCCAGTCGCTGGCCGACATCGACGGCTCGGCGATCGCGCCCGCCATCATCGAAAGCTGCCCGACCCGGCTCTTCCTGCCCAATGAGCGGGCGCTGGAGCCGCAGATCGCGACGGTCTATCGCCGCTTCGGGCTGAATGATCGCCAGATCGAGATCCTCAGCCGCTCGACCCCCAAGCGCGACTACTACTGCCAATCCAGGCGCGGCAACCGCCTGTTCGAGCTGGGCCTCTCCGAGGTCGCGCTGGCCTTCTGCGCCGCGTCTTCCAAGACCGACCAGGCCGCCATCGCGGAGGTCCTGGCCGCCGGTCCCGACGGGGCCGGGAAGGCGACGTTCGCCGCCGCCTGGCTGCGGGCCAAGGGCCTAGGCTGGGCGGCCGACATGCTCATCACCCCTTCCAAGGAGATCATCCGATGACACCTCGTCGTCTTCACGCCGCCCTGGCCGCTGGCGCCGCAGCCGTGACCCTGCTGGCCGCCAGCGTTCCGGCGGACGCCCAGCTGACCGTGTTCGATCCGGCCAACTACGTCCAGAGCGTGCTGACCGCGACGCGGGAGCTGCAGCAGGTCAACAACCAGATCCAGAGCCTGGAGAACCAGGCCAATATGTTGATCAACCAGACCAAGAACCTGGTGAGCCTGCCCTACACTGTGGTCAGCCAGCTCGAGGCCACCTTCCAGCGCACCCAGCAGCTCCTGCTGCAGGCCCAGCGCATCGCCTACAATGTCACCACCATCAACCAGGCCTTCGCCCAGTCCTATCCGCAGAGCTATTCCAGCTCGACGTCGGCGCAGCAGATGATCAGCGACGCCCAGACCCGCTGGCTGAACGCCCTGGCTGGGTTTCAGGACGCCATGACCGTCCAGGCCGGGGTGGTGCAGAATCTCAGCACGACCCACACCCAGGTCAGCACCCTGGTCTCCAAGAGCCAGTCCGCCTCCGGCGCTCTGGCCGCCGCGCAGGCCGGCAACCAGCTCTCCGCGCTGCAGACCCAGCAGCTGGCCGACCTCACTGCGGTAATGGCGGCGATCGCCCGGGCCCAGAGCCTGGACGGCGCCCGCAACATCGAGACTGAGGCGCAAGCGCAGCAGCAGATGACCAACTTCCTCAACTACGGCGCGGGTTATCAGCCCGGCTCGGCGCAGATGTTCCACTGATGCGTGGTCGCCTGTTCAATCGGACCGGGATCGCCCGGATCGCCGGCTTCACCCTCGTCGCCGCCGCCCTGATCGCTACGGGCCTGCGGATCGAGGGCATGGGCAAGGGCCATGGTCGTGCGCCCAAGGTCGCCTCGACGCCGATCGATCCGCTGGCCATCGCACTGGCGCGCTGCCAGGCGATCGGCGGGGCGGCTGAGTACGATGCAGATTGCGCGGCTGCCTGGGCCGAGAACCGCCGGCGGTTCTTCGAGGACCATCGCCCGCAAGTCGCGGTCGCTTCGCCTTCCATTCCCCTCGCGAAGGACCGTTGATCATGGGCGGGACCGGCGTCATTGACCAGTTCCTGGGGGTCTTCACCCAGTACATCGACTCCGGCTTTGGCCTGGTGCAGGGCAACGTCGTCGGCTTGGCCGGGGTGCTGATCGCCATCGATATCACCCTGGCCGGCCTGTTCTGGGCCATGGCCCCCGATGAGGACGTGCTGGCCCGGCTGATCAAGAAGACCCTCTATATCGGCGTCTTCGCCTTCATCATCGGCAACTACAATTCGCTCGCCCAGATCATCTACAACTCCTTCGCGGGCCTGGGCCTGGAAGCGGGCGGGGGCACGATTAGCCAGGCGCAGCTGCTGCAGCCGGGACGGCTGGCCCAGGTGGGCATCACCGCCGGCCAGCCGATCCTGACCTCCATCCAGGGCTTGATGGGGTTCGCGAGCTTCTTCTCCAACTTCGTCCAGATCGTCATCCTGCTGATCGCCTGGCTGATCCTGGTGATCGCCTTCTTCGTCATGGCGATCCAGCTGTTCGTCTGCCTGGTCGAGTTCAAGCTGACCACGCTCG
>Ga0302314_10016189_pt1 | contig 12622 bp, 12 predicted proteins | sample III_Palsa_N2_3_FD_200533 | JGI IMG/M metagenome (GOLD analysis project Ga0302314, IMG submission 200533) | Peat permafrost microbial communities from Stordalen Mire near Abisko, Sweden - III_Palsa_N2_3 | ecosystem: Environmental > Terrestrial > Soil > Palsa > Peat permafrost | place: Sweden...
TAGGGGTCGTAGCCGCGGATGAGGATGGTGGTGACGCCGATGTCGATGTAGTCGAGGAGCGCCTGCGCCACCGTCTCCGGCGTGCCGACCAGCGCCGTCGAGTTGCCGCCGGCCCCGGTCGCGGCGGCCAGCGGTGTCCACAGCGCGCGGTCGTGCAGCTCGCCCTTGGCGACGGCGGCGAGCAGGCGCTGCGAGCCGACGTTCTCCGGGTTGTCGCCGCCGAGGCCGAAGGACTTCGCGCCCCACTGGGCGCGGAAGGCGGCGATGTTCTCCTTGGTCGTCTCGAGGATGCGGTGGGCGCGCTCCCAGGCCAGTTCCTCGGTCGGGCCGAGGATCGGCCGGAAGCTGACCGAGATGCCGGGCACGTCGGTGCGGCCGGCGTTCCTGGCGGCCTCGTTGACCGAGTCGATCTGCTGCTTGGTCTCCGCCAGGGGCTCGCCCCACAGGGCGTAGGTGTCGGCGTGCTTGCCGCCGACCCGGTAGGCCGCCTCGGACGAGCCGCCGAAGTACAGCCTGATCCGCGGGTCCTGCGGCGACTTGACGCCGGACTGGTGGTCCTCCACCTGGTAGTACTGACCGTGGTAGCTGAACGGCTGGTCGGACGTCCAGGCCAGCTTGAGTACGTCCAGGTACTCGTCGGTGCGGGCGTAGCGCTCGTCCTTGGCCAGGAAGTCGCCGTCCCGGCGCTGCTCGGCGTCGTGCCCGCCGGTGATGATGTGCACCCCGATCCGGCCGTCGCTGAACTGGTCGAGGGTGCTGAACTGGCGGGCGGCGAGGGTGGGCGCGACGAACCCGGGCCGGTGCGCGACCAGGAAGCCGAGCCGCTCGCTGTGCGCGGCCGCGTACGCCGCGACCTGGGTGCCTTCCGGGTGCGAGGACGCGTAGCCGATCAGCACCCGGTCGAACCCGGCGTCCTCGTGGGCGCGGACGAACCGCCTGGTGAAGGCCTTGTCGATGATCGGGCCGCGGCTGAGCCTGGTTTCCGACTGGTCCTTGGTGGCGATCATGCCGATGAACTCGACGGGCATGAGGGAGATCCTTCCCGTAAACGTGGTGATTTCTTCCTGGCTAGCGCGGGGCGGCCACAGCGGCCCTCTCCCGTGCGAGCGCGGGCCACTCCTCGTGCCGGTGGCAGGCCGCGCTCCAGCGGCCGCCAGCGGCTGCTGGCACCGGTTCGAGGGCCGGCTGGACCGCGCAGGCGTCGATCGCGAACGGGCAGCGCGGGGCGAACACGCACGCGCTCGCGGCCAGCAGATCCGGGCGGAGGTCCGGGTCCGCCGCGGTGCGGCGGAGCTGGTGGATCGAGAGCGGCCGATCGTGCTTGACGCTCGGCGCCGACGCCATGAGCAGCGCCGTGTAGGGATGCCTGGGCGCGCTGAACACCTGGTTGACCGGGCCGTCCTCGATAATCGTGCCCCGGTAGAGCACCACCACGCGGTCGGCGATGCCCGCGAGCGAGCTGAGGTCGTGCGAGATGATGACGATGGGCAGGTTCAGGCTGTCTCTCAGGTCGCCGAGGAGGCGCAGGATGTAGTTCCGGTTGCTGGCGTCGAGCGCGCTGACCGGCTCGTCGCACAGCAGCAGCCCGGGATCCGTCGCCAGGGCGCGCGCGATAGAGACCCGCTGCCGCTGGCCGCCGGAGATCTGGCCCGGCGTGCGGGACAGCAGCGTCGCGTCGAGGCCGACCTTGCCAAGCGCATCCGTCACGCGCGCCTTGATCTCCTCGCCGTCGAGGCCGCCGCGGATCCGCAGTCCCTCGCCGACGATCTGCTCGACGGTCAGGTCGGGGTCGAGCGAGCGCAGCGGGTCCTGGAAGACGAGCTGGACGTGGCCCTGCCGACGCTCGCTGCGCAGCGCGCGGCCGCGCAGCCGGGAGGTCTCGGTGCCGTCGTAGACGACCCGGCCGTCCCTCGGCCGCACCAGGCCGACCACGGTCCTGGCCAGCGTGGTCTTGCCCGACCCGGTCTCGCCGACGAGGCCGACGATCTCGCCCGGCCAGATCTTGAGACTGACGTCTGACAGTACGTGGTTCGCGCGCCAGCCGCGACCGAGAACCACGTCGACGTTCTCGACCGACAGCAGCGGCCGCGCGCCGGTCTCGACCGTCGCCGGCGCGGTCACCGGGCGGCCAGTTCTGTCTCGAGCACGTCGGCCAGCTCCGGATCGTTGGCGCGGACGCAGCGGGACTGGTGCCTTGGCCCCAGCCTCACCAGGTCGATCGCGGCCGCTCGGCACGCGTCGATGGCGGCCGGGCAGCGCTCGGCGAACCGGCAGCCGCTGATGTGGGCCCCGACCTGGGGCGGCTGGCCGGGGATCACCCGGAGCTCGCGGCGGCTGAAGTCGCCCACCGAGGCGACCTGGAGGAGCGCCTGGGTGTAGGGGTGCCGGGGCCGCTCGATGATCTCCTCCACCGGTCCGGACTCGACCACCTCGCCGGCGTAGAACACGACCACCCGGTCGCACAGCTCCCTGATCACCGCGAGGTCGTGGGAGACGAACAGCACCGCGAGGCCGCGCTGGTCGCGCAGGTCGCGCAGCAGCTCGATGATCTCCGCCTGGATGGTCACGTCGAGGGCGGTGGTGGCCTCGTCGGCGATCAGCAGCCGCGGGCCGCAGGAGATCGCGATGGCGATCATGACCCGCTGGAGCATGCCGCCCGACAGCTCCGCCGGCACCTGATGGAAGACCCGTTCCGGTTGGCGCAGGCCGACGACCGTGAACAGCTCGATCGCCTTGCGGTGCGCCTCGCGCCGCGGCAGGCGCTGCTTGACCCGCAGCACCTCGGTGAGCTGGCTGCCGACGGACAGCGACGGGTTCAGGTACGAGGAGGGATCCTGGAACACCGCCCCGATGCCGGTGCCGTGCAGCCGCTCCCAGCCGCGGCGGGACAGGTCCGTCACGTTGTTCGTCTCGAACGAGATCGTCCCCTGGCTGACGGCGCAGCCCGCGGGGAGCTCGCCGAGGGCGGCCCGGCAGGTCAGCGTCTTACCGCTGCCCGACTCCCCCACCATGCCCACGATCTCGCCCGTGTGCACCGACAGCGTGACTCCGCTGACCGCGGTGGCGGCCCCGTGGTGCACCGTGACATGCAGGTCCTCGAGGCCGAGGACCTGGTCAGGCGGCGGATTGCCGTTCATTGGCGACCTCCAGGGCCTGCAGGGTGGAATGGGTCTTGATGACCGGGTCGATCACCGGCGCGAACGTGCCCGCGCTGGTCCGGTCACGCAGGGCGTCCGCCAGCGCGTTGCAGGCGCCCACGGTGATCGCGATCAGCGCACCGGGGATGAGCGGCGCCCACGGCGCGTTGGACAGGTAGTCGAGTTCCGAGGAGAGCACGCCGCCCCAGGTCGGCGCGGGCGGCTGCACGCCGATGCCGAGGAAGGTGAGGAACGACACCGTGAGCAGCGCGCCCGCGACCAGCCCGGCCGTGGTCACCGCCATGGTCGGCAGCACCTTGCGCACCACGTGCACGCGGATGACATGGAGCTTGGAGGCGCCGAGGAGCTCGGCCGCCTCCACGTACTGGGCGCGGGCGAACTCGAGGGTGGCCGCCCGGGTGATGCGGAAGAAGTAGGGGGAGAACAGGATGCCGATGGGGAGCATCGCCTGGACCAGGCCGTTGCCGAGCGCCGCGGTGGCGGCCACCGCGAAGAAGATCGACGGCAGCGTCATCAGCGCGTCGAAGACCCGGTTGGCAGCGAAATCGAACCACTTGCCGAGGAAGACGGTGGCGATGCCGAGCGGTCCGCCCAGGACGAACCCGATGGCGACCGCCTCGAACGCGGTGAACACCGACAGCCGGGTGCCCGCCATCAGGCGGCTGAGCACGTCCCGGCCGAGGTAGTCGGTGCCGAGCAGGTGCTGCGCGCTCGGCCCCTGGAAGAGGGCGTTGGCGTTGATCGTCAGCGGGTTCTGCGGCGCCAGCGCGGACCCGAAGATCGCGAGGAAGATCACCGCCGCCAGGATGACCACGGCGATCTTGGCCGACGGCAGCCTCAGCACCGAGCGGGGCCCGAAGATCGAGGTTCGCTTGCTCATGAGACGATCCCGTCGCCGGTCCGGTAGAGCACGTTGAGCAGCGTGTTCACCACGAGGTTGACCACGATGACGAACGCGGACACCACCAGCAGCACTCCCTGTGCGACCGGGATGTCCCTCGACTGCGCGGCCTCGAGCAGCAGCTGGCCGAGCCCGGGCAGGGAGAAGACGACCTCGGCTGCCACCGCGCCAGCGAGCATGAGCGGGAAGTCGTTGCCGAGGATTACCAGCGCCGGACCGGCGGCGTTGCGCAGCGCGTGCCGGAGCAGGATGCGACGGTAAGGCAGGCCGCGGACCCGCGCGCCGGTGATGTAGTTCTGCTCGAGCACCGAGACCAGCGACGTGCGCAGCTGCCGGGCGATGTCCGCCGCGACCTGGAGGGCAAGCGCCAGGCTGGGCAGGATGATGTGCTCCAGCCACGGCCAGATCCCGCCGGTCGGGCCGACGTAGCCGTTGGCCGGCAGCAGGTGCCACGTCACCGCGAAGATCACCACCAGGATGATCCCGACGACGAAGGCCGGCAGGGTGGAGACCGCCGAGCAGACCATGGTGACGCCGCGGTCGAACAGGCCGCCCCGGCGGACGGCCGCGATCGTCCCCGCCGTGCCGCCGATCAGGACCGCCAGGATGACCGCGAGGATCGCAATCGACAGGTCGACCGGCAGCCGCTGCGCGATCGACTGCGACACCGGAATGCCGGTGAAGTAGGACGTCCCCAGGTGACCCTGGAACGCCTGGGTCAGCCAGTCCCAGTACTGGACGACGAGCGGCTTGTCCAGGCCGAGCACCTTGTCCAGGTGCGCCACCGCGGCCGGGGTGGCCGCGTCCTGGCCGAGGATCGTGGCGGCCGGGTTGCTGTTGGACAGCGCGCCGAGGCTGTAGGTGATGAACGAGCTGATGACCAGGATCGGGACCAGGATGGCGATGCCGCGGCCGACCTGCGACGCGACGGACCGCCCGCGGCGCCGCCGGGGCGAGATGGCCCCGGCGGTGCCTGGCAGATTCAGGTTTGTTAGATCGACGACTGCCATCGGGTCAGCTCGCCACCTGGACGCCTTCCCAGCGCTGCTGCACCAGGTCCGACGGTATTCCGGTCACCGACGGGCTGTAGGCGAAGATGCGCGGGTTGGTGTAGAGCCAGACGTGGATGGGGTCGTTCTCGACCGAGGTCACGACCGCGTTCTGCAGGGCGGCCGGGTAGCCGGGCGAGTCGAGCGGAACGGTCAGCGCGTTGTCGAGCGCCGAGGTGACGGCGGCCGAGGTGGTCGACGCCTTGCCGTCGACGTTCATCAGGCCCTGCTGGCTGTAGAGCACGTCGAGCATCTCCACCGGGGACATCCGGCCGGCCGTGCCGTCGACCGCGAACGGGATGGTCTTGTCGAGGTAGAGGTACTGGGTCTCGGTGTCCTCGGAGATGTTGCCGATGTTGACGGTGATGCCGACCGCCTGGAGCTGGCCCTGGATCTGCTCGGCCAGCGGGTCGTCAACCGACGGGGCGCTCAGCGTAATGCTCAGCCCCTTCGAGTACCCGGCCGCGGCCAGCAGCTGCTTGGCCTTGGCCGGGTTGTAGGGGTAGAGGTTGGCGAGCTTGGAGCTGTAGCCGACGAACCCGGCCGGGAACGGCTGGTAGGAGATCGCCCCGTACCCCGACGCCTGGACCTGCAGGATGGCCTGCCGGTTGATGGCGTAGTTGATCGCCTCCACCACGTCCGGGTTGTTGAACGGCTTGGTCGTGGTCTGGATGTCGAGCTCGTTGACGACCTCGGACGGGATCACGTCGATCTTGAACCCGGCCGCCTTGGCCGCCGCGACCTGGTTGCCCGCGATGTAGGCCACGTTGACCTGGCCCGACTCGAGGGCGGAGAGGATCTGCTCGGGCTGGGTGATGTCGAGCACGTTGAAGTTCTGGATGTGGATCTGGCTGGCGTCCCAGTAGTTGGGGTTGCGCACCAGGCTGGCGTGCGAGTCCGGCACGTACGCCGTGAGCGTGAACGGTCCCGCGCCCTCGGGCTGGGTCGGGATGGAACCCACGGCCTTGAAGGCGGCCGGGTTGACGATCATGCCGTCCTTGCCCCCGAGCAGGTCGGGCAGCTGGTAGTCCACCTGCGTCAGGTCCAGGGTGAAGCTGGTCGGGCTGTTCACGACCACCTTGGAGATGACCGACAGCTCGGAGGCGACGGTGGAGTTCCCCTGGGTCTGGCCGCGCTCGAGGTTCTGCTGGACGGAGGTCGCGGTGAGCGGCGCCCCGTCGGAGAACTTCAGGCCGGGCCGGAGGGTGAAGGTGACGCTCTTGCCGTTGGCCGCGTACTTCCAGGAACTCGCCAGGCCGGGCACGGCGTCCCCGGCCGGGTTCAGGGTGGTGATCGACGCGTACACGAGGCCGAGGGCGTGCATGTCCCAGCCGGCGCTTGAGGTGACCGGGTCCCAGGACGTGGGCAGCTCCCACTCCCAGTTGAGCGTCCCGCTGGCACCCGAGGCGCCGGCGGCAGTAGCGCCGCCGCCGCCGGCGGCGGCGCTTGAACCACCGCTGCTGCCGCACGCGGCGAGCGCCGAGATCGTGACGAGGACAGCGGCGGCCGCCGCTACGCGGTAGGCGGTGCGCGGCCGGAACCGGCCGGGCAGGCGAACACGAGAAGACATCAGGGGGCTCCGTTGTCGGGCGATAGAGGGCTCAGCGATAGGGGGCTTCGATGGGGCTCGGCGATGGGGCTCTAGGTCAGCGCTGACCCGCGCAGGATAGGGCTGGGCCCGCCACCTGCATTGCAAGAGTAAAACTATAAAGTCGATCGGTCAACTAGGAAATGGATTAGGCTTGTCACTATGACTTTTCCCACCCGCACGCCGGCCGCGATCCGCCTGGCGCTGCGGGCCAGAACCGAGATCGCGCTCCTCGACGTGCGCCAGGAGAGCCGCTTCGCCCGCGGGCATCCGCTGTTCGCGGCGTCGTTCCCGCTCGGGCACCTCGAGGCCCAGGCGGCCGGGCGGCTGCCGCGGCGGGCCGTGCCCCTGGTGGTGTACGGTGACGGCGCCGACGACGCCGCGGCGGCGGCCCGCAGGCTGCGCGAGCTCGGCTACACCGACGTGTCGCTGCTGGCCGGCGGCCTGGCGGGCTGGACGGCCGACGGCGGCGAGCTGTTCGAGGACGTCAACGCGCCGAGCAAGGCGTTCGGCGAGCTCGTGGCGGAGGCGGCGGGCACGCCGTCGCTGCCCGCGGGCGAGGTCGCCGCGCTGCTGCGCGGGACCGCGCCGGTGGTCGTGGTGGACGCCCGCCGGTTCGACGAGTACGCGACGATGTCCATCCCCACCGCCATCAGCGTGCCCGGGGCCGAGCTGGCGCTGCGGGTCCGCGGGCTTGCGCCCGATCCCGCCACCACCGTCGTGGTGAACTGCGCCGGGCGGACCAGGTCCATCGTCGGCGCGCAGTCGCTGATCAACGCCGGGCTGCCCAACCGGGTGGTCGCGCTGCGGAACGGGACCATCGGCTGGACCCTGGCCGGGCTTGACCTCGACCACGGCCAGGCCCGCCGGGCACCCGACGTCTCCGCGGAAACGGCCGCCCGGGCCGCGGCCGCCGCCTGGGCGTTCGCCGACCGGGCGGGCGTGCGGCGGCTCGACGACGGCGCGCTGCGCTCGCTCGACGACCGGCAGCGGACGATTTACCGGTTCGACGTGCGCACCCCGCCGGAGTACGAGCGCGGGCACCGGCCCCGGTTCAGGTCCGCCCCCGGCGGCCAGCTGGTGCAGGAGACCGACTGGTACGCCCCGGTCAGGGGCGCCCTCATCCTGCTGGCCGACGACGGCGGCGGGCGGGCGGCCATGACCGCGTCCTGGCTCGCCCAGATGGGCTGGGAGGTCGCGGTGGCGATGGGGGGCGACGCGGCCGGGTCGGAGGCGGTCGCCGGGCCGCAGGCAGTCGCCGGGCCGACTGCGACGGCCGGACCCGAGGCGGTACCCGAGCGGCCGGCCGCCCCGGACGTTGCGCTGGCCGGCCCGGCCGCGGTGGCGGACTGGCTGCGGGCCGGGCAGGCGGCCGTGGTGGACGTGGACACCAGCCGCCGGTTCCTGGCCGGGCACGTCCCCGGCGCCGCCTGGGCGCTGCGCGGCGACCTGACCCGACCGGACCTCCTTGACCGCCTCGGCCGGCCGGGCCGGCTGGTCGTGACCAGCTCGGACGGCTACCTGGCGGCCTGGGCAGTGGCCGACCTGAATGCGGCGGCCGACCTGAATGCGGCGGCCGACCTGAATGCGGCGGCCGACCTGAATGCGGTGGCCGACCTGAATGCGGTGGCCGACCTGGGCGCGGACGGCGGGCGGGCGCGGGTGCTCGCGCTGGCCGGGGGCACCCAGGGCTGGGCGCGCTCAGGCCGCCCGCTTGAGCCGGGCCCGGGCGAGCTGCTCTCGCCCGCGCTCGACGTCTACCGCCGTCCCTACGAGGGCACCGGCATCGACCCGGCCGTCATGCAGGCCTACCTGGACTGGGAGTACGGCCTGGTGGGGCAGCTGGAGCGGGACGGGACGCACGGGTTCTGGGTGCTCACGCCCGAGCCTGGCGTCACGACTGCGTCGGCCACAGGCTCGGCAGGTTGACCACGATGGCCTCCTGGCTGCTGCGGGCGATGACCACGACGGCCTCGTCCGCGCCCGGGTTCTCCTCGCGGTGCGGGACCCACGGGGGGACGAAAATGTAGTCGCCTGGCTCGGTCTCCAGGCGGATCTCGCGGTCGCCGTCGGCGAAGACGAACGCCGGCGTGCCGGAGACCACGTAGATGGCGGTCTCGGCTTCGCCGTGGTGGTGGTCGCCCGACTTCGCCCCGGCGGCGACGTGAGTCTGGCCCATCCAGAGCTTCTCCGCCCCGGCGCTCTTGCCCGAGATCGCCTCCCAGCGGGCCATGCCCGAGGTCTGGCTGGTGTCGCCGCTCAGCTGGCCAGCGCGGATATGCGTCAGCGGCCGGTGCCACTGGTCGTCGCTCATGACGTCTCCTCAATGTCGTGTCGTCGGTCAGTATCATCGGCGTGCCATAGCCGCAGGTCAAAACTGCATGCCACAATGTGGCAAAACACACTGCGCGTGCCCCGGTCTGCCAGGAGAATCGGGCATCGTTCTTGGTCACCCGGCACTGTAGCGCCGGAAATCGGAGGTACGGATGAGCAACCCCAACGATCCCTACAGTCCCTATCCGCCGGGATCGCCGGACGCGGGACAGCAGGGCGGCTACGGCCAGCCGCAGCAAGGCGGGTACGGGCAGCCGCAGCAAGGCGGCTACGGCCAGCCCCAGCAGGGCGGCTACGGGCAGCCGCAGCAGGGCGGCTACGGCCAGCCCCAGGGCGGCGGCTACGGCCAGCCGCCGCAGGGCGGGTACACCCCGTACGGCGGCGGCCCCTACGGACAGCAGCCGTCCCAGGCCGGTTACGGCGGCCCTTACGACCCGCCGCCGCCCGGGCCCGACGGCTACCTGCGCGGCGGCGCGGTGGGCTTCGGCGACGCGATCAGGCTGGCGTTCAAGAGCTGGTCCGCCTACCAGGGGCGGGCGTCGCGCTCCGCCTACTGGTGGTACGCCCTGTTCGCGTTCATCGTCTACCTCGTCGCCGACGTCATCTTCCTGCGCGCCATCGGCCACGGGGCGGGCTTCGGGCTGTACTTCATCTTCGCCATCGGGATGCTGATCGTCAGCCTGCCGCTGGCCGTCCGGCGGCTGCACGACACCGACCGGTCCGGGTACTGGCTCTTCCTCGGGCTCATCCCGATCATCGGCGGCATCGTGCTGCTGGTCTTTACCCTGCTTCCCGGCACCCGCGGTCCCAACCGCTTCGGGTGACCCCGGTCAGCACAGCAACGGGCGGGGACCGGCGAAGCAACCGGCCGTTACTCATGATGGCGTTTGCCTTACTGCTCGAAGAGGACGCTCACGGACTCGCCGTCGTGCGTGCGGCGGATCGCCTCGGCCAGGGCCGGGGCGACCGAGAGGACCGTCAGCTTGGGGTGCGCAACGGGGACCGGCACCGAGTTCGTGCAGACGATCTCGGTGACGTCCTCGGCCGCCGCCAGCTTCTCAAGCGCGCCGTCGGCGAAGAGCCCGTGCGTGCAGGCGATGCTGATCGACCGCACCTCCTGCCTGCGCAGCACCTGCAGCAGTTCCATCACCGTGGTGCCGCGGGCGATCTCGTCGTCGAGGATGATCACGTCACGGTCGGCCACCTCGCCGATGATGGCCGAGATCGTCACCTTCGAGTCGCTGAAGCGCTCCTTCGCCCCGGCCGCGACCGGCACCTTGAGCCGCCGGGCGAAGGCCGCGGCGGACTTCGCGTAGCCGAGGTCGGGCGAGAGCACGACCGCGTTGGAGAGGTCCTTCCTGCTGAAGTAGGCCGCCAGCTCGCGCAGCGCGTGCAGGTGATCGACGGGGACCGAGAAGAACCCGTGCACCTCGGCCGAGTGCAGCGTCAGCGTCAGCACCCGGTTGACGCCCGCGGTGACCAGCAGGTCCGCCACCAGGCGGCCGCCGATGGAGATACGCGGCTCGTCCTTCTTGTCCGAGCGGGCGTAGGCGTAGTGCGGCATGACCGCCGTCACCCGGGCGGCGGAGGCGCCGCGGGCCGCGTCCGCCATCAGCAGCAGCTCCACCAGGTTCTCCTGCACCGGCGGCACCAGCGGCTGGATGAGGTACACGTCGCGTTCCCGGCAGTTGGCCTGGAGCTGCACCTGGAGGCAGTCGTTGGCGAACCGGGTGATCCGCACCGGGCTGCGCGGCACGCTCAGGTACCGGCAGATCTCATCGGCCAGTGCCGGATGGGCGCTGCCGCCGAAAATCACGATCTCAGCGTTCACCCGGCTGCCCTCGTCCCTTAACCCTCACGATACAACGCCGCATAGCACAACAATGGCATATCGGCCACCGTGGCGGCCGGCCCCCTCGGGAAGCGCGCTACGCTCATTGGCATGGAAACCCCCGGTTCCGCGCCGGCGGACGCGGCCACCGCGGACGTCTCGGCCGTCGCCGACCAGCCCGCCAAGGCCTCGGGCCCGGTCTGGTTTTTCCTCATCACGCCGCGCTGGCTGGCCTGGCTTCTGTTCGTCGTGGTGGCGTTCTGGGGGATGCTCTGGCTAGGCGACTGGCAGTTCCACCGAGCCATGAGCGGTAACGGGCTGAGCTGGGCTTACACGTTCGAATGGCCGCTGTTCGCCGGGTTCGGGGTGGTGTTCTGGGCGCGGACGGTGCGCGACGAGTTCCGCGAGCGGCGCGGGCCGACCACGGCCGAGGTCGAGGCGGCCGCGGCCGAGGCGGCGGCCGGGCCGGTCCTCCCGGCCGGGATCGGCACCCGGCCGATCGCGCCGCCCGACGATGACGCGGACGACGCCGACCTCGCCAGTTACAACAATTACCTCGCCAAGCTCAACGCAGAGGTCACGCGCCACGGCCGGTGGCGCGGGTACGGCTGACCGCCTTGTCCAGGAAGGGACTTCTCACCATGCATGGGGCCGTGCTGCGCTACCGGGTGATGGCCTACATCACCGGCGTGCTGATCATCATCGTCTGCTTCGTCGGCATCCCGATGCAGATCGCCGCGCATAACGCGTTCATCGTCAACGACATCGGCACCATCCATGGCTTCCTTTACATCGTGTACATCGTCTTCGCGTACATGCTCGCGCAGAAGCTGCACCTGCCGGTGAAGCAGACCGTGATCCTGCTGCTGGCTGGCACCATTCCGGTGATGACGTTCTTCGTGGAGCGGTGGATGATGCGCACGTACATCGCTCCGGCGCTCGCCGCGGAGGACACCACCGGCGCCGCCCAGCAGCCCGTAGCCCGTTGACTCATCCCCGCGAGCCGCAGGAGCGCCCGGTGGGCCGGGGACCGGAGACGAGCGGGGAAGTACAGCACTACTTCGCGGCGCAGCCGCAGGCCGCGCACCGGCCGGGGCTGGTCCGGGTCGTGCTGCCGGACCTGTACCTGGAGCTCGAGACCGATTCGGGGATGTTCTCGCCCGGCCGCCTCGACCCCGGAACCCGGTTCCTGCTCGAATCCGGGCCGGCCCCGCCCGCGGCGGGCGACCTGCTCGACCTCGGCTGCGGCTACGGCCCGATCGCGTGCGCGCTGGCGGTCCGCGCGCCCGGCGCCACGGTCTGGGCGATCGACGTGAACGAGCGCGCGCTGGCGCTGTGCGCCGCCAACGCCGCCCGCGCCGGGCTGGCCAACGTCCGCGCGGTGCTGCCCGACTCGCCCGGCCTGCCGGGCGGCTTCGCCGGGATCTGGTCCAACCCGCCGGTTAGGATCGGCAAGCCGGCCCTGCACGAGCTGCTGCGCCGGTGGCTCGGCCGGCTCGACCCCGGCGCGGGCGCGACGCTGGTGATGGGGCGCAACCTGGGCGCCGACTCCCTGCACGACTGGCTCGAGCAAACCGAAGGATGGCAGGTGCGGCGGCTGGCCGCGCGCAGCGGCTACCGGCTGCTGCGGGTAACCGCCCCCGATGATGCCCCCGATGATATGGAACGGACCGGTGCTTCGCCCGATGGCTCATGAGACCACCGCCGCGCCCGGTCGGCACACGAGGATGACTTCCCATGGACACTGAGACCCCCGACGGG
>Ga0302314_10016190_pt1 | contig 12622 bp, 13 predicted proteins | sample III_Palsa_N2_3_FD_200533 | JGI IMG/M metagenome (GOLD analysis project Ga0302314, IMG submission 200533) | Peat permafrost microbial communities from Stordalen Mire near Abisko, Sweden - III_Palsa_N2_3 | ecosystem: Environmental > Terrestrial > Soil > Palsa > Peat permafrost | place: Sweden...
GCAGCTTCTGGCGCAACACCTGGTCGCCACTCCAGCAGGTCGTCCGCGAGATCAAAGCTCCCGAACGCGCCGACCGCGACACCTGCACCTACGACGTCCGCCAGCGCCTCAAAACACATCTCGATCTCAACCAGCACGCCACACAAGTCCTGCACACCGACCAGGCCGACTTCGTCTTCCTCCACATCGGCGTCCCGCACAGCCCCAACATCTGGAGCCGCATCGACGACAACTACACCCAGTTCTGCGACAGCTCCTACATCGACAACCTCGGCCTCGCCGACCGCATCCTCGGCGAAACCATGAAGACCCTCCAGGCCTCACCCCGCTGGAAAGACACCTCGATCATCGTCCAGGGCGACCACAGTTGGCGCATCAACCTCTGGGACTGGCTCCCCGCCTGGACCGACGAAGACGACGCCGCCTCCCGCAACGGCTTCGACCCCCGCCCCGCCGTAATCGTCCACCAGGCCGGCCAAACCCAACCCCAAACCAACGCCACCCCCTGGTCCCTGCTCAACGTCCACAGCGTCATCGAAAACGTCCTCCACAACCAACCCACCCACTACTAGCGATAACCTCGCTTGGGTACAGAACCGGGTGCCCCATCCTCACGATGGCTTCATCATCGTTAGGGTGGGTATCGGGCGAAGCCCGACCGCTCTCCTCCACCCACCCACCACTGCCATCTCGACCGAAGCGTCATGGCTTCATCATGACGCGCAGTGGAGAGACCCCTGTATTGGCCGTTGCCGCTGCTCTTGCTCTTCTTGTTGTCATCCCGCAGGGATCTGCTTCTGTCCTTGCCGTTGCTCGTTCCACCGGATTAGAAGTGGGCTTCAGCCCACTGTCCCAACCACCCGAGACAGAGGGGCTTCAGCCCCGGACTCTTCGCCATCCCAAACAACCAAAAACTCACTTCTTCCGCGTAAGCACCACCTCAACCCCACCCACAAACGCCCGCCCCTGCATCCTCACTCCAACGATCTCCGCATACCCTGTATTCGTCAGATTCGTCATCCGCACATAAGGCCGAAACCTCCCCACCTCCCGCGCCACAGACTCATCCCAAACCGCATAAGGGCGCTGCTGATACCGCTCCACCACCCCCAGCCGAGAATCCACCAGAAACAGCCGCTTCACATCCCAGGTCCAGTCCAGCCGCCCATTGTTCACCGGGTAATTGAACACATACTCTGACTGCAACCCATGCAGCGCTCCCTGCGCGCCTTCCAGCAGCGTCCAGGCCAGCTTCACATGCTGCGCCGCATCCGGACGCCAATCCAGCGATCCCTCAACCCCCGCAAAGTGCAGCGCCGAAAGATTCGTAGCCTGCCACTGGTCCGTCGGCGCCGCCCGTGTGTAGTCAATCGTGTTCGTCTGATCCGAATAAAACCCCGTCAACGAAGCCGCCACACGCTTCCCCGGATACCAATCCACCCCACCCTCATAGTTCCAGGCCGACTCCGGCTTCAGATTCGCATTCCCCATCGTCGTCGGATCGCTGTAATAAAGATCCAGAAACGTAGGCAGCCGAAACCCATACCCCACCGCCCCCCTCAGCTTTACCGAGTGCGGCAGCCAAAGCGTCCCTTCCCCCATCGGACTGCTCACCACCCGCCCGCCGCTGAAAACCTCTTCCCGCAACCCCACCCCAACCGATCCCCGACCCGGCACACGCCACTCCACATCGCCATACCCAGCCCCACGATTCCGCCCATGCACCCCCAGATTTGTACTGTCGATCTGGTCGGTAGTCTCCTGCAACCCCGCCAGCAGCGTCGTATTCTTGAAAATCTCCCGCCGCTCCCGCAAATCCCCTTCATAACTCTGGTCAATATGGTTGTTCTCATAGGCCGACGGATCATCCCGCAACAGCACAAACACATCCGTATGCCGCCGATACCCCACCGCAGCCTCGGTATGCTCATCAAACGTCTGCGTCAACCCCGCAAACCACCCTTTCGTCCGCTCCCACGAGGGATAGTTCCCATAAAACTGGTCCGCCCCAAACGCCCGGTCATCCCCCGCCACCAGCAAGTCGGTTTCCCCCAGAAAACTCTTCGCCCTCACCTCGCCGCCGAGGCTCTCGGTCCGGTAATCCCGGTCCGGAATAAACCCGCTCGAAGCCTCTCGACTACCGGACACCACCGCACTCCATCCGCGGTCCACAAAAGACCCGAGAAAAGCCTGCTCGTTACCGCCATAACTCCCACCACCAGCCCGCAATTTCAGGCTGCTTGCGTCCGGTTTCCAGGTCAAAAAGTCCGCCACACCCCCAATCGCATCCGCCCCATAAAGCGTCGATCCCGCACCATGCAAGACCTCGATACTTCCCAGCATTTCCAACGGAACGGGCACATCCAGATTGAAATGCGACGTCTCCACATCATCCATCCGCAGCCCATTCAGCAGCACCAGCGTCTGCTCAAACGAAGCCCCCCGCACCGAAATATCATCCATCACCCCCGCACCCCCGCGCTGCTGTATATCCACCGAAGAATCCGTGCGCAGATAGTCCTCAATGTCCTCAAACGCCAAGGGATGCGCCTGCGTATCCAACACCGTCACATCACGCGCCGACTCGCCCACACTCACCGGCTCCACATTGCCCAACACAACCACCGTCGTACTCACCGGCGGAATAGCAACAGCCTTAGCCTGCGGAACCTGCTGCGCTTCCGCGGTCAAAACCCCCATCAACACTGCACCAACGCACATCTGACGAATCATCGGTCACTCTCTTTCAATGCCATCCTCGCCTTTCCTTCAGCAACACACAACCATGATTTCGTACGAACCTTGATAGTTGAAGGAGTAAACTACATACATCTCATGCGCATCGATGCCTTCCTCCATCAAAGCCCCATGTTCGCCATCAACCGCGCAGCTCGCAGCTTCAACGCTCACGCTGCTCAAGCTCTCGAAGCCGATGGCCTCAGCTTCCTGGAAGGCCTCATCCTCACCGCCATCTTTTTCGAAACTCCAACGCTCATCAAGCCTTCAGACCTCGCTGAGACCTTCAGCATGACTCGTGGCAATGTAAGCCACTGCGTCTCCTCGCTCGAAGCCAAAGGCCTGCTACAACGCAAGATCGACCCCGCCGACGCCCGCGCCTACCACCTCGCCCTGAAACCCGCCGGAAAACGCACCGCTCTGCGCGTCATCAGCGCGTTCGATACCCTGCAAAAGCAGTTTGAAAAGGAAGCCGGCAAAACCGCTCTGGCTGACGCACTCGCAACCATTCGTCGCCTGGAAGCACTCTTCTAGTACAAACGGCCAGCGTACGCCTGTATCCTAAAGTAGTCGCCGCGATTCCACCCAGCGACCCGACCTCGCAATCCAGAAGGACCAGCAATGCCGCTTTACGAGTACGAATGCACCGCCTGCCATCGCCGCACTGAAAAGATCCAGAAGTTCTCCGATCCCGAGTTGACCGTCTGCCCCTACTGCAGCGGTTCTCTGGAACGCACGATCACTGCGCCTGCCTTCCAGTTCTCCGGTGGTGGCTGGTACAAAGACCTCTACTCCTCCTCCGCCAAACCTGCCGGCGGCAGCGACTCCGGCTCAAGCTCCACCACGGCAGCTTCCGACAGCAGTTCCTCAGCCACCCCCGCAACTCCGGCAGCCTCCGCCCCCTCGACCTCAACTCCGACCGCCAAACCTTAGCCTGGCGTGGCTATTTGCCGCAATAGCCTGTTAACTTTCTCACCTCTCCCACGTTTGTCGTAATCGTCCTGTTACCAAGTTTTGAGTCTCCTGAGCTATCATTCTTCGCATGGCGCTGTTTCGTTCGCATCGTAAATTCGAGGCTCAGGCCGAAGAGGCTACCCACGAGGGCCGCATCGTTCTGCGCAACATTGGCTGGGTTTCCGCCGGGATTACCGCGGTAGCTATTGGGGTCGTCGTTGGGCGTGAGTTGCGCCAGCGCTACAAGTTCAATCGCCGCACACCTTACGATTTCTACGCCCACTCTGGCGACGAAATGCAGGATGTCGAGTTCGGCGTCGGAATTTAAAAGTCCAGTACAAACAGAAACGCCCGACTGGCAGACGCTAGTCGGGCATTTTCTTTGACTCTGAGGTCTACGTTTACGCGGCAGCGCTCCGCGACTTACGCGGCGAAGCCTGCAGGAATCGTACTAAATCCTCCACCGTAATGAGAGGAGCATGACGCAATCCCGGCGAGCGGTCCCGCTTCAGGGCCGAAGTGAGTTCTGTGATCGTTTGCTCGATGTCTTCTGTATCCAGTCCTAGATCCTCATCCAGCAGATCGCCGGGCAAGATTGGGAAGTTTACAAGTTGTACTTGCTGCAAGTAGCGATAGGTGGCGCCGGTGATCGCAGGATCGAAACCGTACTGCTGCAAGTGTACGGTGAAGGTAGCCTCGTTTACGCCCTCTCGCTGGCTCGCCAAAGAGGCGTGTCTGCGGCGTGCCGAGATCTTCAAGGCAAAGAACGCAAATGCGACACAAGCGAGGATAATGACGATAGGCCAGGTTTGTTCTCGCAGCCAGATCGATAAGGAATCGGGTGTAACCATGGAAGGAAAATCTCCTCAGAGAAAAAAAATCAGAACGGAGCCGCTGCTTCCCGCTGCATTTTCCTGAGCCGGATAGCGCGAATTCTCATCTGTGTACAGGTATCTGGAATCAGTATCACATGGACAACGCGGTTTGAAGATTTGAATTTGCATCTAAATTGATTGGTTTATGACGTTGGCTTCTTTTCCCATTTCCGGAACGCAGGACTCACAGATGCTGCCCGCACCTGTGCAGGGCTTGCCCATTGCGTCTCTCAAAGAGATGCCAAATGGTCGTCTCACGGATAGCCACGGTCGTTTAATTACCGACCTCCGGATCTCCGTTACGGATCGCTGCAACTATCGCTGCGTCTACTGCCGAACAGGTACCGATGGGGCACAGTACTCCGAACTGCCAATAGCTGACTACGCTCGAATGCTGCGGGTTTTCGTCTCTCTCGGGATCGAGAAGATTCGGCTTACCGGCGGCGAGCCGCTGTTGCGCAATGGCCTTCTCGAACTGATCCGCGAATCCGCTCAACTACGGCCTGCATTCCATCCAGAAGCACGCCTCGATATTGCTCTCACCACGAACGGCCATTTGCTGGCAACACTGGCTCGTCCGCTTCGCGATGCTGGGCTCCAGCGCATCACCGTGAGCATGGACGCAGTTGATCCCGAAACGTTCACTCGCATCACTCGCGTTCCTGGCAGCTTTGAGCGTGTGCGCGATGGCATACGCGCGGCGCAAGACGCTGGGCTTGGTCCGGTAAAGGTCAACTGCGTTCTGATGCGCGGCTTCAACGACTCCCAGATCGAGGCCTTCGCTGAGTTCTCTCGCACGGAAGGCGTCATCGTCCGCTTCATAGAGTTCATGCCGCTTGAAGAGGATCGCACCTGGGCTCCTGAGACCGTCGTACCGATGGACGAGATCGTGACACGCCTGAACGCGATGCGACCGCTCGTGGAGTTGCCGCCGAACCATATCAGCGAAACAGCGCGTCGCTTCACCTTCGACGATGGCCTTGGTGAAATCGGAATTATTGCTCCCGTGTCGCGACCTTTCTGTGGCCATTGCAGCCGCGTGCGACTCACCTCCGACGGCAAAGTACGTACCTGTCTCTTTTCGCAGAGCGATCATGACCTTATTGGTTTGATGAGCCGTGGAGCTACGGATGAAGAGATGAGTGACTGGATTCGCGGCGTCATCCAGGGCAAAGAAGCGAGGCATCACATTGGAGAACCGGGCTTTCTCAAGCCTTCGCGAAGCATGGTTCACATAGGCGGCTAAAGCGATATCAAAGCCTAAAGCCTTTGACGTGAATATCTTCGCGTTTTACAAATTCTCACTCGCTTGCTCTATGATCTACTTTTCGACGCAGCGGCCCTCAATCTTAGCTCTTATCCGAACGGGAAATGACCGTGAAAGCAAAGCGCCAATTCGAAGTCATCGACAGCCGCCAGATGGAGAACCTGCGGGTGTTCCATGAAGTTGCGCGTGCACTTACTTCTAACCTGGAACTGGAACCGCTTCTGCTCTCCATCATGCGCCAGATGGAGGAGTTCTTCGGCCCGGAGCGTTGGTCGCTGCTGATGGTCGATGAAGAAAATGATGAGCTTTATTACGCTCTCTCCGCTGGCGTTGACGACTCTGGCTTCCGCAATAGCCGGCTGAAGATGGGGCAAGGTATCGCCGGCTATGTCGCTCAGACCGGCAATCCGCTCATCATTCCAGACGTTCATGTCGATCGCGATTGGGCACTCTTCGCGGCACAACATGCAGAACTGAATCTGCAGTCGATTGCTTGCCTTCCGATTCGACATGGCAATCGAACACTTGGCGTGTTGCAACTCCACAACAGCAAGTTCGATCTGCTGCCAGATTCTTCCATCGCTTTTCTCCGGGTACTTTGCGATTACGCAGCCATCGCGCTACAGAACGCTCGCTCCGTCAAGCTGATTCACCATCTCAGCATCACGGACGATTGCACGGGATTGTTCAACGCTCGCTATCTCTACACGATGCTGGAAGGTGAGATCGGAAGCGACCCAAGCGCGCGCGTGGTGTCGATTCAGCCGCAGTTCAGCCTGCTGTTTCTCGATCTCGATCACTTCAAGAGCATCAACGACACGCACGGACACTTGGTGGGTTCGCGCCTGCTTGCTGAAATCGGCGGAGTGCTCAAGCGAACTCTCGGACCAGAGAATCCTGCTTTCCGTTATGGTGGCGATGAGTTCGTCGCCATTCTGCGTGGGTATGACAAAGCCGGTGCGACAAAGCTCGTTGCTCACCTGCGCGAGACGCTCAATGACTCGCGTTTTCTCACGGGCGAAGGTATGTCGCTCAACATTACTGCCAGCTTTGGGCTTGCTACCTTTCCCGAAGATGGAGATACGATGCACTCGATCATCCGCTCCTCCGACGCGATGATGTATCAGGCTAAGGCAATGGGACGCAATCGCGTCGCGGTTGCCGATGCGTCTGCTCCTACGACTGCTCCGACCAAAACATCTCGCCATAGCTGAGCACAGAAATCACGCTGCGGGAACTTTCACGCTGGATGCAGCGTAGGATATTTTGCGAAGGCGCGTTTTCGCGTAACAGAGAGGATTCAAACCGATGCAAAGCAGAATCGTAGGAACTACCATGCCAGTGCTGGAAGCACTCCTCCAGCCCGGTGAGGCCCTTATCTCCGAAGCTGGTGAGTTGAGCTGGATGACTCAGAGCATTGCTATGACCACGCATACGCAGATGGCTGGTGGGGGTGGGTTCTTCGGCGCCATCAAGCGGGTGGCTGGTGGTGGCACGCTGTTTATGACCGAGTACACCGCGCAGGGTTATGCCGGCGAAGTCGCCTTCGCGACCAAGATTCCTGGACATATTCTGCCCATCGAAGTTGGGCCTGGCCATGAGTACATGATCCATCGCCATGGCTTTCTGTGCGCCACACCGCAGATTCAGCTTGGCTTTGGCTTCCAGCAGTCGCTTGGTGCAGGCATCTTTGGCGGCGATGGGTTTCTGCTGCAGAAGGTTTCGGGTTATGGCACTGCGTGGTTGGAGCTTGGTGGCGAAGTCGTGGTGCGTGACCTGCAACCGGGCGAGACGCTGCGCGTGCATCCCGGCCATGTTGGAGCGTTTCAAGCTTCTGTGAGCTTCCAGATCACTCGCATTCAGGGCATTCGCAATATGTTCTTCGGTGGCGATGGCATCTTCCTTGCAGCGCTTACCGGGCCGGGCCGCGTATGGCTGCAGACGCTTCCGCTTTCCAACCTTGCCCACGCGCTTGAACCTTACCTTTCGCAGAACCGCGGCGACGCAGGCAAGGTGGGAACGGCCGCAGTGCTTGGCGGTATTGTTGGATCGATGTTCGACAACAACCGCTAATGGCTTCCCTCTCCTGGGAACGACGACAGCGCTCTTCGGAGCGCTGTCGTTATTGCTCCGAAGCGCCCGCTGCCGTACACTCGCTGGCATGAGCCGACTTCGTGACCTCCTTTCGTTTGCTACGCTGACAACTACGTTGAGCCTGTGCGCTGCTCCCTGCTTCGCGCAAGATTGGGCCAAGGCGATGGTGGACAAGAGTCCTCGTCATGGCGAGTATGTGGCGATCAAGGAGCCGAACGGCCGCGTGTTGCAGGCGTGGGTGGTTTATCCCGAGGTCAAGGAGAAAGCTCCTGTCGTTGTGATGATCCATGAGATCTTCGGGCTAAGCGACTGGGCTCGCGAGATGGCCGACGAGGTCGCGAGCGCGGGATACATCGTGGTTGAGCCGGATCTGCTGAGCGGCTTTGGGCCGCCGATGACGTCTACTGCGGTGAAACCCATCACGCCTGCGGCGGGAGCACAGCCGGCGATGGACCACATGCATGCGCAGGATGGTGGAGCAGCGAGCATGGCGATGTCTCCTGGTGGAACGTCGGCGTTCCCTGATCAGAGCTCGGTGGTCAAGGCGGTGTCGTCGCTTGATCCTGCACAGGTGTTGATGGATCTTGATGCTGCGGCTGACTACGGCAAGAAGCAACCTGCGGCGAACGGCAAGCTGTATGTTGCGGGCTTTTGCTGGGGTGGAGGAAAGTCGTTTGAGTTCGCAACGCATCGCAAGGATTTGAGCTCGGCGTTTGTGTTCTATGGGATCCCGCCGAGTCCGGAAAGCATGAAAAATATCGTGGCAACTGTGTATGGCTTTTACGCGGGCAACGATGCTCGGATCACCGCGACGATACCGCAGACTGCGATCGACATGAAAGCTGCGGGCAAGAAGTATGAGCCTGTGACCTACGATGGGGCCGGACATGGCTTTATGCGAGCGGGTGAAGCTCCGGATGCCAGTGCGCCCAATGCGGCGGCTCGTGCTGCTGGCTTTCGACGGCTGATCGACCTGCTGGGTGGGTTGCACTAGACACCCCCCCACCCCGGCGATTATGGTGCAAAATCTTCATAACATTGCACTTAGTCTTGGATCTCGGCCTTATCAAATTGCGCAAAATCTTGAAAACAAGCAACTTCAAGGGGTACCTGATTCCAAAAACATGCAGACACTAAATGCAGGCGGCGTATGCTTTCCTGTGTCTGCAACAGACGTGTGTTTGAATTTGTCTCGAACGTTGGAGGATGGATATGACTGTGAATCCGTATCTGAATTTTGACGGCAACTGCGCGGAAGCGTTTGCGTTTTATGAGATGCTGCTGGACGGGAAGATTGTGATGATGATGAAACATCGCGATTCGCCGATGGCTGAACAAACTCCGCCAGAGTGGATGGATGCGGTGATGCATGTGGCGATGAAGCTTGGGGACACGATGTTGTTCGCGTCTGACGCGCCGCCGAAGAGCTATGCGAAGCCTGCAGGATTATGGGTCTCGCTGGAAGTGGCAACGCCGGAAGAAGCCGAGCGCGTGTGGGCTGGGTTTGCGGATGGTGGCCAGGTGGCCATGCCGCTGCAGGAGATGTTCTGGGCGAAGCGGTTTGGGATGGTGACGGATAGGTTTGGGACGCCGTGGATGGTGAACTGCTCCAAGCCGATGCCGCGCTGAAGTTTTGCGAGGCGGAGGCGAACGAGAGAATATGCTGACTGGTAGCGCAAGGACGTGATTCGACCTGCGCTGGGCCCTCTCAAAGCGACGCAAAGGAGATTTCGATGCACGGACTTATCTGGTGGATCCTCGTTGGACTGATCGCAGGCTGGCTGACCGGCAAGATTATGAAGAGCGGTGGCTATGGGTTTCTGGGCGACATTATCATCGGCATCCTGGGTGCGATTGCCGGTGGGTGGATCGTAGGATTCCTGGGCTTCGGCGGTGGTGGGATGATCTACACCATCCTCGTTGCGACGCTCGGCGCGATTGTGTTGACGTGGCTGTTCCGGTTGATTACGAAGAAGAGCTGACGCAGAAGCCGGGTGCGACGACGGCAACTCAGAACTAGCAAATGATTACGTAGCTGGTCCGTCTCCCGAAATCGAGACGGACCAGACACGTAGGTGGGAATCAATCCTTGTAGGGATCGAATTCGTTGGCTCCCGCCATGGCTACGCCAACGGGCGTGAGCGTGTGCAGGATACGGATGGTTGAGCCGTGTGCCGCAAGCACTTCGGGGAGACGCTTGTAGCAGTGCGGCGATTCGTCCAGACCGCCTCCGCGGAGGACGACGTTGGACTTCTGCATCCAGTCGTTCATCATCTCCGGCTTGACCAGGCCTTCGCGCTTGCACGCTCCAGTCTTACGGTCGTAGACCCCGGCGGCCATCTTACGGCCCATCACACGACCCGCTCCGTGGACCGTGGAGAAGAGTGACGCGGATTGCTCTACGGCTGCTTTCCTGCCCTCGGTGGTGCTGAGGTCGGGAGTGATGCCTTCGAGGATGACGGACTGTTCGCCCATGGTTCCTCCGACGAAGCCACGCTGACCGGGAAATGCCGGCGTTGCACCCTTACGGCAGACCCAAAACTGCTTGCCATCGTGCTCCTCCAACCACGCGAAGTTGTGGTGGTTGTGCACCTCTTCTTCGATGGTTGCACCCAACAGCTTTGCAACACGCGAGCATACCCAGTCACGACCAGCGTAGGCATAGGTCCCGCCAAGCTGCATCGCAGCGATGTACTGCTCGCCGAGATCGCTTGTGGCATCGAAGAAGACAGGATCAACCATCATGCCGTCGGCCGCACCCGCTGCCTTGAGGAACCACGTAGCAATGCCGTGACCAAGACCACGTGAGCCGAAGTGAACGCCGACCCAGACGCGATCCACTTCGTCGGTGAAGAGATCGACGTAGTGGTTGCCGCTACCGATGGTGCCGAGTTGTGCGTTAGCTTTGTGGCGCAACGGCTTCGCGGCTTCGGTATCCCAACCGGGATGTTGATCGGTGACAAATGGCGCGTCCGCGTTGCTTTCACGGTTCTTCCGGCCGACGCCAAAGCTGAGCGTGTTCCAGATGTCATCCATGATGCGGTGAATGTTGGCGCGAAGCTCAGTGCCCGTCATATCGAGACGCACGGCCTTGTTACCGCAGGCGATGTCGAAGCCGACTGCAGTGGGGCTGATGCGAGACTCGGATGCGATGACGCCGCCGATTGGTACGCCGTAGCCAAGGTGGCCGTCGGCCATCAGGGCGAAGTGATCCGCAGTTTGCGCGCAGAGACGAGCCTGTTCGAGAGTGTTGGCTTCGTGTTCTCCGAAGACGGGGATGTTGTCGATGATCTGCATTGCTAGTATTCCTTTCTGGCGGTATCCCTCTCCGTGAAGCATCGTGCCTGTGCGAGCGAAATACAGAGGTCCTTCGCTACGCTCAGGATGACGACATCTGAGGTGGACTTGCCAAGGTTGGGTTGGTCCCGCGGCGCTCATCGCGTTGGGAGCAAAAGAAAAAGCCTGGGCTGTCGCCCAGGCTCGGTGTTACGCGGTGAAGTAGAGGCTTATGCCTGTGCTTCCTCCGACGTAGAAACCTTGGCTGAGGCTACGGTGAAGCTCGGGTCGCCGATCTTGAAGCGAGCGAAGCGGCGGACCGAGATGTTCTCGCCGAGCTTGGCGATCTTCTGCGCGATGAGCTGGCCGATATTGACCGACTGCTCCTTGATGAAAGGCTGCTCGAGCAGGCAGAACTCCTCGTAGAACTTGGCGAGCTTGCCGGTGAGCATCTTCTCGATGATCTCGGCGGGCTTGCCGGAGGCTGCGCCCTGGGCGCGGTAGACGTCCTTCTCGCGCTCGAGGTCGGCTTCGGTGACTTCTTCCTTGCCGATGTAACGAGGATCGACTGCAGCGATGTGCATGGCGATGTCGCGGAGGAGCTCCTGGAAGTCGTCGGTGCGGGCTACGAAGTCGGACTCGCAGTTGAGCTCGATGAGGACGCCGATCTTGCCGCCGGCGTGGATGTAGGTGCCGACTGCGCCTTCATTGGTGGAGCGGCTGGCCTTCTTGGCAGCAGACGCCATGCCGCGCTTGCGCAGCACAACGAAGGCTTCTTCCATGTCGCCCTTGGCTTCCTGGAGAGCCTTGAGGCAATCGCCCATGGGGGCGCCGGACTTTTCGCGGAGTTCCTTGACGAGCTTGGCGTCGATCTTTACGGCTTCAGTGGTGGACATTCCTGGTTCCTTCTCGCCTCAACGGGAGGCGGCGTGAAAAGGGGCGCGAGCTAAAAGCCCGCGCCCCTGATTCTGAGGGAGGCTTGTTACAGCATGGCTAAAGCCATGCCCTTCCGGTTCGCGATGCTATGCCAACCGGAGAAGCCAGGTTCTCGGTTAGGCGGTTGCTTCGACGGGAACTGCATCCGCTTCAGGCTCGGTTTCCGCGGCCGGGGCCTTGCGGATACCGCCGCCAAGAGCAGCGTTCAGGTCGATGGTCTCTTCTTCAGCTTCGTCAGCAGAGCCCTCGGCGATGCCGGCGGACTCCTGAACTTCGGTCAGAGCATCGTCGCCGTCTTCGCCGAGGAAGTGTGCCTCGGTGAGGATGGGCTGGATGTCGGTGTACTCCTGAGCGAAGGCCTTGTCGGAGATCATCTGCGTGCCTTCGTAGGCCGAGTCAGCGATCTTCGTGGTGAAGAGGCGGATGGCGCGGAGAGCATCGTCGTTACCGGGGATGACGTAGTCAACAACGGTAGGATCGCAGT
>Ga0302314_10016192_pt1 | contig 12621 bp, 15 predicted proteins | sample III_Palsa_N2_3_FD_200533 | JGI IMG/M metagenome (GOLD analysis project Ga0302314, IMG submission 200533) | Peat permafrost microbial communities from Stordalen Mire near Abisko, Sweden - III_Palsa_N2_3 | ecosystem: Environmental > Terrestrial > Soil > Palsa > Peat permafrost | place: Sweden...
ACTAACGGACGGGACCACTAGCGATGGCCGCGTAGCGAGGACGCCAACGCCCACATCGAACACAGCATCGCAGCGGACGCCGCAACGCCGCCGACGTACAAGCCGTAGGCCGCCGATACCGGCGGCCTGACGTTGACGTGGTAGTACCGGACCATCAGCGCGATGACGACCAGCGAGATCACCAGCGCCGCAACCGATGCCGGCTTCACCGACAATCCTCTGCCGACCATTGCGCCCGCCACCAGCAGCGCCGATGACAGCAACACGATCAGCTGGCCCGGCCCGAACCCGTGCGGCAGATGCAGGCTGCCGATGCTGCCGCCGATCGCGTTGGCCCAGCCGCCGCCGTTGATACCCGTGGTCAGCCACGGCAGCCACGCGCTGACCGACACGGTCGCGGCAAACAGCGCCACCATCCAGCCGGGGCGTATGCGGGGCATGCTGCGACAGTAGCGCGTTGGGTCACCAATCTTTCGTCACAGATCCTTCGCCTCGACGGCGCATTGAAAATGGATGGCGCCCTCCCGCGGCACCTTGCCTACTCATAGGGACGTCGCAGGTCGGCACCGGCCTGCGGCCGCCGAGGCGCTTCTCGGCATAGGCGCGGCCCTTTTCAGGGTCGCCCAACACGAGCCCAGCGATGTCTGCCAGCATCACCGCCCGCTACACCCAACCCAGACCCGGGCCGGGCGCACGCCCCGCACGATCTGGATAGCCCACCGCCGCGCCCACCGCCGCGCACAACACGACCGAATACGACGGAAATGAATATGCAGCTTTTCCGGTACGTCTCCGTTTTCATCAGATGAATCAGACCCCAAGCACTATCGTCCGCGGGGCATCGTCCTCGTCAGGTACTACTGGAACGGTGCAACCAGATGCCCTGCTCCGGCGTCATGAACCGAACCGGCGCCGGCAACGCCGCCAAGACCGTCGCGTCGACAATGATCTGCGGCTTCTCTAGCACTAGGGACTCTCCTTTGCGGATCAGAACTGCACGGCCACTGGCCATGACATTCCGGCACCAATCAACGCCCGGGCCGTAGGGCAGCATGAAAACAAAGCCGTCTCCGAAAGGGAAGGTAACCAAAGGTGTTCGGTAGACGCGGCCGGATCGGCGACCCGTGTGCTCGAGCGTCACCCAGGGCGAGAATCGTTTCCCCGCCACAAACAGGATCATTGCGTTGGATCGTTTAAGCAGCACGGAGCGAAGCGATTTCGCCACTGGCACCATCCTCTTGTCCACTCCAAACGAGCTGTCCTGATTGACGATTACGCTGACCGGCGCCGATTCGGCATCCGGAACAGCGCTTGCGATATTCGATCATCGGCGTTACCGTTCCAAAAATGAACGATTACTCAGTGGAATCTACTCGAGTCCGTCGCCGCCAGCAAGGCGGACCACCCCTGCTGTTGGTCGGCGCGCTGACGCTGGGGTTTTTCGTCGTCGGCATAATCGTGGCCGCCGCCCTCGGCGGACTCCCACCCAATCCCCTCGGCGACGCCGCCACGGTGATCGGGTACTACCGTCAACACGCCGCCTCCGTGCAAGCCGGGGCGATCTGCTTGTTCGCTGCATCGGTGCCGCTGCTGATCTATGCCGCCACCGCCTCAGCACGATTGCGTCAGCTGGGGATCACCGCGCCCGGCGCGACAATCGCGCTGGCCGGCGGCGTCCTTGCCTCCGCCATGTTGAGCCTGTCCGCACTGTTCGGCTGGGCGCTGTCTCGACCTACGGTCACCTCAGACGACGCCCTTATCCACGCACTGTCCACGCTGAGCTTCCTCACCGGCGGCGTCGCCCATGTCGTACCCCTAGGCCTGCTGGTGGCAGGCATTTCCGTGCCCGCGCTCATCGTCAAACTGCTGCCCCGCCCGGTGGCGTGGGCCGGGCTGATCATCGCAGTGATCGCCGAACTGTCCACCCTGTCCCTGGTGGTGCCGGCACTGGCGATCCTGCTTCCCATCGCCCGCTTCCCCGCACTGATCTGGCTCGTGGTCGCCGGCGCACTGCTACCCACACAACGTCAAAAGGCGACCGCATCGTGAAACTGTCGATCAACGTCACCAACTTCGACTACCCCGGCGGCCCAGAAGCCTTGCGGCACCGCCTCAAAACGCTCGCCGAGGCGATGGACGCTGCCGGGACAGACACCATCTGGCTGGGCGACCACTTGATCCAAGCCGACCCGTTCGCCGACGACGCTGAACCGATGCTAGAGGCCTACACCACCCTCGGATTCCTCGCCGCAGCCACCACCCGCGTGCGGCTGGGCACCATGGTCACCGCCGCCACCTACCGCGCTGCGGCTCTGTTGATCAAAGCCATCACCACCCTCGACGTGCTCTCCGGTGGCCGGGCGTGGCTGGGCATCGGCGCCGGATACCAGCAGCGCGAATCCGACGCCATGGGACTGTTTCTGCCGCCGGTCCCCGAACGGTTCATCCGGCTGGAAGAAACGCTCAGACTCGCTGCACAAATGTGGACCGGTGACGCCGCCCCATTCATCGGGCTATACCTGCAGCTGGCCGAGCCGATCAGCAATCCGCGTCCGGTCAGCGTGCCCCGGCCCAAGATCCTCATCGGCGGCACCGGCCCAAAGCGGACCCTGCGCCTGGTCGCCGAATACGCCGACGCCGCCAACTTCTTCGACATCCCCGACGGCGGCATCGCGCTCCGCGCCAACCTGGCCATCCTCGCCGAGCACTGCACCGACGTCGGGCGCGACCCCGACGACATCGAGCACACCGTCACCGCGGCGCTAATGCCCGACGAAACCGCATCGCAGCTCGCCAACCGATGCCTGGCGCTACACGAGCGCGGGGTGGATCACGTTGTGCTCATCCCCCGCGGCCGTCCATGGTTGCTCAGTGATGCCGAACTGCTCGGCAACACCGTCACGATCATCGCCCCCTGAAGAACCTGGTCTTGTGAACATCGCCGACGCCAGTAATCAACCGGAACTACATTGTGTTCCACATCCTCATCGACACCACATTGCTGATCGCCCCCACCATCCTGGTGCTACGGCATGTTTCCTGACACCCCACCACAAGCCGTTCACCAATCGAACCATTACCGCCGGATATAATTCACCAATGGCCTCCCGTGCCTCGAAGCCGCCTACCGACGGAATCGGTTTTCTGCTGTCACAGTTGGGACATCGCGCCGCGACACTGTTCGCTGAGCTACTCACCCCACTGGACCTCACACGGCCGCTCGCGGGCATCGTGCGCCTCATCGCCCGACAGCCCGGCCTGAGCCAACAGGAACTGGCCCAGCGCCTCAACCTGCTGCCCAGCCGGGTCGTCGCCTTCGTCGACGAACTCGAGTCCCGCGGCTACCTCACCCGGCAACGCAACGACACCGACCGGCGGCTCTACGCCCTCCACCTCACCCCGAGCGGCCAGGAACTCATGACCCGTCTCGGGACCGTCGCGCGCGAACACGACCGCCAACTCACAGCCGGGCTCACCGCCGACCAGCGCAACGAGCTCCGGACCCTGCTTGCGCACATGGCAGAGGCGCAACACCTCACTCCCGCAGTGCATCCCGGCTACCGCGTTTAGTGGGCGGGCCTTACTCTTATCGCCCGCGGTCCGGGTGGTGTCCCGACCCGTTCGCGCGGTCAAGCAGTGCCCCGCACCAGCCCATTGTGGCGGGCTAATGCCAACCAGCAGCGAACTGGCCACCGCCACCGGCAAAGCGCTACGCGCCGCGGTCAACATCAACCCGCAGCCGCCCACAAACGGCTGAGGCTGCCTACCTCTGCAGAGAGGACAGATTGAACGCGGCGCCGGTCGGGTCGGTCGCTGCGGCCAGCCGACCGTAGGGGGTGTCCTCTGCTGGCTGAATAACAGCGCCCCCGTTGTCGGTAATCAGCTGCAGCGTCTTGTCGACGTCCTCGGCACCGAAGAAGGTCGTCCAGGTCGACGGCACGCCGTCGGGCAGAATGCCGGCGCCGTCCATCACTCCGAGCAGCTGCTGATCGCCGAACCAGGCCGTGGTGTAACGGAATTCGTCGGTGTCGGAAACATCTTCGGTCCGCCAGCCGAATACCTCGCGGTAGAAGTCGAAAGCGGCCCGGTAGTCACGAGTGGTCAGCTGGTGCCATACCGGTGCACCGGCCTCGCCGGTCACCTCGAAGCCGTGGTGCTCCAGCGGCTGCCACAGACCGAAGAACGCACCGGAAGGGTCGGTCGCAACGGCCATGAATCCCTTGGCCGGCACCTCCATTGGGCCCATCCAAGTCGAGCCGCCGGCGCCGGTCACCGCCGACACGCTGGCGTTGATGTCGGCGGTGTGCAGATAGGTGGACCAGCTGTCCGGAGCCTGCGCCTTGGGCAGGCCGGCCATCAGTCCGGCGACCTGGTGGCCGTCTGTCGATGCAGTGATGTAGCCGCCATACTCGGGTCCGGCGGACTCGAACGTCCAACCGAAAACTGCGCCGTAGAAGTTCTGGGCACGCTCGACGTCCGACGATGTCAGATCAAGCCAGCAGGGAGCGCCCAGCGGCGCGTCGTTACGGATGGGCACGATGACCTCCTGATGTGACAGGCCCCGAAGCGGAGTTCACCGGTATCGACCGTCGCCGACGCGAAAACTCATCGCGAAGACGCGATTCCTGCTCACGCCGGCGCAAAAACCGTGACGAACTTCCGCAACGACTCGCGGATATCGCTTTTCAATGCGGCAGCGACGATCATGCCGATCGGCCCGAACAACGCCGGGCCGCCCAGGTGGACGTCGAGGCTGACCACCGAGTTATCGCCCTTGGGCTTGACTTTGGCGATCAGCTTGACCTTCACGCCGCCGACGCCGTTGCCGTCGAGCGTCATGGCCTCCGGCGGCTTGTAGTTCACCATCGTCCAGGTGATGCGGTTGGGCATGCCCTTGACTTCGACGATCGAGTCGATCACCGTGCCCTTCTCCAACTGCTCGGGCAGCTTGCTGCGCCACACCCGGTGGATGGTCAGCCACTCCTTATAGCGGGAGAGGTTGGACGCGTCCGCCCACGCCTGCTCAGGCGGCAGCGGAACATCGATGGAAACAGAAAGCTTCGCCATGGGTTGCTTTTAGTGCTCGTCCTTCTCGCCGTCGGTCAAGGCGTTCTTCGCCGCCTCCTGCACCTTGCTCACGGTGTCTTTGTACTTGCCGTCGGTCTTGGAATCGACGAACTCGCCCGCCTTGTCGATCGCGGAACCGACCGTGTCAGCGTTCTGCGCCAGCAGGTCCTTGGCTTTGTCTAGGAATCCCATGTTTCGTCCTTTTCCTCAGGAGTTGTTGACTAGGCGTATCACGACTGTTCGGCGAGTCGCCACCAAGGCTCGAATTCCGCAGTCGCCGTGGGGTCGACGCGCCCGCCCGGTTTCGGCACCGCTACTGCGACGTGTGCGGCGTCCGCCGCCGCCAACAGCCGCTCGATCGGTTCGGCCCACGGGTGCGGCGCCAACCGGAATGTGCACCAGTGGATCGGTACCAAGAGTCCGCCGTTGACGTCGACGTGCGCCTGAACCGCGTCCTCGGGGTTCATATGAATGTCCGGCCACACCGTGTTGTAGGCACCGACCGGCATCAGCGTCACGTCGAAAGGTCCATGCTCTTCCCCGATTTCGGCGAAGCTCTTGGTGTAGCCGGTGTCGCCGCCGAAGTAGGCCCGGTGCGCCGGACCGATAATCGCCCATGACGCCCACAGGGTTGTGTTGCGGGTGAGGAACCGGCCGGAGAAGTGCCGGGCCGGTGTGCAGACCAAGGTGAGCTCGTCGATCTTCGCGTGCTCGTTCCAGTCGAGTTCGATGATGCGCTCGTCGGGAATACCCCACTCCCGCAGGTGTGCACCGACGCCGAGCGGAACCACGAACGGGGCCCACTGGGTTCGGGCCAGCGCGATGATCGTGTCGATGTCGAGGTGGTCGTAGTGGTCGTGGCTGACGACGATCGCGTCCAGCGCCGGCAGCGCGTCCAATGGCACCGGTGGCGGATGCATGCGACCCGGCCCGATGACGTCCGACGGCGAGCAGCGTTCACTCCAGACCGGGTCGGTGAGCACGCGGTAGCCGTCGATTTCCAGCAGCGCCGTCGAATGGCCGAACCAGCTGACCGCGATACGGCCCGCGGGAGCCTCGAAGGCTCGCGGCTCGGGAAGGATCAGCGGGATGTCCTTGGCCGGCCGGCCCATCGCGCGGCCACTGATCAACTCCCACAGGATGTTTCGCTGTTCTTCGGTGTCGATATTGAGCGAGGCCGGTTCCAGGTTGACGAACACCCCGTCGTGGAAGTTCGGTGAGCGATCGGCGACGGCGTGGATGTCAGCCGGTTGAGCTCCGAGCGCGGCCGGTGCGCCGTGCAGCGCACGCAGCACCCACCCGCCCGTCGCGAGCGAGACTGTGCCCGCTGCCAGTCGCAGCGCTGCGCGCAACATCCGTTTACGCCCCCTGGAATTTCGGCGGTCGCTTCTCCACGCGTGCGACCTGCGCTTCGATGACGTCCCGGCTGCCCCACGCTTTGTCGAAAAGCTCTTTCTGCGCCGGCGACGGCTCTTCGATTGAGCCGTCGTCGTTGAGCACCCGCTTGGCATGCTGCAGCGCCAGCGGAGCAAGGGTGGCGATTTCGGCGGCCCAGGCCTGCGCGTCGGCCAGCGTCCCGATCCGGTTGGCCATCCCGGTCTGGAGCGCGGTCTCGGCGGTCAACTTCTCCGCGGTCAGCAGCATGGCCCGGGCCCGGCCGTGTCCGACCAGCGAGGAGAGCCGGTGGATGCTCCAGTTGTCCAGTGCCAGGCCGTATTTCGACGTCGGAAACTGGAAAAACGCTTCGGGCGCGACGACCCGTAGATCGCACTGCATGGCGAGCTGCAGACCCGCGCCGATCGCGGGGCCGTTGATCGCGCCGACCATCGGCATCGGCGCCGCGCCCAGCACCTTGTGCAGTTCGATCAAGCGGTCGGGGTAGTCGGCGGCGAACGCGTCACCGCTGAGGTCGGCGCCGGCGCAGAACACGGTGCCCTGACCGGTCAGCACGATGACCCGGACGTCCTCGCCCGCGGCCTTCTCCACGGTCTCGCGCAACTCCTCGACCAGTTGGGAGTTGAGCGCATTGCGCCGTTCGGGACGTTGCAACTCAATGGTCAAGACGTCTTCGACGCGGGTGAGACCGATCATGGGCCCAGCCTATTAGTCTCAGCCGGGCGGTATCGAATCGGCGGTAGCCGCAACGTTCCATTCGGCCAGTGGACCTGACAGGATGCTTCCCCGTGACAAGGCCTAACTTCCTGGTGATCGTGGCGGACGACCTCGGGTTCTCCGATATCGGCGCGTTCGGCAGCGAGATCGAGACCCCCAATCTGGACCGGCTGGCCCATGCGGGAATCCGGTTGACCGATTTCCACTCGGCACCGGCCTGCTCACCGACCCGGTCGATGCTGCTGACCGGGACCGATCACCACATCGCCGGCATCGGCACCATGCTCGAGGTCACTCCCCCGGGCTTTCAGGGTCCACCCGGCTACGAGGGCTACCTGAACGACCGGGTGGTCGCGCTGCCGGAACTGCTCCGTGACGCTGGTTATCTGACGCTGATGGCGGGCAAGTGGCATCTCGGCATGACCATCGACAGGACACCCTGGGCCCGCGGATTCGACCGGTCGTTCGCGTTGTTACCTGGCGGCGCAAGCCATTACGGCAACGTTCCCGGCGACTTCTTGCCCGCGCTCTCCCGGTACACCGAGGACGACCAGTTCGTCACGGTCGACGACGACTTCTATTCGTCGGACTTCTACGCCGACACGCTGCTGCGGTATTTCCGCGAGCGCACCGACTCCGACCAGCCGTTCTTCGCCTACCTGCCCTTCCAAGCGCCGCACTGGCCGCTGCAGGCGCCGGCGGACACCATCGCCAAATACCGCGGCCGATACGACGACGGCCCGGACGCACTGCGCGAGGCGCGACTGACCGCACTCAAGCGACTCGGGCTGTGCCCACCCGACGTCCTCGCACACCCCGTCGTCGCCGACGGGGAACCGGAGTGGTCCGAGATGAGCGCCGACGAGCAGGCGTTGTCGGCCCGCAGCATGGAGGTCTACGCCGCCATGGTCGACCGGATGGACCACAACATCGGCCGGGTGATCGACTACCTCACCGAAACCGGTGAGCTGGAAAACACGGTCGTGATCTTCCTGTCCGACAACGGCGCGGAGGGAGCGATCGTCGAGGCGATGCCAGTCCTCGGTGGGCTGATCGCCGCCGAGATCGAAAAGCACTGGGACAACAGCCTCGACAATGCCGGAGCTTCGAACTCGTTCATCTGGTACGGCCCGCGCTGGGCGCAGGCCGCCACGGCGCCCTCCCGCCTGCACAAGGCGTTCACCACCGAGGGCGGCATCCGGGTGGTCGGGTTCGTCACCTGGCCGGGCTTCGACCGGCAGCAGCAGATCGGCACGGCGTTCAGCACGGTGATGGACATCGCTCCGACCGTGCTCGAGCTCGCCGGCGTCGCACATCCCGGCACCGAATACCAAGGGCGCCAGGTGGCCGCCATGCGCGGCCGGTCGCTGTTGCCGTATCTCTCGGGCGACACCGAGGCGGTACACGACGACGTCACCGGAACCGGCTGGGAGTTGTTCGGCCGCCGCGCTATTCGGCAGGGCGACTGGAAAGCATTGCACCTGCCCGAGCCGTACGGCCCGGGCAGGTGGCAGCTCTACGACCTGTCCACCGACCGCGGCGAAATCGACGACCTGGCCGCGTCGAGGCCCGATAAGCTGGCCGAGCTGCTGGTGCTGTGGGACCGCTACGTCGAGGACACCGGCGTCATCCTCGATCCCATCTCACTTTTCGATGTCGACCAGCAGAATCTCGCGCAAGGCTGATATGTAGCCTCGGCCGGGTGAGCCGGATCGGGACCGACCAACTGCGCGATGCGGTGCTCGATGAGGGATCGTTCGTCAGCTGGGACAGCGCGCCGCTAGCGATACCGATGAGCGAGTCGTACGCCGGCCAGCTGGCCGAGGCACGAGCCGCCAGCGGCTACGACGAATCTGTGCTGACCGGCGAGGGCCGGGTGTTCGGGCGCCGCGTGGCGGTGGTGGTCTGCGAGTTCGACTTCCTGGGCGGCTCGATCGGGGTCGCCGCGGCCGAGCGGATCACCGCGTCGGTGGAACGCGCCACGGCCGAGCGGCTGCCGCTGTTGGCGTCGCCGTGCTCCGGCGGCACCCGGATGCAGGAAGGCACCGTCGCGTTTTTGCAGATGGTCAAGATCGCCGCGGCCGTGACTCTGCACAAGCAGGCACACCTGCCCTACCTGGTGTACCTGCGCCACCCGACCACCGGCGGGGTGTTCGCGTCGTGGGGTTCGCTGGGTCACCTGACCTTCGCCCAGCCAGGTGCTCTGATCGGCTTTCTCGGGCCGCGGGTGTACGAGCAGCTCTACGGCGAACCGTTCCCGGCCGGCGTCCAAACCGCCGAGAACCTGCAGCGGCATGGGGTGATCGACGCCGTCGTGCCGCTGGGTGAGCTGCGCGGCATTCTCGACCGGGCGCTCACGGTCGTCGCCGACGACGCGGGGTCGCCGCCGCAGCGGCCACGGGCCGAACCGCTACCCGATATCCCAGCATGGGACTCGGTGTTGGCGTCACGGCGACCGGACCGGCCCGGGGTCCAGCATCTGCTGCACCACGGCTGTACCGATCGGGTGCTGTTGTCGGGCACCGAGAAGGGCGAAGCCGCCACCATGCTGCTGGCGCTGGCCCGGTTCGAGGGTCAGCCCGCGGTGCTGCTCGGACAGCAGCACGTCATCGGCGGGCTGGTCGGGCCGGCCGCGCTGCGCGAAGCCCGCCGCGGCATGACGCTGGCCGCCGGTCTGCGGCTGCCGCTGGTGCTGGTCATCGACACCCCCGGACCCGCTCTGTCGGCGAAGGCCGAACAGGGCGGCCTGGCCGGCGAGATCGCGCACTGCCTGGCTGAGCTGGTCACCCTGGACACCCCGACGGTGTCGGTGCTGCTCGGTCAGGGCAGCGGCGGACCTGCGCTGGCGATGGTGCCCGCCGACCGGGTGCTGGCCGCGCTGCACGGCTGGCTTGCGCCGCTGCCGCCGGAGGGCGCCAGCGCGATCGTGTTCCGCGACACCGAGCACGCCCCCGAACTGTCTGCCGCGCAGGGCGTCCGCTCGGTCGACTTGCTGGCGTCCGGCATCGTCGACATCGTCGTGCCGGAGCACCCCGACGCCGCCGACGAACCGGTCGAGTTCTCCACCCGGCTCTCCGCGGCGATCGCCATCGAGCTGCACGCGCTGCGCGGCATACCCGACGCCGACCGGATGACGACCCGGTTGCGCCGCTACCGCGAGATCGGCTCTGTCGGATCCGCCGCACTGCCGCGCGACACTTAACCTGTTGCGACGACACGCCGGGTCGAGTCGCAGTGGTTTAAGTCTCGACGAGTTCAGCCGCAGACAGACTCCGGCAACCCGAGATACCGCTGGATCGTCGGCCCGACCCAGTCGACGATTTCGGCCCGGCTCATCGTGACCACCGCGGCGCGGTACGCAGCCAATTGGCCTGCCGGCTATCGGGTCTGGTCTAACGCTGAATCGAGTGCGTCAGCAGCCCAGCGGTGTGCCCAGGTCTGCAGCGGCTCAAGCGCCGCCATAAGCGAATGGCCATGTGAGGTAAGGCAATAACCCGCGTCTGCGTGGTCCACGATGTGCAGCTGCCTAAGCTCCTTCAATCGGGTGTTGAGCGAGCCGGGGTTGGTGTCGCAGGCTGTTTGTAACGCCCGGAAGGTCAGCGGCCCGTCACGCAGCTCCCAGAGCACGCGCAGCGCGCCGCGGCGCCCCAGCGCGTCGAGGGCGACCATGATCGGCCGCCCCGAGCGCGATCCACGGGCCGACGACCCGATGCCGGGCGAATTCATGCTTTACATTTTGTAGCACCGCGGCTAGTTTCGTCAGCGTGACACGCTATAAAAACAATAGCGCCCGCATCGCGCCGGCTGCCGAACCTCTGCCCCAAGACATCCGGGATGCGATCGAAGTGATCATGCGCGGCCGTCCGCCGCTGGTGTTGTTCACCACATTGGCGCGCGATCACCGGCTGTTCTTCAAGTTTTTCAACTCCGGACTGCTCGACCGGGGCCACCTGACCATCCGGCAACGCGAGATCGTCATCGACCGGGTGACAGCGTCCTGCGACGCCGAGTACGAGTGGGGCGTTCACGTCAGCGTCTTCACCGCCAAAGCCGGCCTGACAGAGGCACAAATCACGTCACTGACGATTGGTGGACCCGACGACACCTGCTGGTCGGATGCCGATCGGCTGCTAATCCGGTTGTGCGACAGCCTGCACAGCGACTGCACGGTGGACGACGAGCTCTGGGCGGATCTCACCAGACTTCATTCGGACGAGGCACTGCTGGAACTGCTCATGCTCGCGGGCACCTACCGCACCGTCAGTTATCTGGTGAACTCATTGCGGCTGCCACTGGAACCCGGCGCCCGGCGATTCCCGCTGTCGCGAGCGAATTGAGCGGATGCCCCCAGGCGAGTGTTCCCACAGCTAAGGGGGATGATCAGGCATCATGGGCGGCATGGACACTGGCGCGACCTCACCACGGGTTTTGGTTGTCGACGACGACTCCGACGTGCTGGCCTCATTGGAACGCGGATTGCGGCTGTCGGGCTTCGAGGTGTCGACTGCGGTTGACGGCGCCGAGGCCTTGCGCAGCGCCACCGAGACCAGGCCCGATGCGATCGTGCTCGACATCAACATGCCGGTGCTGGACGGCGTCAGCGTGGTGACCGCGCTGCGTGCGATGGACAACGACGTCCCGGTCTGCGTGCTGAGTGCCCGCAGTTCGGTCGACGACCGGGTGGCCGGTCTGGAGGCCGGCGCCGACGACTACCTGGTTAAGCCGTTCGTGCTGGCCGAATTGGTGGCCCGGGTGCGAGCACTGCTGCGCCGCCGCGGATCCACCGTGTCCTCGTCGTCGGAAACCATCACGGTCGGTCCACTGGAGGTGGACATCCCTGGCCGTCGGGCCCGAGTAAACGGCGTGGACGTCGACCTGACCAAGCGCGAGTTCGACCTGCTGGCAGTGCTGGCCGAGCATAAGACCGCCGTGCTGTCGCGTGCGCAGTTGCTGGAATTGGTGTGGGGCTATGACTTCGCCGCCGACACCAACGTCGTCGATGTGTTCATCGGGTATCTGCGCCGTAAGTTGGAAGCCGGTGGCGGCCCCCGGCTGCTACATACTGTCCGTGGAGTGGGATTCGTACTGCGTCTGCAGTGACGGAATCGAGCATGAACTTCTTGTCGCGAATCCTGACCCGCACACCGTCGCTGCGTGCCCGGGTGGTGGTGGCGACCGTAATCGGAGCGGCCATCCCCGTACTCATCGTCGGCGTCGTCGTCTGGTTCGGCATCACCAACGACCGCAAGGAACGGCTGGACCGTCGGCTGGACGAGGCGGCAGGTTTCGCGATCCCGTTCCTTCCGCGCGGACTTGGCGAAATTCCGAAGTCGCCCAGCGACCAGGACGCTGTCATCACCGTCCGCCATGTCAATGGCGAAGTCACCTCCAACACGACGGTCACGCTGCCCGAGCTGCCCGCCGGTTACGCCGACACCTACA
>Ga0302314_10016193_pt1 | contig 12621 bp, 10 predicted proteins | sample III_Palsa_N2_3_FD_200533 | JGI IMG/M metagenome (GOLD analysis project Ga0302314, IMG submission 200533) | Peat permafrost microbial communities from Stordalen Mire near Abisko, Sweden - III_Palsa_N2_3 | ecosystem: Environmental > Terrestrial > Soil > Palsa > Peat permafrost | place: Sweden...
GCCGCGGTGCTGTCAGTGCTGCTGCAGTTGCCGGCCTTCGCCCAGGCGCCCGCCAGGAAAGTCGTGAAGACCCAGGACGATCTGCCGCGGTTCAATTATTCCGTCGTTGGCACTGCCACGCAGCTACTGCAGTCGGACGCTGCTACTTTCAATGCGTTCGCCGCGAAGGTGCGCACCGATGTCGATTCGGTGCTCGATGGCTATGACATCCAGGACCGCGCCACCCTGCGCGATCTGCTGGGCGTGCGCCTGCGACTACAGGTGCTGTCCGGCACGCAGGACCAGGCCGCGCTTGCCACGAGCGCGCAGATCCGCGCGCTCGAGGACAAGCCCGACGCGAAGCTGCTGAGCGGTGGCCGCGTCGATGCCATGTTGCAGGCACGGATATCCACCGGCGCGCATTCGGGTCACGAGTACGAGCAGGCGTTCAGCGAAAATTACGCCGCGAGTCTCAAGCCGCTGCCCTGGGCGGTCGTCGGCACCGGCCTCAAGGAGGCCAAGAGCAGCGCGGAGCTGCTCGCACCGGGGGTGGTGTTGGGGCGAGTGCAGGCGGCCATGGAACCGGCCGTTGCGAAGGCGCACCAGCTGAGCAACGAACTGGCATGGGACCTGATCAGTTACCGCCTCATCCTCGAAGACCTCATTCCCCTCAAAGCGGCCACGGTTGCGGTCCTGACGCAGGAGGTTGCTGCCAACAAGGTGGAGAAGCCGGACATCTGGGCTGCCCGCGAGGTGACCTTGAAGGCCGCGGACAAGCTGACTCCCGTGCGGGTGGCGATATGGGACTCAGGCTCCGATCTCGCACTGTTTCCCGGGCAGGTCTATACCGATCCGCATCCTTCATCACAGTTCGATCCCCATGGATTGGCGTTCGACCTGAAGGCGTTTCCGACCCATGGCTATCTGCTGCCGCTGAACGGCGCTCAGAAGTCTGCCTACCCCTCGATGCTGAAGGATATGAAGGGGCTGTCCGACCTGCAGCTCTCGATCGACAGTCCCGAGGCCGATGCATTCAAAGCCAAAGTCTCTGCCATGGCACCGGGAGAGGTTTCGACGTATCTGGAGACGCTCGAATTCTTTTCCATCTTTGCACATGGCACGCACGTCGCGGGGATCGCGGCGAGCGGTAACCCGGCGATCCGTCTGGCGGTGGCGCGCATCACCTTCGACTGGCACAACGTGCCACTGCCGCCGAGCGAGGCGCTCACCCGCAGATCGGTCGCAGCCGATGTCGCCTATGTCAAATGGATGCAGACGCATGGTATCCGGGTCGCCAACATGAGCTGGGGCGGCGGCCCGGAGGGCTACGAGTCGGCGCTGGAAAAGAACGGCATGGGGAAGGACGCCGCCGATCGCAAGGCCATCGCACGCCGGCTCTTCGGTATCGAGCGCGACGGTCTGCTCGAAGCCATGAAGAATGCACCCGAGATCCTGTTCATCTGTGCCGCCGGCAACGAGGACAGCAACAGTGGCTTCAACGAGATGATGCCCTCTTCATTCAAGCTGCCGAACCTGCTGACCGTCGGCGCAGTGGACCAGGCCGGAGATGAGGCCAGTTTCACCAGTTACGGTGACACCGTACGGGTGGACGCGAATGGCTACCAGGTCGAATCGGTGCTGCCGGGCGGCACCAGGGTGCGGTTCTCGGGAACCTCGATGGCTTCGCCCAACACGGTGAATCTGGCCGCCAAACTGCTGGCACTTGATCCGGGCCTTACGCCGCGACAGGTGATCCAGCTCATCGTCGATGGCGCCACCGCAAGTGCCGATGGACGGCGACACAATATCGATCCGAAGCGCTCGGTCGAGCTGCTGCGCCGACACCGGTTTAAGCTATCCTCATGACAAGTGAAGCACAGGAGGCCGGGATCATCCGGATCCGAAGTTCCCACAACGCTATCGAGACCGTGCAACGACTGGAGTCGGCGCTGCAGCAACGTGGCCTGACCATATTCGCGACGATCCGGTTCAGCGATGATGCCGCCAAGGCAGGCCTGTCGATGCGTTTCACGCAGATGGTTCTGTTCGGCAATCCGCGCGCGGGCACGCCGGTCATGGTCGCCGCCCCCAGCTCGGCGCTCGATCTGCCGCTCAAGGCACTCGTGGCAGAGGATCCCGATGGTTCGGTGTGGCTCTCATGCAATGATCCGGCCTATCTGCAACAGCGCCACCATATTCCGCCGGAGCTGACCAGGAACATCGGCGCCGCAGAGACCATTCTTCGCGAGGTCGCGAACTGAATGACGAAAGTCCATTACCGGACCGTCAAGGTCGGGGACATTGAGATCTTCTACCGGGAAGCCGGCCCGGCAGGCGCCCCGAGCATTCTGCTGCTGCATGGTTTCCCGACCTCTTCGCACATGTTCAGAGACCTGATACCGCTGCTGGCGGATCGGTTCCATCTGCTTGCGCCGGACTATCCGGGGTTCGGATACAGCGCTACGCCCACGGTCGATGAATATGAGTACACCTTCGATCACACCGCGGACATGATCGAGGGCTTCGTCAATGCCTTGGGGCTCGAGGACTATGCACTGTATGCGCAGGACTTCGGTGGGCCGGTCGGTTTCCGCCTGGCGACCCGGCAACCTGCGCGGGTACGCGCGCTGATCATTCAAAACGCCAACGCCTACACGGAAGGCATGACCCGGGAAGTCCACGACTGGCTGCTCAACCTGTCTGTGGACCGCGGTCCCGCAGGCAAGGCAGGTGCCGCCGCGATCTTCGAGCTCGCCTATACCCGCAAGCAGTACCTGGAGGGTGTCGGCGACCCATCGCTGATCAGCCCGGACGCCTGGGAACATGCGCAGTGGGGCATGGACCGGCCGGGCAACAAGGACATCCAGTACGCCATGCACGCCAACTATGCGAGCAACTTTGATTGCTACGAGGTCTGGCACGAGTACTTCAGACGCTACCAGCCGCCGACGCTGGTGTTGTGGGGGCAGGGTGACTTCGTGTTCGGCGTGCCGGGTGCGCACGCCTATAGTCGCGACCTCAAGAGCATCGAAACCCACATCATCGAGGGCGCAGCGCACTTCGCCCTGGAAACTCACGCTGCAGAGATCGCCGGCCATATCCGGCGGTTTCTCGAGACGCACCCACCGATTTAACAATAAACAGCGCCAGCGGCAGCCGAGCCGCAGGGTTGCAGCCTCTCTGACAGCAAAGTCGGCGCCTTCGAGGGACCATCTATAAGAATCCCTTACAGGCTCTTCACACGCGATTTGATATCTTATGCAACATGCGCGTGCTACCTGCACCTATACCTGCGCTGAGTCTCCCGGTCGTATGGGGCGCGGCCACCCGCAATATGGGTGGTGTTGTTACGGCGGACTTTTCCGCCGCTGATTACCCGAGTGCGGATTATCAAAATGCCGACTACCGGGACGCCGTGCGCCCTGAAGCGGCCTCGGTCAAAGTTTTGTCCGCGCGCGTCGCCACCCAGGAGCCCACCGAAGTCGTCGTTGGCTCGCTGCAGATGAATCCGCTGCATTCGCTGCGCTCCCAGGCAGCCGCGCGGGTTTACGAGGCTATATCGAGGATCAATGAGCCACCGACGTCCGGTTGGCTCAACATCTCTGCCTGAGCGCTGTGCAACGGTAGCGTCAGATTCGTCCTACCTAAGTTTGCGTTGCCCGGCGCCGCTGATTCGTTGGACGCGCCATCTCCCCCTGCCAAGCTCCACCACCGGTGATTTTTCGAGGTTCGATGGTGGCAGACCCGCATAGCTTCATGTCCGGCGGCGGCGAAATGGGCGCGCTGATACGCGACCACGATTGGGCAGGCACCGCCTTCGGGCCGGCGGACAGCTGGCCTCAATCATTGAAGAGCGTGGTTTCGGCTGTCCTCAACTCACCGATGCTGGGTGCGGTGCTGTGGGGTCCGGAACTGCGGATGTTTTACAACGACGCCTACATACCCTCGATGGCCGATCGTCACCCGCGTGCCCTCGGTCGGCCGGTGGCCGAGGTCTGGGGCGAAACCTGGGAACAGGACGCGCCGGCGTTTCATCGTGCAATGGCCAGCGGCGAAGGCTTCTCGCAGACCGGTGTTGAGCTGCCGACGATCCGCCGCGGCAAACCCGAGGTCACTTATTGGGACTTCACCACCGCACCGATCCGCGGCGAAGACGGGCGGATCGCAGGGCTCCTCACTCAGGGAGTGGAAATCACCGACCAGGTGCATGCGGAACGACAGCTGAAACGGACGTTCGAGCGCCAGCGCCTGCTGTTCGAGCAGATGCCGGGATTCGTCGGAGTGTTGAGCGGACCCACCCACATTTACGAATACGTGAACCGGGCTTATCTTGCGATCGGCGGCCAACGCGAGTTCGTGGGCCGCAGCGTGCGCGAAGTGTTCCCGGAACTCGCGGATCAGGGCTTCTACGAACTGCTCGATGACGTCTACGCCTCGGGCGAGCGCTTTTCGGCGCTCGCCATGCCGATCCGACTGTCCGGCGAGAACGCCGATCGCTACATCGATCTGCTCTATCAGCCCATCCGCGACGAAGGCGGCCGGGTGACAGGCATCTTCGTCGGCGGCTACGACATCACCGAGCGAGTGCGGGCGGAGGAGGAACTGCGGGCGCTCACGGCAACCCTCGAGAAGCGGGTCGAAGAAAGAACCGCGGAACTCGCGGAACGCAACCTGGAGCGTAATCGACTCTGGGAGCTGTCTTCCGACATCATGCTTCGCTGTGGCTTCGACGGCAGGATCACTGCCGTCAACCCGGCCTGGACCGAGGTACTCGGCTGGCGCAACCAGGAACTGGTGGGCGCAAATCTATTCGATCTGGTGCATCCCGAGGATGCGGCGGAGGCCCTTGCGACCGCGAAGTCGCTGTCGGCGGGAACACTGTTCTCACGCTTCGACAATCGCTACCGACACAAGAACGGCGGCTACCGCTGCATCGCCTGGTCCTGGCGCGCAGATGCCACCAGCATCAATGCCGTGGGCCGGGATGTCACTACCGAACGCGAGCAGGCCGCGGCCCTGAAGGCCGCCGAGGCATCCTTGCGGCAGGCACAGAAGATGGAGGCGGTCGGCCAGCTCACCGGGGGACTGGCGCACGACTTCAACAATCTGCTCGCGGGTATTTCCGGAAGCCTCGAACTGATGCAGATCCGCGCCCGGCAGGGCCGGATCGCAGACCTCGATCATTATCTGATCGCTGCCCAGGGGGCGGTCAAACGCGCCGCGGCACTCACCCACCGTCTGCTGGCTTTCTCGCGGCGCCAGACCCTCGACCCGAAGGTGACCGATGTCAACCGTCTGGTGAATGGAATGGAGGAACTGATCCGGCGCAGCGTCGGACCCTCGATCCACATGGAAGTGGTGGGATCCGGCGGCCTGTGGCTCGCGCTGATCGATCCCGGCCAGCTCGAAAATGCGTTGCTCAACCTGTGCATCAACTCCCGCGACGCGATGCCGGATGGCGGGCGCATCACGATCGAGACGGCCAATAAGTGGCTCGACGAAGCCGGCGCGCGCAAGCACGGCATGGCGCCCGGTCAATACCTGAGTATCTGCGTCACTGACACCGGGGGCGGGATGAGTGCGGACCTCATCAGCAAGGTATTTGAACCCTTCTTCACGACCAAACCCTTGGGCGAGGGTACGGGTCTGGGACTCTCGATGGTCTACGGCTTTGCCCGGCAATCGGGCGGACAGGTACGGATCTATTCCGAGGTCGGCCAGGGCACGACGGTATGTCTCTACCTGCCTCGCCATCATGGAGAGGCCGAGGAGGAGCGCGATCCGGGTGCGCCCGGCGATCTTGGCGGCGCCGAGCAGGGCGAGACTGTCCTGGTCGTCGATGATGAGCCGACGGTGCGCATGCTGATCACCACGGTGCTGGAGGATTTCGGCTACCGGTCCATCGAGGCGGCCGACAGCATCGCGGGATTGAGGATCCTGGAATCCGACGCGCGCATCGATCTTCTGGTCACGGATGTCGGTCTTCCGGGCGGCATGAACGGCCGGCAGATGGCGGATGCGGGCCGGGTCCGCCGCACCGACCTGAAGGTGCTGTTCATCACCGGCTATGCCGAAAACGCGGTATTCGGCAACGGCCATCTCACCCCTGGCATGCAGGTCCTCACCAAGCCGTTCACCCTCGATGCACTGGCGGCACGCATCAGGACGCTCATACGCGCATAGCTAGGAGCGCGGGTGCAGCACCACCAGCAGCGCGACCGCCTTGCTCCTGCCTTCATTGATGATTGCGTGGGGAATATCCGCTGCATAGCGCGCGGTCTCCTCAGCTGTGATCTGTTGAATGCCGTCGCCGCTCATCACGCTGACCTGGCCGCTCAGAAGGGTCAGATGTTCGCGCGAACCGGGCGGGTGCGCTTCGCTGCGCAGGGCGCCCCCGGGCTGCAACGTGAGTTCATACCATTCGAACCTGCCGGCAAGTTCCACCGGCCCCAATATCCGCAGCTCGCACTTCTCATCCGGGCTGCGCATGCTCGGCGTGTGTGCCTTCGACATGAGACTGATGGTGTGGGCAGCGCCGCGGCTGACATTGCCGAGCAGTTCAGCCACTTCGACACCGAGTGCCTGGGCCAGGCGCCAGACCACCGCCACCGTGGGATTCGTCCGGTTGCGCTCGATCTGCGAGAGCATCGACTTGGAGACGCCCGACTGGCGCGCGAGCGCATCCAGCGAGAGCCCTTCACTTTGACGTAATGCAGCAAGGGCGGTGCCCACGCTCGGTGGCGCCGAACCGGGACGCGGCTCGCGGGCGCCTCGTTCGGGCTTCGGTCCGACAGTCTTCTTCCTCGCCATGCTGCTCGCCTGCGCACTCGACACGCGTTAGATATATTGTACCATCGTACAGTATAATGGACGCCATCCTTCGATAGCGGAGCAGCCTGCCGTGACCAAAAAAGCGGATTTCTACACGCGCATCCACGATGAACTCGCCGGCATCGACGCGGCGGGACTCCTCAAGCACGAACGCCTGCTGGCCACGGCCCAGGGCGCCATCGTGCGTACCGCGGATGGTCGTGAGGCCATCAATCTGTGCGCGAACAATTATCTGGGCCTATCGAATCACCCGGCCATCGTCGCCGGCGCGCAGGCCACCTTGAATGCGCGCGGCTTCGGTCTGAGCTCGGTACGGTTCATTTGTGGAACCCAGGATATTCACAAGGAGCTGGAGCGAAGTCTGTCGAGCTTTCTCGGGACGCAGGACACGATTTTGTACTCCTCGGCCTTCGATGCCAATGGCGGCCTGTTCGAGCCGTTGTTGGGCGCGGAGGACGCCATTATCTCGGATGCGTTGAATCACGCCTCGGTCATCGACGGCATCCGCCTGTGCAAGGCGAAACGCTACCGTTATGCCCACAACGATCTGGGCGACCTCGAGGCCCAGCTGCAGAAGGCGCGCGCGGAAGGGGCACGTGACGTACTGGTCTTCACCGATGGCGTCTTTTCGATGGATGGCACGATCGCGCAGTTGGACCGGATACGGGTCCTTGCGGACCAATACGATGCCCTGCTGGGCATCGACGACAGTCATGCCTCCGGATTCGTGGGTCGCACCGGTCGCGGTACCCACGAACTTCGCGGCGTCTTCGGGAAAATCGATGTCATCACCGGCACCCTCGGCAAAGCCCTGGGGGGTGCGAGCGGTGGCTTCACCAGCGGCACCCAGGAGGTCATCGAATTACTGCGGCAGCGCTCCCGGCCGTATCTGTTCAGCAATTCGGTGGCACCGAGCGTCGTGGGTGGATCACTTGCAGCCCTCGAGCTCATCGGCGGCTCCACGGCGCTGCGCGACAAGCTTGAAAGCAACGCGGCGTTCTTCCGGCGCGAAATGACTGCGGCAGGCTTTGATCTGAAGCCGGGGAATCACCCGATCATCCCGATCATGGTCTATGACGCCGTGAAGGCGCAGCAGTTGGCGCAACGTCTGCTCGAACTCGGTGTCTATGCGATCGGCTTCTTCTATCCCGTGGTTCCACATGGTCAGGCGCGGATCCGCACGCAGATTTCCGCCGTTCATGAGCCCGAACATCTGGGCCGGGCCGTCGAGGTGTTCCGCCAGGCGGGTCGTGAACTGGGTCTGTTGAACTGAAGGCGCACCGGAGAGATATGTAATGGCCTCGAAAGCCCTCGTTCTCGGTGCAAACGGTCAGATCGGCTCGGAGCTGGTCGAATCCCTGGCACAGCGCTATGGCGCGCAGTCGGTGCTGGCCTCGGATCTGGCCGCCGAGGGCCGCGTGGCGGGTGTCCCCTATCTTCAGTTGGACGTGCTGGACCGGGCAGAACTTAAGGCCGTGGTCGAGAAGCTCGGCATCGACCAGGTCTATCTGCTGGCAGCAGCGCTCTCGGCGAAGGGGGAAAAGGAGCCCGTGTGGGCGTGGGATCTGAACATGCGTTCCTTGCTGAACGTACTGGAAATCGCCCAGCAGTGCCAGCTCGAGCGCATCTTCTGGCCAAGCTCCATCGCCGCCTTCGGGCCTTCGACACCTCCGACACTGACTCCGCAGACCACGATCATGGATCCGATCACGGTCTATGGATTGAGCAAGCTGGCCGGCGAACGCTGGTGTGCCTGGTACCGGCTGAACCGTGGGGTCGATGTCCGCAGCCTGCGATACCCCGGCCTGATCAGCTACAAGACGCCACCCGGAGGCGGCACCACGGACTATGCAGTCGAGATCTTCCATGCCGCACGCGACCAGGGTCGCTATACCTGTTTTCTCGCGCCGGAGCAGGCGCTGCCGCTCATGTACATGCCGGACGCGATTCGCGCAACATTGATGCTGATGGAGGCCCCGGCCGAGCGATTGGGCGAGCACGCTTCCTACAACATCGCGGGAGTCAGCGTGACCCCCGCGCAGATTGCCGCGCGCATCCGCCACCATCAGCCCGAATTCGTGATCGACTACGCGCCGGATTACCGTCAGGCAATCGCGGCCTCCTGGCCGAAGAGCATCGATGATTCCACCGCGCGTCGGGACTGGTCCTGGAACGCCGAATACGACCTGGAGTCGATGGTCGATGACATGTGGCGTAACCTTGGGCCAACTGCCGCTACGACCTGACACTCATGAATTCCAAAAAACTCGCCGAGTTCATCGACCATGCGTGGGACAGCTCGATCGTCGATCGGCTCGTGGCCTACGTCCGCATTCCCAACAAATCCCCGATGTTCGAACCGGAATGGGAGCGCAACGGCCACATGCTGGCCGCCGCGAACCTGATGGCCGATTGGTGTCGTGCGCAGCCGATTGCGGGCATGAAAGTGGATCTGCGGCAGATCCCGGGCAGAACACCACTGCTGTTCGTCGATGTCCCAGGGGAGCTGCCGGGCTGCGTGATGCTCTACGGCCACCTCGACAAACAGCCGGAGTTCACCGGTTGGCATGAGGGATTTGGCCCCTGGGACCCGGTCATCAGGGACGGGAAACTGTACGGCCGCGGCGCCGCGGATGACGGCTACGCGGTGTTCAGCTCCCTGACGGCGATCGCGGCGCTGAAAACCCAGAACATCCCGTTGCCGCGATGCGTGCTGCTCATAGAAGGTTCCGAGGAGAGCGGCAGCGTCGATCTGCCCGCTCATCTGGAGGCACTGGGGCCCGCCATCGCCGATCCCTCCCTGATCGTGTGCCTGGACGCCGAGTGCGGTAATTTCGATCAGCTGTGGTGTACCACCTCGCTGCGCGGCAACATCGTCGGCCAACTGCAGGTGCGGGTGCTCGAGGAGGGGGTGCATTCGGGCATGGCGACGGGCATCGCTCCGACGCCGTTCCTGATCCTCCAGCAACTGCTGGCGCGGATCGAGAGTGCGAACGGAACGGTTCTGCTCGATGCGCTGCAGGTACCCATCCCTCATGACCGCCTCGCGCAGATAGCCGCGGCCAGCCAGGTGCTCGGCACCGGCATCGCCGGCAAGCTGCCCTGGGTGAAGGGCGCGGGACCGGTGAGCGCGGATCCGATGGAGCTGCTGATCAACAGCACCTGGAAACCGACGCTCGCGGTAACCGGCGCCGATGGACTGCCCGCGATCGGCTCGGCCGGCAACGTGCTGCTGCCGCAGATCACCCTCAAGCTCTCCTTCCGCCTGCCGCCGACCTGCGATGCGGCAGTGGCGAGCGCCGCCCTGCGCAGTCGGCTGGAACGTGATCCGCCCTACGGGGCACAAGTGCGGTTCGAAGCAGGATCCGCGGCGCGGGGTTGGAATGCACCGACCTTTGCCCCCTGGCTGCTGCAATCGCTGTCGCGGGCATCGGCTGAGATCTATGGTCGCGATGCCATCTACAGCGGCTCGGGCGGCACGATTCCGTTCATGAGCATGCTCGGGGAGCGCTTCCCCCAGGCGCAGTTTTTCGTGACCGGAGTGCTGGGGCCGCTTTCGAATGCGCATGGGCCGAATGAGTTCCTGCACATCGACTATGCAAAGAAACTGACCAGATGCGTATCGATGGTGCTGGCGGATTACGCGACCTCGTTGTAGGGGCTGTCGATGAACCTGCCCACGCTCGCTGAACTTGAGGCCGCCGCCGCTCTGGTGCATCAGGTCGTGCCCGCGACACCCCAGATCCGCTGGCCACTGCTGTGCGAGCGCAGCGGGGCCGAGGTGTGGGTGAAGCACGAGAACCACACGGCCCTCGGCGCCTTCAAGGTGCGCGGCGGCGTGCTCTACATGGACGCGCTCAGACGTCAGTCACCCGCGGTCACCCACGTCATAGCTGCAACCCGGGGTAATCACGGGCAGAGCATCGCATTTGCCGCGGCCAATCACGGGCTGCATGCGCTGATCGTCGTTCCCCGGGGTAACAGCCGTGAAAAGAATGCCGCCATGCGCAGCCTCGGCGCGGAACTGATCGAGCATGGCGAGGACTTCCAGGAAGCACTCGACCACGCCGTGGGTCTGGCCCAGTCCCAGGGGCTGCACCTGGTGCCGTCATTTCATCCGGCTTTGCTGCAAGGTGTAGCCAGTTATGCCTGGGAGCTGTTTCACGCGGTAGCCGCGTTCGATGCCATCTATGTCCCGATCGGGCTCGGGTCCGGCATCTGCGGCACGATCGCAGTGCGCAATGCCATGGGCCTGAACACCGAAGTCATCGGGGTCGTGGCGGAAGGTGCGCCGGCCTATGCACTGTCTTTCGCCGCCGGCAAGACCGTGTCTTCGGCTGCGGTATCGACCATCGCGGATGGCATGGCCTGCCGGGTTCCGAATGTCCAGGCCTTCGAGATCATCCGCCGGTACGTCGCGCGTATCGTCACCGTGTCGGAGTCCGAAATCCGCTCTGCGATGCGGACGATGTTCAGCGCCACGCACAATGTGGCAGAGGGTGCCGGAGCCGCGGCGCTCGCGGCATTGCTCAAGGAAGCGGACCGGATGAAGGGGCGGCGGGTGGCAGTGGTTCACACCGGCGGCAATGTCGACACGGAAGTCCTGGCGCCGGTACTGGCCGAAGCCGATCAGATTTCGGTGAGCGCCACCCGGTAGTAAGTCACCGACGCAGACCTGGGGCTGAGTCGCACGGCCGTCGGGCCGGTGAACATCACCGCATCGAGCGGCCCCAGGATCTGAGTTGCGCCCGGCGTTTCGAGCCCGAACGCCTCCAACGCGATCAACACCGTCGTTGCACCGCCGGTCTGGATGGTTGAAGTTTTTTCATGAGCGTAGCGAGCCAGGGCCGAGCGAAAGCGGCCGCGGCGGGTCATAACGTTCAGATCGGTGACCGGCCCGGCGGGCAACGTGGCGCTCGTCGGTACGTCTCCGCAAAGGGCGTGCGGCAGGCTTTCGGGTGAGAGAACCACGGCCGCCTGATCCGCTACCTGCAGGCACAGTCGGCCTTCGAGCACCGCCAGGAGGCGCTCGATGCCGGGCAGTCGTGAGAAGGGCCCGGCGCTGCCAACGGACGCAATGCTGATGCGCCAGTCAAAAGTCTCGAACGAGGCCCCTGAGGGATAAACCGCGACTTCGCGCGTCACGCCACCGCCATTCTTCCAGGCGGTTGCAGGCCGATCGGCGGCGCGAAGAATGTCCAGCTCGCTCATGCTTCATTCCCCGATCCTCTTGGTGACAAGGTAAAGTCTAAGGCATGGACACAGAAAGTTCCGCAACGGGAGGGGCGCGCCGCCAGGTCGGCGCGGTGGCGCTGATGTTTACGGGGCTCGGCTCCATCATCGGTTCGGGCTGGTTGTTCGGCGCCTGGCGGGCCGCCCAGCTGGCCGGCCCCGGCGCGATCGGTGCCTGGATCATCGGCGCATTCGTGATCCTGCTGGTTGCGCTGACCTATGCGGAACTCGGCGCCATGTTTCCCGAATCCGGAGGGGCGGTGCGTTACGGGCATTACTCGCACGGTTCGCTGGTCGGGTTTTTTGCCGGCTGGTCCGCCTGGATTGCGATCGTTTCGGTGATCCCGGTCGAGGCCGAGGCTTCAGTGCAGTACATGAGCTCGTGGCCGTTCGCGTGGACGCATGCGCTGTACGTACATGCGGCCGGCGGTCAGGGTGAGCTGACGACTGCGGGGCTTGCCATCTGCGCGGTGCTGATCGTCATCTATTTCCTGCTGAATTACTGGAGCGTGAAGGTGTTTGCGAGCACCAACAGCGCGATCACATTCTTCAAGCTCATCGTACCGGCGGCGACCGCCA
>Ga0302314_10016194_pt1 | contig 12621 bp, 10 predicted proteins | sample III_Palsa_N2_3_FD_200533 | JGI IMG/M metagenome (GOLD analysis project Ga0302314, IMG submission 200533) | Peat permafrost microbial communities from Stordalen Mire near Abisko, Sweden - III_Palsa_N2_3 | ecosystem: Environmental > Terrestrial > Soil > Palsa > Peat permafrost | place: Sweden...
TCGCGCGGCAGAAGGCGATGGCCAGGTGTGCCATGTCCCGACAGACGCCCTGGCGTTCGTTGTACGTCTCCAGTGCCGTCTTGGTGGGTCGTGCGAACGGATATCCGAAGGTCACGTGCTGATTGACGAAATCGCAGATGGCCTGGACGCGCGACCAGCCGGGCAGCAGATGACCGAACAGGCGCAGGGCTTCGGACGCCAGCACGTCGCTTTCGCAATAGCGGCTCGGCAGCGTATACATGAGGGTGTCGTGCGGCATGGCACTGATCGGTGTCTCGCGTGCATCGGGGCACGCTGCCTCCGGGATGCCGCAGTCCTCGAAGAGCCCGTCGGCCGTCATCCGGATGATTCCGGGGGGCGCCACCAGGCGCGTACAGACGTTCCCGAATACGTCCCGGTAGGTCTGCAGCGGCACGATCGGATCGGTGCGCAGCAGATCGCCGATGAGCATCCGCTGTCCTTCGTTGGGGGCCGCGGTCACCAGCAGGACCATGGGGGTCGTCTGCGGGCTGTAATAGACGAATTCGTAGCCAATCCGGATTTTCATGACAGCTAGGTTACTAGCGGGGGCGAGCGCGGCGACATTCCGCTGTCCCATCAAGGTCCGTAGGACGAGTCGGGCATCCGCCGCTGCCGTAGCCAGCCGGGGTCGCGACGGCGCAAAAAAACGCCGTGCTGCCTCGACGTCGGCAGCACGGCGTTGGCGCAGATCACGCCATCAGATCAGCGGCGGATCCATGTCGCGGGCCGGGTGGCGATGGCTGGCGACGGCGGCGATGAAAGCCTGGGGATCCGCTGCGACCAGCAGGCCCGGGTCGCTTTCGCCCGAGGGGAGGGTTCGAGAGATTCCGGCCTTCTCGAGCAGCTGCGAGGAGGCCGGCAGCGCCAGGATGGTCTTGCAGTGCCGATACTGGTCCTTCAGGAACTCCAGGGTGTGGCCGTCCTTCACCAGCGTCCGCACCGCCTCGGCTCCGTCGGGCAGCACCAGCGCATCGAACAGCACGGCGGGCGAATTCTCCAGGGTGGCATCCACCTCGAAGGCGACTCCCTGGGCACTGCGGACCGTACCCAGACGGCTGCCCAGGAGGCGTACCACCGCGCCGGCCTTCTGCAGGGCATCCATCAGCCCCTTGACCGGTTTGCCGTCGAAGCCGTCGGCGATGACGATGGCGATCCTGCGCGTTGCCACACCGCCCGCCCCGGGCAGTGCCATCAGGGAGAGCGCCTCCGAGCGGGTGACCTCCGGCTTCCACGCCTTATTGGTGGCCCGGGGCATTGCCTCCGGCAGTTCCATGCCGAGGCCCGTGGCGACCGCCTGGGCGAGAACTTCGGAGACATTGCGTAACGAGGCGACCACGCGCTGCCGGATGGCTGGTACGGTCACTTTGCTCAACTCGAAGCGGAAGCCGCCGATGATGTGCGCCTGTTCCTGCGGGGTCTGGCTATCAAAGAACAGGGTCGCCTGGGCGTAATGCTCGGCAAACCGCTCGGGCTTGCCGCGCACCTTGTCGACGGGGGCGTTGTCCGGCTCGATTGACTTCGCGAATGAAACGAAGCCGGCCGCACCCGCCTGGAACGGACAGCCCCCGGCCAGTGAATTGGGCTCGTAGGCCACCCGCCCGCGCGGGATCGCCTGGCGGTGCAGGCCATCGCGCTGATTGTTGTGCACCGGCACCAGCGGTGCATTGATCGGGATCTCGTGGAAGTTCGGGCCGCCGAGCCGGGTCAGTTGGGTATCGATGTACGAATGAATGCGGCCGTGCAGCAGCGGATCATTGCTGAAGTCGATGCCGGGGATCACGTGCGCCGTGCAGAACGCTACCTGTTCGGTTTCCGCGAAGAAGTTGTCGGGGTTGCGGTTCAGCACCATCCGTCCGATCGGCTGGATGGGAACCAGCTCTTCGGGAATCAGCTTGGTCGAATCCAGGATGTCGAAGCTGAACTTCTCCGCATCCTCCTCCGAGAAGGTCTGAATTCCGAACTCCCACTCCGGGTAGTTTCCCGACTCGATCGCTTCCCACAGGTCGCGGCGATGAAAGTCGGCATCTGCGCCGGCGATCTTGACGGCTTCGTCCCACACGAGCGAGTGGGTCCCCAGCAGGGGCTTCCAGTGAAACTTGCAGAAGATCGATTCGCCCTCAGCGTTCACCAGCCTGAACGTGTGCACGCCGAACCCCTGCATCATGCGGTAGCTGCGTGGAATCGCCCGATCCGACATCACCCACAGCAGCATGTGGGTTGCTTCGGGCATCAGGGAGGCAAAGTCCCAGAAGGTGTCGTGCGCCGAGGCCGCCTGCGGCATCGCATTGTGCGGTTCAGGCTTCACCGCGTGGATCAGATCCGGAAACTTCATCGCATCCTGGATGAAGAACACCGGGATGTTGTTGCCGACCAGGTCCCAGTTGCCCTCATCGGTGTAGAACTTGACGGCGAAACCGCGCACGTCGCGCGCGGTATCGGCCGAGCCGCGCTCGCCGGCGACGGTCGAGAAGCGCACGAATACCGGGGTGATCTTGCCGGCCTCGGCAAACACGGTCGCCCGGGTCAGGGACGGCAGCGCCTCGTAGGCTTCGAAATAGCCATGCGCGGCCGAACCGCGGGCGTGCACGATGCGCTCGGGTATGCGCTCGTGATCGAAATGGGTGATCTTCTCGCGCAGGATGAAGTCCTCCAGCAGCGTGGGTCCGCGCAGACCGGCCTTCAGGGAGGACTGGTTGGTGCCCACCGGAACGCCCTGGTTCGTGGTGAGCGCCTGACCGTCGGAGTTCACGCGTTTCGCATCGAGCGTGCCATCGAGTGACTGGGGGTCCTGCGGCGGGGTACCGGTTTTCACTGAACCATTGGCTTCGCTGAGCGTGCTCGCGCCCGTGGTATGGGACGGCAGGTCCTCGTGGATGCCCTCCGGTGGCTCGGTGGGATCCGCCGGTGCATATTCGCTCGCCTTCGTGACATTCGAGGTCATCGCGCGCGCAACGGCGGCCTCTTCGGCAGCATGTTTTGCGAGTGCGGTGGCCGCGGCCGTCGCATGGGAAGGGCCGCTGGAAGTAGTACCGGTGCCGCTCGCGCTTGCCTGGGGGGATCGGATTTTCGACTTTGAATGCGCAGTATTACCTGCACCGCTCTTTCGCGTTGCCATCATTGACTCCTTGGGTGCCTGGCACATCGGGCTCCATACGGCTTAAGGCGGGAGCGATTACCTATCCGGCGTGCAATCTGTGTTGACGATTTTCGAGAGCGAACTTACCCCCGCGGCACGACCCGTGGAGTCCCCCCGACGCGCGAGCTGTTGTAGCCGCGGTCCCACGTGAGGCGCCGAGTTGTACGGACAACGTGCGACGCACTGATCCACGACAGTGGCATCCACCATCACGAGGAGCTGCCAATGGGAATCACATCGGTCATGAAGAAGGCGCTCGGGTCACAACCCGATGAGAACGGACAGGATCTGCTGAAAACCCTGAAGACCGAACACGATGAGGTGAAGGGACTGCTCTCGGATCTGGACAAAGCCGAGACCGCCGCCCAGCGCAAGGGGCTGGTGAAGAAGATCAAATCGGCCCTCGTCCCGCACACCAAGGCGGAAGAAAAGGTGCTCTACAGCGCGCTGATCGCTGTGAAGGACAAGGAAGCGCAGACGGATGGCCATGAGGGCAACATCGAGCACGACCTGGCCGCCAGGACTTTGCAGAAACTTGCGGGCATCAGCAGTGCCACGTCAGCCGAACACATCGCCGCCGCGAAGGTGCTGCGGGAACTCGTCGAGCATCACATCCGCGAAGAGGAAAGCAATGTCTGGAGCGATGCGAAGAAGCACTTCTCGCAGGAGGACCGGGTCGCCATGAACCGGCGCTACCTCAAGGCCAAGGCGCAAGTGCGGGTCTGATTGCCGGCCGGACTAAGGCTTCGGAGGCTCCGGAGGCTTGTGGGCCGCAGGTGGCGGCGGGGGTGCCGGTGGCGCAGCGCGATGTTGCTCCGGGGGCTGCGCCGCCCGTTGTTCTGACTCCTGTTTGGCCTGCAGAGCCTGCTGCTCGGCAATGTGCTTCTGCTGCAGCTCCTGGGTCTGCTGCTGATGCTGCTGCTCGAGCTCCTGGGTGCGCGCAGCGTCTGCCTGTTCCTTGGCCAGTCGTTGATGATCGAGTTCCTGCTGTTGCTGCACGCGCTGCTGCTCCTGCTCCTGCTGCGCGCGCATCTGCTGTTGCTGTTGCAGATGTTCGCGTTCGAGCGCGGAATTGGCCCCGCTGGGAGAGGGCGGGGCGGGCGCCTTGGGCAGTTCCCGGGCGTGCACCGCGGCCGGGGCGGGCGCGGGTGGCACTGTCTTGAATGCCGCAGGCGGGGCCGGCGCCCGGCCCACCGGAAGCGCAGCCTGCGGCGGCCGGGCATTGTTCCTGGGCGGCGATGCGGGCACTTTGACTGGCGCGGACAGGTGCGATGCCACGCGGATCGGCGCCGGTCGCACGACGGGGGCCGACTGCTGAATCTGGCGCACCTGAGTCACGGAGAGAGGTTTACCCCCATTCGCCTTGATTGCCGTCAACCGCGCTTCGAGGGTCGGAGCAGGTGCAGGCGGTGCGGTGCGCGCGACCACCGCCCGCGACAGGACAGCGGCGGGCGGCCTGATCGCGACGTTGCGTAATGGCCCCAGTACGGCTTGTCTCGCGGGTACGATCGCCGGCGTTGCGGCCCGGATGGGCGCCGTGCTCAGCGCATGTGGATCCACCGTCACGCGATTGCTGGCGATGGGCTGGGCGCTCGAAAAGGCATTGGCGTTCGTTGCGGTGATGGCCCCCGGCGCGCCGCGATTGACGTAAGTGAGGTTCACCGTCCGGTTATTGATGATGGTGGTGTTGTAGACGTTATTGATCACCGTCGTGTTCACCGTCGTATTGGAGACGTTGATGTTGCGCACGTAGCCGGCACTGACGGGATAAGAGGGTACGTAGACTTCGCGTGGTCCCAGGGCGAACCAGGCTACGGCCGCGCCCGTGCCGACCCCGCCTACCCAGGCAACCAGGGCCGGTGCGTAGACAGGCCGGATGTAGGGGCCGCGCTCAGGCCGCGGGGGGCTCGGGATCCAGCCCCAGGATCTGCCGCTCCATATCCAGCGTCCGTAATGAAAGGGCGCGAAGCCCCACGGTTGAGCATCGACCCAGGTGTATCCCCAAGGCGCAATGTAAGCCCAGTACCCGGTCTGATAGGGAGCCCAGCCGGGAGGCACACCGTTCGGATACCAGACCGGGCCGTAATCAGGCGTCTGCGACCAGGAGCCCTGATCATCGAGGTCTTCATAGCCGACGATATCGTCGGACACGTAGCGGGCGGATGGCGAGCGGTCCCAACGGGCATCGCGGTCCGCGCTCCAGGCGTCGAAGGCATCCGGATCAGGTTGCTGCTGCGCCTGCACGGCCAGTGGGTTAGCACCGGAATAGACGTCGAAATCCCCGTCTTGCATGGTGTAGGCGGTCGTACCGTCGGTAACCTCGCCTTGGCCGCCCTGCACGGCAATCGCCGTACTGTTGCCGGAGGGGTCCACGGTGATGCGATAGGTGCCGGGGCGCAGCGCCGTGAATGCCAGATTCGGGGTGTCGACCTCGTAGGTTTCATTGTCATTGAGCCGGCGTATGCGCACGATCAGCGTTCCGGAACCCAGTTGCAGCTGCGTCACGTCATCGCTCAGATCGGTGAGGGAGAGCTCGGACGCATTGCCGAGGCGTGCGACCGATCCATCCAGCTGCAGTTCAGCGCGACTGCCGTCGGCCCACAGCACATCCCCTGTGGTCAGCGGTCGGTTCAGTGGTGCGGCCACCCAGTCCTGGGCACCGGCAGGTTGCAGCGATACTGAGCCGTCGGCGAACGACATCCGCGCGACGCGCGTCGGCGGATCGGTGTCCTGGGCCAACGCAGTGGCCGCGCCGCAAAGCAGTGATGCCGTCAGCAGCGCCCACACGCCGCACTGCCCGAACTTCCGCATCGTCATCGCAACTGCTCCCCTCCACGCAGGCGGCGTCGAGATGTTACGAACCTTAATACTCCCAGGGGGACATCACAAGCGTGCAGCGGCGCGATGTCGTGGCGCGGCCATGACGCTGTCGGTGGTGTCTGGCATCGGGTTCGGACCCCGCCGCCTGCCCGGCGGCGGTCCGGCACGGTATCAATGTTTGATAGCTTCGATCCGCATTCACTTCTGGGAGCCAACATCATGCCGGAGAGCAATTCGCAGCCATTCCTCAGCGACGTGAAGACGCTGCGCGAGCGCGCGCGCAAGAACATCGGGACCGGTAATGTCACTTTCACCTATGGCGGCGACGTCAAGAAGAACATCGAGATTCTGCAGTCAGTGCTGGCGACCGAGATCGTCTGCGTGCTGCGCTATTCCATGCATGCGGTTGCCGCTGCGGGCATATCCAGTGAGAGCGTCAAGGCGGAATTCCAGCAGCACGCGGATGAAGAGCGTGGGCACATGATGATGGTTGCCGAGCGCATCAACCAGCTGGGCGGCACCCCTGATTTCAATCCGCGCGGTCTCGAGTCACGCTCGGCCTCGGAGTATGGGCATGCCGACACCCTGATCGACATGATCAAGGAGAACCTGATAGCCGAGCGAATCGCGGTGGATCACTACCGTGAGCTGGTTCGCTATTTTGGTGATTCAGATCCGACCACCAAGAAAATGCTCGAAGCCATCCTGGCCGTTGAAGAAGAGCACACCAACGACATGCATGATCTACTGGTCGCCCATCAGGGCACCCCGAACCTGTCGGATTGAGGCCGGCCGCCGATCAGCGGGCGTGAGCCCGCGCCTTGGCCCACAGGAAACCCAGCACGAAGCAGGTGCCTGCCACGATCGCAAGGGTCATCCTGCGATCGTGGCCAGCCACTGGTGCCTTGGTCTGCAGGTCCGCGGCAGAGTCCAGCAGGGCATCATGCAATGCACCTTTGAGGGCTTCCGGGGATTCCATGACGTAAGTCCAATGGCTGCGCTGACCGTCCTTACGGACGGCGCGGTGGCACCTGCGGCGGAACCGTGGGCTTGGTCGTTGCGACCTCGGTCGGCTCAAAGCTGTCGGCGATGACATCCTCCAGCGAATCCGGGTCCGACAGGTCCTTGGAGCCTTGCAGTGGCGCCGTGTCCTCGTCCGGCAGCGGCATCCGCAACGGCGGATCGGTGCTGCTGACACCCGGATTGGTGTGCTCCTGGAAATCCTTGGCATTTTCCAGGTTCGGATACCAGGGTTTTCTCTCACTCATGGCGGAACTCCTTGTGGTTGCCGTGATGGTCGGTCCGGTTCCCGGCCCGTGACTCATCATTGCATCCACAATTTCGCGCAGGGTCGGTGGAACCAGCCATTGCAGGTAGGTGCAATCCTGCGCGGGTGGCGTTGGCGCAGGCCTGGCGGCAGCGGCTATTCGCGGTACTATGCAGTCCACGAACTGCAGGAGCACGCCATGAGCGATCCGAACAAATCTGCGCGTCCTGTTCTGGAACCGGGTCCGGGACATCCGATCACGATCGAGAAAAATCCCAAGCGTGTCGTGGTGACCGTGGGCGGTCGTGTCGTTGCCGATTCACGGGCCACGTTGAGCCTGCGTGAGTCGTCCTACCCGCGAGTGCATTACATCCCGCGCAGCGATGCGGACATGACTTTGCTTACGCGCTCCGCACATACGACGTACTGTCCCTACAAGGGCAACGCCTCCTACTTCAGCTTACCCAGCGGCGGGCCCCGGTCCGAGAACGCCATCTGGACCTACGAGACGCCCCATCCGGCGGTGGCCTCAATCAAGGACCATCTTGCGTTCTATCCGGACCGAGTCGATGGGATCGAAGAATCCGATTAGGGCGGATACCAGCTACAGGGTGGAGAACTCCAGGGCCGCATCGGCGAACCACGCGGTGAAGTAGGCGAGGAGACTCGCGGCCACGATGCACTCGAAGGTCGCAGGCTCCACGCAATGCAGTACCACGGCAATCCCTGCGAGTCGGGTGCGCGTGGCGGTTCCCGGACGGAACACGCGAAGGTCGAGGTCGAGCGAACAGCCTTTCGCGAGCAGGTCGCGAAGCTGGGGTCCCACCAGCCGCACGCGGCACATCGCGGCGGACAGGTCGGTCATCCGATATGAACTTGCGGCCAGCGCCTCGTCGAGCGCCCGCCACTGATCCGGGACGTCCACTTCCGAACTGATGACGAGCCAGTCGTCGGGACCGACGCACAGCACTTGCGCCCGCCCGCAAGCTACCGTGCCGGCGGCCCGCGGCCACGTGATGCCCAAAGCGTGTTCGACCGGCGGTGGCATTGTCTGTGTCGCGTCCCAGGTCTGCACCCGCAGGATCGTGCAGGGTTCCATGCACACGCTATCCATGGCAGCGTTCGCCGGCTATATCGTAGAACACCGGCGCCACAATCCGCGCCGTGGCAACCACGCGACCGGCATCGTGCACACAAATGACCTGGTTCAGGTGAGCACGTCCGGCCCGCAGCATCGCCATCGCGATCGGTGTGCCGGTACCACTCAATAAGCCGGCCGAGGTGATCCAGCCGTCGGTCGGGTCCTGGCTACCCGTCAGCAGCAGATGAGCGCCGACCGGGAGCGCCCGTGAGTCCTCGCTTCGCAGGCCCACCAGCTGCAACCGATCCGGCCGCACGTGCTCCGGCAAGCTCAGCGAGCGTTTACCGATGTAATGTCGGCCTTTCGCGGCGGCGGGCCTGCCGAAGCCGACATCGTCGGGGATCGTCGTGCCATCGGTATCGGTTCCGATGTGCAGGAATCCTTTTTCCATACGCAGATGCAGCAGCGCCTCGACTCCGTAAGGGGCGATGCCGAAGCAGCGCCCCGCTTCCTGAAGGGCGGCCCACAACTGCGGTCCGGCATGGGACGGCACGTTGATCTCGTAAGTGAGTTCGCCGCTGAAGCTGACGCGCTGAATGCGGGTCGGGTGGCCCAACAACCGCGTCTGGCGCAAGGATAGATGGGGGAACGCGTCGTTCGACAGAACACCCGGGCTTCAGGCGCTCGAGCACCGCCCGCGCATGTCGGCCGCTCAGAGCGACCGTCGCCCACTGCTCCGTCACGGGGACGACCACCACTCGCAGTTGCGGCCATTCACACTGGCGCCATTCCTCGAGCCAGGCCGCGACTCTACCGGCACCGCCGCTGGTGGTGGTCAACAGCACCCGATCGGTGTCGAGCATGACAATGGTGCCGTCATCGAAGATCACACCGGTCTCGCGCAACATGATGCCGTAGCGGGTCCGTCCCGGCGTCAGACTCAGGAGATCGTTGACATAGAAGCGATCGGCGAATTCGAGCGCGTCCGGACCGGCAAGTTCGATTTTTCCCAGTGATGAGGCGTCATAAAGGCCCACCCTGTTGCGTACGAGTTGCACTTCCCGGCTTATCGATTGCTCGCTGCACTTCCCGTCGCGCGGGAACGCTGCGCTGCGCCGCCACTCGCCATAATCAGCAAAGAGCGCGCCGGCTTCGGCCTGGACTGCATGCAGCGGCGTGCGCCGGGTCGGCGCGAAAAACTCTCCCACGTTGCGGCCGACCAGCGTACCCAGCGTCACCGGCACGAAGGGCGGCCGGAAAGTCGTATGACCGAGCTGCGCGGGGCGGATCCCACGGGTTCGTGCAATTACTTCGGCAGCAGGTGCCTGGCCGATCTTCCCCTGATCCGCCGCCATGCCGAGGGTGGTGTGGCGCTTCACATGCTCCACCGCGGTGAAGTTCTCGCGGATTGCCAACTGGATGTCGGCAACGGTGACGTCGTGAAGCAGATCGAGCCACTGCCGCGCAGGATTTCCGACCGGACTGATCCGCAGGCCAAGGCTTCCTGAAGGCGGCCGGCCCGCTTCCCCCGCGATCTCGATGGAAGGGTGGTCGCTTGCAGGCCTGAACGCTCCGGAAGGCTCATCGAATGTAAGCTTCCCACCGGCCTGCGCAAACAAGTGCAGGACGGGACTCCAGCCCCCCGAGACCAGCAGCGCATCACAGGTGAACGTCTGCCGCGACTCGACCCGTCGCTGATCCGCTGACAATCTGCCGACCGTGACGGACTTGAGAGCACCGAAGCCGGCGGTATCGACCGGGATCGACGCGGTGAAACTCCTGATCTGAAGTGATCCCAGCGCCTCGAGCGCACTCGCGGGCACCTGCGCTCGGGAGTCGATGACTCCCCGGACGGCGACGCCGGCCGACTGCAGTGCACGGGCGACGCCGTAAGCTGAGTCATTGTTCGTCGCCAGCAGCACCTGGCGGCCGGGTGCGATGGCATGGTCGCGTAAATACCGCAGCGCAGCGCCCGCGAGCATCACCCCGGGCCGGTCGTTGTTCGAGAAAATCAGCGGCTGCTCGATGGTGCCGGTCGCAAGCACGACGCGCCGCGCACGAACCAGCCACAGGCGCTCGCGCGGAGAATTCGCCTGGCGCGCCTCGTGTGTCGTTTCGGCAAGCGTGACGAGATCGTGGTCGTAATAGGCGACGGCCGCCGTGCGTGGCAGCAGGCGGACATTCGACAGGCCCGTAAGGCTTGTGGCGTCCCCTTGAAAGGTGCCCCGTTGCTCGACGAGCAGAACTTCAGCACCCGAGCTGGCGTGGCTCAGCGCGGCCTCGATGCCCGCGGGGCCACCCCCGATGACCAGTACGTCGCAATGGGTATGTCGGGTCTCATACCGGTCCGGGTCCGACCCAGGTGGCACCCGGCCGAGTCCGGTGAGCCGGCGGATGAGGGGCTCGTAGGTCCGCCACGTTGGCCACTTGAAGGTCTTGTTATAGAACCCGGCGGCGAATAACGGGTGGGCAAAGTCCAGGATGCGCAGCAAATCCGGGCGGACAGCTGGCCATCCGGATTGGGTGAACACCTCGAGGGCGGGACGCAGTGGTGTGAGCGGTGCCCTCACGGAGGGAATCGCCTCGTTACCAGAGTGCAGTTGGAGCAGGGCGTTCGGCTCTTCGAACCCGGCGCTGAATATGCCCCGCGGACGATGAAACTTGAAGCTGCGGGCGACAACGCGTACGCCATTGCCAAGGAGTGCGGAGGCGACTGTATCGCCCTCGATCCCGCACATGCGGCGGTTGTTGAAGTGGAATTCGATCGCGCGATCCGCCCGGGCCGATGGCAGGCGATAGGGACCGGCTGCGCTCACGAAGCTCCCATCCGATAGACCCGCTGAAATTCGTGGGTAATGGTATCGCGTACCGCGTTGAACCATAAACCGCAGCCATAGGCGTGCAGCCATCGCTCCCGGTAGGGACCTTTGGTGTTTTGACGGTGATAGAGGTAGCGCGTCCACTCTTCGTCAGTGGCCGACAGCTCCGGGCGCGTCATATGGGCAGGCCCTCCGTAGCAGAACTCCAGCTCGTCGCGCGGGCCGCAGTAGGGGCAGGGAATGAGCATCATGAGTGGTGCGCCTCAATGCGCGACGCCGGATGCGGCGCCTTCGTCGACGAGCGCACCGCGTTCGAAGCGCCGCAGGTCATAGGCCCGGATCAGCGGGTGGGGGCTGTCATGTACGACGGTATGGGCCATCGTATCGCCGCCTGCCGGGATGGCCTTGTAGCCGCCGGTGCCCCACCCGCAGTTGATGTAGAGATTTCGCAGCGGTGTATATCCCATGATGGGACTGGTATCGGGCGTGATGTCCACCGCACCGCCCCATTGCCGCATTATCTTCAGCCGACTGAACGAGGGAAAGAGCTCGAGCACCGCTGCCAGCGCCCCCCGGGTAACGGCAAGGCTGCCGCGCTGTCGGAAGGTGTTGTAGACATCGGCCGCACCGCCGATCACGATCTCACCCCGATCACTTTGGCTCACGTAGGCATGGATCTGGGCCGAGATGACGCAGGGATCCAGCACCGCTTTGATGGGTTCGGTGACCATCGCCTGCAAAGTCGTCGTGGTGATCGGCAGCGTAAACCCGGCCATGTCCGCCAGCACGGTAGACTGGTTGGACACGGACATCACCACGCGATCGCAGTGCACGGTGCCCTGCGATGTCATGACACCGGTGACCCGGTCTCCGGACTTGAGGAAGCCGGTAACCTCGCACTCCTGGATAATGTCCGCGCCGTGCGCCGCGGCACCGCGCGCGAATCCCCACACCACCGCATCGTGCCGCGAGATGCCGCCGCGGCGTTGGATGAGAGCGCCCGCGATAGGATAGCGGGAGCGGGTGTTCAGCAGCGGCACCAGGTGGCGAACCTCGGCTTCATCGAGGATCTCGGCGGCGATGCCGTTCATGCGCAGCGCATTCACCCAGCGTCGGGCGATCTGCAGATCATGGGTGGAATGCGCCAGATGAATCTGGCCTCCCTGGCGCAACATCACGTTGAAATTCAGCTCCAGACCCAGGCCCTCGTACAGCTTCAGGGAATGGTCGAAGAAACTTGAACTCACCGGATAGAAGTAATTGGAGCGTGTGACCTGGGTATTGCGCCCGGAGTTGCCACCGCCGATCCAGCCGCGTTCCAGGACACAAACCCGACGCACGCCGTGCTTTCGCGCGAGGAAATAAGCCGTGGCCAGCCCGTGGCCGCCGCCACCGATCACGACCACGTCATAGCTGTCCTTCAGCCGGGCAGGTTGCCATGCAGGCAGCCAACCACGATTGCCCGTAAGCGCTCTGC
>Ga0302314_10016196_pt1 | contig 12620 bp, 7 predicted proteins | sample III_Palsa_N2_3_FD_200533 | JGI IMG/M metagenome (GOLD analysis project Ga0302314, IMG submission 200533) | Peat permafrost microbial communities from Stordalen Mire near Abisko, Sweden - III_Palsa_N2_3 | ecosystem: Environmental > Terrestrial > Soil > Palsa > Peat permafrost | place: Sweden...
TGGTCGGCGGGGAGCCGGGAATCGGCAAGACAGCGCTCACCGGCGAGCTGGCGCGGCTGGTGCGCGACGCGGGCGGCCTGGTGCTCTACGGGCGCTGGGACGAGCACGTTCTCGCGCCGTACCAGGCGTTCCGGGAGGCCCTGGCCGACTACGCACGGGCCTGCCCGGAGGCGCTGCTCCGCCAGGACCTGGGTGACCTGGCCGGGGAGATCGCCCGGCTGTGCCCGGAACCCGCACAGCGGATCGGGGCCTCCGTCGCCGAGCCCCTGGCCGCGGCCGAGGCCGAGCGCTTCCGGGTCTTCGAGTCGCTCGACACCTGGATCCAGCGGATGGGGGCCCGCCGTCCCGTGCTGCTAGTCCTCGATGACCTGCAGTGGGCCGATCTGCCCGCGCTCCTGCTGCTGTCCCACCTGATGCAGGCCAGGCGGGCGACGCCGCTGCTCGCGGTGGCCATGTACCGCGACATCGAACCGGAGCGCAGCGACCTGTCGGCCGTCTTGCACAACCTGGCCCGCGACGTCGACTGCCGGCGCCTCACGCTGCGGGGGCTTGAGCCCGAGGCCGTGACCGCGCTGCTGCAGGCCGCGGTCGGCCGGGAATTCGGTGCCCGCGAGTCGCTGATGGCCCGGGAACTCGAGCGGGACACCGCGGGCAACCCCTTTTTCCTCCTGGAGATGGCCCGGCACCTGTCGGAGCTCGGCGCGTTCGACCGCGACGGCGTCCGGCTGGGTGACACGCCAGCGGAAATTCCGGAATCCGTCCGCGACATGGTGCGCTGGCGGCTGGGCCGGGTGTCGGACGGGTGCGCCGAGGTACTCGAGATCGCCTCGGTGATCGGCGAGCGGTTCGACGCCGCCCTGGTGGCCGCGGCCGCCTCCCGGGACCAGGACGCGACCGCCGATCTTCTCGACGAGGCGGCGCGGGCTGGCCTGATCGTGGAAATCGACGACGAACCGGACTCCTGGCGCTTCTCGCACCCGCTGTCGAGACGGGTCACCGCCGCCCGGCTGAGCCGGGGCCGCCGGGCCCGGCTGCACCAGCGGATCGGGGAAACCCTGGAATCCCGGTTCGGAGTCTCGCCCGCTGAGCTCGCCCACCACTTCGGCCGGGCCGCGAGCATCGGCTCGTCGGCCCAGGCGGTCAGCTACGAGCGCCTGGCCGCGCAGCGCGCGCTGGGCGAGGTAGCGGCCGAGGTCGCGGTGAGCCACCTGCGCAAGGCGCTCCAGCTGCTCGACCGCTTCGGGCCGCGCGACCAGGCGCTGCGGTGCGAGCTGCTCCTCGAGCTGGCGGGCGCGCATGACCGGGCCGGGGAGTACGCGTCCCGGGATCAGCGGTTCGCCGAGGCGGCCGACGCCGCCCGCGAGCTCGGCGACGGCGCCCTGTTCCTGCGGGCGGCGCTCGGCTACGGCGGCATACTCCCGGCGACGGTCACTCCCGACCCGCGCGCGGAAGCGTTCCTGGAGCAGGCCCTGGAGCGGCTGGGCGAACAGGACGGCGCCGCCCGGGCCACCGTCCTGGCCCGGCTGGCCCACTGGCTGCACAATGCGCGTCCGTACCCGGAACGGCTCGCGCTCAGCGACCAGTCGCTGGCCATGGCCCGCGGCACCGGAGACCGGCGGACGCTCGCCACCGTCTTGATGCACCGAGGCTGGGCGCTCGACGGCCCGGACGACGTCGACGATGCCCTCGCGGTGGCGGGCGAGATCGGCGGCATCGGGGCCGAACTGCGGGACCCGGAGCTGACGCTTGAGGGGCTGCGCCTCCGGGTGTCCGCGCAGTTCGAGAAGGGCGAGCATTCCGCCGCCGTGCGGACGGCCGTCGTGATGAAGGAACTGGCGGAAGAGGTCCGGCACCCGGAGTTCATCCGGCTGGCCGCGATGTGGGACGTCACGCTGGCCAACCTGGAGGGACGGTTCGCCGAAGCCACGGAACTGGCCGACGAACTCAGCCGCAGCCTGGCCCGGATCGGTCATTCGCAGGCCCAGCTCATTTCCGTGGCGCAGACATTCCCGTGGTGGCTGCTGCGCGGCGGCTCGTCGCAGTACCTGCCGGCGCTGGAGGAACTGGCGACCTACGAACCCGCGAACATCGCCTGGACCGCCCTGACCGCGTGGTGCCTGGCCGAGACGGGAGACCTGGACCGGGCCGCCGAGCTGCTGCGCCGGACGGAACCCGCGGCCGCGGCCGCGGCGGACAAGAACTACCAGTGGTGGAACGTGATCGTGGGTTTCTCCGCCACGGTCGAACAGGTGGGCGACCGGAAGTGGGCCGAGGTCCTGTACGACCTGGCCGCTCCTTACGCCGGACACAACTGCACGCTGGGGGTGGCCACCTTCCTCGGCGCCGCGGACCACTGGCTGGGGGTACTCGCGGGCGCGGCCGGCCGCTACACCCAGGCCACCCGGCACCTGGAGGCCGCGCTGACGCGGCACCGCGACATGAGGTCCCGGCCGATGACGGCGCTGACCCAGGCGGCCTACGGCCGGGTGCTGTCCCTGCGCGGGCAGGCCGCGGACATCGAAGCGGCCCGCAGCCTCACCGCCTCCGCGCTGCGCACGGCCGGCGAACTCGGGCTGGCGGCGATCAGCGACAGGCCCGCCCCGAAGGGCTGACGAAGCCGGCCGGGCGGCGCCCACGGCGGCCCTAGCGCCCGTCGAGGAACTGCGTGATGTACGGGTACACGTCGGTCGCGGCCCGGGCCCCGACGATCGCGTCGAGGTGGGCGTACCCGGGCAGTTCCTTCCGCTGGTAATCGCCGTGCGGGTTCTGGGACCGCAGCCAGCGCCAGGTCCGGAACGAGCCGGCTGGATGGAAGATGTAATTGTGCATGCCCTGGAGCAGCAAGAGCCTGGTGCCGGCCATGCGTTCCGGGTGGTCGAAGTAGTCCATCCCGCCGGTGGCGGTGACCGCATGGCCGCGGCGGAGCATGAGCGACAGGTGCTCCATCGACTCGATGTTCCCGAACCCGAACATGTCGTTGAGCGCCCGGTGGGTCGACTCGTTCAACTGCGCGTGCCGGTGGGTGCAGCCGTAGACCGCGTTGATCCACCGGCAGACCGCCTGGCCGCACCGTTCCTCCGCGGGCATCGGGAGGGCCCGCAGGGCGATGTCAAGCACCTCGTCGCGCAGCGCCGGACGGGTGTCCGGGGCCAGGCCGTCGACGCCCAGGGTGCCCAGGACATCCGCGGTGTGCATGTGGGACTTCACCATGTTGAACACCGAACTGGCCGGGTGGAGGGGGAACTGCGCGCAGACCGCGGTGCTGATCCCCTGCAACCCGCCGAGGATCGCCATCTGCAGCGACACCGAGCCCACGCAGTGGCCGAACGCCTGCAGATCGTCCCGGCCGGTTTCTTCCTGGACCTTCCGGACCGCGATCGGCCAGTCGACACGGGCGATGTCGTCGATGGTGAACTCGGTTCCGGCCGAGGGCAGGTCGATACCGGCCCGGTAGTCGAACAGCCAGATGTCGTAGCCGCTCTCGGCCAGGAACTCGGTGAGGTTCTTGTCGATGGTCGGCGCGAGGAACGAGTGCGACGACATGCCGAACCCGGAGGCCAGCATGACGGGGCCCTTGTCGCCGGCCCGGTACCGCGTCAGGCGCAAGAAGGCGTCGCCGCCCAGCCGGTCGCCGGCGTGCCACCGGCGCAGGCCGTCGCACCACCAGATCCCGTCCGGTTCCCTCGGCTCCCGCACCGCGGGCGCGCTCCTGGGCGCGCTCGGGAAGTCGCCCGGCTCGTCCAGCACACCGCCGTAGATATCCACCATCTCGCGAGCGAACAGCTTCAGGAACGCCCGGCGGTACTCACCCTGCTTGCGGTGCGGGACGCCGACGACCTTGATGCTGCGGACCACCCGGGTGAAGTCGGCCGGCTTCAGGCGCAAGATCCCCGTGCCCGGCTCCGATCCGTCGTCCTCCGCGCCGATCTTGGTGTAGAGCGTCGTCATCTCCGACCAGGCGTGCCCGGCCCCGCCCATGCGGATCTCCTTGTGACCCTCGAAGAGGTACCGTTTCCCCTCGTCCGACAGCAGGTGCATCTGATAGCGCATGCGCCAGGTCTCGACCCGCGACGGGTCGGGATCAAAGAGCGTGAAGCGGCCTTCGGTGACGACCAGGGGCTGCGCTGACAGTTCCGCCGCGAGTACCGTCCCGGTGATCCTGGCCTCGCGGGTCGGGTCGTCCAGGGCCGCCTGGATGTCGTCGTATTCGATCGTGAGCAGAAGATCCACGCGCGCGCCGTCCTCGCGGCCGTCTTCGTAGCCTTCGCCGTAACCGTCGTGCACGCTCATCGAGACAAAGCCGGTCAGGTGCTCGGCGAACTCAAGAGCGGCCCGGGGGGCCGCCTCTTCCGCCGCCGGCGGAGCCGCGGGGGCGACCCCCGCCGCCTGCGCCGTCCCCCATCCCCGTTCCTCGATCATCAGTGCGGCCGTCCGTTCAGCGATGGCGGAGATGGTGAGCAGCGGGTTGGCGTCCAGCGCGACCGGGATGACGGAGCCGTCGCAGACGTACAGGCCGTCGTGCACCCCTCCGCCGGCTGGGTCGAAGACCCGGCCCCGGTGGTCCACGACGCCGGCGGCCGCGTCATCGCCCATGACGCACCCGCCGAGGGGATGGACGGTGATCAGCGACCGGTCGGTGCTGCTGACCCAGAGCGGGTCGGCGATCTCCGTTCCGTGCAGGGCCTGGGTGGCCTGGGCCAGGATCTCGTTGTCCCGCGCGAATACCGGCTGCCCGGCAACCTCGGGCCACACGACATGAATGCGGTCGTCGTCCAGCACAATGCGCCCGCCGGAGTCGTCGGTGCTCATGACCAGGTAGGTCAGCGTCCGGTCGACCGGGCCGCGATAGCAGCCGAGCGGGATCTCGGCCAGCTCGCGCACGCACCGGGCCGCCGATGCCGTCTTCTCATCCAGGTCCTCATGAGAAGCCGCGTTCATCGCGAGGGGCAGTATGGCGGCGAGCGCGCCCGGGATCGAACCTTCCTCGATGATCAGCGCGTCTTTCTTGTCCACGCCCGGGCCGCGCAGGTCGATCAGGCCGGTGATCGCGGGTCCCACCAGGGTGTCTTCCCGGGGAATGTCCCCGCCCAGGCCGACGCCCCGCACGGACGCGTCCGTGTCGTAGGCGAACGCGATCACGTCGCCGTTCCCGGAAAACCCGAGCCCGAGCCGATCTGATACCGGCAGTCCCCGGTCCCGGGAACGGAGCAGGATCTGCGTGGACCCGAGCGTTCCGGCGGCGAGCACGACAACATCGGCCGTGACCAGCCGCGCCGCGGCGCCGGGGGAACTCGCCCGCCGGTCGCCCAGCACGTCATAGGCGACCCGCCACCGGCCGTCGCGCCGCTCAACCGACCGCACCGCCACCTCGGTGAAGATGTGGGCGCCGTGCCAGTGCGCATCGGGGAGGTAGTTCATCAGGACGGTGTTCTTCGCCCCGTAGTTGCAGCCGGAACAGCAATCGCCGCAAAGATTGCACGCGTTCTGCCGCACCCCGGCCGCGTTAGGGCCGTCCACGAAGGTCACGTTGATATCGGGACGGCTCACCTCGCGGCCCAGGGCCGCGCCCATGCGCGTGAGGACCTCCAGCTTGGGAAGATCCGGCCAGTTCCGCGGGTACGGGTTGGAGCCGAGCATGCCCTTGGCCGCCTGCATGAACGGCTTGAGGACCTCGGGGCGGTGGCGCAGCGGTTCCGGCCACCGCTCGTCGGAGAACACCGAGTCGTCCGGCTCCAGGGCCACGTTGCCGTTGATCAGCGAGGTGCCGCCGAGCCCGCAGCCGGTCAGGACGGTCACGTCGCGGCCCACGTGGAAGTCGAACATTCCGGCCGCCGGACCGTAGTCATCCTTGGCCGTGTGGACCTGGATCTCGCGCAATGCCGAAAGCCCGGAATTCGGGTACTCGCCCGGATGCAGCTCCTTGCCGCGCTCCAAAACGCAGACATCACGTCCGGCGCGCGCAATTCGGGCCGCGGCGATCGCTCCGCCGTATCCCGAGCCGACCACGACGACCGAATAGTGGTCTAGCATTCCGTCGATTGGGCGAGATAGAATTTCCATGGAGACTTCCTATTGGATACGGCTCTCACCAGGACACCGGGATCTTTCAGGAACATACTGGCAGCTGCCAGGCGGTTCGGTATCACCATACCGACAAAAGCGGGGCGAAACGCCGCCTCCGCGAACCTGTGGGTCTTCCTGTGGTTTCTTATGTGGGTTCGCCTGTGTGGTGATTTTCCGGTGCGCCTGCGATCGTCAAATCGATTGGTTATCCACACCGATCGCATGCCGGGGAGCAATGGTGGTGCGGGGGCATGCCGGGGCCCGGCCGACAGGTCCGCCTGCCGGCCGGGCTTCGACCTCGGCCGGGCGCCGGATTTTCCTTACCGCCCGCTTTCCCTCAGTGACGGGCGTCACTGCTCCTGGCGGCCCGGGACGACTGCTCGTGGATCCAGCGGCCCGCCAGCGCGGTCCAGGACGCGGCGTCGCCTGCGCGGCGGGCCAGGCCGAGGCCGTGCGGGCCGTGCGCGAAGACGTGCGCCGCGTGCGGCACCCCGTGGGCGGCCAGCGCCCGGGCGAGCCGGTCGGTGTGCCCGGCCGGCACCAGGGCGTCATCGGCCGTGTGCCAGAGGAAGAACGGCGGCGCCGCGGGGGTGACCAGCGCGTCCAGCGAAGCGGACCGGCGCAGCTCCGGGCCGGCGTCCTCGCCGAGCAGGATGACCCGGGCCGGGCGGTAGGTCTCGGTCTCCATCGAGGTGATGGCGTAGCCGAGGACCGCGAAGTCCACCGTCTCCGCCGCGGCGCCGCCGGGCGCCAGAGCCGCCAGCCCCGCCAGGTGGCCGCCCGCGGAGAACCCGACGAGCCCGACGCGCGCGGCTCCCGCGGTCCGGCGGCGGCGGATCTCGGCCCGCACCGCCAGCAGCGGCGCCGGATGCCGCACGTTCACCGGGTAGCGGAACACGCTCGCCCGCAGGCCGAGCCGGGTCAGCCAGCGGGCCACCGGCTCGGCCTCGTGCCGGGCGTGCCCGGCGTACCCGCCGCCGGGCAGCACGATCACATGAGTGCCGGACGTTTCCCGGTTCGGTCGGCCCGGCCGGCCTGACCAGGGGAAAGAACGTCCGCTCATCAGCGTGAGCGGGCGCGTGCCGTCACCGTGATGCGCGCGGCGCCGGCCGTGGCGTCGATGGCGAACCCGGCGACGCCCGGAGCCCAGCCCGGCGTGCTGAATACCGACCCGCCGGCGACGCCGACCCGGGTCTGGCCCTCGAGCGACACCTCGCCCGCGCCGCCGCCCGCGGTCACCTGGGCCGGGGTCCCGCTCGGCAGGCTGAGCAGGAACTGGCTGGCCCCGGCCGTGAGCTGGATCGGCACGCTGCCGCCCGGCCGCGGCAGCGCCAGGCTGATGACGGCGGAGCCCGCGTCGAAGTCGATGCCTGCTACCTGTCCGCCGCGCAGGTCGGCGACGGTCCGCGAGGTGCCGCCGCGCAGGTCGAGCTGCCAGCGGACGGCCGCGTTCAGGGTGACGGTCACCTGAGCGGCGTCGTCCGCGGTGAGATCGACCACCGAGCCCTGCTCCGGCTGGGCGCTGCCGCCCGCGCCGGATATCCGCAGCTCCGGCGCCGGCTGGCCGGCCGGCGTGCTGACCCGCAGCAGCGCCCCGCTGGCACCGAAGTCCGCCACGCCGATCGTGAGGGTAGTGGTGCCGGTGAGCATGTCGAGGGTGGCGCTGCTGCGCCCGTCGGCGAGCAGGGTCGCGGTATGCGGACCGCTGGCGGAGCCGGGCGAGGAGGAGCAGGCCGCGAGCAGCAGCACCGTCGTTCCGGCGGCGGCGAGCGAGCACCGCCGGCCAGGCCGCGCCGGGCCCGGCGGAGTTCCCAGTCTTGCCATCGCCACCTCCCGTGAGCCGAATGGCCGCGACCGCCCACGGATCCGTCTCGGACATTACCGGACCAAACGCTTGGACCCTGCCCACCTAGACGGCAAGCATTCCGCGGCCTTCCGCCGCGGGGCGCGGCCATTCCCGGTCGCCGGCGCAGACGCGCACCGGTGGTGATTCCCGTTCAGCGGCCCAGCGTCCGGCGGCCCGCGGCGAGCAGGGCGATATCGTCCTGCGGCGGGTGGATGCGGCAGCAGTGAATGTCCCGGTAATGCCGCTCGAGGGGATTGCCGCGGGTCAGCGCCGGATTGCCGAGCGCCGCGACCGCCGTCTGGACGGCGCTGATGATGGACCGGGTGATCAGCAGCTTGGCCACCCCGACCCGGGGGACCGCGTCCTCGTCGCCGGCGTCGAGGCGGGCCGCGAGCCCGTAGAGCACCTCCTCGGCCTGGACGAGCTGCGCCTCGATCTCCCCGGCCACCGTCTGGATCCGCTCGGTGGTGGCGATCGGCCGGCCGAGCGCGCTCGGGACCCGCTCGTTGGCGAAGGTGACGAAGAATTCCTGCGCGGCGCGCGCGACCCCCACGTACAGGGCGATGACCGCGATGCCGGCGGTGCCGAACCCGGCCGCCTCGGCGGCCGCCTGCGCGGGCGGCAGGCCGCGGAAGTGGTCGGCGGGGATCTCCACGTCGGTGTACACGATGTCGTGCGTGCTGCTCGCCCGCAGCCCGAAGTGGTCCCAGGTCCTGATGACCTCGATGCCCGGCGCGGCGCCGGGCACGATGGCGTGCGCCAGCAGTGGGTCCTCGTCGCCGGCGGGCTGGGTGGCGGCCCAGACCAGGTGGTAGTCGAGACCCTCGGCGCCGGTCGCGTACGACTTCCGGCCGTTGAGCAGCCAGCCGTCCCGGGTGCGGGTCACCCGCGTGGCGGGCAGGCCGCCCCGGGTCGGGGTGCCGAGCTCGGGCTCGGAGCGGACGGCGTTGAGCAAGACGGGACGCCCGGTGGCCTCGCGGACGACCTTCCGGTAGAGGGCATCCGGCCACTTGCGCAGCCGGTTCTGCTGCAGGTGCTGGAAGATCGTCATGACCGACAGCAGGGCGACCGACGGGTCGCCCCGGCCGAGCGCCTGTACCACCCGGGCCAGCTCGGCGACTGGCACCGTGCGCCCGCCGTATTCGAGGGCGACGCCGAGCGTGAGGATCCCGGCGTCGTGCACCGCCTTCAGCGGTTCGCGGGGGAACTCCGCCGTCCGGTCGTAATGCTCGGCGGTCGCCGCGAGGGCGGCGGTCAGCTGGGCCAGGGCCGGGGCGGAGGTGTCGACGACGGGCAGCGCGGCGGGGGAGTGCTGGTCTGGCTGTGTCATGCGAGCTTCCTCGTCCGGCTCGGGATCCTTGCCTGCTTTGACGACTAAAATAGTAGGAATAACGGCGGCTCGTCCAGCCGCGGCCCCGGGACGGAATCCGCCGGTTAGCCGCCACGGCGGCCGGCGGGGCGGCTCGGTTACATTAGCTACGTGACCCAGGAGAATCTGCCCGCCGTGCCGGAGACGCCGGCGCAGCAGGCCCGGTACGACCGGGTGATCGCCGCCGCGACCGCGATCCTGTCCGCCGGCGGGCAGGACGCCGTGCAGATGAAGGACCTGGCGCAGCGGGCCGAGGTGTCCCTGGCGACGCTTTACCGCTACTTCCCGTCCAAGGACTACGTGCTGCTCGCCGTGACGCTGTCGCGGTACCAGGCGGCCGTGCGCAAGGTGTCGGCGGAGGCTGCGCGGGGCGACACGGTCCGCGAGCGGGTAGCCGCCCACCTGCGGCGGGAGTTCCGCGCGCAGCAGCGCAACCAGCGTCTCACCGCGGCGCTGACCGCCGCGGTGACCGGCGGGGGGCGCAGTTACAGCTCGATCATCGAGGCCGTCGAGCACACGCACACCCGCGTCGTGCGGCATGTCGCCGCGGCCGGCGGCCAGCTCAGCGAGCAGCAGGAGAGGCTGCTGACCGTGGTGCTCGATATCTCGCGCGCGGCCGTGCGGCGCTGGCTGGCCGGCGGCTACTCCGTCGCCGACGTGGAGGCGCAGATCGAGATCGGCTGCCAGCTGCTCGAGCTGCCCGACGCGGTCATCGACGCGGAGCTCGAGCGGGTGGCGCCCGATGTCACGCTCACGCCGGTGAACTAGGGCTTACCCGGGGGCGGACGCGAGCTGGGCGGTCAGCCGGTCCAGCTGCTCGCCGGGCCCGCCGAAGAGGGCGTGCTGGGAGACGGCGTTCTTGTGGTAAAGGTGCGCGTCGTGTTCCCAGGTGAAGCCGATGCCGCCGTGCAGCTGGACGGTCGCGACGGCGGCGTCGACGTAGCTGGCCGATACCGCGATCCGCGCGACGGAGGCGGCCCGCCCGAACTCCGCCGGCCGCTCGTCGGCGGCCCGGGCAGCGTCCCGCAGCGCGGCGTGCGCGAGTTCCCAGGAGGTCCACAGCTCCGCCAGCCGGTGCTTGACCCCCTGGAACGAGCCGATCGGCCGGCCGAAGGCGAGCCGGATCTTGGCGTACTCGGCGGTCATCGCCAGGCAGGCGGCCATGCCGCCGAGCTGCTCGGCGGCGACCGCCAGGTTCGCGAGGTCGGCCGCGAAGTCCAGCGCCGCGCCCGCGTCGCCCGCCAGCCGCCGGCCGGCCGCGCCGGCCAGCCGCACCCGCGCCAGGGAGCGGCTGTGGTCCAGGCTGGGCAGCGGCGTGATCTCCAGCCCCGGCGCGGACGCCGGGACCTCGAACAGCGCCACGGCGCCGTCGTCGACGGCGGGGACGAGGAGGACGTCCGCCTGGGCCGCGTTCAGCACCGGGGCGATCTCGCCGGTCAGCGTGCCGCCCTCGGCCCGTACCGCGGGAGTGCCGCCGGCGGCGAGGGTCGCGATCAGGTCGCCGCTGGCGATGCCGGGCAGCAGCCGGGCCTGGGCCTGCTCGTCGCCGAGCCGCAGCAGAGTGCCGGCCGCCAGGGTCCCGGCGAGCAGCGGCGAGGCGACCAGGCCGCCGCCGAGCTCGGTGAGGGCGACCGTGAGCACCCCGTAGCCCGCCTCGGCGCCGCCGTGGCCCGCCGGGATGATCAGCCCGGCCAGCCCGAGGCCGGACAGCTGCTTCCAGGTATCGGTGTCGAACGGCTGCCCGGAGGCCATCAGCTCGCGCAGCTTCGGCAGCGGGCTGCGCTCGGTCACGAAGCGCCGCACCGAGTCCCTGAACTGGGCTTCGTCGTCGTTGAGTATCAGTGCCATCGCCGGTCCTCAGTTCTTCCGCAGGGTTCCCACGCGCAGCTGGTTGAACGGGGTGCCGCGGTCGACCCCGGGGTCCTTGGGCAGGCCGAGCACGCGCTCGCCGATGATGTTGCGCTGGATCTCGTTGGTGCCCCCGGCGATCGACGAGCCCGGGGACGCGATGATCGCGGTGAGCACGGCCCGCACGTCCTGGCGGTCGGAGCCGGCCGCCGCCGGGCCGAGCACGTCGGCCGCCACCCCGGAGGCGAAGCCGCCGAGTTCCGCGCCGGCCAGCTTGGCCACCGAGCCGCGCGGACCCGGATCGCGCCCGGCCATCGCCTCTTCGCGCAGCAGCTGGCCGAAGAGCTGGACGGACCGCTCGCGCGCGTAGAGCTCGGCCAGCCGCCGGCTGAGTCCCGCGTCGGCGCCGGTCCCGAGGCGGGCGGCGAGGCCGCTCAGCGAGTCGTAGGACAGCGGGCTGGTCCGCGGCGCGCCCATGGTGCCGATGGTGACCCGCTCGTTGCGCAGCATGACCACGGCCGCGCGCCAGCCGTCGTTGACCTCGCCGATCACCGCGTCCGCGGGCAGCCGGACCTGGTCGAAGAAGACCTCGTTGAACGGCGACGCGCCGGTCGCGACCTTCAGCGGGCGCACGGTCACGCCGGGGGCGTGCATGTCCAGGATGAACATCGTGATGCCGTTGTGCTTGGGCACGGCCGGGTCGGTCCGCGCGATGACCGCGCCGTAGTCGCTGTACTGCGCGCCCGACGTCCACACCTTCTGGCCGTTGAGCAGCCACTCGTCACCGTCCCTGACCGCGGTCGTGATCAGGGCCGCGACGTCGGACCCGCCGCTCGGCTCGGAGAAGAGCTGGCACCAGATCTCCTCGCCGCGCAGCAGCTTCGGCAGGTAGCGCTTCTTCTGCTCTTCCGTGCCCAGCTCGAGGATGGTCGGCCCGGGCATGCCCAGCCCGATCAGGAACGCGCCGACCGGAAGCGCGAAGTCGCGGGCCTCCTGGCTGAACGCGATCTGCTCGGCGTTGGTCAGGCCCTGGCCGCCGTACTCCCGCGGCCAGGTGATGCCGGCGAACCCGGCGTCGTACAGGCTGGCCTGGAACGCTTGCTGCGCCGCGAGGCCGGCGCCGCCCGGTTCGCCGGGCCCGCCGCCGTCGTCCCGGCGCGGGGCGTGCTGCTCCAGCCAGGCACGCGCCCGGTTCCGGAATTCGGTTACGGATTGCTCGCTCATCTCAGTCCATCCCCTGCTCAACCGCAGTTCTGTCTCATCTTCAAGAGTTACCCAAGAACTGAAATCAGTTATGCTTAGCCCGGTTCGAGCGAAGCACAGGCGGGCGCGGGTGTCAACGCCAGCCCGATGCCGGAAGGGACGATCGCCTGCGCCGCCGTCAGCGGCGTCGGCTGGTGGCGGACGGCGGCCGGGCTGATCTGACCGCAGGCAAGAAAACAGCATCGGTTCTGATGCGAAACGGGCGCGCAGGTATCGGCTGGTCTCGCGGCC
>Ga0302314_10016198_pt1 | contig 12620 bp, 9 predicted proteins | sample III_Palsa_N2_3_FD_200533 | JGI IMG/M metagenome (GOLD analysis project Ga0302314, IMG submission 200533) | Peat permafrost microbial communities from Stordalen Mire near Abisko, Sweden - III_Palsa_N2_3 | ecosystem: Environmental > Terrestrial > Soil > Palsa > Peat permafrost | place: Sweden...
GGCGGGGAGGGCGGCGGGCATACCGGCCTGGTCGGCACCCTGCCGCTGGTGGCCCAGGCGGTCGAGGCGGTAAGAATTCCTGTCGTCGCGGCCGGCGGCCTGTATGACGGTCGCGGGCTGGCGGCGTCGTTGGCCCTGGGCGCCCAGGGCGTCTGGATGGGCACGCGGTTCATCGCTTCGAAGGAAGCGCACTGCGGAGGCCTCTATCACGAGGCCATCCTGGAAGCCGAGGACGGCGATACGATCCGTACGCGCTGCTATTCGGGCAAGCCGATGCGGGTCAAGAAGAACGCCTATGTCGACGACTGGGAAAGCCGGCCGCAGGACATCCAGCCCTTCCCGATTCAGGCGGGCATCTCGGTGCGCAATAACGCCATGGGCGGCATCGGCGGCCAGATCGAGGGCCTGGACCCCGACAAGTCGGCCTTCGCCATGGGCCAGTCGGCGGGCGGCATCCACGAGGTGCTTTCGGCCGGCGAGATCGTCGCCAAGCTGCTGGCCGAAGCCGAAGCCGCCATGGACCGTCTGAACGGCCTGCGCGCCGGCGCGTCGCGGGTCGCCGCGCGGTAGGGCGCCGATGCGACGTCTTGAACCCTCGCCCCACGCAGTGGGGAGAGGGCAGGGTGAGGGGTGGTTCCGCGCTCAAGAATCCTTCGGGAGAGGTCTCGACGTCGGCGCCACCCCTCACCCTGCCCTCTCCCCGCCAAGAGCGGGGCGAGGGTTCCAGAAAGTGGCGCTGGCCGGCGTAGCGCTAATTCTCGCCCTCGCCGCCCACGCCCTCGCCACCCCCGCCATCGCCCAGGACCGCGCGCCGGCGCAGCGGCAGGCTCTGACCGATCTGGCCTATGTGCTGGGCGAGAGCCACGCCCTGCGGCAGCTCTGCGAGGGACCCATGGACCAGTACTGGCGCGAGCGGATGCGCCAGCTGGTCAGGACCGAAGCGCCCGACGGCAGTTTCCAGCAGCGGTTGAACACCGCGTTCAACACCGGCTTCGTCGCCGGCCAGTCGACTTATCCGGGCTGCGGCCGCGCCAGTCGGCGTGAGGAGGCGCGGCTTGCCGAGCGGGGGCGCGCCTTGGCGGCCAGCTTGACGGGAACCATGGCTATGGATGATCCCCCGCGCTAGTCTGCTCCCATAGGTTGGCCAGTTGGGGAGTGCGTCGTGGGTTTGATCGTTCCACTTATATTCTTGATGCTGGCGGCCTTCGTCATCTTCAGCGCCATCAAGATCGTGCCCCAGGGCCGTGAATACACCGTCGAACGGTTCGGCCGCTACACTCGCACGCTGAAGCCCGGCATGACCCTGCTCACCCCCTTCGTCGAGGCGATCGGCCGCCGGGTCAACATGATGGAGCAGGTGCTGGAGGTGCCGCAGCAGGAGGTGATCACCAAGGACAATGTGACGGTCAATGTCGATGCTATCGTCTTCATCCAGGTGATCGACGCCGCCAGCGCCGTCTACAAGGTCGACAACCTTTCCTTCGCCATCGGGCAGCTTTCCATGACCAATCTGCGCACCGTGGTCGGCTCGATGGACCTGGACGACGTTCTGTCCCAGCGCGAGACGATCAACACCCGGCTCTTGAAGGCCATCGACCTAGCCACCGAGCCGTGGGGCGTCAAGGCGACGCGGATCGAGATCAAGGACCTGACGCCGCCGCCCGACATCACCAACGCCATGACCCGCCAGATGAAGGCCGAGCGCGAGCGCCGGGCCGTGATCACCGAGGCGGATGGCGAGAAACAGGCGGCGATCACCCGCGCCGAGGGCGCTAAACAGGCCGTGGTGCTGGAGGCGGAGGGGCGGCGGGAAGCAGCCTTCCGTGACGCCGAGGCCCGCGAGCGCTCCGCCGACGCCGAGGCCAAGGCGACCGAGGTGGTCTCCAACGCCATCGCCAAGGGCGACGTCAACGCGATCAACTATTTCGTCGCCCAAAAGTACGTTGAGGCCTTCGGCAAGCTGGCCACCTCGCCGCAGCAGAAGACGGTGATCATTCCCGCCGACATGGCCTCGCTGATCGGCTCGCTGGCTGGGGTCGGGACACTGGTCAGGACGGCGCAGGAAGCGGGCGAGCGTCCGCGCGGTCCGGCGGTTCCTCCGACGAGAGGCTAGGTCGGACGTTCGTTAGGGAGGGATTGGCCATGCAGGAAGTCGAGGTTTTCTACAGCCTCTATCCATTCTGGACCTGGTTGGCCGCCGGGGCGCTGCTGCTGGCGCTGGAGACCGCCACGGGCTCCGGCTACCTGCTCTGGCCGGCCGCCTCGGCGGGCGTGGTCGCGCTGTTTACGCTGGCCGTGCATCTGGGCCTGCCGTTGGAGGCAGTGATCTTCGCCCTGCTGACCGTCGCCACGACGATCCTCGCGCGGGTCTACTGGCCGCCGCGACCCCGGCAGCCGGGGCACGATCTCAACGACCGCGGCGCCGGCCTGGTCGGACGCTGGGGCGAAACCGTCGGCATCTTCGCCGCGGGCCAGGGCCGGGTGTTCGTCGACGGCTGCGAATGGTCCGCGGAACTGGATAACGACGAAGTCGGCCCGCCACCGGGCGCCAGGGTAGAGGTGGTCGAGGTGATCGGCGGGGGGCGTCTGAAGGTGAGGCCGGCCTGAAGAGTCCTTCGCGCATCTGGCTGAGGACGACGCAGCGGCTAGGCTCCTCCCCACGTCGTGGGGCTACCGGATTCACACATCTGGCTGGCGTGTGAGGATGGAGACGCCGCGCTTGGCGGCTTGGAAGTCGGTCCATCCGTTGAGCATGACGAGGGGGCCTGGTTTTCCGTAGTATCCGGTCCAACCGCCGAGGCGGGCGCAGACCCAGGCGGCGTAGGCGAGAGACCCCTTGGGGTGGGGATTTTTCTGTCGTTCGGTCTTGCCCTCGAGGGCTTTGCAGAAGGCTTCGAGCAAGGGGGCGTCCTCGGGCTCGAAGGCGTCGGTGATGGGCCTGAGCGGGGCCGGCCCCTGGAGGCCGTCGCGGGCATGGACGAGTTGCTGGACGGTGACGGCGGCGATCAATGTGGCCATGACCAGCCGGCGCAGCGGCGCCTCTTCGCCGATGAGCAGGCCCTCGATGTCGAAGCCTTGGGTTTTCAAGGTCCGGAACAGTTGCTCGATGGCCCAGCGGCGGCGGTAGAGTTCGACCACGGCGAAGGCCTGGGCCACGTCCCGCACGGCGTGGGTGGTCAACAGGCGCCAGTGGACGGCCTCGCCGGGCGGCGGATCGACCTCGCGCACGTCCACCAGGGTCAGACTGACGCTCTTGGGCAAGCCGGCGGTCGGGCCGTTGGCCGGACGGGCCAGGGCCACGTTCATGAAGCGAATGGCGAGCTGGGCCTGGCGGGCCTTGCGCCCCGGCTTGGCCGGCAGGTCCAGTTCGGCCCGTCCCGCCTCGGGCAAGGCGTCCGCGGTGGCGAACAACCGCCCGCCATCCTCAAGGCTTCGGTCCTGAGCCGCCCGCACCAGAAGATCCGTTCCCGTCGGACAGGCGGCGAAGGCGGCGAAGATATCGCTCTCCCGGTCGGCGATCACCGTCACCCGCGCCGCCGAGGCGCACACCCGCGAGGCCTGGGCGGCGCCGTCCAACCACCGCTGGCTCTGCTTGTCCTTGACCGGCTTGGATCGCCGCGAGGCCTTGATCCCCTTGTCCCGGCTCACAAACTCCGCGTGCGCCAGACCCAGGATCGCCCCCTCGTCGGCGTCCACCACCAGCACCGGGTGAAGGTAAAGCCCCCCGCCGCCTTCCGAGCGGACCACGCTCGTGTCCTGGATCGCCAGCACATGCCGGCCCGCGCAGCGCTGCGCCGTGCGCCGTCCCGCCTCTTCGGACATCGCCTCGACCGTCACCGCGTCGTTGCGCAGCAGACGGGTCAGGCGGATCTCCCCAGCCCGGTCGCCCCCAAGCCGGCGAACCCGGACCCCGCGCCCGCCCGTCGCCACCAGACGGCCATGCAAAAAGGCCCCCCTTTTTCCAGGCGACGGTCGCCAAACCGCCCCAGCGTCACATCCGACATCCAGGCCTCCCTGAAACTTCAGCTCCAGGGAATCAGACTTCCGCGCATAGCTCAAACGGAGATGTGTGAATGCTGTAGCCCGTTGGGGGAGGGGGACCGCGAAGCGGTGGAGGGGGGCTTGCCGGAGAGGTCTCCGCTGCGGCGAAGGCCCCCTCACTCGCTTCGCGCCAGCTCCCCCAATGGGGGAGCAGCCCGGTAGACCCTTGCGTACTCTCGCCTTAGGCCGCAACCTTCCCTGAAAACAGGGAAGAAACGCATGGAAACCTCCACGCAACAGCCTGCGGCTGGGGCCGCGCCCACTGACGCGGCCAGCGGGCCGCCGACCCAGGAATACTACGACGCTATCAAGGCTCGCTTCGCCGAGGCGCGCGATGTGCGCCTGAAATACCGGCCCCAGGGCCAGGCGCAGTACACCTCCGACCTGACCGGCGCGCTGGGCAAGTACGCCATCGACCCCTACGCCGACGACGCCGCGCCGCGAGAGCCGATCACCGACACGGTGGAGTGTCTGTTCATCGGCGGCGGGTTTTCGGCCCTGCTGACGGCCGCGCGACTGCGCGAGCGTGGCGTCACCAGCATCCGCATTGTCGAGCGCGGCGCTGATGTGGGCGGCACTTGGTACTGGAACCGCTACCCGGGCGCGGCCTGCGACGTGCCGGCCTATGACTATCTGCCTCTGCTGGACGAGATGGGCTACGTGCCCTCGCGCCTCTACGCCAAGGGTCCGGAAATCTTCGCCCACTGCCAGGCGATCGCACGTCGCTACGACCTCTATGACCTGGCGGTGTTTCGCACCACGGTCACCTCCACCACCTGGGATGACAAGGAAAAGCTCTGGCGGCTACGCACCGATCGCGGCGACGAGATGAAGGCCCGGTTCGTCATCTGCGCCAACGGCACCCTCTCCAAGCCCAAACTGTCCAAGATCAAGGGCATGGAGACGTTCCGGGGCCATTCCTTCCATTCGTCACGCTGGGACTACGCCTATACCGGGGAAGACCTCTCGAACCTGGCCGACAAGGTGGTGGGAATCATCGGCACGGGCGCCTCGGCGGTCCAGGCGATCCCGCGCCTCGCCAAAGCGGCCAAGGAACTCTACGTGTTCCAGCGCACGCCCTCATCCATCGACTTCCGCAACGACCGCCCCACCGATCCGGAATGGGAGGCCAAGCTGCGGCCGGGCTGGCAGCATGCCCGGCGTGAAAAGCACATGCGCGGGCGCGAGAGCGACCTGAACCGCAAGGCCGAGCTGGAATCGCTCTCGCGCGAGGAAAAAATCCGCCGCCAGGAGAACACCAATATCGACTATATGATGCGTATCCACCGGCGCATTGAGGAGATCGTTGAGGATAGAACCACTGCCGATGCCTTGAAGCCCTGGTACATGTTCATGTGTAAACGACCCTGCTTCGACGACGAGTACCTGCCCGCCTACAACCGTCCGAACGTCCATCTGGTGGACACGCAGGGCAAGGGGATCACGGAGATCAGTCCCGAGGGGCCGGTGTTCGAAGGGCGGACCTATCCGCTGGACCTCTTGATCTACGCCACCGGCTTCGAGGTGCAGAAGACCGGCATCTATAACGAAATCCGTGGGCGCGACGGGCGGGAGATCAACGAGACCTATGCCGAGGGCATGCGCACCCTGTTCGGCGTCCACACCCACGGCTATCCCAACCTCTTCATCATGGGCGGCTACCAGGCCTCGTTCCAGTTCAACCTGACCTTCATGCTGCAGACCCAGGGCGACCACATCGCCGAGTGCATCAGGCATGCGCGCGATCACGGCTATGCCGAGATCGACGTCTCACCCGAGACGGAGGAATGGTGGGTGCAGGAGGTCATCGAGCACCGCGGCAAGACCAGCCGAAACGCCGAATGCACGCCGGGCTATTACAATTTCGAGGGGGAATTCAACCGGCGCCAGGACGGCAACTACAACGGCGGATTCCTGCAGTATTTCACGCATATGCAGTCCATCAGAGGCGAACTGGACAAGCATTTCCTCTTCGCGAGAGGCTGAGGCCGGGCGAATATTTTCCGAAGCCTAATGCTCAAGGCTGCGACGGCCGAGCCGGGGATCGCCCTCAGACCGTCCCGAAGCCCTCCGCGGCCGCCGCGGGATTCCGGTTCTCGTCCAGCCAGATGCGCAGGGCGCGCAGGAAGGGCAGGGCGGTCTCGAACTCCGCGTCGGTGAAGCCGCCCCGTAACTGGTCAAGGTGCGGACGCACCATCCGAAGCATCTCCGCGTAGCAGGTCGCGCCCCTTCGGGTGACCTTGATGCGCTTCTTGCGACCGTCCTGGGCGTCGGCGCTGATCTCGACCAGGTCCAGGGCCTGCATCCGCTGCAGGGTGTTGGTGATGGCGCCCTTGGTGACCTGCAGGGCGCGCGCCAACTGGGCTGGCGTCTCGCCGTCGCCGGTGCGCGAGAAATGCACCAGCACCTCCCATTGGGAATAGGTCATGCCGGAAGGCAGCGATTTGGCCACCGCCGAGCGCATCAAGTGTTCGATGATGCCGATCTCGGTGAACACCTGGATGTCCGGACGATCCTGGACCCGGGTTATGGGCTTGTGGGGCGCGTTCATGAGGTCTTCATTCAATGCCAAACCAAAGGAAGTTTATCATCAAACTAAAATAACGCCAATCAGATTTCGCCCAACGCCTCCAGCATGCCCTTGCGCGCCAGGGCGTCGGCGCGTTCGTTCAACGGATGACCACTATGCCCCTTGACCCAACGCCAGTCGACTTCGTGCCGGGTGCGGGCTTCGTCAAGACTACGCCACAAGTCTTCGTTCTTCACCGCACCCTTAGAGGTAGTGCGCCACCCTCGCGCTTTCCAGGTGCGCAGCCATTCGCTGATTCCGTTGCGCACATATTGGCTGTCGGTGTGCAATTCGACCCGGCACGGACGTTTCAGGGCGTTCAAGGCCTGGATAGCGGCCATCAACTCCATGCGGTTATTGGTCGTGGCCAGTTCTCCGCCACAGATTTCTCGCTCATGACCGCCGGACATCAGCACGGCGCCCCAGCCGCCAGGCCCCGGGTTCCCGCGACACGCGCCATCGGTATAGATCACGACATCCGGCGTCATGGCCGCGGGTCCAGCAAGATCAGGCCGCCGCCGCTCTGATGGGCGCCCTGATTGGCGCCCAGATTGGCGCGATGAACGGCCAGCTTTCGTTCGTACTCCAGCGGGTCCTTCGGCCGAACCAGGGCGCCCGGCGGTGTCGCCCCCCAGTCGGCCAGGCGGGTCAGGAAGAATCGCATCGCCGAACCCCAGCAAAGGATGGGGAGCGCCGCGTGCTCGGCCGGCGACAAGGTCCGGCGCCGCTCATAGCCGGAGATCATCGCCTGGGCGCTGGTGACGTTGAATGTCCCGTCGGCCTCGAAGCACCAGGAGTTGAGGCACGTCGCCAGATCGTAGGCGAACAGATCGTCGCAGGCGAAATAGAAGTCGATCGCGGCCGCGAACTGGCCACCCTTGAAGAACACGTTGTCCGGAAAGAAATCAGCATGGACCACGCCGGCCGGCAGATTCCGCGGCCAAGCCCGTTCCAGCACGTCCAGATCCGCGACGATGGTTGCGGCCAATCCCGGCTTCAACGCCTCGGCCTCGGCGTGCAAGGGTGCGAACAGGCCCGCCCACGCCGCCTGGCCCAGGTCGTTGGCCCGTCGGCCCGGATAGCCCTGGCCGGCCTGATGCAGCCAGGCCAGGCCCTCGCCGGCCTCGCGGCAATGCGCGACTGTTGGCCGACGCACCGAAAGGCCTGGCATGAAGCTGGCCAGCGCCGCCGGCTTGCCCCGGATGGCGCTGAGCAGGCGCCCCTGCCGGTCGGCGATCGGCGTGGCCGATGGAAAGTCGTGCTCAGCCAGCCAGCGCATCAGGTTCAGGAAATAGGGCAGATCCTCGGGCCGTGCCCGCCGCTCATAGACGGTCAGGATGAATCGCCCCCGCTCGGTCTCCAGCAGGAAGTTGGAATTTTCGACTCCCTCGGCGATGCCCTTGAAGGTCAGCGGAGCGCCCAGGTCGAAGGCGGCCAGGAACTGCTCCAGCTCCGCGTCGGTGATGTCGGTGTAAACGGCCATGCGCGGGTGATCCGCGACGTTGCGCGTTGGGTCAAGGGGCGGGATCGCTGCGCGGGCGATCGCGGCGATAGCCCGCGCGTGGAGATCATGCGAATTGGTCCTCGCGATGCTGGCTGGGCTGCCGCCCAGCCAGCATCCGGCATCACCACCGCACGCGCACGCCCGCCGTCAGGGCTTGCGCGGTCATCCCCTCTGAAACCGACGCCGTATAGGAGCCGTAGAGTCCGACACTGCGCGTCACGTTCATATCGAAGCTGCCGCCGACCCGCAGCGCGTCGCGACCGACCGGCTCGGTGGTGTTCGAGATCAGCCCCGAACCGGCGACGTTCTCGAACGTCGCCACCGAACGCGCGGTCACATCCCCCAGTTCGTGGCTCCAGCCGAGGATACCGTGGACCTGCACCGGCAGGGCCGAGGTCGCGTTCAGCACCGTGGCGACGCGCACGCCGGCGAAGGACTGCAGGCTGGTGGTGTTCAGATCGCCCACATTTTGCGACATGGCGCCGCCGGTGGTCTCGACCACCGATCCGGCCGCAAGGCTCATGGCCGTGAAACCCACGGTCGGTTCGACCTGCCAGCGATTGACGGCAAGGTGCATGCCGGCGTCGACCTGGGCCCCGCCGCCCTGCATCTGCGTGCTGCCGCCGGCGGACGAACCTCCGATACCAAGCTCACGGGTCACAGCCTGATTGACGTGAAGATAGTCCACCTGCCAGTCGACGAACATCCGGCCAGGACGCACCGCGCCATACGCCGATAGCTGCACCGAGTCGCCGTTCGCCGATCCGCTGTCGCCCACGCCCGTGCCGATGTTTCCGCCACCGACGGCGAAACCGATCAGGGCGTCCGGGCTCAGGGCCCGGTCGATCCCCACGGTCATGCCGCTCAGCGTCGATTGGTAGCCCGCGGCGTTGGTGAACTGCGCATCGCCGTTCGCCCACATGGTGACGCCATTGCCCAACGGGGTCACGCTGCTTCCGGCCGTGCCGCTACGGCGGTCGGCCAGTTGGTCGCCGATCGCCGTAGCGCCCAGGTACCAGGCTTGGCGCGTGGCCAGCAGAGCGTAGCCATAGGCGGAGGGCGTCAGCCGGTTCAGCTCGGCGGGCAGCTGAGAGGGGCTCATCGTATAGAGCGGATCGAACAGCGCGGCCTGGCTGGCGGTCATCCGCACGCCAGCCGTGGGGCGCACTGTGTCGAGCGCCGCCCCGACCGCTTGCTCGTTTGCGGTTTCGCGGATTCCGTTTTGCGCCAGATTCCCATAGGAGACAGGCGTGACGACCAGCGTCAGCGCGGTCGGGGAATAGATCGCGTCGAAGCGGGTTCCGGCCGCCAGTCCGGCGGGCTGGGTCAACGATGTGTAGCTTCCCAGGACGCCGCCGGCGGCGCTGACGATCTGGAACTGCTGGCCGAGCGGGGGCGTGTAGGTGTTGGTGGCTGGGGCGGGTATGCCGCGCAGGATTGGCGTTAGCGCGCCGGCGGCGGTGAACGTATTTCCTGCGCCGTTGACGACCACCCGGCTATAGCTTCCGGCCCCCGTGCCTGTACCTGTTCCGTCGATATAGAAGGCCGACGTCGAACCCTCGAGCATCGTGACCGGGGCGGTGAAGGTCAGCGTGCCTGGACCAGCGTCGCCGGGCGCCAGGGTTCCGGCCACCGTGGTCGCCGCCGCGATCGAGCCGGTCCCGCGCAGGGTTCCGTTAGCCGCGACGTTGACGCTCTGGGCGGCGATCTGTCCGTCGTCGACCAGTGTGGCGCCGGAGACGGCCAGCGTCCCGGTTCCCTGGACTTGGCCGCTGAAATTCACCACGCCAGGGCCGACCAGGTTGAGCGCGCCGTTCAGGGCGACCTGACCGCTCAGCGAGACGGTGTTGCTGTTGGCGCTGATGGTCCCGCCGCCGGCGTCGATGATGAGCGGACGGGCGGTGGTGAGGTCGCCCAGGGCGCTCAGCGTTCCGTTGTCGAACGTCACCGCGCCCGACGCTCCGCCCAACGCCGAGTCGGAGGCCACGCCCAGCGTGGCGCCGCCGGTGATCAGTGTTCCGCCTGTATAGGTGTTCACGCCGCTCAGGACTTCGTTCCCGCCGGCGACCGCCACGCCGCCAGATCCCGCGATCGAGCCCGCGAAATTCCCGTTCGCATTGGTCAGCGCCAAGTTTTGGGCGCCGAGGGCGACCGCGCCATCGCCCGAAAGGCTGGTGATCGAGGCGCCGGCGTTGCTCGCGGAAATATCGAGGACGCCATTGTCGACCACGCCGGACGAGTTGGCGATGCTGCCCGCCCCGGCAAGCGCTAAGGTTGCGCCGCTGTTGACTGTCGTCAGGCCCGTGTAAGTGCTCGCGCCGCCCAGCGTCTGCGCGCCGCCGGCCACCGTGACTCCGCCCGAGCCGTCGATCTGCCCGCTAAAGGTTCCGCCGGCGTTGGTCAGGGTCAGCGACTGGGTGGCCAGGGTGACATAGCCGTCACCCGAAAGGCTGGTGATCGAGGCGCCGGCGTTGGTAGCGGAAATATCGAGGGTGCCGTTGTCGACCACGTCCGAGGAGTTGGCGATGCTGCCCGCTCCAACCAGCGCCAGGCCCGTCCCCGCATTGATGGTCGTGGTTCCGGTGTAGGTGTTCACGCCGCTCAGCAGTTCTCCGCCGCCGGCGACCGTGACGCCGCCCGACCCGGTGATGGCGCCCGCGAAAACATCGTTCGCATTGGTCAGCGTCAGGGTTTGGGCGCCCAGGGCGACCGCGCCTGCGCCCGAAAGGCTGGTGATCGAGGCGCCGCCGTTGGTGGCGGAAATGTCGAGGACGCCGTTATCGACCACGGCCGCAGAGGAGGCGATGCTGCCCGCCCCGGCGAGCGCCAGGGTCGCCCCCGTGTCGACGGTCGTCAGGCCGGTATAGGTGTTCACGCCGGTGAAGGTGACCGAGCCGCCGACGCCGCTGTTGGTGATCGTCAGGCTGCCGGACGTGCCGGGAACAGCGTCGGAAAAAACTCCCGAAAATGTGGTGCTGTTGCCCAACTGGTCGATGGCGTCGGTTCCCGAGCCGTCGAGGGTGAAATTCTGTCCGTAGGTCCCGCCCGGCTGGTCCATTTGCAGGGTGCCGCCCGCGAAGTTCGGCGTCAGGGTGGTTCCCAGATCGCTCGCCAGATTTGGTCCCGATGCGACAATGCCCGTTGCGCTTGGTCCGCCGGCGTCGGCGGTCGCAGCCGGAGTGGCGAGACTGGTAAAGCCGCTGGAACTGGACGGGGTGCAGGCCGAGGCGGAGCCGGTCAAGGTCGCGCACGGACCGGCGAGCACGCCAAGCTCTACGCCGCCGGCTGTGCTGGCGGTATTGTTCGCAAGAGCGGTGAAGGAAATCGTGTAGGAATCGCCGCTGGTCAGGTCGATGCCCTGGTAGATGCCGTCGAAGCTGCCGACGGCGCCGTCGTACCACGATCCGCTCACGCCTTCGTTGACGCCGAGGCCGCTGGTTGAATAGGAGGAGTTTGGTGCTTGGCCGGGGCCGTACCATAAGCCGGCTGCCACTGGGGTTGTGCCCGTCTGATAGACGATGCCCCAATCCGCCGGCGCCTGGAGACCGGAACTCGTTGACACCGCGCCACCCTGGGTGAAATTCGGATCGGTCAGCAGGTTGGTCGTGCTGCCGGTCGCCGTCAGCGACACGTTGCCGAACGTCCAGTATGCTGGGTCCTCGCGGAAAGCAAAAAGCAGGTAGTTGTTGCCGGACGTGGTCGCGGTGAACGTCACCGTGTAATTCTGGAACACGTTGGCCGTGTTCGAGGCGCTGTTCGACGCCGATCCATTGTTGATGTCCAGAATCGCCCCAGACGGAAGGACTTGCGCGAGTGCGGAATGCGCGCCCGAGAGGGCGAGAAACGCGGCCAAGGCGGGCATGCCCACGCGCGACATCAACTGGTTTTTACTAATCACGATACGCTGCTCCCCGATCAGACCGGTGGTCTGAGATGGTTTAAGAAATCGAATTGGTGGTGCGGTGGGGTCTGGATCTGACCGCGAGGCCGGAACCCAAATCACAGGCCTGGTGCGTCGGCCCGAAACTGTGCTCTCCGCGTGCCGGCATGCCGACTCGCCCCTGCTTGCGCGCGATTGCTGCGTCCCGCTTGAATCCGAGGGACTGCGCGGGCCGATAACGCTTCTACATTACACATAAGAGTTCGCACTAGGTATGATGTCTAAGTACATCAAATACCAACACGGAGATTAATATTGTTTAAATTGTGAAATATGTTAGAATATTACGGAAATATGACATTTAGTCTAAATATATAATGAAAATCAACATTCCAATCCCCGACCATTTCGAGGCTATACCTTGGTATATTGGGGGCTGACTGCGCGTATCGGCGTCATCGCGCTGCGGTTTTCCGCCTCATGGATCGGAATCGCCTACGCGCGCTATAGCGTGATGGTCGTCGGAGCCTGTGCGCGAAGTCGGCATAGTGTCCCTGTTAGCGACGGTCAGTTCAGAGTGCTTGATTTTAAAACCGTTCCATCCGCCTGGTGGCTGACCGCGCCAT
>Ga0302314_10016202_pt1 | contig 12617 bp, 14 predicted proteins | sample III_Palsa_N2_3_FD_200533 | JGI IMG/M metagenome (GOLD analysis project Ga0302314, IMG submission 200533) | Peat permafrost microbial communities from Stordalen Mire near Abisko, Sweden - III_Palsa_N2_3 | ecosystem: Environmental > Terrestrial > Soil > Palsa > Peat permafrost | place: Sweden...
CACCGGCACGATGATCGGAGCCAGCAACCGAGACACCGTCAGCAGCCGGCGAATCCGGGTCGGCGACAGCAGCGCACCCTCGCGCACGGCCTTCAGGTTGGCTTCGGCGACCTTCAGCGCGGTCTGGTCGGTGGTGCGTTGCGCCTTCAACTTCTCGCGGAGCGCCTTCGTCTCGGCCCGATGTTCGGCCTTGAAGCGGCGAACCTCATTCTTCGCCGACAGCTTGGCCTCGAGCTTGGCCCTGGCCTTGATCGCGCGAGCTTCGGCACGACGGGTAGCGCGAGGTTTTCGCTTGCCGAACAGGCCCATTCGCGCACTACCTCCCCGGAATCTCGTCGACTATCGCGGTGCCTGTGCGGCATCGATGGGCCAACCCTAACTGTGCCGGGCGGACCGACTGCCGTCAGGCTTCCAGGTGTTCCTTACGCCGTAGCTCGTCGGCGCGGTGAACGATGTCTTGTTGCGCCTCGTGGGACAGCCCACTGACTCGAAGCGCGATCCGCCGGACACCCTCGTCCCGGATGACCAGCAACCACGACAACTCTCTGTCGAGCTTCTCGTAGTACTCGTCGTCGGTGAAAAAGGCGGGCCTGATCCGGAAGAAGTTCGCGAGGGCCGCCATGGTTGCCGACGACGGGTTGGTGCGGTTGCCAGAGCGTAGCTGCGATAGATACGGAGCCGACATCGTGATTCCTTCAGCCTTGAGCGCCGCGATGACCTCAGCGGAGGTGTGCGGCCCCCGTCCGGGCGGGTAAACCGTGTCGAACAGGCGGTTCAGGCGGGCGGAAAACGTCGTGCTCATCGATATGACCTCCACCGGGTTGGTAGATCGAGTAACTCACTCTTAGTATTTGCTGACCATCGTAGCCAGAGTTACCCCCGCAACCAAGTGCAAACTTTGAAGGAATTAACGGTGGCGGTATTCATGACGGCACGCAATGCTGGCACGGCGGGCGGAGCCCGCTTATCCAGTCAATACACATGTTATTTTAAGGGAACTGTGTGAAGTTTCATCGCTTCAAGGACTAATGACGCTTTGCCGGACGCCAGCGAACCTGCCTATGGCAACCTGCGTAACGCGCCGGCCGTGCGCAAAGTCTATTTGCTGTAGAGCGCCATGGAGTCGGCTGTGAACCTGTTTTCGCCGGCGTGCCACGCGCCGATATTAGGCGCATGTTGGACCGCCCGTCCAGATTCCCGGTCAACGCGGTCGAGGAGTCAGAAGAGACGCCCTACGGTCCTACGACCGTCTTCCGGCCGTCGGACTAGCTATGCGGCAAGCAGCATCGCCAAGATTGCTGTGTCGGGGTGGCTGATCGGGTCGACGCCGACTCGGCTGACCATCGAGGTGATGGTGCCGTCGGCTTCGGCCTCCACCCAGGCCGCGCGATGCTCGAGTCCCAGATAAGGCAGACCGGGCAGCAGCACACACCCCGACGCGGCGCCACTGCATTCCGGCAGCGACGGCGTCGTCTCCGACGGGGGATGCAGCATCAACAACGCGGGCGGCTGGTGATCGGCGAAATAGCCTGGCTGAATGGCGGATTCACCGATCACCGGACCCTCGGCCAGGACCAGGCCGACGGTGCCCGGTGCGGGGGCGTCCGGCAGTTCTTCGCGAACGCCGAATACCGTTGTGGTGTCCAGCAATCCGGGAAGCGACGCCACTCTGACCGCGACTATCAACAATTGTGCCCACTCTTTGGTCGAGTCGGGCCAGCGCCCGGAAATCACGAACCCTTTCAGGGCACCACGGGAATGGAAGGGGGCCACCTCGATGGCCCGGCCTGAGCCAGTTTCCATTTCGCCCTCCGTTCGGGTATTCAGCGATACGCCGATGGGTCGATCCGCTCAGCATGCGGCAGCCCGGCAACGCCTGCAAGCTGACACGGGCAATCAACGGCGGCGAAGTCGAAAAGAAACACAGCCGAAATAGCGTTCGGGGCGCCGCGCGAGTCGCGCGACGCCCCGAGGCAAAAGCTTGCGATCAGGCGGAAATCAACCCCTTGGCCTGCGAGGTCGCTGCCGCGTAACGGGATTGCACCTCTTCCCAGTTGATCACGTTCCAGAACGCCTTGGTGTAGTCCGCTTTGACGTTCTTGTAGTCCAAGTAGAAAGCGTGCTCCCACATGTCGAGCAGCAAGATCGGGACGACGCCCAGCGGGAAATTCGTCTGGTGGTCGTACACCTGGAATGTCAGCAGCCTGTCCCCAAGGCTGTCATAGGCCAGCACAGCCCAGCCGGAGCCTTGAATGCCGTTGGCGACGGCGCTGAACTGGGCGCGGAATTTGTCGAACGAGCCGAACGCGTCATCGATTGCTGCGGCCAGATCACCGGTCGGCTTGTCACCGCCGTTGGGAGACAAGATCTTCCACCACACCACATGGTTGACGTGGCCGGCCAGGTTAAAAGCCAAGTTCTTTTCGTTGAGCAGGATCGTCGAGTGGTCGTCTTTCGACCGCGCCTCTTCGAGTTTCGCCACCGCGTCGTTGGCCCCTTTGACGTAGGTGGCGTGGTGCTTGTCGTGGTGAAGCTCGTTGATCGCTCCCGAGATGTGGGGTTCCAGCGCTCCGTAATCCCAGTCCAAATCGGGCAAAGTGTAATCAGACACGAAGTTCCTTCCTGGTGATGACCGTTTCCGATCTAACTCTTACGCTCGCTCCACTCGCAGGCTGTTCGCGACGCGGGTCTGTCGTAGGTAACCCTGCTCCATCGCCGCGCGCACCGCAAGAACGAGTGCGTCGTGGGGATACCCGGCGGCGGGAGTTCAGAACCAGACGATGACGGCGAGGACCGCCAGCAAAACCAGCGCGATCAAGCCGGCGCGCAATCCGGCAAGCAAATAGGAGCGATTGCACGTCGCCGACGTCGTGTACCAGTGCGACGAAGAACTCGCCGACGGCGGTCCGATCGGTTGCGTTGTCATCAAATGTTCCCGGCCTGCCCGTCCAACTGTTCCCCCCAGTGAGATGAGTCACAAAAGATCTCAGTGATGGCGATCATAGCCCCTTATGTACCCCCTGGAAAATTGAGCTAACCACGCCGCGCTGACCAGCGTCTTGTTGCTGGAGATGGTGTTTCTCGTGTGCCAAATAACCGGGCTCCCGATTCTGCGTGGCTGCCAGCGACGCGCTCAGACGCGCTGTGACTTCCGCCATAGCGGCGAGTATGGCGGAACCGTGAGATTGGCTAAGAATTCGCTGAATGCCGGGTCGGGCTGTCGATCACGAAGCGATAACGGACACCGGTTATCCACAATCGCCCGCCCGCCTCGGCCGTGTGACGCGCGTACATGCGTGTCAGCGCGTCGAGGCGGCCTGTGGATAAACCTGTGGAAACTGTGGATACCCGTTGGTAGCTGGACGCCGGTCTTAGCGCGGCCCATCCCCGCGTGCCAAGATCAACACCGTGGATGCAGAACCGTCGATCGTGCAGACAACCATCAACGACCTGCCCGCCGAATTCGGCCCTGGCTCGGTGTTGCTGGACGTGCGCGAAAACGACGAGTGGAATCGCGGCCACGCCGCCGACGCCCGGCACATCCCGATGGGTGAGGTGCCGGCCCGGCTCGATGAGATCGATCGGTCGGCCACGCTGTACGTCGTCTGCAAGGCCGGCGGGCGCTCAGCGAAGGTCGCCCAGCTGCTGGCCCACCATGGATACGAGCCGATCAACGTCAACGGCGGAATGCTGGCGTGGGCCGAAGCGGGCCGCCAGGTGATCGCCGCCGACGGCGGCCCCGGAACCATCTGACCAGCCGCACCGTCGCCGCAAGCAGCCGATTTCGATCGCCCGGTTAGTCTGATCTGATGATCCGCGCCGGCGACGATGCAGAGCTCCGCGATGGGGTGGGGGCACGCCCCCTCGCCGCTGCGCGGCTGGAGGTACCCCCACCCGCTTGCGGGGGAGAGCGGCGCCGATGATCCAAGTGTGCTCCCAATGCGGCACACGCTGGAATGTCCGCGACAAGCAACGCTCGTGGTGTCCGCGCTGCAACGGCACGCTGTTGGCGCCGTCGGCAACCGGGGCACCCCCGGCACCGGGCGCCACTCCGGGCTGGGGCCCCGGCCCGCGGACGGCGCCGCGGCTGCCACCGGGCTACCGATGGATCGCAGTGCGTCCGGGTCCGCCACCGCCACCCCGTCGTCGTCGCCGTCCGCTGGGTCCGACCCCGCGGTATCTGGCGATACCCCGCTGGGGTCTGGTGGACCGGGTCGATCAAGACGGCGGGTCGGGCCGGGATCAGCGGCAGGCGCCGCCGGCCGAGCGGGTTCGTACGGCGTTCTTCATCTCCGCGGTGGCGTTGGGGGCGGCCGCCCTGGTGCATCTGGTGCGGTATCTGCTGCTGGTCATCAACCGCAACACCCTGCTGAACTGGGTGGTGGCGGACGCGGCGGCGCTGCTGAGTGTGTTGGCCAGCCTGGCCGCGATCGTGGCGGTGATGAACTGCGCGGTGGTGCTGACGCGATGGTTGATCGCCCGTCGCGCCGCGGCGTTCGAGCACGCCGGCCGTCCAGAATCCCGTTCACGCCGGGCGCTGTGGGCCGGCACGCTGCTGCCGCCGTCGGCGGCGATGGCGCTGGCCATCACGTTCGCCGTCGTCGCTACGACGACCGGCCACTCGGCCAGCTGGGCGTTGATGGCGGCCTGTGTCGGGTTCTGCTGTCTGCCCCTGGTGGCGGGAGTCTGGGCGCTGGTCTATGTCATCGAGCTGGCCAAAACCGAGGACCACTACGCCCGCTTGCGGCAGGTGATCTGGGGCTGGTGGCTGCTGTGGCTGCTCAGCAGCGTGACGTCGGTCTTCGCGTCGGTCACCAGCGGCGCCCAGGACTCGCAGGGAATCGCCAACAACACGGTCGCGATGATCGTCGCGTACCTGCTGGCACTGGTGGCAGTGCTGGCGACCGCGAAACTCTTCGAAGGATTCGAGGCCAAGCCGGTCGAACGGCCCGCCCACCGCTGGGTCGTGGTCGCCGATGACGAACTCGTCGAGACGGAATCTGCTGCAGCGCTTGAGTTGCCGGTCGAAGAACCGGCAGCATAGGGACATGACGTGGGCCGAGGAGGTGGTCTCTCGGCACCCGTTCGTCGTGGCCCATCGTGGCTCCTCGGCCTCTCGGCCGGAACACACCCTGGCCGCTTACGATCTCGCGCTGCGAGAGGGCGCCGACGGCGTGGAATGCGACGTGCGGCTCACCCGCGACGGGCATCTGGTCTGCGTGCACGACCGCAAGCTCGACCGGACGTCCAGCGGCGCCGGTCGGGTCAGCACGATGACGCTGGCGCAGCTTCGTGAGCTGGAATTCGGTTCGTGGCATGGCAGTTGGCGCGCCGACGGTGGCCACGGCGACACCGGCCTGCTGACTTTGGACGCGCTGGTCACGCTGGTGCTGGACTGGAAGCGGCCGGTAAAGATCTTCATCGAGACCAAGCACCCGGTCCGCTACGGCGCACTGGTGGAAAGCAAAGTGCTGGCGCTGTTGCACCGCTACGGCATCGCGGCGCCGGCATCCGCCGATCGATCACGGGCGGTGGTGATGTCGTTCTCCGCGGCGGCGCTGTGGCGGGTTCGGCGGGCGGCGCCGCTGCTGCCGACGGTGTTGCTCGGCAGCAGTCATCGATACCTCACCAGCAGTGCGGCCAGCACGGTCGGCGCCACCGCCGTGGGGCCGTCAATCGACACTCTGAGGGAACACCCCGAGCTCGTCGACCGGGCAGCGGCCCAGGGCCGTGCGCTGTACTGCTGGACGGCCGACAACTACGAGGACGTCCGGCTCTGCCGAGACGTCGGAGTGGCCTGGCTGGCCACCAACCATCCCGGCCGCGTCAAAGCCTGGCTGGAAGACGGCCTCACCGGCGCCGACCCGCACTAGTCAGAGGCGGCCGCCGGCGACCGCGGGCGCGTCGACCACGCTGCGCGCCGAGTCGATTTCCCGGGCGACGAAGTTCTCCAGGTCGAACAGGTTGGCCCCGGCGCGATCGGCGACCCGCACCAGCGAGGTCATCAACGCCACCTCCTCGACCTGCTCCTTGAGGAACCACTGCACGAACTGCGCGCCGAGGTAGTCGCCCTCGTCGCGGGCCACCGCGGCCAGCCTGCTGACCTGCTCGGTAACGAGCCGCTCCTGATCCAGCGCCAACGCCAGGGCGTCCCGCGGGGTGTCGAACGCATTGCGCACTGCGTCGACGGCGGGGACCTCCACCCGCACATCGCGGTCGAGCAGATACTGCACCAGCATCATCGCGTGGTTGCGTTCCTCGACGGCCTGCGCATAAAAATGCTTCGCCAGTTGCCGAAGGTCCGCGCCGTCGAAATAAACGGCCATCGCGATATATTGCTGAGAGTTGGTGAATTCGTGGTAGACCTGCTCCTGCAATAACGCGTGAAACTTTGTTTTATGGGCATCGTGATCGGTCATGATGGCGACGCTACCGCAGCTCAGAAACCCTGTCATCGAAGGTAATGCTTACTGAGGCCAGCTTTTCCTAAGTTAAGACAGGCTACGTTGACTAAATGTGCCACGCCATTTCTGACGTTGTGAAAATGCGGAAATACCGGAGCTATTTAATGCTCTATGGTTGGTCGCCGATAACGGTCGACGGCACCGGCTGGTCGGCGGCCAGTGCATCGAACAGCGCGGCGGCCTTCTCGTGATCCCACACCACCACCGAGCCGGCGTCGCTGCTGGTGAGTTCGCCGATCGGCACGGTCAACGTGGTCGTCGACCCGTGCAGCGCCCAACCCAGCCGGGCCAGGTCCCAGACGTGGTCTTCTCGGTCGACGGTCAACGCGTCGACCGCCGCATGCGGCACCGAGTACCACCGCCACGGGTTGAGCCAGACCGCCGGGCTGGCGGCACGATGCAGCAGCGCCGCCATGAACCGCCGCTGGTCGACCATCCGGTCCAGGTCGGCGCGCGGGGTGGCCCGGCTGCGGACGTAACCGAGCGCGTCGCGGCCCGCCAGCTTCTGACACCCGGCGAGCAGGTTGATGCCGGCCAGCGGGTCGTCGATCGGCGCGGTCGGGCACACGGTGACCCCGCCCAGGCCGTCGACCAGCCCGGCGAAGCCGCCGAACCCGATCTCGGCGTAGTGGTCGATCCGCAGACCGGTGGCCTGCTCGACCGTCTGGGCCAGCAACGGCGCACCGCCCATCGAGAACGCCGCGTTGATCTTGTCGCGGCCGTAGCCGGGAATCGGCACGTAGGAGTCGCGCGGGATGGACACCATCGTCGTCGCAGTGCCGGACCCCAGCGCCGGCACGTGCACCACCAAAATGGTGTCGGTTCGGCCGTTGCCGGTGTCGCCGCCGGTCGCCAGCGCCTCCTGCTGCTCGGTGGTGAGGCCTTGGCGGCTGTCCGAGCCGACCAGCAACCAGGTGCTGCCCTGCCCGGCGGCCGGGCGGCCCGGGTAGTCCGTCAGCACCGTCTGACGGTGCAGAGCGGTCTCCAGCCACAGTGCGCCACCCAGGGCCGCGGCGCAGCTCAGCAGCACGGCGATGATCAGGCTCAGCGAAATCACCTGCGCCCAAGCCCGTTTGCGAGCCCGTGTGCGGCGCGGCCCGCGGTCCCGTGGGCGACGTTGCCGCGTGCTGAGCCGATTGGGCGTCACCGGCCTGGGCGGTGGTGTGCCCGGCGGTGGTGGCCGCCGTCGCCGGCGGTTGCCCGACTCGTGATCAGCAGGCACGGTCAATGCAGCCACCCCAAGTGGCCGGCCAGCAGGGCATACCCGACGAACGCCACGGTGTCGATCAGCCCGTGCGCGATCACCAGCGGCCAGAGCCGGCGGGTGCGCTGCCAGGTGTAGCCGAACACCAGGCCCATCGCGATGTTGCCCAGCCCGGCGCCGAAGCCCTGGTAGAGGTGATACGCACCGCGCAGCAGGCTCGACCACACCAGCGCCGCGCGCGGGCCGACGCCCAACTGGTCCAACCGGGTGAGCAGATAGCCGACGACGATGATCTCTTCGGCCCAGCCGTCGGCGAAGGCGGTGAGCACCAGCATCGGGACCCGCCACCAGGTGTCGCCCAGGCCGGACGGGATGACCGAGGCGTTGATGTGCAGGGCCCGCGCCGCGAGGTAGAGCGCCAGCCCGGGCAGCCCGATCAAGGCGGCCAGGCCGACGCCGCCGAGCAGATCGGGGCGCCACCGGAAACGGGCCAACCCGACACCGGCTGGCCGTAATCCTGTGCGCCACAACAGGTAGAGGCCAAGTGCGCCCCAGGCGACCAGTTGCACGACGACGGTCGCATTCAGGCCGAGGTCGATCAGGTCGAAGTAGGACCGCTTCGGGTTGAGCGGGATCCGTTGCCCGCTCAAGCCTCGCAAGACCGCGTCGGCGAGCTGCAGGATCGCGGTGACGGCGCTGAGGCCGAACGTCACGCTCAGGACGATCGCGAGCTCGACGCGCAGCGGCCGGCGTTGGGCCGGCTGACCGTCGGCGTCACTGCGGGGCGAAATCACCCCGACACGGTAACCGCCCGGCGCGGCCGCTCAGTCCTGGCGCGCTCGCAAGCCGTTCACGAACGGGCAGCCCATCAGCACCCGAATGGCCTGGCTCAGTCCGACCATGTCGTCGACCGGCTTGCGGAACGGCAGCCGGACGTCGCGGTCACCGTCGGCGCTTTCCACCCGTAGTCGCATCCCGTAGCGGTCGATGCCGAGCGGGCGGACATCGCCGCGCCGCAGCCGCGCCGGCAGCCGGGCCGCCAGCCGCGCCACCACGTCGCGGTGGGCGGTGTCCAGGTGCTTGATCCAGCACGATTCCAACGCGCAGAACGGGTCGGGGCGCGCGGCCAGTAGCGCTGCGGCGTCGACGGCCTCGGCGCCGGTCGCATCGGTCACCACCACTGACTCGATCTCCAGCCGCGCGAGCAGGTACTGGGTGTCCCCATCAGCGACAGGGCCTGATCCGGGGGTCTGCACCTGCAGCAGCGCGGGGTGTGGGTGCTCGGCGGCAATCAGGTCGAGCAGCCCGGACACCGCACAGGGCGACACCTGATGCAGTCGCCCGCGGATCCACACCAGCGAGCGGACCGGTTCGCGCAGCGGCAGCGGCGCGTAGTCGGCCAGCTCCAGCACCGCCGGGGCTCCTAGGGCGCCGCAGTCGACGACCTGCTCGGCCACCGGGCCACCGATCGGCATTCCGACGGCAAAGGAGCCGTCGGCGAGCAGGTGGTGCAGCGGGGTAGTGAGCGGCTCGGCGCTTTCGACCGCGAGCAGCGCACCACCGGCTCGAACGCAGGCGCTGCGGATCCGCTCGGCCGTCGTCGGCGCCGGGGAGTGAGCGAGTGTCATGGTCGACCGTCCTAATAAAGTGAGGTAAGCCTAACTTAACTAGGTGCGATCGGCCGGCGCAAGACCTACGACCGATAGGGTTTTGATCGTGGCCAGCATCGCGTATCTCGGTCCCGCGGGGACGTTCACCGAAGCCGCGCTGTTGCAGATGACCGACGCCGGCATGGTTCCTCAGCGTGGCGGGGACGACTGGCAGCCGCTGCCGGTCGACAGCACGACCGCCGCGCTGGACGCCGTCCGCGACGGTGCGGCCGAGTTCGCCTGCGTGCCGATCGAGAACTCGATCGACGGCTCGATCATGCCCACGCTGGACAGCCTGGCGATCGGAACGCCGCTGCAGGTGTTCGCGGAGCTGACCCTGGACGTGGCGTTCAGCATCGCCGTCAAGCCCGGTCGCGCGGCCGCCGACGTGCGCACGCTGGCCGCCTTTCCGGTGGCCGCCGCACAGGTGCGGCAGTGGCTGGCCGCTCATCTGCCCGCCGCCGAACTGCGCCCGGCCATCTCCAATGCCGATGCGGCGCAACAGGTCGCGGACGGACTTGTTGACGCCGCGGTGAGTTCGCCGCTGGCCGTCACGCATCGGGGTTTGTCGACGCTGGCCGAGGGCGTCGTCGACGAAGCCAACGCGCGCACCCGCTTCGTGCTGGTCGGCCGGCCTGGCCCGCCGCCGGCCCGGTCCGGCGCCGACCGGACGTCGGTCGTGCTACGGATCGACAATGCACCGGGCGCGCTGGTGTCGACGCTCGCCGAGTTCGGGATGCGCGGCATCGACCTGACTCGTATCGAATCCCGGCCCACCCGAACCGAATTGGGGACCTATGTGTTCTTCCTGGACTGTGTAGGCCACATCGACGACGACGCGGTCGCCGAGGCACTCAAAGCGCTGCATCAGCGTTGTACCGATGTGCGCTATCTGGGTTCATGGCCGACGGGAGAGGTCGACGGCGCGCCGCCGCCGCCGTCGGACGAGGCCGCGCGCTGGCTGGCGGCGCTACGCGGCGGCTCGGACGACGGGCCGGCGCGATGAGCGGCCGGCTGTTCATGGTGCGGCACGGGCAGTCCGTCGCCAACGTCGACAAGCGGCTGGACACCCGGCCACCGGGTGCGAAGTTGACGCCGTTGGGCCGTGAGCAGGCGCGGGCTTTCGCCCAAGCCGCGACGTCGCCGCCCGGGCTGCTGCTGCATTCGGTGGCCACCCGGGCGGTGCAGACCGCGGCGGAGATCAGCGCCGTAGTCGACGTGCCGGCCCGCGAAGTGACCGGCATTCACGAGGTCCAGGTCGGCGATCTGGAGGGCCGCAACGACGATGACGCCGTCGCCCAATTCAACGCCGTGTACGAACGCTGGCTGAAGGGCGAGCGGGACGTGTCGATGCCGGGCGGAGAAAACGCCAACCAGGTGCTGGACCGCTATCTGCCAGTGCTGACCGAGCTACGGACCCGGTACCTCGACAAGGACGATTGGGACAGCGACATCGTCGTCGTCAGCCACGGTGCGGCGATCCGGCTGGCGGCAGCGGTATTGGCCGACGTGGAAAGCAGTTTCGTGCTCGACCATCATCTGGCCAACACCGAGGCGGTGGTCCTGACGCCGGCCGCCGACGGGCGTTGGGATTGCGCGCAGTGGGGGACCCTGACACCGCCGTTTTATCCGATTCAGGACGCCGCGCCGGTGGCCGACGCGGTGGAGTCAAGCTCCGACCCGATGGGCTGACGGCTCAGATCGCCAGGGCCGCCGGCGCGTCCATGTGCGTGCAGTCGCAGCCGACGGCGTCACAGTCGACGACGAACGTGTGCGGCAGCATCTCGGGTCCGGTGCAGTCCTCGTCGGTGCATTCGGAGCGGTGCAGCCAATGGCGAATGAGCGTGCCGTGGCAGTGGTCTAACCCCGCTTGGCATTCGCGACATTTGATCGGCGCCATGCCGCAGTCTTAGCACCGATCGCCGACAGATCCGCGTTGCCGCGCCGCCTCGTCGCCGGACTAGGCCCAGCCCAGTTCGTGCAACCGGCCGTCGTCGATGCCGAAGTGGTGGGCGATCTCGTGGATGACGGTGATCTTCACTTCCTCGACGACCTGCCCGTCGTTGTCACAGATGTCCAGCAGGGCGTCGCGGTAGATCGTGATGGTGTCCGGCAGCGACCCGGCGTAGTGCGAATCGCGTTCGGTCAACGCCACCCCCTCGTACAGCCCGAGCAGGTCGTCCTCGTCGGGATGACGATCGGCGACGAGCACCACCACGTTGTCCATTTCCGCGGCCAGCTGTGGCGGAATCAGGTCGAGCGCATCGGCGACCAGCTCGTCGAACCGTTGCGGATCCATCCGCACGGCCACCCGGCTACTGGCCCGGTGCGGGCGGCGGCGGGGGTTCGGCCGGGGCAAATGGCGGTGGCAGTCCCGGTGGCGCCTCGGGAGCCGGTGGCGGTGGCTGGGCCTCAGGAGCCGGCGCAGGGGGGGCCGGCGCGGTAGCCTGCGGGGCCGGAGCCGGCTGCGCGCCCGGCAGGTGCTGGTTGCCCTGCCGCTGGCCGGACGATCCGCTTGATCCGGACGAGCCACTCGATCCGGACGAGCTCGACGAACCGTTCGATCCGGTCGAGCTCGACGAACCGTTCGATCCGGTCGAGCTCGACGAACCGTTCGATCCGGTCGATGAGGTGCCGCCGCCGCCCGGGGTCGGGCCGGTCGGAATCGGCGGCAGGTTGAGCCGCTCCTGCGGGATGTCCGGCGGCGGAACCGGGGGCTGGCCGTTGATCTTCAGCGGGCCCTTGGCGCTGTTGAGTAACGTCGCCCAGCCGCCGTTGCCCAGCGTCGCACCGATGCTGCAGGCCACCTGGCGGCTACCGGCCGACCAGCTGGGCATCGACAGCGTGCTGTAGATCAGCGTCAGCGTGGTGCTGCGCAACTGCACCGGCGCGAGGTAAGCGTCGGTCAGCTTGGTGCAGGAGTCTTTGATGAAGCCGTCCTGCTCGGGTTCTGGGGGCAATCCCTCCGGGAACCTGGCCAGCAGGTTGACCGTGCCGGTGACCTCCATCGCGTGCGGCGCCGCGCAGTCGACCGGAATGTCGGTGGGCTGGTTGGTCGCCGGGTCGATGCCCAGGCAGGTGCCGTCCGGCCAGACCTTGGACTGCTCGCCGTCGGCGACCTTGCCCTTGAAGCCGAGCTGTTCGTTGCCCGTCCCCGGCAGCTGCAGGCCGCACAGCATCCGTCGCTCGCCGAACTGCCGCCATGCCTTGTCGCCCGACCACAACATGCTGATGACGAACTTGCTGTTGGGGTCGAACTTGGCGCCCAGGTAGCGGCGTACTGCCGACTCGCACTGCTCC
>Ga0302314_10016203_pt1 | contig 12617 bp, 14 predicted proteins | sample III_Palsa_N2_3_FD_200533 | JGI IMG/M metagenome (GOLD analysis project Ga0302314, IMG submission 200533) | Peat permafrost microbial communities from Stordalen Mire near Abisko, Sweden - III_Palsa_N2_3 | ecosystem: Environmental > Terrestrial > Soil > Palsa > Peat permafrost | place: Sweden...
TGCGCGCCGGGGCACCGTCCCGCGTGGTCAACGTCGTCTCGGACGCGATGAACGACGCCCGCGTCATCACGTCCCACGGCCAGCCCCGCCCGGTGACCCTCGACCCCGGCGAGCTCGACGACCTGCGCCGGATCAACGGCACGGCCGGGTACAAGCCGTTCGAGGCCTACGCGCGGGCCAAGCTGCTCACCACGATGAGCGGATACCTGCTGGCCGACCAGCTGCGCGACACCGGGGTCACAGTCAACGCGGTGCACCCGGGAATCACCGCCACCCCCATCGTCGACGACATCGTCCACCCCGTGATGAAACCCTTCCTCGGGCTGCTCAAGCGGTCCCTGCTCACCCCCGCACAGGGCGCCGCCCCGATCCTGCACCTGGCGACCGCACCAGAACTAGACGGCATCACCGGCCGCTACTTCGTGCGGGACACCGAACAGCGCTCACCGCAGATCTCCTACGACCGCGACCTCCAGCAGCGCCTACGGGCCGCAAGCGACTCCCGCACCGCCAGCGACCCGCGACCATAACCCATAAGAAGCCGGGGGGCGAGATTCCCCCGGGCTATCCGACCATCGCAAATATGTGGCTTCATCCTCTCAATCGACAGCGGTGACGCTCGCAGCGATGCGAGCCTTCACGGCCTCCGGGCTCCGACTCTGCAGCAAGTGCAGCATTTCGAACCTGCCTGGGCCTGGAAGCCTCGCCTGCAGCGCGTGTCGTTGGACCCGGTTACGGGAGAGACCACCGCCTGACGAGCGGTCCGGTAGCGGCCCGGCGCTAGCGTCGGGCCGCCGCCCTGCCCTGCCTGCCCTGCCCTGCCCCGACTATGACGAGCAGCATTGCCCGCCTAGAGAAGGCAGGCCTGCAGCGCGGCGTGGCTGTCGAACTCCCAGCCCAGCGTCGCGTCTATGTAGCAGACCATGTCTGGCGCGAAGAATGCCATGGTGCCCTCGGCATCGCGCGCGGTCTTGGTCTCAAAGAACCTCTCGAACACCTTGGGCAGCCGCAGCGCTTCCTGCGCCCGGGCGACGAGCTGCGCAGCTGGGTCGAGGGCATCGGGGATATCCGGCAGCGGTTCCAGCCGCAGATCTGAGAAGGCGGCGGTTGCTAGCTCCGCCTGCGCCCGGACCTCACGCCCGGCTTTGGTGAGTGGTGTCACCGGCTGGTTCCGACATCGGGTCCGCGCCGGACAGGTCCTGGCGCGTGACCCGGATCACGGCCAGCGCGATGATCACCGCTAGCGCCAGGACGGCCGCCGAAACAAGGTAACCCCGGGAGAATCCGGTGGCCAGCGCGTGGTCGTACATGCCGGTGTGCACCGCGGCGGCCCTGGCGCCGGTGGCGTGCACGCCGGCCCTGGCCGCCGCGGCGGCCTGGGATCGCAGGCTGCTGGCCACTGCGCTCCAGGCCACGGTGCCGACGATCGCCAGGCCGATCGAGCCGCCGATCTGCTGCCCGACGTTGACCAGGCTGGACGCCGCCCCGGTGTCGTCGTTGCTCACCTTGGTCCCCTCAGCGGGGGCCGTCACGGCCCGTTCGGGGCAATCGAAGAAATCACCCCGAACGGGCCCGCAGTGACGCGCCACCCTCAGCCATTCGCCGGGGCGGCCGCGGTCCGGGCCGGGGAGATTCCCCGGCGTCCGGATCACCCGATGATCAACAGGGGCCGGGCCGTGATTACTTTCGAGCACGTGGCGAAGCAGTACCCCGGACGGCGCCGTGGGCGTGGACGGTCCCGGCTGAAGCCACTAAGCTCCGGACGCGGTCTTGTCGTCAGAGGTGACCGGGCCGGCCGTGACGCATTCGCCGGTTTCGAGGTCGCAGTATCCGGAGACCTCGGCGGGAATGATTTCAGGGATGTTCATGGCCGGCTCCATGCCTGCTCGATGGCCTTCGCGTAACCTTCGCGGCTGGTGGCACCGTGGATGGCGGCGCGGCCGCCGAAGACAGCAAACGGCACTCCGGTTACGCCGATCCGCCGGGCTTCCGCCTCGTCGGCTCGGACGGCACCGGCGTACTCGTCGCTGGCGAGCACTTCTTCGACACGGTGGCGGGGAATGCCGAGATGGCTCGCGGCATCGGCGATGACTGTGTGGTCGTAGGCGTTGGCCTGGCCGCTGAAGAGTGTTCGCTGGAGCACGCCGAGCAACTGGTCGTCGAGGCCGAAGGTGCCCGCGAGGTGCAGGACGCGGTGGACGTCGAAACTGCTGGCGAGCACGCGATCGACGGCGAAGGGAAGTCCCTCGCGCTGCGCCATGGCAGCGGCCCTGTCTTCCAGGGCCCGGGCTTGCGCCAGGGACACGCCGTACTTGGCACTGAGCACTTCGAGGTTCGGCCTCGCGTCATGCGACATGGCCGGGTCGAGCTCGAAGGAGCGGGTCACGACGGTGATCGCGCCGGCGTGGGGCGAGGATGCGATCGCCTTGCCGAGCCGGTTCTTGCCGACGTAGCACCACGGGCAGGCGAGGTCGCTCCACACGTCGATCTGCAGCCGCCCGGCCGCCGGCGATTCACCGGCCGGCGGGGCCGGCCGTGAAGCTGAAATGGTCATCTCGGTTTCCTTGCGCTTATTTTCTCTGGTGTTCGCGTCGGCTCAGGACTGCGGCGCAGCGATCTGCGCGCCGAGTTGCATGGCCATCCCGAAGAAATCCTCCAGGTGCCATGTCCTGACGATCACGCCGTCCTTGAGGTGATGGATGTCGAAGGCCCGGAATTCGGCCCTCTTGCCGGTGGCGGGAATGCCGAGCGCCGCACCGGACTGGGTGCCGCGGCCGACCGACCGGACGGCGACCTTGCTGCCGTCGGCGGAGACGATGACGTCCTCGTTGGTGACCACCAGGTCGGGGAAGACGGTGCGCATCCAGGCGAGCCCCTGCGCCTTGAAGCTCTCACGGCCGGGCCCGGTGCCGGGCGGGAGCGGGATGTCCTCCCAGTCCTCGGCGAGGATCTCATCCAGCAGGCCGGCCTCCCCGGTGCTCAGCGCCTGGTAGAACTGCCGGACCGCGGCTTCCGAATCCATGATGGTCTCCGTTCACTTGATGGGTTACGATTTGTTCGTAGCAACATCATCTGTAATCACGGGTCCCCGCGCAAGAAGGCACCTTCATGTCAGCAACGCACACCAGGGTGCCCGCGCTCCCTGCGGTCGCCGGGGACTGCCCCACCCGCGAGGTACTCGACCGGGTCGGCGACAAGTGGAGCGTCATGGTCGTCGTCCTCCTCGGCCAGCGCACCCACCGCTTCAGCTAGCTGCACCGCACCATCGAAGGCATCAGCTGTACCGGCCGCAGATCGCCGTGCTGGGCATCGGCGGTGTGCGAATCGGGCCCGTCACGGTCACCGAACTGCCCTGGCGACGCCGCCACCGCTTCAGCACGTGTACAACGAATTCACCTACCTCTCCCGCTTCCTGCCGTCGCTATTCATCGCCGAGCACCGAGACGAACGCCCGCCAGCACTCCCCTGGTGAGCGTTCCGGACGCAACTAACCGCACGGATAGCCTTAAGACCTAGTCCGCGGCGTCTCTGGCATCGCGGTCAGCCGCGGAGTGGTCCTTCAGGCTGCGCGGTGCGCGATCACTTCGCCGATCGAGGCGTGGATCTCGGCCAGGGTGTCGTGCTTCCCGTACTGCCCGCTGAGTTCCACTGCCCGCTCCTTGTACGCGGGCGTGTCGAGCACGCTCTCGACGGCGCTGCGGATGTCGGCGGCGGCGGGGCGCTGCGTGGCCAGGTTGATCGCCGCACCGGTCCACGCCGTGCGCGCGGTGACTTCCACCTTGTCCTCGGTCTGGCCGGCGAGTACCAGCGGGACGCCGTAGCGCAGCGACTGCTGGACCCCGCCGTAGCCGCCGTTGCTGACCAGCACGCTCGCGTGCGGCAGCAGTTCGGCGAAGGGGATGAACTCGGCGACCCGCGCGTTGGCCGGGATGCTGCTCAGCTGAGCGTCACGCCCGAGAGCCGCCACGACCAGGACGTCCAGGTCTGCGAGAGCCTCAAGCGTGGGCTCGATCAGCTCGGTGAGGTCGTGGTTCGCGACCGTGCCCTGCGTGACCACCACCACCCGCTCGGCCGCTTCCACCTCCGGCCACCACTCGGGCAGCGGCACCGGCCGCGTCGAGCGCTCATCGGGCAGCGCGCCGACGAAACGCATCGACTCAGGCGCGTCGCTGCGCGGGTATTCGAGGTCTTCGATCGACAGGTGCAGGTAGCGGTCCGGCACGGTGACCCCGGCGTCGAAAAGGAAGGGCAGTTCCTGTGTCGCGCCCGTCGCACGGATGGTTTCGACAGCGAGGCGCTGGATTTCGGCGAATACCCCCTGCATCGCACGGTTCGCCTCGGTGTTGCGCACGCGGCCTTCGGGCGAGGCGTCCGGCCGCAGGCCGAGGCCGAAGGGGGCCGTGTCGACGCTCGCGATGGTCAGCGGCATGATGCCGATGCCGATCACCGCGTCCGGGCGGATGCCGGGAGCGCCGAGCACGATGGGCATCGCACCGACGAAGGAGGTGTCGTGCAGGACCGCCACCGGCCCGCCGTCGTGTTCCTTGAGCAGTTCCTGGAGTGCGGCGTGCTGGAGCGGGATCGGCTTGATGAACAGATGGGTCAGATCCCAGGACAGGGCAGGCGGCCCGGGCTCGAGCTCGGCCCGCTCGGGGTGCCGGGCGATCAGTTCCGCGATGTCGTAATCGGCCTCGCCCGGCAGCGCGACGAACCGGGCGCCGGTCTGCTCGACGGAGGCGCGGAAGCCGCTGCCGGTCAGGAAGGTCACCTGCTCGCCGCGGCGCACGAGGTCCGCCGCGATCGTGCGCAGCGGTGCCACGTGGCCGTAGATCGGCGTCGCCGCGATGATTATCCGGGTCATGGTCTGGGTCTCTCCTTGTTCTCAGGGCGTGGTGGACCGCCCCCGCGGCACGTGCGCCGAGCCGCGGGGCGCGGGTGGGACATAGTGATGGGGCTGAGCGTGGCGGGGCTCAGCTGCAGTGACGGCGCACCGCGGCGATCATGGTCTCGGTGAGCCACGCCAGGTAGCGCTCCTCGCTCCAGCCGGCCTGCTGCACGAACAGGTGGTACTGGGCGACGTGCGCGATCCCCCAGAGCTCGTCGGCGAGTTCCTGAAGGCTGGCGGGCTCTTTGATCAGGCCGCGCGAGATCAGCAGGCGCATGCCCGACGCGCTCTCCGCCCGCATCGCCTGCATTTTGGCCGCGTACGCCGCGGCCAGCTGCTCCTCGGCCGCTGCCGCACCGACGAAGGCCCACCACAGCGCTGCGCTGCGCCGGTTGCCCGCGGCGAGAAACTTGCAGCCCGGCCTCATGACGCCCTCAAGCGTGTCCGCGGCCAACGCCTCCCGCAGTTCGGGCGCCGAGTGCTCACGCAACGGCAGCGCCTGGTCCTCTCCGACAAGGGCGAAGTCGAAGGCGGCCAGGAACAACTGCGCCTTGCTGCCCTGGGCCTGGACCGTGTCGGACGAGACCCCGGCCGCCCCCGCGATATCGCGCAGCGTCGTTCCGAGGTATCCGTGCGCACCGAAGCGGTCCGCCGCGGCTTCCAGCACGCGCAGCCGCGTCGCAGCGGCCTGATGCTCCCGCAGCGGCGAGTTGTACGTACGCGCCCCAGGCCGTTGCCCCGTCGTCATGAATTAGACCGTACCACATACGGATCAATAGTGGCGGATACGGTCCGATTCCACGACATCCGGCCCTCGCCCCGGTCGGCGCCGCGCTGCCGGTAGCCCGACAACGGCACGCCAGCACGGTGGGGGCCGGCACCGCAGGGGCGCCCGGCCTGCGCAACTAGCTCTTCAAGCGCGGGCTGGACTGCCCACGTGGGCGTCAGCTCCGGTTGAACCGTTCGGAGAAGCGGGCGGTGAACAGGTCTGCTCCTTTGCGTTGGATCACGGTCTCCAGGGGGGCCTGGGCGGCCGTGCCGTCCGGCATCGGGAGCTGTCCCACGCCGCCGCGAGTTCCGAGCGGCAAGAAAATCCGAGGTACGGGCGCCGGCTGGTAGACCGCCTGCGGGAGCCCGCCCGTTAGCTGCGCCCTAAGGTTCTCGACCACGACCAGCGCCTGTGTCTGCGCATGGGTCGCCATCTTCGCGTCCGCGAGGTCCGCGATGTCGCCCAGCGCGTACACATGCTGGTGACCGGGGACGTTGAGGTGCTCGCCGACCGGGACCAGACCGCCTGCAGTGAGGGTGATGAGCCTCCCGTCGGTCAGGTAGCCAGTGCGGGGGCGGCCCCCGAAGCAGCGGAACCAGATGTCCGCCGTGATCTGGTCCCCGGCGCTCGTCATGACGGTAAACGTCCCCGCGACACTGTCCTCGACGGGCGGGAGGGCTGTGAGCAAAGTGCCGAGTCGCAGCTCGATGCCGCGTTCGCCGAGCTGGCGGCGCAGCTCATCGCGGACCTCCGGGAGAAACCCGGGGAGGAGCTCGTCCGCGGCGTCAACGACGGTCACGTGCTTGTCCGGCCAGATTTCGCGGATCTCGCCCGCCAGCTCCAGGCCGACGGGACCTGCTCCGAGGATCAGCACGCGGTCGGCGGGCGAGAGCTGCCCGTGGGTCTCGCGCAGATCGCCTCAAGCTGCGCAGGCGTCACGGCGTCGAAGAAGATCTCGCGAACGGCGGCAGCGTGCTCAGCAACGGCCTCCTCCGCGAGGCGGTGGCCTTCCCGCGCCAGCCGGATGCCCGTCCGCCTCCCCTGGGCGCCGCTCTCGACCCGCTCGACCAGGCCGCGGGCCTCCATCCGGGTAAGCTGATGCGCCACCCGGCTCTTATCCCAGTCGAGCGTGCCGGCCAGCTCGACGACGCGCATTTCCCCCGCAGCCGCGCCGCTCAAGGTGACGAGCACGCTGAACTCCGCCTTGGATATGCCGAAGCGGCGCTGCAGACGCCGGTCAACCTCAAGCGCCAGCTGACGCTGGGCGCTCATCCACCTGTCCCAGAACTCCCAGTCCTCCGGGGAGAGCTGCCCGGCGATTTCGGCCACCCTGTGATGCTAGCCGAGGCAGTTGACCTGGCAACTCATCATTCGCGGCGAACTCCAGCTTGCTGGGACCGCGAACCGGACACGCCGCACCTCGCCACAAGGCAGGCAACGAGCCGGAGCCCGGCCGTCTTCGCATCACTCCCCCGGTGACCAGGCCGTACCGCACATCCTTGGTCGCCTGTGACCAGTGCGGTTCCATCTGGCCTCGGCGATGGGGCCGGATCCCCCGCCCCGTGTTCTCGATTACTCCTGCGGGTGCAGGACCACCCGCCCGAATGGCCGACGCTCAGCGAGGAGGGTGGTGTACGCGGCTTTCAGCGGCACGCCGTGGCGACCGCGACCGCAGATGTCAGATGGACGCCTCGCCGTCGGCCGGCTGCCACTGTCACGGGTACTGAGGCGCCGGTGACATGGTGCCTCTTATTTGTCCGAACGGCCCGCGGAGTCTGCCCCGGCACCAGCCTCCCCGCGTGGCGTGCGGGCGAACTCGCCGGGCGTCTGCCCGTACTGAGCCTTGAACGTGCGAGCGAAGTGGCTGCCGTCGGCGAACTGGTACCGGGCGGCGACTTCCGGCACGCCCGGCCGCCGCGGGGCCGGCGCGGCCAGCTCCAGCCGTGCCTGCTCAAGCCGTCTGCGGCGGATGTACGCCGCCACCGTCTCCCCGGCCGTAGCGAACGCCCGGTGCAGCGTGCGCACCGAGACGTTGAGCTGGCGGGCCAGCGCCGCCGGCGTGAGATCGGGATCGGTGAGGCGCCGGTCCGCGATCTCCATCGCCGCGCGGGCCAGCGCGGGCGCCAGCCGGGGCTCGACGTCGTCGAACTCCCGCCTCATGGCTCCCTTGGCCAGCTCGAGCAGGGCGTCACGGGCGGCCCACAAGCCGGTCGGTGTGAGGTCGCGCACGGTCTCGCGGACCGCGTGCGCGTGCGCCATGAGCACGCGCACCTCGGCCGAGCGGGCCGATCCGAGGATCGGCCGGCCACCTGGCAGCGGCGCGACGGCCGGGGCGGGCAGGAACAGCAAGTCCGCCGTCGAACCGCGGGCCAGGTCGAACAGCGTCGGCGGCCCGTCGTGGCGCACGATGAAGGCCCCCGCCGGGATGCTGAAGTCTTCGCTCCGCCCGTCCGGCGCGCCGAAGCGCCAGGAGCCGTGCCGCATCAGGTGCAGAAGCACCCAGCCGTCGGTTTCATGGTCGGGCACGGTCCGGCCGACGTATGACTCGCTGTAGACGTCCGCGATCACCACGTCGTGGGCCGAGACGGCCTGGACGTTGATCTTGAAGTCGCTGGAAGCGGCGGCGTCGAGCCCGTTCAGCGGCCATGGCTCGCCTACCTGCGCTTCCCATTCCCGCCGGAAGGCGTTGAAGCCGTCTCGGGCGGTCCTCGAGGTCGTGACGTCAGCGGAAAAGGCCCTTGCCCGGCCTGTTGCCGCTCCGCTGGTCATCGCATCCGTCTCCCCGGCGTGGCACGTAAGTTCCGTCAAGGCGGCGCCGAGGTACGCGCCTTCCCTGCACCGCCCGCCATAACGTAAGGCACGTTACACGGCGAACAAAATGAGAAGGGATCAGACAATTCTAATGGGTGATACAACACAAATCACCGGTGAAGTGCCCGGCGGCCCCGAGGCGGATGCCGCGGGGCTCATGGACCTGCTCCTCGGTGCAGCCAAGCTCCAGGTCCTGCACGCGGTCGCCGCGCTGCATGTCGCCGACCACCTCGCCGACGGCGCGCGGACAGCGGAAGAGGTAGCCGAGCGCGAGGGCAGCCAGCCGCGGGCCACCTACCGTCTGATGCGCACGGCAGCATCCCTCGGCGTGCTGAGCTACGCGGGAGACCATGCCTTCGGTCTGACCGGGAGGGGCCAGCTGCTGCGGGCCGGCGTGCCGGGCTCCCTCCGCGATCTCGCGCTCGCCTTTACCGGAAGCGGGCACTGGCAGTCCTGGAGCCAGTTCCCCGACGCGGTACGGGAGGGGACCAGCCAGCTGAAGCGGGTGACCGGGGCGGACATCTTCGGCTACTACGCGCGCCCGGAGAACGCCGAGGAGGCCAGGATCTTCGCCGGATCGATGGCCGAGGTGTCGGCGCTGACCATTCAGGGCGCCATGGCCGCGCTCGACATCGCACGCGTGTCCACGGTGGTGGACGTCGGCGGCGCAGACGGGCAGTTCGTCCTCGAACTCATGGCGGCCAACCCCGGGCTACGGGGCCAGGTGCTTGACCTGCCGCACGCCATCGACGGCGCCCGCGCGGAGGCCGCGAAGCGCGGCCTGTCGATAAGGTTCTCCGCCGTGGCCGGGGACTTCTTCACCGAGGTCCCCGCCGCGGACCTGTACCTCGTCAAGACCGTGCTGCACGACTGGGACGACGGCCAGTCCGTCACCATCTTGCGCAACTGCCGGTCCGCTGCCCCCGCCGGCGGGCGCGCCGTGGTCGTGGAGGCCGTGGTCGGCGACGTCGGCACTCCCGGCGACTTCGCCGCTCTGTCCGACATGGTCATGCTCAGCGTGACCGGCGGCATCGAACGGGACCTGGCAGAGTTCGACGAGCTCTTCACCGCCTCCGGATGGCGTCGCGGCAAGACCTATCACGTCGGAGGCGGCTACTTCGCCATGGAACTCGACGCGGTCTGACCTGCCGCCGGGGCCTCCTGCCGGTGCGCCAGCTCCCCGTCGCTACCTTGAGGGCAGCCTCTCGCCGGGGACCGCCGCCGCCTACGCCAGCCGCGTTTCCGGTCTCTTTCCTCGCAGGTGAAACACGCATCCGTTCGGAATAACTACAAGAATCCCTATTCCGAATGGGTCGTGCCGACTCCCGGCGCGCATCGCCATCGGTCATCCGCCCGCGACGGAATAAGGAGCTATCTCTCTGGCCCGACCCGCCCAGGAGCACCGCCTCACGTGGCAGGTGTTGTGGTGGCAGGTGTTGTGTCTAGGTTCAGGACATCCAGGACAGGGTGTCTCAAGACATAGCGGACACCGCGACCGGCGTGGCGCCCGGCCCGCCTGCGCAGCCTGTACCCGCCGCAGGTACGGATCGCGATCATCTGCGACAACTGCTCCCCGCACCTGACCACCAGGAAAGACAGGCGGGGCCGGGACCTAGGCGGCAGCGAACAACAAGGAGATCGCCTACATGCCCACGAACAGCTCGTGGAGGAACCGCATTGAACCCAAGTTCACCGCTTTGCACGAATTCACCCTCAACGGCACCGACCACACCACCCACCGGCGATACCGCCCGAGACTGATCCCGAACCGCTCATGACAACCCACGACCCGCGAGATCAACGGCCACCCGGCGGTGCTCCCCCGAACCGCGCCAACGCGCTCAACGTCGCGAGCCAGCACCCCGACGTCCTTGACGACAAATAGCCAGAAACCGCCGACAGGATCGGCGCGAAAGCGCAGGCCAGCGACGGTCTTGGCCTCCAAGCGGGCGGTAACTTCAGGTTAGTCTCTCTGAACGGCGCGGTTAGACGGCTTCAAGTTCCAGGCCGGAGTAGCCGCCGCCGACGGGATAGGTCTTGTCGCGGCGCCATCCTGAGGCGGCGAAGAGGGCGTCGAACTCCTCCAGATCTCGTTCGATGCCGCCGGTCACGCAGAGCATGCCCATGTCCGACAGGGTGGCGAAGTCGGGCTTGCCGATCTCGCCGATGACGGTCTCCACGACCAGCGCGCGCCCCCCGTCATGCGTGGCGGACCGGCAGTTGCGCAGGATACTGGTGGCCTGGTCGTCCTGCCAGTCGTGCAGCACCGTCTTCAGGAGGTACAGGTCCGCGGCGGGAACCGCGGCGAAGAAATCGCCGGCCACGGCCGAGAACCTCATCGACAGGCCGCGCTTCTCGGCCTCCCGGCGGGCGCCCTCGACGGCGTGCGGCAGGTCGAGCACCTGGCCCCGGAGCCCGGGGTTAGCTGCCATCAGCTCGAGGATGAACTCCCCGTCCGCGCCGCCGACGTCCACGACTGTCGACACGCCCGCGGTATCGACCGCGCCCACGGCGCCCTGGACCGTCAGGTGAGACAAGTCGGCCATCGACTCGGCGAAAAGCGCTGCCTCTCCGGCGTTCTCCGGCTGCGACAGGTAGTCGAAGATGTCCGCCCCCAGCGCCTTCTTCGTCTGGCTGGCGCCCTGCCGTATCGCCTCGGGGAACAGCCCTAGAGACTGCCACTGTGCATGCCCGGCCTGGACCAGCACGAAAGATCGGAGGGAGCCCGGCACGCCGGAACGGAGCAGGTGGCCTCGCCCGGTCAGGCCGAAGCGGCGGTCCCCCTTGTAGCTCAGCACACCCAAAGAGGCGGCCGCGCGCATCAGGCGATAGGTAGCCCGCGGATGACTGCCCTCTCGCTCGGCCACCTCCGCCGCTGTCCGCGCTCCGTCGGCGAGGTGATCAGCGATGTGGAGCGCGGCGACCGCGTGCAGGACCTGGATCCTGACCACGCCCAGGATTGTGTCCATGAGTCCCGCGGCATCCGCCGCGGGGTCGGCGGATGCTTCGCTAGCGCCTTGCGTCGTATCTGTCATGGGAGCTAAGTGCACCCTTCCTGCATCCGTGTCGTGTTAGTTGCTGAAATCGCTGTAACTTTACGGCTGGGATACGGGAAGCGCGTGTACCTCAGCGCCGCTGTGGAGGTACCTGCGTGCCAGGTCGGGGAGATGGCAACGATGAGCTCAGATCGATGACGGGACGGCAGGGATGACGTTCTTCGCGGACATCACCCCAAGTACTGCCCGGGACGGCCTCGCCGCCGTCAGGCGGGAGTGGGACGCGCGGATAGACCAGCCGTGGCCGCTGCCGGGATACAGCATCGGCGAGTCCGGCGACCTCCGGGTCAAGGTCCGGGCCGTCAAGGCGCACGACGTGGTGCTCTTGGATGTCTGCAACTACGGCGGGTCGTTCACCGGCCGGACCACGGGCGACCGCGATGGCGGCGACCGGGTGCTCGCGCACCTGATGCGTCGCGGCGCCTGGCACTTCGCCCGGCCGAACGGGCGGGGCGAGACCGTCACCGTGCCGGCCGGGTCCTTCATCGCGCTTGACAACGGCCCGCCGTCGCTGGTTGAAGTGGACCCGGGTGCGACGGCGAAGGTACTGACCCTGCCCGCCTCGGTTCTGGCGCCGCTGATGGGCGGCCGGCAGATCGTCGGCTCGGCCCACTCAGCACGCTCGGCCGAGGTGCGCGTGCTCATGGCCCACGCGAATATCGTCTGCGAGACTGTGCACGACCTCACCCCGGCCGGCCTGCGGGGCGCCCGCGACGCCCTGCTCGAGCTTGTCAGGGGCACCTTGCTGCGGGAGTTCGACGATGTCGAGCCCCGGCTGGCTCCGGCACTGGCCCGCGCCGCAATGGAGATCGCGGACAGTCACCTCGCCGATGCTGAACTCTCGCCGTCATCGCTGGCACGCGAACTCAACGTCTCCGTGCGCACGCTGCACCGGGCATTCGCCGCGGCCGGGGAGTCCGCGGCGGCATACGTACGCCGCAGGCGCCTTGACCAGGCCCGGCTCGAATTGGCCGCACCATCCGGCCGGCCGGGCGTCTCAGAAGTCGCTGCCCGGTGGCATTTCGTGGACAGCAGTCACTTCACACGAGCGTTCAAGAAACAGTACGGGGAGACGCCCGCCCAGTTTGCCCGTTCA